>ERZ761594.337-NODE-337-length-15380-cov-9.927178_pt1 | contig 15380 bp, 14 predicted proteins | sample MGYA00511036_ERZ761594 | MGnify/ENA primary metagenome ERZ761594 (study PRJEB28899, sample SAMN03785561) | bioreactor sludge metagenome | biome: EBPR Sludge; feature: EBPR Bioreactor; material: 0.22µm filtered reactor supernatant | place: Saint Lucia: Queensland... | reverse complement strand
ACGCTTGCATTATATCTTATTTAATGTCATGATGATTTATGAGTTTTGGATTTAGCAAACGAATTAAAAAATTATTTGGTGTTTTGGACGAGCCAATGAATGATGCTAGTTGGATGGAAGGTGCAACGTACGAAAATACAGGTAAAGACTCTGGATTTTCCAACCGAGATCTTGCAAACCAACCTGATACGAGAGCACGGTCACAGCAAGAAGTTTCTGCATTTGAAGAGCGACAACAAGCTGCGCTTGCGGCTCGAGATAGAGATCAATCAACAGTTCGTCCTACACAAAACGAGGGGAGTGGTGTATCAGCTGATAAAGGTGCATGGAGTCCTTCAGGAGGTGGAAGACGTAATAAATTCACCTAATCTTCTTTTATATATATCGTATCTGCATGTTCTCTTTTACTCGTGCTTCGAGAGATACTTCTTGACCAGGGAATTTGGATCCGTTTCCCCAAATTTTTGCTTTCAGCTTTCCTTCTGCAAACTCTGATCCGATCGAATTCATAACGTCTCTCAATGTCATACCGTCTTTCACAACCATGGGGTTATTGGTATTAGGCTCCTCCAGAGGCTTAATTAAATAAATAGTTGAAAGGCCTAACGCTTTCCAGATCGACTCTTGAAATTCAGGAAGTCCAATTCCTTTGTCAGCGCTTAAGCCAATGTATTGTGAGGCAATAGGTTCAGGAAGCTTAGTTGGCGTTCCAGTATCAATTTTATTAATGACGTACAGTGATGGAATATATACTCGATTTTTGACCAGTGCATCAATTAGTCCTTCCATTGTGATGTTTTCTTCAAGGTACACATCAGCATTCTTCACCCCCATTTGCATAACGATTTCTTTAATCGTTTCGCGATCCAAGTCTTGTCTAATATTTGTTTGAATAGTAAGTCCTCCATTTAATCGTTTCTCGATACGGATTTTTTGTGGTCTTTTGTTGACTCTAATTCCATTACGCTCAAGAGCCGCTTCTATTCGAGGAAGCGCTTCAGAACGACGTACATCGCTCATAATGATGAGCAGATCAGTATTTCGAATAACAGAGAGCACTTCTCGTCCACGTCCTTTTCCTTCCTCAGCCCCTTCAATAAGCCCGGGAACATCTAGTATTTGGATATAGGCGTTTTTATATTTCATCATTCCGGGAATAACGGAAACGGTGGTAAATGCATATGGAGCAACCTTACTCTCAGCATTCGTTAAGGCATTTAAGAGCGTTGATTTACCTGCAGATGGTGGGCCAACAAGGACAACAGTCGCATCTCCCTGTTTTTTAACCGCATAGCCTCCTCCTCCACCACTTTTCCGTGATTGAGACTCAAGCACCTTATCTTTGAGCGCAGCAATGCGTGCACGCAAGACTCCGATGTGTCGTTCTGTCCCTTTGTGATACGGCGTTTTTCTAATTTCCTCCTCGAGGAGTTTAATTTGATCTTCGTTTTGAGTTGACATACGTATGGATTATAACCTGTAATTTTACATTGTTTCCGCTCTAGATTAAAATAGGAGTGAATTTCAGGGTATAATATCCTGATTTCACGCACCCGTAGCTCAACGGATAGAGCACTTGTCTTCGGAACAAGGGGTTGCAAGTTCGATTCTTGCCGGGTGCACACACATTCGTTACTTCATTTAATTAAACCAACTCTTGACATCACTCCTTTACGTTGGTGTATTGTGTATCTGGTTTAGTGAAATACATAATTGTCTCAGGTGGAGTGGTGAGCGGTCTTGGCAAAGGCATCACCTCAGCTTCCCTTGCTTTTCTTCTTAAGTCGCGAGGATTTGTCGTTACCTTAGTTAAATGCGACATGTACTTAAATATCGACGCGGGAACTATCCGCCCTCAAGAACACGGCGAGGTATTTGTCACTCACGATGGTATTGAGACAGATGAGGACTTGGGACATTATGAACGCTTCATTCACGAGAACTTGCGACGACAAAACTACATAACCACCGGACAAATTTACCAAGAAGTAATTAGGCGAGAGCGAGCCTTTGAATATGAAGGGGAAGACGTGGAAGCAATCCCTCATATCACTGACGAAATAGTACGCCGTATTCGATTAGCCGGAACAACACACAAAGCGGATATCGTAATTGTTGAGTTGGGTGGAACTGTGGGTGAATATCAAAATGGGATTTTTTATGAGGCCACTCGCATTTTACGACTCAAACACCCAAAGGATTTAATTCATGTACATGTGACGTATCTCCCATACCTTGAACACCTGGGAGAACTGAAAAGCAAACCTGCCCAGACGAGTGTGAAAATTTTAAATGGATTGGGTATTCAACCTGAAATTATTATTGCACGAAGTGAGAAAAAGATAGACAAAAAGCGCCTTGAGCGATTGGCTCTTTTTTGTAACATTCGCCCAGAGCACATCTTCATGAACCCAAATGTTGACACGATTTATAAGGTGCCATTAATTTTCCATGCACAAAACCATCACTTAGCCTCCTCCTGTTTACAGCTGCTTTCACTAAAAAACGGTAAACACAAAAACATGAAGGCATGGAAAGAACTTGCTGTCCGCGCTACAAAAGTGTGGTCAAAGACCGTTCGTATCGCGATGGTTGGGAAATACTTTGTGACTGGTGAATATGAACTCCTTGATTCGTATGTGTCGGTTATAGAAGCGGTAAAGCATGCCGCATGGAAGACAGGGGTCAATGTAGAGTTTTCATGGATCGATAGTGAACGCATTGAAAAAGAAGGAACAAAAGTGCTCAAGGGTCATGATGGAATTGTCGTGCCACAAGGATGGGGTAGTCGCGGAACAGAAGGAAAGATTCAAGCAATTACCTATGCACGTGAGAAAAAAGTTCCGTACTTAGGACTCTGTTTTGGGATGCAAATGGCAACCATTGAATATGCACGAAACGTTCTTCATTTACAGAAGGCAAATACAACGGAAGCTGATCCCAATACTCCTCACCCGGTAATCCATGTAATGCCTCACCAAAAAGAATATCTAGAGAAAAAACAGTATGGAGGAACTATTCGATTAGGAGCGTGGCCCTGTATTGTAAAGCCCGGGTCAACGCTTGAAAAAGCATACCTTGAACATGGGAAGGTAAAAAATGCACCATGGCATCAACCAAATCCAGTAAGCGATTCCTCTATTCAGAAAAAGCAATCCGTGGTGTATGAAAGGCATCGCCATCGTTATGAGTTTAATAATGAGTACAAAGAGCAATTTGAAAAGTCTGGTTTTATATTTTCTGGAACTTCTCCCGATGGACAGCTGGTTGAGGCAATTGAACTTAAAAAGCACCCGTTCTTTGTGGGTACACAGTTTCACCCCGAGTATATTTCACGACCGCTCACCCCTCACCCACTCTTTGTGAGTTTCCTAAAAGCACTTCTTAAGTAAAAAAGGGGGTATACGAATATACCCCCCGCGTCAGCAATTAGTGAGCGCTAACAATGAAAACCCAATTCTGAGAACGATTTCCCATTGGTAAACCTCGCATTCTCTAGCCACCATGAACGATAGTTAACCGGTTCACTGGTTGGAGCAGGAGGGTCAGGTGACTTATATACCTCGACGTCATATTCGACATATCGGTCAGTCACGACAATTTCCCCTTCCATGTGAGCCATGCCCCATCGTTCGGCAGTTCTAAAACCAACTTCCACTAATTCCTCTTTGTAACAGATCGCTGCAAACATGTGTTCGCGTTTAATACAATCGGCTACAACAAAGGGGCCTTCCCAGTCTCCTCCGCTTCTTTTAATCCAAACCGTCTGCCCGACATCAGCGCAACTTAAGAGCGCTACTCCATCGAGAAACGGTGTTAAATCAATTCCATTTCGTTCCGCTGTCGCTTCCATGAGAAATGGGTTATAGCGAATGGCCCTCCCTATCGAGTGGGTAGGAGCAACTCGCTCCCAAGTTGAGTACGTGATCAACGCTGGTATGTAATATCCATACCGATCGCAATATCCTTTCTCCAATTGTTCAATTGCATCATACTCAGTACGAGCAACAGGACAATCGTGTATTTGAACGAAATTGGGATGTGAGAGTGAGACCGCGGTGAGGATTACTACAACAAGCTGTGTCAATTGTTTCTCCTAATCTAATTGGACAATCGTATTGTACGAGAGAACGCAGTGAGAAAACAACCCGTTACTTTTGAAGATATGCTTTTCGCTCCTTTTCAGGAAATAGTTCAATTGAGTAGCGAAGCGCTGTGCGGGGCATATTTCCTGCATGTTTATTTAAGAATTTCTTTAATTTCTCTGCATCAACTTTCCCGGCTTCACGGAGCATCCATCCCACTGCTTTATGAATCAAATCATGCTGATCATGCATGAGCATTTCTGCAATCTGGTAAGGGACCTTTAATTCTTTCTCCTTAATAAAGGCAAGCGTCGCTACCATTGCAATTCGCTTCTGCCAAATATCCTTTGAATTTGCGTACTTCAAGAGAATGGCCGTTCCATTTACTAACGCATATGCTCCTACAATTTTGGTTGCAGAGGCATCTACTAAATCCCAGTTATTTATGTAATGAGTATGTGCAATATAGAAGTCAAAGATTTCTTCTCGTTGGGTAAGCGTTCCTTTTTCGTATTGGTGCACGAGAATAAAGAGTGCAACGAGTCGCACTTCGTGCCAGCCTGAAATCATGAGGGTGTGAACGTCAGTTAAAGGAAGATTTGCGTATTTTTTAGCAACTTTTCGCACATGAGGGACAGTAACTCCGAGAAACTTATCTCCTTCCGCATATTCTCCTGCCCCGGTTTTGAAAAATGTTGGGTAGAAGTCACGCTTCTTTTCGTCTACGTATTTACTCAATTCGGTGATTACCGTTTGCTCCACATTGCTATTATATACTAATTAGATTTATGAAGTTCGGACAACATTCGACATTCGCCTTCGTTGATGTAGAAACGACAGGCGCCAGCGCACCTCATGACCGCGTAATTGAGGTGGGGATCATTCGTGTTGAGAACGGTCAAATTGTGGGACAAATGAACACATTACTCGACCCGGGGGTGCATATTCCGGCCGATATAACGACTATAACGGGCATTACCTCACAAGATATTGAAACCGCGCCCTATTTTAGTGATGTATCAGATGAGATCACTGAGTTACTAAAGGACGCAGTATTTGTAGCACATAATGCTCGATTTGATTATGCTTTTATGAAACATGAATTTAGACGACTTGGTCTCCCGTTTTCAGCGAAAACCCTCTGTACAGTCAAACTTTCTCGCGCGCTCTATCCAGAACGTGCTCGACACAACTTAGATTCAGTGATCCAATTTTTAAATATATCGGTTGAAAATAGACACCGTGCATACGATGACGCAAAAGTACTGCATGATTTTTTAGTTCACATCGAAAAAACTCGTCCGCATGAAGAGGTCGACCCTATCATCACAAACTTTCTCAAAGCTCCCTCACTTCCAACCCAAATTGATAAAACGCATATCGAGGCTTTGCATGATGGACCAGGGGTGTATCTCATGTATGGAGATCAAGATACGCTTTTGTATATTGGGAAAAGTGTTGACGTAAAGGCACGGGTGCTTTCTCATTTTTACAATGACTTTGAAAGCGCAAAAGACATCAAGCTTTCTCGCGAAGTTCGTCGTGTTGAAGCAATTAAAACGGCAGGTGACGTAGGAGCATCACTACTTGAATCAACTCTTATTAAAACGAGGCTCCCTATTTACAACACCTTTTTACGACAAAACCGAAGTTCGTTTGTACTCGTACAGTCAGAAACACCAGATGGCTACTACACAGTAAAGACGATGGACCCCAAAGAAATTGATCACAGTGATCATCACAAGATTCTTGCGGTTTTCAGAAGCAAGAAAAACATAGATGAATGGCTCTCACTTCTGTCAAAGGAACATATGCTTTGCAAAAAGCTTTTAGGGATCGAGAAAGGAAAGGGTCGGTGTTTCGGCACACAGATCGGCACTTGCAATGGTGCATGCGAAAAAGAAGAACCACCGTTTAAATATAATGTACGATTTGTACAAGCATTTTCTGGAAAACGAGTTCCGCAGTGGCCATTTCCGGGTTCAATTGGGGTAAAAGAATCGTTTGATGGGGTTGAAGAAGTACACGTAGTCTACAACTGGTGTTATTTAGGTACTATGAGAAACGAGCATGACCGAATTGAAGATATGATTCACACAATACAATTTGATTGGGATGCATACAAAATATTGTATCGGTTTGTGCAAAAGCATGTGAAATCACATACGATTATTCACCTACCGGCTCCAAGCGCTCATTCATCTCCCACAGTGCAACAATAAATAATGACTCGCTCCATCCCAGTGGCGTATTATCGTTATACTCCGGAGAATGACTAAAGTATAACTCTGGTATTCCCTCTCTCGTATCAATTGCAATTTCATCTTTTAATATTTCTTTCGCCTTCTCTATATCACCCAATTTCTCATAAATAATTGCAAGCCAACTTAACCCAAATGTCCACTCTGCTTCCTCACTTACTCCATCAATATTTTTATTGTAATACCGGTCCCCCTTATAGCGAATAATCCCACGTTCACGGAGCAAATGATATGACACATTTGATAAAATCTGCGCACGTTCTTGCTCTGTCACGACATTATATGGCCAGATAAGTGAAAGGAGTGATAGATCAACAAATTTTCGTTCCGATTCGCGCGGGAGCAAACTGCGGAGTGTTTCTTTCCCTTTTTCAATGAGTTCCGGAGGGACAATTACTGACGGAATTTTAGAAACTGCAATAAGCCCGGCAACACACGCCCCTACTGAAGAGCTGTGCACTTCCTCATCCTCTTCCCACATACCACTGTCGCGATCATGCCAATACTCAATTGATGCTAAATATTTGACCAGTTTGTTTACAATTCGAATGTGAGCTTCGTCAGTTAAGATCGACCGCTTGTGATGCGTCTCAAGCTCTCCCAATCGAAACAGTATGCACCCAATTGCATCATTTTGTTTGTTTCCCCACTCTTCCCAAAACTCATCAAATGTCTCGGGGTGAAAACGTGCATGGATGTACTGGTAGGAAGCATTCGGCTTTTGCGCAATTGCGGCATCAATTTTGTCTTCGTGTTTTAGAAATATTTTTAATATCGCTCGATATGTTTTTTCAACCGTATTCCAATCTCCTAACACTTCAAATGCGAGCGTTTCATAAAAATTATCACGCAACCAACTTTTGTCGTACCCCGTATTTCCTTCCTTCTTTGAAGCAGAGAAGAGTCCACTAGCATACTCGAGCTTTTGCAAAATCTTGACGTGCTTTTCGATTAATTCAGTGTAGCTGAGACGAGCCATATTTTATGGTACAACAACTGGTGCAACTTGAATACAATTATCTCTTTTTCTCGCTCCTATGAAGAAAAATCCACACAACGCCTATTACTCCCAGAATACCAATACCCCACGCCCAATGGTCACGAACCACTGCTGGATTGGGTTGTACCTCCATATTCTCGCCAGCCGCATTCTGAATTTCCACATAGGTATCGCTTATAAACCCATTTTCATCAATCACTCGAAGAATTGGAAAGACCATCTTTTGGTTACCTGTATATGTATGCTCAAATCGCGATTCACGACTCTCACTACCATCACCCGCATCCCACCAATACCAAACAATTTTTTCCTCACCACTTTCTGAAGCACTACTATCAAAGAGCAGTTGACTAGACAACGCAAATGAAAGCGGATCGCTTAGTGGATCAGCACTCTTTTTCCCGTTTACCGTGATAACAGCTTTCGGCAAGCGATAGCCTGTTGTGGGAAGTACATGCAACAGGGCTGACTCGATCAGAACGGGTGAATCATTCTCATACTTCGCATAAATTGAAACAATATACGAACCTGGTTTTTTATAGGTGTATCGTGTTGTAACCCCAACAGACTCGCCTCCATCTCCAAACTGCCACTGAAAGGTCGTTTTGGCTTTTATGTTAGATGCAACATCAAGCTCTGCTAGATTAATTGCAAATGAAATAGGAGTATTTACTAAATAGGTGTCTGGGGCCATATCCTGAGGCAGAGGAAAATGCGAAAGAGTGGTTGCAAGTACTGGATATCCAACGGTCACCTTTCCATTAATTTCAAAAAACGATGGGTGTCCGGTGTTATGCGCCAATACAGTTGTCCGTGGTGCACACAAAGCGAGTAAAGCGAAAAGACTAACGAGATACTTTGGTTTGAATGGAAAAATCACTTTGCGCGAGAAGAATGTGCCTTTCGTACTGCAACAATTGAAAGGGCGAGTGCCACAAGACTAAAAATAAGCGCTGTGTTCTCTTGTCTCTCTTTTGCCTGGGGGATTGGTGCTGTTGTATTTTCAGGAGTGGTGTCAGTTACAACTGCAGTTTTAGAAGCCGGGCCTTGGTTTTGTCCTTCTGTTGAGTCGTTTGATTCTTTGTCCCATGAAACAACCGTTCCATCTTGGTATGTTTGATACGCTTTCCAAGAAATCGTTGTTTGGTTAGACGGGACTTTTGCACTAAATACGAATTCGTCCCTCTGCCCAACAGGGACAGAACCACCGGTCCATGAAATTTCAGTCACGCGTACACTTTCGCCTGCTCCTGATTTCACCACGTTAATTTTCCATCCTGGTTTCACATTTGGAGTTACATATAAAAGCCCCTCAGGAATAACAAGTCTCAGTCCAGTTGTTGCAGTGTCCTTTTCATTTGGGACACCTACAGTAAACGTTTGAAATGCTGCAACTGAAACCTGTGATGGCTTTACAACAACATGAGCAAAGACAGAATGAGGATTGGCAAAAAGAATACCGAATGCGAGTAGGAGAATAAAAACAGATTTCTTCATTTTTTAACAAAAAACCAGAACGAAATTATGATACCAAAAAGAATACCTGTAAACAATAATGGTTGAGTATTATCTGATGGCTCCTGAAAAGCATTCTGCGTTCTTCCTTCGACTCTTAAATCGTACTTCATATCAAATGACGTATCGCTCACCGTATCCGTTCCGTGTATTCGCAGTTCGTACACCCCGGGTGTTTGAAACGTATAATTTGTCATAAATTCGCTTGACTCTTTTTCATGCGCCATCATTTCAAAGGAAGCAAGGAGTACTTCACTTTTTCTAATTTCCAACGTACATGCACAGTTTGCAATTTTAAATGCGCCATCTTTGTTTCGCATATCAACATGGATTGGAGCATCCGATCCTGGGGGAGGATTATCATCGGGTGTTATATGGATAAGCCCAGCAACTTCCCCATCTGAAATTAAAAAATGTGCGCTAACCGGAGTGGCTGACAAGAAGAATAAAAGACTGATAAAAAATATTCGTATTTTCATACAGTTATTTCACGACCACTGTGAAGTTGGTGACAATAAGTTTTCCATTTGGATTAAATTGTGCAAATAACCGGTATGTACCACGCCGAATTGGATCATGAATACTCATAGGTAAAAATTCCACCGTTGGTCCGCTCATATCTCCTGGTTTTGGAACAACTGCGTTGGTTGGATGCACATGTAAATACTCGTAGGTGTCAGTATTTATCATGACCAGGTGCCCGAAGGAATCAAGATACGGTTTTAATGTTGTAATTGGTGTATTTTTCGTTGCATCGCTCAGTGTAAAAGTGAACGTTTGCTCTCCTTGTTCCATTTTTTGTGCAACAAGCTCAGGTGTTGACAGTTCAACAGTCACTGCGCCAAATGTCTTTTTCTTGGATTGATCGGCTGTATTTGCATTCGCTTCTTTTGTATTTCCAACGTCAAGCGTAAAGGCAAACTGCTGTTCTATAGATCCGAATGGCTGGAAATTTAAGTACAAATGATATCGCCCTGCATGAGGAAACTTCGTCGCGATGGTAAAAGTATTTTCTGTTTGTTCTGGGTGAATGTGTGTGAAGTACTCTAGTTCCTCATCTACTATCACTAAGTGCATCAGCTTTGTGTATACGCGCTGATACATCACAGTTGGATTCCCATTTGATGCATCATTTACCTGAAATGACAACATCGTGTCAACGTTCGGGGTGACGTTTTTTGGATTATTAAAACCAACGGTATACCGCTTTGTACGATCCCCTGTGAGTGATGGCATTGCACTCATTAAGGTTGTCATTTTTTCAGAAGGCATAACATGCATTGCATTCTCAAGTGGCGTCGCAACAGAAGCTCTAAATCCTTGAATACTAATGCCCAAAATAACACCCAGAATAAGTAGCGTCAGTCCAACAAATGGTCGAGATTTCATCCTGTTATCTTACCATGTGCTTCTTAGGATATAACAGAAAGTTTATGCGCCTTAAATTTATATAGAGCAAGTTTTGCACTCTCTGTTGCAATAAAGTAGACAAGCACTATGGACAAAATACCAACCATTGTCTGCAGAGAAGGTGATTCAAAATTAAAGAACGCTCTCCCAAATTCAGTTTGTGGAAGCGTGATTGTCGTAACAGCAGCAAGCCCAGTTAACACAGTAATCGTCTTTGAAGGGAATTTTGACTTCCAAAATGGTCGGTGTGTGCGAATGGAATAAATAAGTACAAGCTCTGTTAAGATGCTTGCGATAAACCAATTGGTTTGTAGTATTTTTTCTCCACTTCTAAAAAAGAGTCCGAATACAAAGAAATCAAAAAAAGTACTCACCGCTCCTAACACGAGTGACGTGGTTGCCACGTCCTTAATATTGTAGTTGCGCGGCGAATGCAATTCTTCAGGATCTACACTGTCTGTTGCAATACTAATCATCGGGAAATCTGAAAGCAGATTAACGAGCAAGATTTGAATGGGAAGGAGTGGTAAAAACGGGATGAGAAGCGAGGAAACTGCAACCGCATAGAAATTCCCAAAATTACTGGTTAGTGTTGCGCGAATATACTTAATGGTGTTTGTAAATACCCGCCTCCCTTCTCCAATACCTTCAATAATTGTGAGCAAACTCTTATTTAATAAAATAATATCTGCAGCATCTCGAGAAATGTCAGATGCTGATTCAACAACGATACCAACGTTTGCAATCTTAAGCGCTGGCGCATCATTTATCCCTTCCCCTAAGAAACCAACTTCATAATATTTCTGAAGCCGCTTAATAATGTCGTACTTCACTTCAGGGGTTGACCGAGGGAACACATGATAGTTCATAACTGCATTATCTTTTTCAGCTTCAGTAAGTGCGCGGTATGTATCCCCTGGCATCACCTGTTCCATTGATTCAATAAGACCAATCGCGACACCGACTGCTCCTGCAACTTCAGCTCGATCACCTGTGACCATTTTAATCTGAACACCCAGATGCTTAGCTTTTTTCATGGCCTCAAGGGTTGTTGGTTTCAGAGGATCATCAAACGAGACGAATCCAGAAAGGGTGAAGTCTTTTTCCATATCAATAATCTCACCAATAGGTTTCTTTGTGATCTTCTTAAAAGCCACAGCCAGGACTCGATGCCCATCATACCCTTCATTCTCAACCCACTTTGAAATTTCATCTCCATGTGACAGTTTGCCTGTTAATGGGAGGACTGTTTCAGGCGCGCCACGCGTAATAAGTAAGTATTCCTTTCCGCGTTTCAGTAATTGAGTGCTTCTTTTTCGAATAGGATCAAACGGCACTTTTGCGATGACTTCAAATCCCCCAGTGTCACCGTTATTATTTGCGAGAATTGCTTTATCAAACGCGTCAATATGCAGAGTCTCACGAGCTAAAAAGTCGCAAGACAGAGACGCATAGTAATGAATGTCACTTCCCTTGTACGTTAATGACTTCACCTGCGTTAAATTATTCTCTGTAATCGTTCCCGTTTTATCTGTACAGAGTATGGAAATGCTTCCCAAGTCTTCAATTGCAGAGAGCCGCTTCACTACAACTTTTTTATTTGCTAACTTAACCGCACCTTGAGAAAGTGAGAATGTCGTAACCACAGGGAGTGCTTCAGGAATCACTGAAACTGCAAGCGCAACTGAGAAAAGCAGTAGCTCGGGCACATCAATACTTGTTCCTTTAACCGCAATATTCGCAAGGACCATCATGACTAATGTAAGTGCGATTGTTTTTAGGATAAATCCACTGAACCGGGCTAATCCTTTTTCAAATGAACTAACGCGAACAGAATCAGTTGCAAGTTTCACGATTTTACTGATCATTTTGTTATTAGCAGTTGCAAAGACAACTCCTTGTGCGTTTCCAGTAACTACCGTTGTTCCTGAGAAAACAATATTTCGCGCTTCATAAATTTCTTGTGGTTGATGCGCTAACACTGCTTCGGTTTTAGATTGTGATTCACTCTCCCCTGTTAATATTGATTCATCGACTGAAAAGTCTTCAGTCTCGAGAAGTCTGACATCAGCCTGCACAATGTCTCCTGGTGATAACTCAATAATATCTCCAGGAACGAGTTCTGAACTTTTTATCGTTTGGTGCTTTCCTTCACGAAAAACGTGGACTGTCGCTTCGATATACTTTGAAAGAAGTTGCGCAGCTGACTCTGATTTAAATTCCTGGTAAAAGCCAAGCGCTGCATTCACTGAAATAAACAGTAGAACAAACAGCGCATCGCGAACTTCACCGAGTACCAACGAAATCATCGCGGCACCAAATAGCAGATATATAAAGGGTGAGGTGAATTGTCTGAGTAGTATTTTTATTCCGGAGACTTTCTGCGTCTTAATGGTATTCGCGCCATAGTGCCTCAGTCGAGCGTTCACATCATCCTCTGAAAGACCACTTTTCGAGGTGGACAGTTTAGCGTATACTGCACCTTCATCGAGTACGGAAAGTTCACTAAACACGGACATATTTTATTGTAGCAACTTAACGAGGTATAATACACAAAGCGCCGATGTGGTGGAATGGTAGACACGCACGCCTTAAGAGCGTGTGGGAGCAATCCCGTGTGGGTTCGAGTCCCACCTTCGGCACAAAACATATATAATAGTAGACATTTCGGGGTGTGGCTCAGTTGGTAGAGCGTCCGCTTTGGGAGCGGAAGGTCCCCAGTTCGAATCTGGGCTCCCCGACCAATAGTTTTTAGTTCGTAAGCAGAAGCATTCTCCATCCCCTACTTTGCATCTATTTGTAGAGCTTTAGTAAGTGCTACACTTTTGTAATGCCAAATTCTGAGTGTCAAAAGGGATTTTCTCCACTCATTGTTATTGTTCTTGTATTAATACTTGGCGCCGGTGGTTTTTTTGCCCTTCGAATGGCTAGTTCAGTCGATACCACTCCTACTGAAAAGCGTTCATTTGATACGGATGAATATGGACTCACTAGACCTGACAGCACAAACACTTCATATGCTCCTACTGACTATAAAACCCTTAACTGTGACCAAATGAGGGCATCGTTTAGTGTTCCTGCTAATTTTGTCTCCTATGAAGAACAGAATAGCCGTGGAGAGCAAGTTTGTATCTTCAGTAACGATATCCGAGAAGGGCAGGCATCAAAAAACAATATTTCAATCCTTGTCTTTGCGACACAAAATGCCACCAGTAAACTCGGAATTAGTAGCCGTGAAGCAGCATTAAACGACACAAAAAAGTATGGTGGAATGACAGACCTTCCTGAAACTGTATTTAAAGATGGCGCATTTTCAACCTTTCATGTAATTGTGACAGATGCTCACGACGGCACAACAACTCAATATATCGATAGCATTTCAAACGATGATACAGATACGTTTTACACCATCATACTTACTATTCCAAAGACGAAGCAGGGAACAATCGACGCCTCTTATGTAATGGATAACTATCTGTTAGGCGAACTTCATTAAAGCATTTAGTGTGAATAGGCCTTACAGAACTTCTGTTTTTAGACGCGCTGAACTACGCCTTTCTTATTCTCACTATTTGGATCCTTACGAAGTGGCTTCACTACATTTTGTAAAAATTGCCGCGCATATGATAAAATTACCCTCGTAAATGCTCGCGGGTATAGTTTAATGGTAGAACGAGAGATTTCCAATCTTTCAGCGAGGGTTCGATTCCCTCTACCCGCTCCATATGAGAATGTTTTCGCTGTGGTTAAAAATCTCCCCTTAAAATCAATTTTCCCTCGAGTTCGAGCCCAATTTTTCAACAAAATTCTTTTAGCCTGGAAGTTTTTGATACTGGTGATGAGAGTCGGACCTAATGCCCTATGAAATGAATCGATAGATCGTATCAGATTCTGATAATACCTGTTAAAATAGATTTAAATTCTGCCCCGAATATATGAAGAAGATATTGGGTAGAGTCGAGATTAAATCAAACTGGGATGAGAAAGTTAGTTGGTACAAAAGTCCTCCAACTACTGTTTCACCGTTAGAACTCGAAGCTTTCAGTCACGTAAGAAACTTTTTAATACGAAATGATTCTGGTTCGTTGATTGTTAGTGGTGATCGTGGAGCTGGTAAAACTACTACCCTTATCAATGCCATTAGATCATGTGTAAAAGACGGAGCCATATTTCCAGTCTACCTTAATACTGTTCACTTAGAGGCTTATGAGGATGGTAGCGTAGAAGATTCTTTCAAAATGTTACGAATCCTTCGCTTACTAATTAGGTCTCTCGCTAAGGAAGTTGAAAAAAAGAGCATAATCCCTTCAGAACTGAGACAATTAATTCATGACTGTGAAGCTACTAAACTTCAATCTTCTAATTCCTCAGGATCCAATGCTAAAGTTTCTTTCAAATCAAAATTAAAAACGACTTTGAGTATCGTTACCCAACCGTTCCAATGGCTCGGTATTGGAGGTAAATTAGAGTCAGGTATCGACACAGAGGCTTCATTTGTAGAAGTGAATAGTACAATGTGGGAAAAGACAGGCCTTACGATTGAAGATGTAGTCGATCGTTTCTCTTACGTAATTAAGATTTTGGAAAAAAGAGGTATTTTTACCTCAGAAATCACAAAATCCAGAACACTTACCTTAAAACTACTTCACAGGGAAATAAAATTGGTATGGTTTATTCCTCAGAAGATTAAGCAAAACAGAAAGTTAGTTTTTATTTTAGATGAACTAGATGTTTATGATGGAGATAGTAACACTCCGATCAAGCCCGATGACGTTCTGGGAGCAATTAAAAAATTTAAGAATCTTTTTACACTTTCATCGGCGCATTTTATTTTCATTGTAGGAAAACAAACATACCTTAAAGCAAAAGTGGATCCATATAGAACTCTTTTTTCCGATAGATGCTTTTTATCAATTCCTGATGGTCAAAAATTGTCAAAGTATCTTGATGAAATTAAGATAGGAAATATTAAAAAAGAATTGAAGTCAGAATGGGAAGAGATGAAATGGCTCCTTATGGCTCAATCCAAACATAATCTCTATGACTTAGTTACCACTGCCAACGCTTACTCTATATACTGTCTCTTATACACATCTGACGCTGCCGACG
>ERZ761594.336-NODE-336-length-15422-cov-4.852476_pt1 | contig 15422 bp, 31 predicted proteins | sample MGYA00511036_ERZ761594 | MGnify/ENA primary metagenome ERZ761594 (study PRJEB28899, sample SAMN03785561) | bioreactor sludge metagenome | biome: EBPR Sludge; feature: EBPR Bioreactor; material: 0.22µm filtered reactor supernatant | place: Saint Lucia: Queensland... | reverse complement strand
AACCGGGCGAGCGGCCAGTTCCGACCCACCCCCTGGGGGTCAGGTCAGCCGGACGCCACCCGGGACCACGATCCGCGACGCCGGCGTCCGCTGCTGCCCGAGCGCGATGCGGAGGTCATGTGCCAGCCATCCGACGATCTCGAACAGCTCCGCCTCGGAGATGTCCTCGGGGATGGCCAGGACGAACGGGCGTCCGGTGCTGGCGATGGTGACCTGCAACTGGCGGAGCCGGACGGGTTGTGGCTGTGCGGCCTCGATCGCCGCGTCGACAGGGTCCATGGCTCCTCCTCAGCTGGAGCGGACGGTGGCACCGCGCGCGCTGTTGCACGAGCGGTGGGCGGGGCGCAGGTTGCCGGCGGCGCCGCCACCGTGGGCGGCCGGGACGATGTGGTCGGCGGTCAGCGGGTCGCGTCGCGATGGCGGGCGGCCGCAGATGGAACAGACCGTGGCCTCGGACAGCACGCGTCGGCGCTCGGCCTGGTAGTCGGCCTGGTAGCGGTCGCCGCGGCGGGCGTTGCGCCACGCCTGGTAGGCCGCCTCGTGCTGATCGCAGCGGGTGCGCCCGGGGGTCAGGCGTGAGCACTCGGCGCGGGGGCTGGCCTTGGGGTGGGGGAGACAGGGACGGAGCGGGCCACGCCGCGACCCCGCTGTGTCCGACCGTCGCGCAGTGCCGTCGTCGCTGGCGTGCTGATTGATCACAGCGTATCAGCCATCCACAACGGGCTGCTCACGGGTCGTGAAGCCGATGCGCTCCATCCACGCGGGTCGGTCGAGCGGGCGCGGCTCGGGCTCATGCTCGAGGTACCAGCGCAGGCGGTCGATGGCGCGCTCGGCGAACCAGGCGGCGTACTCCTCGAACAGGGGCTGCGAGGGGTTGGGGCAGGGGCCGTGCTGGTGGCCACGGCGGGCGGGGTCCTCGCATCGGCAGGTGCGCACGTGGACGGGCTTGCAGAGGCAGTGGCCGCCCATGGCCAGCCCGGCCGCGGCGACGTCGAGGTCACGGCAGGCGAGGATGAACAGGAACACGCCGCCGGCTCGGTCCGTCAGGCCGCCACCGAACCGCATGCGCGCCCAGGCCATGCGCACGGGATCGTAGGTCTCGGCGCCCTCGACGATGAAGCGCCGGAAGCGGTCGGTCCAGGCGGGAGTGCCCCAGCGGTCGCCGGGCTCCACGGTCGACCAGCCCTCGTGGAGCCGGCCGACTCGATCGAGCGTCGTCTCCCAGGTCTCCTTGAACCATGCCAGGGCGTCGTGGAGCTCGCGGTGGACGTGGATGGGTCGGGTGGCCGTGGGCACAGGCAGTGCGAGGGTCACGCGCGCTCGACCCGGCCAGTGGTGCCATCCGGCAGCAGGACCTCGGTGCCCTCGGGGAGCTTCGGGGCGCCGGCCGGGGTGACCAGCGCCCAGACGGCGGCGAAGGCGGCCCACATGGAGCCGAGCGCGAGCGTGATCGCGTCGACGCGATCCTGGGTCACGGTGTCCGGCGCGATGGCGTTGACGACGCCGATGCCCGCGACCACGAACGTCGTGATGGCGGCACCCAGCGCGGCGATGGGCTGGCGCTTGATGGGCTGCGGGATCCTGCTCATGACACGTCACCTCGATAGGGCCAGGTCGGCATGCCGACGATCTCCGGCTCGGTCCACCCGGGTCGGGCGTCGCGGCGGAGACGCACCACGAGGGCGACAAGGGCCGACGCCAGCAGGGCGAGGGTGAGGGCGATGAGAGGCCTCATCGGAGCCCCGCCACGAGCTCGTCCACGGCGTCCGACACGGCGTCCAGCACGCGGGCACGCTCGGCGTTGACCTGGGCGATGCAATCCACGGGGGGCAGCGCCTCCAGCTCGGCCACACGCCGCTCCAGCGCCTCGATCCGGGCGCCCTGGGCGGTGATGGTGCGCGTGGCGGTGTCGAGGTCCCTGACGGCCGCGTCGGCGCGCGCCTCCTGGGCCTCGGCCTTGGCGCTGTACATCTCAGCCCGCTCCTGCTCGTTGGCGGCACGTGCGAGGGCCCCGTCGCGCTCGGCGCGGGTCAGGGCGTGGGCACCGCGCTCGTTCTTGATCTCGCCCTCCAGCGCGCCCTTGGCCGTGCCGCAGTCGTCCAGCAGCTTCTCGGCGCGCGTCATGCGCCGCGCGGCCTGCTGGTAGGCGCCCTGCCACGTCGCGCGCTCGGGCTGTCCCTGCACCATCACCGGGGTCGGCGGGGTCCACGACGGCGGCCGGGTGGAGCTGTTCGCGACGCTGACGGAGAGGGGGATGCCGAGGAACGCCATCCTGATGGGCTGGAACGGCTTGCCGGCCGCGGGGCGCTTCCAGTGGCGGTGGTGGAGGTGGGGGCTCGTGGAGCGTCCGGAACCGGCCACGTCGCCGATGCTGCCGAGGCGGTCGCCTCGCTGCACCTTGTCGCCGACCTTGACGACGATGTTCTGCATGTGCCGGTACTCGGTCCGGTACTCGCCGGCGAACGCTCCGGGGTGGTTCAGCATGACCAGCCCGTCACCCTTGTCCACCTGCGCCACGGTCCCGGCGGCCGCCGCGAGCACCGGGTCCCCGAGGTCCTGCAGCCAGCCGCCGGACGGCGTGCGTCGGTTGAAGTCGACGCTGAAGTCCGAGTGCCCGGGCTTGACCTGGCCGTCCTCGACGCGCTGGCCGTAGGTCGCGCCCTGGTAGTGCCAGCCGGGGGTGAAGGGCGGGTGGAAGAACCCCGGCGTCGTGTTCTCGTCGTCGGGGGTGCGGATGGGGTCGGTCACGGCTCCACCTCGGGGGTGCGCTCGGACCACCACACCTGCACCCAGACGGCCACGCCGGTCGCGCACAGGAAGACGCGGCCCAGGGAGACCAGGAAGCGGTTGGTGTCGGTGTCGATGAGACCGGGGTAGACCACCGATGCGACGGTCAGGATCATCGCCACGCCGATGACCGCCACCATCGCGCCGGGGTGGTGGAAGCGGCGCCGGGCCACGTCCATCCACACCACGACGGTGGCCGTCGACAGCAGGGGGATGAGCCAGTCGGTCACCGGTTGACCTGCCCGAGCACCACGATGATGGTGGCGATGGACCCGGCGCCGACGAAGGAGCCGATCCACTTGATGAGGTTGACGCCGCCCTCCATCCGCTCCCACTTGGACTCGAGGCGGTCCAGGCGCTCCTCGATGCCGCCGAGCTTGCGGACGATGTCGTCGTTGGTCGTCATCGCGCGGACCTCGGCGATGGCGATACGCAGTTCTGCGGATGCGCGGTGCCGCTGGTGCGGCTGGCGGGCTCCAGGGTCATCAGCGGGCACCGGTGGGGATGGGGGAGGGAGCGAGCATGTCGCATCCCAGCGTAGCTACGTCCGAGCGTGGAGGCGCCGGAGACCGAACGGGTGGTCTAGGGTGCCTGTACTGTGGCCGCGGTCCTGACGGCCCTGATCTGCTCCCGCTTGGAGGTTCCACCGTCCGCCAGACGCCGGTGGTCGATCACCACCACGCGGCCGGGCGGCAGGGTGCGGAGGGCGCGGACCTCGTCCTCCAGGGAGGCGATCCGCGCTTCGAGGCGCTCGACGACATCATCCATCGGGCGAGAGGGTGGCACAGCCGCGCGCGCGGCGGGCTTCGCGGGTACTGGACGACGTGGAGGCGGGGGTGGAAGGTGTCTGGAGGCGCTGCGGCGCTCGGGCGCCCTCACCGGTACGCCCATCCGCGCCCGGCCGGCCTTCAGGAGCTGGTCGATCCGCGTGGTCCCGACGCCCATCGCCTCGGCGGCCTCGTACCGGGTCATGCCGCGCTCATCCACGAGCCGGACGGCCTCGCGCATGCGCTCGGTGAGCGGCCCGGTGAGGTTGGGGTGACCCATCTACGCGACCTCCCCCAGCCGGGCGAGGGCGGATGCGATGCGTGCCCAGTCCACGGACGGCATCGTCACGTACTCGGACGGGTACTCCACGACCAGGATGCTGGGATAGCGCACGTCAGCCTTGGACGCCGCCTCGGCCACGGCCAGCAGAGCGGGCAATGCGTTCCGGGACTCGACGATGAGGGCGGCGTCGTCTGACACCATCCAACCAGCCACGGCCTCCTCGGGTGCGAGGACCATGTTCCCCTCCTCGCCCGCCGTCATCCAAGGCCCCGGTGTCGCGGCCTTCTCCAGCTCGCGGAGTCGGTCGATGGTGCTGTCAGTGGTCATGCGGCCTCCTCGACGTACCAGGCCAGGTGCGCGCTTTCTGGGGGTTCGAGTCCGTCCGGGGGCACCATGCCCACAGCAGCGCGCGCAGCGAAGAACGGGCGTGCGGGCCCGGTCCAGTCGATCGAGAGCGACCCGTCACGGACCTTGGCGGCCGCAACCAGCATGGCCACAAGCTCGCGGAGCTGGTCAGGCGTGGCACGATCCACGCTCGTGGCCAGGCCCACCATGAGCGCCCGGTTGCGGTCGAACAGCGCCAGGCGGTCGCCCGAGGGCAGCAGCGCGAGCTCGCGTTCGACGTCGGCCAGGACGGAGCGGTACGTGGCCTCATCCCGGTGCCCCCACTCGAAGAGCTGCGCGTTGCGATCGCGGCGCGTCTCCAGCGCGCGGCGGGCGCGGCCCGCGTCCGACGGCAGTGCCAGGCGCTCGCGCAGACGCTCCCGGGTGCGGTCGATGACAGCATCAGGCAGGACGCCGGTCCGGAGGGTGTCGCGGAGCTCCGCCTCGACCGTCTCCGCGGGCACGGCCCCGGCCGGGCAGTGGCGGCAGCGGTAGTAGCGCCACTCGCGGCCGCGGGACAGGCTCGCCTGGCCGTGCATCCGGTGACCGCAGCCCGCGCAGGTCAGGACGCCGGCGAGCAGGTAGACGCGGTGGCGCGTGGATCGCCGCACGCGGCCGCGGACGCGCTGCTCAGCGCCCGCCATGCCGTCGCGGTACGTGGCCTGGTCGATGATGGCGGGGTGACGGCCCGGGCGCGTCTCGGCGGTCGGGCCACGGCCCTTCGTGACCAGTCCGAGGTACAGGCGGCCGCGGCGGACGATGTCCTTGACGGCGTCGCGGGTCCATGGCCGGTCGGCGCGGTGGCGGACACCGTCGCGGTTGAGGCCGTCGGCGATCTCGGCGGTGGGGCGGCTCGCGAGCTCGCGCCAGATGCGCCGGACCACGTCGGCCTCGTCATCCACGATGGCCAGGGTGCGGGGCTTCGACCCGGGGATGGTGCGGTAGCCGAAGGGGTCCAGCCCCCGGTGCCCGCCCGCCTCGAAGATAGAGCGGTTGAGGCGAACGGCGCGGTCGCTGTCCATGTCGCGCTGCCACTGCGCCGCCAGGGCGAGCTGGCCGAAGAGGAAGCGCCCGTTCGCCCCATCGAAGCTGGCGGTGGGCATCGTGGCCACGAGCAGCGGGATCCGCCGGCGCTCGAGCTCCGCGGACAGGTCGAGCATGTTCCGGATGTTGCGGTGCAGGCGGGACAGGTCGTACACCGCGATGCCGGCGACCCGGCCGGCGCGGATGCCGGCGAGCAGCTCCTGGTAGCCGTCGCGGTCGGTCGTGGCGCCGCTCTGGTGCCCGCCGCTGTCGCGGATGACCGCGACGGTGGCGCCGGGCGGCAGGACCGCGCGGGCAGCGGCCTCCTGGGTCTCATCGGACACGTCCGCGGACGTGGCGCGCTTCGCCGAACGGCGGATGTACACGCACCAAACAGTCATGGCCGCTGGTAGATGTCCTTGGCCGAGGTCGGGTGGATCCCGAACCGTTCACCCAGCGCCTTCCACATGGCGCCAGCGTCTCGTAGTCGACGAAGCTCCGCGACATCTTCTGGTGTGAGCTTGGAGACCCTGCGCGCATCAGCGGGGGCCCGTTCCCCATCGACGTGCTTCCACTGCAGTCCTCGCGCGATCATCGAGACGCGAGCTGAGTGGATACCGAATCGCTGGCCGATGGCGACCACGCCCATCCCCTCGGAACGTAGCCGCCGAATCTCCCGCACATCCGCGTCAGTAAGCCTGGCCCGCGTCGAAGCCATGCCGGGAGCCGTGCCGGTCCGGCCCTTGGCCGCCATGTCTCGGCTGTTGTCCCGGACTGTCCCTAGGAAGTGATGGGCTGGATTGCAGCACGGGGGGTTGTCGCAGACATGGCAAACCTGAAGCCCGGCCGCAATCGGACCCCGCTCCAGCGTGTATGCGACGCGGTGTGCGCCGACGGTACGCCACTTCCCATCCGACCAGATGTGAGTGGACCCATAGCCCTTCGAGTTGCGATGACCCGTCCACGGCCAACAAGCATCGGGACCTCCCGAGCGGTCGACCTTGGGCCAGAAGAGCTCGGCGAGTGGCGTGCGAGAGTGTCCGTTCGGCATGGCGTTCAGTATACGTAGACCAGCCACGGAGCGATCTAGACGGATGTAGATGACCCAGGCGCCCACGTCGGCCATGCTACCGGCCCGCCTCCTGGCGGTGCAGCCAGCCCTCGTTGATGCGCACGAGCAGGTCCACCAGCCGGTCCTCGAAGGCTGCCTGCTCGGCGGGGTTCGGGACGGGGGAGAGGTGCGGCCGCCGCGGCTCCGGAACAACGGATGCGTGTCCAGCACGCGGGTGCTGGGGGGCGGTCTTGTCCAGTACGGTCATGCCCTGGCGCTGCGTCACGCTGGGACCTCCGCGGGCACCGGGGACTCCGCACCCTGGCGCCTGGCCCACGCGCGGAGCTCGCGGCGGTAGGTGGCCTCGCGCTCTCCCTCCGTGACGGTCCGGGACGCCGGGGCGGCCGCGGCGTCGGCAGGGTCCATGCGGTGCAGCCCGAACACGGGCCGCTCTCCCGCCCGCACCGGCAGGGGGTGCGCCTCGAACCAGGCGAGGAACGCATCGGCGTGGCACCAGGTGCCGGGTCCGACCGGGCACCAGCACGCCAGCACGCGGCCGCGGAGCGGCTCCAGGAAGTCGGGGTGCTCGCGCAGGATGAAGGGCAGCAGGTCGCGGTACAGCAGTGCCGCGGCCCGGGCGTCGGCGGTCGGCGGCAGTGGCGGCCACCAGGAGCGCTGCTCGGACTCGGTGAGCGGCTGGCCGACGCGGTACGGGTTGCCCCATCGGCTCGGCCGGCCGACGTACACCGTGCCAGGGGGGAGGCGCCAGCCGCGGGTCCGGCGCCGCTGGATGCGGATCATCGCTCCGGCTCCGGGGCGGGGGGCGTGGAGCTCCATGAAACGAGGTTGCCCTGACGAGAGCGACCCTCATGCCATTTCCCGCCGTGGCCCAGACGACGCAGGCAGATGCCCATCGTCTCGGCACACTCGTGACACTCCGACGGTTCATGAGGGCGGCCTTGTCCATGCGACCGCGCCGCGCATCTGACGGATGCGTTGGTGTCCTCGGCGTCCTTGGTCATACGCTGCCAATCAGCAAGACTCATCGGTCGGCCTCCGGGGCGGGGGGCGTGGGGCTCCAGTGCGGGCTCCCGCCGTGGTCCACGAGCCGGAACGGACCGGCACGCACCTCTACCGGGGCGGGGGGCGTGGCGAGGGCGTCGCGAGTTCCCGCGCAAAGCGGAGCCGGACACTCGACAAACTTGCCCTCGTGACCGATGTGGTGGCGGACGGCGGCGGTGCAGACACCGGAGGCAGACACGAGTCGCTGAGCGATGGCATATGCGTAGTCCCGCGACCCCGTGTCCAGCAGCAGGCGCAGCGCATCCGGGTCTTTGTCGCGGAGAGCCATCAAGGCGTCAACCAGAGCCGCGTGCGCGTCGCGGCGGGCCTCGTCAACGGTGGTCATCGGGAGTCCTTCCCGTGGCGCTCCAGGAAGTGGGCGCCGGACATGACGTACCACGAGAAGCACGACACGGAGCGGTCGTGCGGGATGCCGTGGAGCGCTTGCCAATCGCGGCACCGGACCCAGATCCAATCGCGGGTGCCCTTGGGCTGGACGTGGGTCACGATGACCAGCGGGGCGAGCTCCTGGTGCAGCGGCAGCATGGCCGTGACGGCGTCGGTGACCAGCTTCGGAGGGGGTCTGAGCTGCGCGCCATCGACCGCGGCCAGCCATGCGGGCGGCGCGGACCGCGTGGCCTTGGACTGCCACTTGAAGTCGCGGCCCAGCAGGTCGATGGCGTCCCCGAACTCCCCGACCTTGGTGGGGCCGTAGACGCGCTCGATCCGGCGCTCCTGGTCCTTGCCGAGCCGGTCGGCGCTCCGGCCGCGGCGGGGAGCGTCCATGTCACGCTGGGCGCCGCAGGGGCAGACGGTCCAGGTGTGGACGTGTCGGCCGGGGACCAGCGACACCGCGGACTCCGGGGCGGGGCTGGTGGCGGCGAGTGCCTGGTCCAGGTCGGTGGTCATCGAGCGGTCTCCGGGTACTGGGCGGCGACGGTCAGGGCCTCGCGCTCGGCGGCGTCGAGCTTCCAGAACGCGGCCCAGGTGGTGTTGAGGTAGGTGGCCCCGAGCCCCGCCCGGTGGTAGGCGGACCCCCGCTCGGACGGCTTGTCGGCCTCGGGACGCTGGTGCCACGTCAGCCGCTCGGTGACCAGGAACCGGCTGGCGACGGTGGCCCAGTCGCAGGCTCGCAGCAGCTCGGCCAGCGGGTAGTCGCACCAGGCGCACTCCCTGGGGTGGGAGCGGATGACGAGGGGGACGTGGGTGCCGAACTTCAGCCGGGCCTGGTAGGCCGCACACCGGCCGAGCGCCTGGATCACGGCCGGATCGTCGGACGCCAGGGCGGCCCTGCCGTCGCCCGGCTTCCAGTAGCCCTGTCCCTCGGCGAAGGTGCGGTACCGGGACGGCTGCCCGTGGTCGTGGTCGTTGCTGGCGAGCAGGTGGCAGACCTGTTCGATGGTCAGGCCGTCCAGCGCGGCACGGACCTCGCGGTCGTCGAACCAACGCTGGAGGATGCGGGTGTCCAGGCTGACGGTCTCAGGCACCGGGCACCTCCGCCCGGACCCGGGCCACGAGCTCGGCGACCTCGTCCCGTTTCGGCGCCGGCCCTGACCGTGGAACGCGGTTCAGGGCGTCGTCAGACCCCAGGACGAGCTGGCGCAGCTCGGGCTGACCGTTCTCATCGGCGGCGATGCGACGCCACTCCCGCTCGACGGCCGGGACGCCGTGCTTCCGGGCCAGCCGGATCGCCTTCTCGCCCAGCCCACCCCAGACGTTGTTCAGCACGTTCGGGATGCCGGTCAGCTCCTCCGCCACCTCCCGGAGCCGGTGCGCTTCCGGCGGCGTCGCCACCTGGTACTCGGCTCTATCGTCGTTGTCTGACGGTGACATAGACGGGGACGGCGACAGCGCGCGTGAGGAGAGCGGTATGGAACCGTTACGTTCACCGTTACCATCGGCGTTACGTTCCCGGTATCCAGCCTGTCGTTCGGCGTTAGTGGGATCGCGCTGCTCTCGCCGGTAGTCATGGACCACGAGGTCGCCATCGGTGGCGTCACCTGCGTAGTCGCGGGCACACCGGTCGCAGGTCGTGGGCCAGACGTGGAGCAGGCCAGCGGCCACGATGGCGGGCACGTACCGGCCCTCGGTGCCCAGGAGCTGCTTGAGGTGCGCCTGCCCGGCGAACACGCCCATGCGGCGCTGCGTCTTGGCTCGGCACATCATCCGGAACCAGCCCCAGCGGGCGTTGTGGTTGGGCAGGCCGGCCAGCTTGTCCGACTCGTCGGCGTCGGCGTCCACCTTGATCCAGGGCTTCCGGTGAGGCGGCATCACGCGGCCCACACGCCGACGGCGGGGAAGGCGAACACCCAGGACGGCTCGCCGTCCACGGTCCGCACCCGGAGGTCGTAGAGGGTGTCCGGGAAGATGTCCCGGTAGATGGTCCCGAGCATGACGCGCGATGCCGAGCGAGAGGGCATCAGCCGGAGCGGGACGAGGATGACCTGCCAGCGTCCGAACCTGCGGCCCGTCAGGTAGGACATCGGGCTGGCGCCGGTCCGCATCGCCTCAGCGAGCAGCGGCGGGGTGGGTGCGAACGTCATCGGAGCTACGACCTCCAGACGCACAGCACCCGCTGCATGAGGTCGTAGCTCACGCAGCGGGCGTCGGCAATGATATTCGAACTGGAGGCACCGCTACGACCGGCGCCACCAGTGTACCACATGGTTTCGAACGTGTGTGCGGTTCCTACGCTCAGCGGCACCGATGCGCCTCCTCGTCGGCGTCGGTGACGGCGGTCTCGCGCAACTCCTCGGAGGGGACCGCGTGGTCCCGTGACTGGTATCGGTTGGAGCCGTGGCTGTCGTGGATCATCACCGGCCGCCGGACCACGGTCACGGGCGTGCCGCAGCCCCGGCAGGGCGTCGGGCCGAGCAGGACGGTCGTCATGACAGCCTCCGGGGAGCGACGCGCTCCTCCGCCTCCAGGATCGTCACGCAGCGCTCCGCGCGGGCGTACACCGCCGCGTGCTCCGAGCAGCCGCAGTGCATCAGGTCCTCCCGCAGCCGCGGCAGCAGCCACGCGGTCACCTGCTGGGGCGTCGGGTCCTGGAGGGTCTCGATCCGGAGGAAGCTCCGCACCACGCTGCGCGCGATGCGCCAGCGCTCCAGCCAGTCAATCCCCGGCACGGGCACGGTGGTGCCCTCCGCGTACCGCTTGGTCACGACGCCACCTCGCGGGGTGGGCGCCACGCGAACGGCTCGCGCTTCATGTCCAGGTGCCGCCCACAGGCGGGCAGTCGGCGGGCGCCGTCGTTGTCCACCATCAGCCGCTCGCCCGTGGCCTCCTTGCCGCACGGCTCCGGTGGCGACACGGGGCGCCGGTACACCGACGCGACACAGGCGGTCATGGCGTCACCGCCTGGGGCTCCGTGGCCTCGAGGAACCGACGAGCCGCGTCCCGAGCGAGGTCCAACCGACGCAGCGGGGCGTCCCAGCCCATCGACGCCTCGGCGACCTGGCGCACGATCTCGGCGTAACGTCGGAGGTCATCGCCGCGGTGCCGGTCGAGTTCGAGGCCCGAAGCCTCCTGGAAGACGCGCATCCGTTCCTCCAACGCCTCCAGGCGCGTCTTCGCGTTGTCGAGCTCCCAGCGCCGGTCGCTCGCGCCGGACGCCTTGCCACGCTCGAACCCTCGCGCCTCAGCGGCCTCGATCTCGGAGGTCGCCGGGCGCTCCGCCAGCAGGCGCTTGGCGAGCTGCGCCACGAACCCCGGGGTCGGCGGCTTTGCCTCGCGCTTGGCGGCCTCCCTCACGGTGACGATGGGTCCCTCGGGACCGCGCGCCTCCAGCAGCCCCCACGTCTCGGGGAGCGTGTCCGGCGGCACGACGCCGCGGGGTGCCACGATCCACCAGCGGTCGCAGAACGTCGCCAGGGGCTCGGCCTTGGCCGGCTGGGCGAGCTCGCGCTTCCAGTCGGACCGGCTGACCTTGCACTCGAAGCCGTGGATCGGGTGGCCACGGCTGCCCCATAGGCCGATGGCCAGGGCATCGAACGTCCGGCGATCCCAGCCTGCGCCGTCGCGGACCTGGGTCACCAGCGCCCACTCGTTCTCGGCGTACCGCGAGCGGAGTGCGCCGACCAGCAGCGCCTCCGTCCATCGGACCGCGGAGATCGGCTCTGGCTCCGGCTCGGGTGCCGGGTTGTCGAACATCGGCATGACGGCCGTCATCGCGGCACCTCAGCGCCGATGCGCACCGGCAGGGACGGGGTCGCCTGCCACGGTCGCCACGCCGCGCTGCGCCTCGTGCAGCAGCACGGACTCCATCACCGTCGTCATCGGACCCGCCTCGCGGGCTGCGTGCCGGAGCCCGGGCACGTCTCGCGTTCGTACCGACGCGTCGACCCGCGCTTGTCCTGGTGCTTGCGGACGAGCCCGTCCTTGGTGAGGTAGCCAGCCATGCCGCAGGTGGGGCAGATGCCCAGTGGGTAGCTCACCGGGGCCACACGCCCTTGTCGTTCTTGTGCGGGCCCTCGTGGTCCGCGAACAGGCGGCAGCGGCCCAGGTCCTCGCTGAACCCGTCGCACTGCACGGGCGCGACCTCCACGGCCACGCCTTCGACCACGTCCGCCTGCGCCTCCCCGGAACCGTCGGAACCCGGCTCCGGGGAGGGCTCGGCGGCGGGCGCTGGCGTTGGAGGCGGGAGGGCCTCCGCGCCCTGGGCGGCCCCGGGCACGGCGGCCGGGGCGTCGATGGTCTCGCCACCCACCACGCGGGCGGCGATGCGGCTGGGCCGGGGCGCCACGCGGGCTGTCGCGGTGACGGCGCGCGGCTCCGTCTCGATCGACTCCTCCGCGTCGAGCATCCGCTGCGCCTCGATGGTGAGGGGCAGGAGCTTGCACAGGCGGCGCACGACGGTCTTCTTCCACATCTCGGACTCGTCCGTCACCCAGGGCCCGGTGGGGTTGCCGTCGCCGTCGCGGGACTTGGATCGCGCCTTGATGGCCAGGATCTCCGCCGCGCTCATCACGTCGAACTGCTTGGCCCCTGACCGGAACTCGGCGACGGCATAGGCGTGCGTCAGCGGGTTGCTGGCGTCCTCGGGCAGCCCGAGCGCCGGCCGATGCTGCACGTCGGGGTGCAGGCCGAACCAGTAGTCGAACCCGTCCGCCTGGCGCACCACGCGCGCCTCGACCTTGATGACCTCGCCGGATCGAGTGGCGAGCTTCACGAGGCCCGTGTAGCCGATGATGAGCTGCGCCTCGCGCTTCTTGGTCTTGCTGTTCCAGAACGGGACCAGGTACGCGCCGCCCAGCGATCCCGTGGGCTGGAGGCCGACCTGCGCGGCCTCCACGACGGCGCGGGCGATGCTCACCGGGTCGCACTCCCAGAGGCTCGGCGTCCGGGTGAAGGTGGACAGGACGACGCCCTTGAGCTTGACCGGATCCACGAGTGACGCCGCGCTCTCCGCGATGACGGCCTGGCGGCGGTCGAGCTCTGCGGCGAGCGCCTGGAGCGAGTGGTTCACGTCGACGCGCGCGACCGCGGTCGGCGGCGCCTGCTGCTGTCGCTGGGCGGTCCGGGACGGGGCCGTGGTGGGTGCCATCGGTCTACTCCTCGTCGAGCTGGAAGAACGGCTCGCCGGTCTTCGTGTGCTTCGTGATGTAGGGCTGCAGGGGCTCCAGGTCCACGCCCGCCTTCTCGGCGTCGTCGCGGACCTTGGCCCACGCCGTGGTCGTCTTGCCCGGGCGCAGCCCGAACCTCCAGCCGACGCCGTCGATGGCCCGCTGGTCCCCCATGGATCGCGCCAGGGCATCGCGCTCGTGAGCGAATGCCAGCTCGGCAGCCTCCTTGGCCCGCTTCGCGGCGATGAGCCGGGAGGCGATGAGCTGCTGTTCGGGCGTCACGGACAGCCGCTCGGTCTGCTCGCTGATGCGCCTCCGAAGGGCGATCATCCCGTCGGGGTCGGGCGGGGTCCGCGCCTCGACGAGCGCCCAGAACTCCTGCTCGTCCGCGAGCAGGTCCGCGAGCCACGCCTCGTCCCGCTCGATGCGGTACAGCCGGAAGTCGCGGTACCCGATGAGCGCCGCGACGTAGATGGCCGCGTACCCCGTGCAGAGCAGGTGGTGCCCGCACTGGATGGCGTAGGCCGGCGGAACGACCAGGTGCGCCTCCGTGATGGACACCGTCGCCGGGTCGCCCCAGCCACGCGTGTCCATCCCGCTCTTGCACTCCAGCCCGACCATCTGCCCGTCGACGCGGCCACGACGGTCCAGGTGCGTGAACGCCGGCCACCAGGCCTTGCAGCGGATCGCCGGCGTCCACACGGTGAACCGGACCGGATCGTCCGGGGGGCGGCCCGCGTTGATGGTCGCCTCGGCCGCCTCCGCGATGACCGGCTCCAGGCGGCGGCCCCAGTCGGTGAACGCGGTGTCGTCCCGCTGCTCGCCCTCGCCGATCTTCTCCAGGTAGATGTCCAACGGGGTCGCGTACGTGGACAGGCCGAGGGCGGGCGCGATGTCGGACGAGCCGAGGCCGGTCCGGCGCTCCGCGTGCCACTCGGGCGAGCGGGGGATGGGGACGCTCATGCGGTGCCCTCGGGCTTCCGGCCCAGGCGCTGGGCGAACTCGTCGCCGCGGTTGGCCGCGATGAGCACCTGGTCGTCGACGATCTCGACCTGGTCCACGTGGGCCCGGTACTGGCGACCATCGCGGGCGATGACCAGGTAGCGGTGCGGATCGAGTCCCGAGCACTCCACCCCGATGACCGCGACACCTTCCACGGACACGGACGTGGTGGTCCGGTCGGTCCAGACGCCGGCCAGAGGCCGCGGGAAGAGCTGCAGGCCCATCAGGCGGCCCTCCGCCACGCCCGACGGCGCTCGGCGTCCGCCGCGGGCATGCCCGAGAGGCGGACGTACAGCTCGTCGGCCTCGGTGATCAGGTGGTCCCAGCGGGCGACCAGGTCAGGCGGGGGCAGCGGCTGGTCGGCCGCCGTCGCCGCGAGCACGAGCAGGGCGCGCCGTTCGACCCGCGCCCGGGCACGAGAGGCGAGCACCACCAGCCGGTGGTCGCGGGACCAGCCGCGCGTGGTGCGACCGGGGACGAAGGCCACGGCCGTCATCGCGTCACCGCCTGGCGCGTGAAGCCCATGCGCTCCGCCCGCTCGCGAGCCACGTCCTTGTCGTGCCGGTCGCAGCGATACGTCAGGGGCGGCCACACGGCATCGTTGATGTACACCGCGACCGGCTCCGCGCCGCACAGCCCATCGGCGTGACGAGCGTCCGGGAAGGCGCAGCGACCGCCGGTGCGCGGGGGCTCCGGGTCCGGCAGCGCGTCATGGTGGCAGCCCGTCGGCGGGCACACCGGCCGCGCCTCGGGGTGGATGGCCATCGTCACGACTTCACCGCCTTGCCGTCCTGATCGACCTCGACGATCGGGCCGCACACGCGCCGCGCCTTGACCTTGCCGGGCATCGACGCGTCCTCGTGGACCGCGATGTCCACCAGCGCCACGGGGCACGCCACGTACCGGGTGGCGTCGCTGTTGAACACCAGCCCCTCCCACGGGCGGGCCACGAAGTGCAGGCCACCCCCGCACTTGGCGACCCCGCCGTCCCAGTCGGGCGCCTCGGGGGTGCTGCCGGGGGTGTACAGGATGCCCGCGGCCCGGCTGTAGGACGTGCCGTAGTCGTCGTCCACGGCCTTGTACAGGGTGGCCACGCCGTCGATGACCTCCACCCCGTGCAGCTCGCACCACTCCTCGGCGGTGCGCGGGCGCGGGATGTCGATCAGCACGCCCCCCTCGACCGTCGGCGTGCCCCAGCGACCGGCGTGGCGCGTGACCGCGACGTGCCGCGAGGCCGTGACCTGGACGTAGTCGTGGGCCCTGACCTGGACGTAGTCGTGGGCCCTGACCTGGACGTAGTCGTGGGCCCTGACCTGGGCGGAGCCGGAGGCCCTGACCTGGGCGGAGCCGGAGGCCCTGACCTGGGCGGAGTCGTAGGCCCTGACCTGGGCGGAGCCGGAGGCCGTGACCTGGGCGGAGTCGGAGGCCGTGACCTGGGCGGAGCCGTAGGCCGTGACCTGGGCGGAGCCGGAGGCCGTGACCTGGGCGGAGTCGTAGGC
>ERZ761594.328-NODE-328-length-15907-cov-90.193666_pt1 | contig 15907 bp, 24 predicted proteins | sample MGYA00511036_ERZ761594 | MGnify/ENA primary metagenome ERZ761594 (study PRJEB28899, sample SAMN03785561) | bioreactor sludge metagenome | biome: EBPR Sludge; feature: EBPR Bioreactor; material: 0.22µm filtered reactor supernatant | place: Saint Lucia: Queensland... | reverse complement strand
CGCTACGGCATCTGACCCATGATCCGCGACCCACACGTCATCGCCATCAACGGCATCCGCACCCCGACCGATCTCGACTCGTGGCCGAAGCGGCTGCGGCCTTTCCTCGAGTCGCGCTATTACTGCACGGTGGAGTCGCACTACTACCGCACCGGCCCGATCGCGCCCTGGAATCTGTGGGTGAAGAACCCCCAGATCGCCCGCGTCCTCGCCAGTGCCATCGAATCGCGCATGGAGGAAATCGGGATCCACCCGCTGCACATCGTCGCCCACAGCAATGGGACGAACATCGCCGTCTCGCTTGCCAAGGCCCTCGCTGCGCGTGGCATTCGCGTCGGGACGATGGCCCTGATCGGGTCGGCCCTGCACAGCGACGTCGAGCGCAGCGGCCTCGGAGCCCTCATCTCGGCGGGGCACCTACGGAGAGCGGTGGCCTACTGCTCTCCGGACGATCTCGTGGTGCGTCGTCTGCAGGGAGTGCCAGGATTCTACGGGAGCCTCGGCAGCAAGGGCTTCGAGCGAGACGGCGGCGCAATCGGCCTGAGCGTCGCCGCCAACCAGACCCTCGAGGGCGAGTGGGGCAACGACCAGCACCGCTATGTGACCCGCTGGTTCTCCGGCCTGGGGCACAGCGACTACTTCGACGCGCAGATCCGGAGCGCGATTTTCGAGTGCATCGCCGGGGATCTCGGGCTGAAGAAAGCGGACTAACGAAACCTCTTTTTCTGGGTTTGTTAGTCTCTTTGTGCTCGCTATTCCGGGGCTTGCGTCCATGTTGTCAGCATGAACAGCAAAGACCAAATCACCCGCCTCGAACAACGGATCCTCACCGAGATTTCGGACGCCCTCTGCGCCGAGAACATCCGCCTCTACGAAGACCGGGGCGAGTATGGCGAGATCGGATTCCTGGTCTGCCGCGACACGCCGACAGCCCGCGAGATCCTCGATGACACCCCGGCCCTTTACGAAGAGCGGGGAGCGAGCCTGATCATCACCGTGTGCCACCCGGACCGCGACGCGGCCTGAAAACGGGGAGAGGGAACGCGGAGCCTAGTTCGCCTGAGCAAATTCTGCGTCCGCGCCCCTCGGGGAGAAGAGTAAGAAACAGGGTCGAAAGAGGCAAGCGTAAATTGACATGCCCCGAGGGGCATGACCCGCCTCGACCTTTCCAAGCTCGCGATCCCCGACGCCCAACTCATCCAGCGCGGCCTGCACGCGGCGGGCTTCTACCAGGGCACCTTTCTCGGGGTGCCGGGCCCGAAGACGCAAGCGGCCTACGACGCCTACTGGCTCGGCCAGAAGCCAGGCACGGTCGCCCCGGTCCTCACCTCCGGAGGCACGCCCTGGATGCGCGAGGCCGATCGCTGGCTCGGCCTCCGCGAGATCTCCGGATCGGCGCACCACCCGCAGATCCTGAGCTGGTGGGAATCGACCAAACAGGTCTACCGAGAACGAGACCGCGTGGTGCGCTGCCTACGTAGGGGGCGTCCTCGAAGAGGTCGGGATCCAGAGCACGCGCGCCGCGGCCGCCCGCAGCTACGAGAAATGGGGCGAGGCGGTGACGACCCCGCTCTACGGATCGATCGTCGTCTTCTGGCGCGAGAGCCGGACCGGCTGGAAGGGCCATGTGGCCTTCCTCGTCGGCGTGACGCGCGCCGGCGAGCTTCTCTGCCTCGGCGGTAATCAGGACAACGCCGTGACCGTGGCGAAATTTTCGCGCGACCGCCTCATCGGCTTCCGCTTTCCGAAGGGCGACTACGATCGCAAAGCCGCCCCGATCCTCACCGGCCCGAGCGCTTACTCGATCAACGAAGCATGACCTCAACCACCGGGCCAATGTCCCCCGAATTCGTCACCATCATCCAGCGGCTGGCCGACCAGGCGACGACGGCACTGCTCCTCTTCCTGGCCGTCTACTGGCTCGCCCGGATCCTGAAGGCGCAATACGACTCCCGGATCGCGAACCTGGAAAAGCGCAGCGACATCTGCGAGAGCGATCGCAAGGAGCTGAGCCGCCGCGTCCACGACATCCAGCAAGAGCGGATCGGGTTGCTGGAGAAGCTACTCGAGGAGAAGGGGGAGTGAGGGACGCGCCTGCTATTTTCGGCCTGTCTTTTTTGCGAGATCGTTCGCGCGCACCGTCCAGGCGTAACTTGGAACATCTCCGGCCTCTGCGAATAGCGGGGAGGAAAACTGAAAATCCCGATCAGAGCATGACCTGTAGATCAGCTCAAAGATATCCGCAGTGAGTTCATCCTTCATGAAGGTAAGTTCAAAGCGATGCTCGCCGCCATGGATTGGCTTTTCAAACCGCCACTTCGAGGAAGGAACTGGGCAGCCGCGATCATTTCGGATTCGGTAGAAATCGCCGGCGTAGTTATAGATCTCAATCCAGCAAGGCCGCACCCAATCTCCTGATGTTGCAAACCAGTAAACCTCGTCTCTCGTTTTCCCGGCATTTTCCCACCCGGCCTTTTCAGCGACAAAGGAGTGAAAGGAATTGCGAAAATCTTTAACGAGATTGTTGTTCATTTCTAACACTGATCCCTTCAATTCTTGGGGGCAAGTACTACTTCGGCAAATGGATCCGCAACCAACCCCACCCCCAGCCTGGCTCTACGAGTATCGCGCGAAGGTCACCGAGGTCTACGACGGCGACACGATCACCTGCGACATCGATCTCGGTTTCGGGGTCTGGAAGCACAGCGAGAAGATCCGGCTCTTCGGGATCGACTCGCCCGAGGTGAGGGGAGCGACCCGGGAAGCCGGCCTGCGCACCCGCGACGAGCTGCGCCGGCGGATCCTCGGCCGCGACGTCCTCATCCGGACCCACAAAGACGAGCGCGAGAAATACGGTCGCTACCTCGCCGAGGTCCTCGTCTGGAATGGCCAAGCCAGGGATTGGCGGAACGTGAACGAAGAGCTGGTGACCGAGGGGCTCGCCGTGCCGGCGGAGTGGTGAATCTCGTCCGGAATGCGTTCTCACGTGAGAACGCAGGATTGACCTGGCGCGCCGAATCAATAAGATCCCAGACCATGAAGGCTCTTCTCCTCATGTTGATCGGCGCGGCCGTCATCGCGATTTCCTTTGTGAACATCGGAACGCTCGGAGGGCTGGCCTTTCCCCTGATCCTCGTCGGAGCAGGGCTGGGATTCTGGGGGCTCATCGCGAACCACCGCGACCACACCAGGTGAGCCGGATCAGCCCGCGATCGCCAGCACGGCTACGCTGATGAGCGCGGCCGGATCGGTCGGGAGCTTGTGGATGACGCACCCGCCTACCCGACATTGCGGAGGGAGGAGTCGCCAGGCGATGCAGGAGGAGCATCGGTCGGGCAAAAGGGGGGACCCGATGGCTCGGCCGCGAGAGGAAACTTAGACTCGGGCTGGATCTGATTGTAAAGACGCGTCGGCTCCTCAACCACTCCGGTGACCTCGGCGCGATATTGCGCATCGTGCTCCAGGAGGAAGCGATGGAGCGCCTCGTGGACGACGTCGCTCTTCTTCCGCTTCGACGCGTCGAGGTAACGCTCGAGGCCCTTCGAGGTCTGCGGGTCCACGCGAAAGGTGATGCGCTCTTCGCGATTGTCGCTCATGAAGCAAGGGCGGTGACACCCGGGCCCCGCATGCGCGCCTGGGCTTCCCAGAGGAGCTCGCGGATCACGGAAGCATCGGATTTGCGACCCTGCTCTCCGCGTTCACGAACGAACACGCGAAGCTCTTCCTCAAGACGCAGGGAGATTTTCTCGGTCTTTTTGACTCGTGCCATACGGCAAGATTGGCAGACAAAAGCCGCCAATCAACAAAAAATGACAATGTCCGACAAAATTCCTTGCAATTTGTCCGACAAGCGCAGACAATCAATTTGTCGGACATTGGCAGACAAGCCTGAAAAACGATGAGCCACCCAACCGAAACCGAACCCGAATCAGACACGCGCATCACGGTGCGCCTTCTGGACCCCTCTCTGGAGTCCGCCCTCGCCCGATACTGCGCTAACAAGCGGCGGAAAAAGACCGACGTGGTCCGCACCGCCCTCGTCGAGATGCTCGAGGCCGAGGGATACCTGCCTGCCCCGAAACCACCCGTAGCCCCCGAAGCAGCATGATCGCCACGATCTCCCGCGAACGCCACCCCGACGACCGTGCGGCCGTCCAAGCATGGGCGGAAGACAGACTCGCCAACCCGCCGCGCAGCAGCGTGCTCGATCGCCGATCGCTCGCCATCGCGGTGCTCGCGGAATCAAAGACCGGCACGAGGGCCCTCGCGGCCATCATGGACCTGGCCGACCACCGCCTGGACATGGACGAGTACGAACGCGACGCGATGCGCGTGCTGCTCGAAGAGCTGGTCGCGGATGAGGCGAGCGAGACGGTCGACGACGACCTGGGCTGATTTTTTCCCCGAATCCACACCCATATGAGAATCAGCAGCAGACCCACCCACCGAAAGATCCGGAAATCGCCGACAAGCGGAGATCGAAGAGACACAAAGGAGGACGAGATCCGAAAGGCCCATGCAAGATGGTTGCGTGCCAACAGCAGCACTTTTCGCCAGATGTTGGGCGACGGTGACATCGCGATGATCCCGCTCGGTTTTCCGAGCCCCCGTTTTGTAGCGTTCGACGTCCAGAATGGCGGGAAGCTGGTAGGGCACGCCTGCTCTACCTATCCGACGAAAGAGGGGGCGCAGGACCCAGCAGCGGCGAGAAGGGTTGCGCCCAAATCCGCGCCCCCGATCTGCCAGCCCGCCCCGGGAACGAGGTTCGGAGGAGGCGACCACGGCGCCGTGTGGACGGTGATGCTTATCATCCTGACCTTCGCCGCCGCCCTGATCCTGTGGTGCATGCTCCTGGTCGACTGATTCCGCCATGACCGCGCAACATCACACCCCGCCCCCGGCGATCGCGCTGAATCTCCGATCGATCGACTGGATCCTCAGCCGCCTCGCGCGCCTGCGCGAGCAATACCCGGCCCGGGCCCGCGAGCTGGCACCCCGCATCGATAGCGCCCTCGACGAGCGCCTCCGCCTGATGCGACTGCGCGAGCTGGCGACCCGGCCGGAGAGCACGCCTTTTCCGCCTCACGGGCACAACTGACCGACCCAACCTCACAAGACAGCAGCATGATCATCGACTCCCAAAAAATCCCCCCGCAGATCAGCGGGGCCACCATCAAGGCCCTCTGCCACCTCACGGAGGTAGGCGAGACCCGCGCGACCGATCTGGCGAACCTGGTCGGATTCACCACCGCGGCCGCGACGGGCCTGATCGATCGCGGCGAAAAGCTCGGCCTGATGGAGCGGGGCCGGACGCCGGAAGACCGCCGCGTCGTCACCGCTCGCCTCACCGCCGCCGGTCGCGAGCTGGTGGAGAGCCTGAAACCCGAAACCGCCAACTCCGAACGCAGCATGAGCCAAGTCACCCTTTGCGACATCTGCGGTGCCAGGACGGGCCTCTCGCGGGTGCGCCTCCGCATCGCCAGCCCGGTGCATCCGCACAAGAGCGAGCCCATCCACGAGCGAGGCGAGACGATCGACGTCTGCCTGGCCTGCATCGAGGCGGTGCCGGATCTGAGCACGCCCCACACTCTTGAAGATCTGCAACACGCCGCCGCCCGCCGGCGGGCGAATGCCTCGGATCCGGACTGAACCACAAACCCACCTCTCAGCATGGCCAAATACAACGCAGCGAAACACACGATCGAGTCCGACGACGGCTCGATCACCCTCGCGACTCTCCACCCTACGGTCCGGGCCGACAACGCATTCGAGATCGCCGACAGCTGGGCCGAGTCCCCCGACTTCAAAGAACGACGAAGCCGAATTGGCGAATTGGAAGACGAGTGCAACGGGCTGGAAACAAGGAACGATCGCCTTAACGACGACCTCACGGACGCCCAGGACGAAATTGTCGATCTGGAGCAAAAGCTGGAAGAAGCCCGCGCCAAAATCGAAGAACTCCAAGGCCGGATCACCGAACTCGAAACCGAGAAAGGATCCGCAGCATGAGCGCCCTCACCTTCACCGGCAATGGAAAGGAGATCGCGGCCGCGCTTGGCCACATTTCCTCGTCGATCAACAAGGGCTCGCCTCTGCCGATCCTGTCCTGCTACGCGATCGAGGTTCGCGAGGGAGAGCTGGTCGCCAAGGCGACCGATCTCGATGCGCAGCACAGCATCTCCCTGCCCGTCGTGATCGAGCGAGGCGCGGCCGGGGCGGGTGCCTGCGCGGCCGCCGGGCTCCTCGCGGGCCTGCTCTCGCGCTGCAACGGCGACGAAGCGCGCATCACGATCGACGGAGAGGTGCTCGTGGTCGCCTCGGCCGGCCGCAAAGCCTCGATGAAAGTGCTACCGCTCGCGGAGTTCCCCACGCCACACGACCCCCTCTCTGAGTGGCTGGAGATGGACGGGGGACCTCTGGGGGCGGCGATCCGAGGGGTGGCCTTCGCGACGTCTTACGAAGAGACTCGCTACGTGCTGAACGGGCTTTACCTCTCCAGGGAGAGTCAGGTGGTCGCCACGGATGGCAGACGCCTCGCGATGATGCAACTCCCGAAGGCCCTGCCCGAGTGCGTCACTGACATGATCGTGCCCAACAAAGCGCTGCCCCCTTTGGCGGATATCCTCTGCCGCCACGAGAAGGTAAAGGTGGCGAGCGACGAATCGGGGCTCTGTGTCGCCGCACCAGGGGAGACATTCTTCACCAAGCGGATCGAGGGGAACTACCCGAACTTCCAGCAAGTGATCCCGCGGTACCACCAGCCGGTCAAGGCCACGGTCGACCGCGAGGCGATGCAGAAAGCACTCGCCTGGGCGAAGCTGATGCGCACCACGAAAGACGCGAGCGTGAAACTCTCCGCCGCAGACGGGCATCTCACGATCAGCATCGCCTCACCGGACGTGGGAGAGGCGGAGGAAACCTTGCCCCTCCGGGGAGGAGATGGAGCGGTTTTCAAGGTCGCCCTGAACCTGACCTACCTGGAGCAAATGGTCGCCCGCGATGGCGGCGATTATTTCATGCTCGAGTGCGAGCCGGACAAGGACGGCCACTACAAGGGGGCCGTGATGGGCCCGATGTTGGTCCGCGAGGAAGACGAAGCCTTCCTCGGAGTGCTGATGCCGATGCGACTCACCACATGAAAACGCCCGACCTCTACGACATTCTCGGCGTGCCGCGCGATGCAAAGCTGCGCGACATCAAAGCCGCCTACCGGAAGAGGGCCGCGGCCGCCCATCCGGACAAAGGGGGCAGCGACGACGAGCTGCAGGCCATCAACGCCGCCTACGAGACGCTGAGCGATGCGGACAAGCGTCGCCGCTACGACGAGACCGGCGAGGTCGAGAACGCAAGCGCCGCGGTGAGCCGAGGTGAGGAGCGATTTCTCCAGGCTCTCGACGAGGTCCTCCACGGGATGCTCGGCGATCGGAACGGGACGCACGATCAACGTTCTTGAGACGGTGCGCCGCACTCTGAACATGGCGAAATGCAAAACATGCGACACGATCGAGTCGATGGAAGCCGCGATCGCGAAAGTGCGGAAGCAGCTCGGCCGCTATGAGATCGCCGAAAATCCGGCGACGCTGCGCCCCTTCGAAGGAGAGAACTTCATCGAGGCCCGCCTCCGGACGGTGGAAGCCGATCTGACAATCGGGCTCGAAGGTCTCAGGGTGGACCTGAGTTCTTACCAGGATGCGCTGGCCTGCTGTGAGCGCTACCGGGCGAACATGCCGCTCTCCGACTTGGTCGAGCGGCGATCGGGGTGGCGTCCTTCTTACATGATGTTTTCTGACGAACCATGAAATCTCTCCTCAAGATCGAAACGACGCCCGTGGGGTCGCTGCAACAGCGAGAAGCGGCAGAATACGTCGGAGGGCTCGCGCCCCTGCGGGTCCTCGAAAAGGAGTGGGGCCTCGTGCCCTGGGACCGCAACCCGACGAACAAGCGCTACCGCATCACTGCGATCGAGGAAGCGATGAAACGTGCCGAGCAGGGGCAACCCCGTCAACCCGATCAATCCACGGCCGAAGCATGAGAACTCTCCCGCTGGTAGCCGATGTAATGCCGGAAGACGGTCTCGACCTCGTCGCCAAGCTCTTTGGCCAGCGTCGTCATCGGCGTGCCGGCGAGGGCATGAAGCGTCGCCCAGGTGTGGCGCATGGTGTGGAAGGCCACCCAGGGAAGCCCCTGCGCGGCCGCATGCTCCCGGAAAGGACGACGAGCATCGAAGCGGTAGCGATTCTCCTTCTTGCCGCGGGTCTTCACCTTTCGCCCGGGCTTCCGATCGGGCCGCACGAGGTAATCGTGGGGCTTCAGGGCGGGGAGGGGAGCGGGAGCCGGAGCGACCTCCTTGCCATGCCCCCGTTTCCTGGGCCGCATCGGGGCCTCGAGGTAAGCGGCGAGGAAGGCATGGAGCCGCGGCGAGATCCGGATGGTGCGCACCCCGCGGACAGATTTCGGCGTGTAGGTAGGAGTGATCATCACGCGAATGACGCCCGCCTCGAGGTCAATCCAATCCCGACGAGCCTGGTCGATCTCGCGCCGGCGGAGACCCGCGAAGAATCCGAGCCACATCACCAGGGCGAGATCCTGCCGATCTGCCGGAACGGTGGCGATGAGCCGATCGCGCTCCTCTTTCGTACAGTAGCGCTCGGAGCGGGTGGGCAGGTCGCGGGGCTGCTTGATGCCTTTCACCGGATTCTCCCGGATGAGCCGCTCCTCGACGGCCCAGGTGAAGAACCCGCGCAAGCGGGCGAGGTAGCCGGAGATCGTCGCGGAGCTGAGACCGCGAGCGAGCCACGCTTTGTGAACGCGGCGGATGTCCTCGTGAGTGTAGCTGGAGACCTCGCGATTCCCGAGCAGATCGATGACCGCCCCGATGATGCGCTCAGTCTCGGCCGAGGAATTCGAGCGCTGGATCTTGGCCTCGCGCTTCTCAGCAGTGAAGCGAGCAGCCTCCATGCGCAGGGTGCCCTTCTTGAAAGCAGCGTTCGCGTCGGCGAGCAGGGCGTAGTAAGCCTCGACCGCCTCTTCCTCGATCTTCGTGCCCAGGGAGATGGGCTTCGGACGCACTCCCTTTGCCATCGGGGGCTGGTAGTAGAAGATGCCCGAATCCGTCTTTCGGTAGAGGCCGCGCAATTTCATGCCCGCTCTGGTAGCAATCTCTGGAAGCAAACGCAAGCCGAGGATTGCGCAATCCTTTATAAATCGGGCATTCAAGAGAGCCCTTTTTCTACCACGAAATCGCCTGTGATTTCGGAAGGTGAACCACTTCCCGGCCCTACTCGTATAAGGCCGGGAAGTGGTCGGAACGACTGGATTCGAACCAGCGACCCCCACACCCCCAGTCTGTCGGTCTCTGACTTAGTGGTCTTGGTAGCAATTCCTGGAAGCAGAAAGGAGGGGCCGCGATGAGCGCTCCGAAACGCTTCTCGGCGGAGGGGTCGCCTCTTCATGGCAAGAGGATCCCGCTCGATTGGGGTCGGATGGACCCGAATGCGAAGCGCCGGGCCCTGATCAGCTACGGCTACGCGGCGGATTGGACGAAGGCCTGCCGAGTGATGGGGCAGCACGCGGCCGCGATGACCCGGAAGCGGCGGTTGAGGAAGGAATACGCGGCGACGCGCCGCCACCCGGAGGGCAAGGACTGAATGGCAGAAGACTACAGCGCAGCAACGGGCCGAAGCGGAGTGGTGGACCACGACAGTCCCTGGGCGCAAATGAGGGAGGTGGTGGAGGAACGGACTCCGCTCTCAGCGATCCTCGAGGCGGAGCCGGAAGAGAAGGAAGCCTCGGCGGCGGTGGTGATCCGAGCCGCGGAACGGATCGCGGAACGGGTCGCGGATCTGATGGCTCGAGCCCATGGGGTGGAAATCGACGAGGAGATCCTCGCGGGCTTCCTTCGCAAAGAGATCGACGGCGAGCTTCACGAGGTGCGGGTGAGCACGCTCCGGGCCTTCCTCCGCTACCTCTGGCAGGGAGCCCGCAACCCATGGGAAGCGCTGAAGAACCTGCTCGCGGCGACCCGACTGATCGCAAAGACGCTCCTGAGCGAGCGGGGAATCAAGCAATGCGAGGTGGCGTGGATCCTCGGAGAAACGAAGGCGGCGACCAGGGCCCGGGAGAAGAAAAAGGTCGAGGACTACCTGAAGTCCTGGGGGGCGAAGTCGCCGCATTTCGAGGGGGCGCAGAAGAGCGAGGCGGCGAGAGCGACTTACGCGCGGGTGCAGAAAGGCAACCGCAATCGAAGCAAAGGCAAATCCAAACCCAGAAGGATACGATGAAGAAAGCAGCAGCAGTGACCAAGAAGAAAGAAACGAAGACCCCGGAAAAGAAGGCGGCGAAGCTGACCCCGAAGATGGCGAAAAAGCTGGAGCCGGCCTCGATCGAGGAGCCGGTGACGATGGCTCCCAGGGACATGGAGGCGGATCTCAACCAGGTGGTTGTGGCCGCAGCAAAGGCGAAGGGATCGACGCCGGTGACCTGGAAGCGGATTCTGGAAATCCTTGGTCTCCCGGCCTTCGTGGAAGAACGCGAGTGGGGTCTGAAGATTTTCGACACCCTGATCGACCGAGGAATCGTGGAGAAGGGGGTGCTGAAGCATGACGCGGAGGAAACGAAGCGGATTCTCGCGATGGATCTCGAGGCGATTCCCCAGGGAACGAAGTTCAAGCCAATCGACACGGCGACGACGAGACTGATCACGGTGCCGATCGAGGCCGTGGTTGTGTGTCCGCTGAACCCCCGGAAGCGGATCCCGGAAGGGTCGATCGACGAGATGGCCGACTCGATCCTGGAACACGATATCGTCCAGCCCCCGGTTGCGAGGCCGGGGAAATACCAAGACACGTATGAGGTGGTCTTCGGCCAGCGCCGCCTACTCGGCAAGCGACTGGCGATCGAAAAGGCGAAGGTGGCGAAGCGACCGATGCCGGAGACGATCCAGCTCTTGGTGCGCGAGATGGATGACCGCACGGTCCTCGAAGAGGCCTGGGTGGAAAATTTGCAACGGGTCGATGTCGGAGCGCGCGAGGAGGTCGAAGGATTCCAAGCGATGCTGAACCTCCGCGACGACGATGGGAACCCGATCTATTCGATCTCGTCTCTGGCTCAGAAGATCGGGAAGGCGAAGAGCTATGTCTCGAACCGGATCCGGATCGCGGGTGCTCCCGAGGAGATGTGGCAGGCCCTGGAAGCGGGCGTGATCGGCCTGCGACACCTGATCGAGGTGGGGCGACTGCCGGATCCCGCTGCCCGGAAGCAGGCTGCCGCCGCGGTGCTGAAGCCGCGGTTCAAACGCGAGGGTGAAGTGTTGACAGTCAGTGAGACGATCGACCTGATCCGCGACGAATACATGGTCTCCCTGCGCGGCTGCCCCTGGAAGCTGGATGACGAGGAGCTGGTCCCGGTGGTGAAGAACAAGAAGGGTGAACGGGTCTCGGGCGGAGCCTGCGCGGACTGCCCCTGCCGGGCGGGCAGCGATCCGGAACTGAAGGAAGCGCTGAGCGGGAACCAACACCAGGGAGGGAAGCAGGGGCTGGACGCGAACTCGTGCATGCTCCCGGCCTGCTACAAGGCGAAGCAAGAGGCCTACTGGCTGAAGGCGAAAGTGGACGCTGCGGAGAGGGGCTCGAAGGTGCTGACTCCGGAGGAAGCTCAAAAGATCTTCGCCGCATGGGGATCAGGCCTGCCTTTGGCACATACCGGTCTCGTCTCCCTTTCTCAGACTCCCACCTGGAACGAAACAGGGCATCACGCCGGGGAGGAGACTCTGCCCACTTGGGGAGAGATGATCAAGAAGGTGGATCCGCAGGACGTCACGGTCGGGCGGAGTGAGCTGACCGGCGAGATCCACTACCTCCTCCCCAGGGAGAAGGCGATCGAGCTGGCCGAGGAAGGGCTGAAGAAAAAGGGCAAGGACTCTCCCTTTGCGAACCGGCCAGGGGCAAAGAACGGGGATGACGATGACGATGACGGCGAGGAATCGCAGGGACCCTCGGAGTGGGAGATCAAAAGAGAGCGAGAGAAGCGGTTGCAAGAAGCGCTCAACGCGAAACTGCGAGAGGCGGTGGATCTTCAAAAAACGCCTTCGGAGGAGGTGATCACGGAACTGGTCCTCGGAACTCTCTGGGAGGATCTCAATTATAACGGAAGCGGTCTCATGGCGCTTCTTTCGGCCCGGGGGCTTCCTGATTTCGAGGACGAGACTGGAGACGACGAGGCGGCTCGCGCTTACCTCGATGGAGTGGTGAAACCGGAAATCGAGCGAGCTCCTTACGCTTGGGCGGCATTGGCCCTCTTCGAGATCTACGACCAATTCAACCGTGCCGACGAGCCTCTCCAGACAGCTGGGCTTTTTAAAGCCTTGGGCCTGGATCGGGAGGCGATCCTCGCGGCAGAAGAGCCGACCGAAACCGAAGCGTAATCACCCAGGCAGCCGGCCATGATCACGCTCATCGAGAGAGCCCGCCGCTACGTCGCCGCTATGCCGGAGGCTGTCTCGGGCTCGAACGGGCACAACGCGACCTACGCGGTGGCCTGTGCGCTGGTGAAAGGATTCAATCTCTCGGTCGACGAGGCGAGACCGCTGCTCGCCGAATACAACCAGCGATGCGCCCCGACCTGGAGCGATCGCGAGCTGGAGCACAAACTGAGGCAGGCGGAGAAGACGCCTGATCCGGAGCCGCGGGGCTACCTGATCGGCGACGGACCGAGCGAGCGAGGGCAGACGACCGAAGCGAAGCCGAAGAAGGTCTGGCAGCCGGGCCCGAAGGCGCAATACGATCCGGAGCGGCTGCGCACCTTCGCGGGCCATTGGGCTCGGGAGGTGGATCTGGCCTGGCTCGCGAACCGGAGCGTCTGGGATCCTGCGGAGATCTCGGCCGAGAACTACCTGGACGCGATCTATCGGTCGGATGAGCAGGTCCTCATGTTCACCGAGGTGGACAAGAAGGGCAATCCCTGGACGCAGGGCGAGGCGATGTTTCCTCAGGACGTCTGCCCTCTCGAAGGAAAGTGCGGGGTGTGGTACCTCGCGCAGCCGGTCGATGGGGAATACCACCCGAACCCGAGAACGGGGAAAACATCGCGGCGATCGGAGGAAGCGGTGCTACGGTGGCCCTTCCTGGTTCTGGAATCGGACGAAGCGCCGGTCCGAGAATGGCTCGGGGCTCTGGTGAGACTGCCGCTGAGGATCGCGGCGATCTACTCGAGTGGGGGCCGCAGCGTGCATGCCTTGGTGCGGGTCGATGCGGTCACGAAGTGCCAGTGGGATGACATCGTGCGTCGGCAGATGGCTCCGGGGCTGAAGTTTCTGGTCCTGAACGGGGCGGACAAGGGGGTCTTTTCGGCGGTCCGCCTCACGAGGCTGCCGGGGGCGATGAGGCTGGGGAAGATCCGGAAGGACGGGAGCTACGAGCGCTTTTCCCGGCCGCAATTGCAGAAGCTCCTCTACCTGAATCCGGATCCGCCGGTGAAGCCGCTCTGCGAGATCTCACCGAAGAGGGATGTGGTGGAATACTGGTCGCAAGAGGCGAGCAGGGGGATCTCGGACGCTGATGAAACCGGAGGAGCATGGCTGCGAGCCGCCCTCGATTACTACGCGCCGGTGAGTGACCGGATTCGACAAGCCCGCCGTGATTTGCAGGAGACCGCCGCATGACCCCCGGAGATGACGACCAAAAAACGAGGGATCAGATCGAGGCACTGAACCGTCTTGCGCGGGAGGAAGCGGGGGCCTTGGTCGAAGATGCGATCGCGGCCGAGGAAAGCGCGCCGGCCGAAAAAGGGCAGCAGGAATTGCCCAAGATCGTCCTGCCAGGGGAGGGGAGAACGGTGACGTCCTTCGCCCTCGAGGCGGGGCAGGTCTGCCGCCTGAACGGGGTCTATCGCCGCGACTCGATCCCGGTGGTGGTGAACCGGGAGACGGGAGGAATCGAGCCTCTGACGCCCTCGAAGTTCTGCACGGAGATCGAGGAGGTCGCTCTCACGTGCGTCCAGAAGGTGATCAAGATGGATAGCCAGGAGATCACGCTGGAGCGGCCGAAGACGATGACGAAAGCGACAGCCGAGCTCACGCTGGCCGCGGACGCTTTCGTTTACCGTCTGCGGAAGCTGGAGCGGGTCAACATGGTGCGCCAGCCGATCATGAGGAAGGACGGCCGCATCGAGCTGCTGCCGATCGGATACGATGAAGAGAGCGGGATCCTCACGATGCCAAATGACGTGGAGATCACAACCAGGGAGCGGATCATGGACCTGGATGAGGCGGGAAGAAAGCAAGCGCTCCTGGGGTGCGCCGCAGTGATCCGGAGCGCGCTGAAGGAGTTCCCCTTGGTCTCGGAACTGGACATCGCGGTCCAGGTCTCCGCAATGCTCGGATTTTACGGATCCCTGCTGCTGCCCCACGAGAAGCAAAGGCTCAACTTCGTCTACAAGGCGAACAAGCATCGATCTGGGAAAACGCTCCTGATCAAGCTCGCGATCGTCCCGGTGATGGGCAAGGCGATCGTGCAACCTTTCCCCAGGGAGGTGACGCGTCTCGACGACCTTCTGAACTCGACCGTCCTCGGGGCGAAGAGTTACCTCGTGCTGGACGACATCGTCGGCTTCCTGCGTTGCGAGGCACTGAACGCCTTCCTGACGGCCGCTTGGTGGGGTGGGCGCCTCATGCATACCCAGAGACTCTTCGAAGCGAAGCAGCAGGCGACCTTATTCCTCAGCGGCCACGAGCTCACACTGAGCCCGGACCTCGCCGGCCGCTTCCTCGAGTGCCGACTGCACGTCGAGGTCGCGGATTCAACGGAGGCCCGCGTGAAGCGACCAATCGATGACGAATACCTCTCCAGGAAGGATGTGCGATCGGAGCTGCTGAGCGCGCTCCATACAATCGTCGTGCTCTGGGATCTCGCCGGCCGGCCGAAGGGCTCGACGGTGCGGCCGGGCTTCGAGGAGTGGTCCAGGATCTACGGGGGCCTCGTGGAATTCGCTGGCTTCGGAAACCCATGCGCAAAGCGTCCAGATGACGAGGGCACGGATCCGGAGTTCGACGACATGCTGGCCCTGGTGAAGGATCTGGTCTCGACCTTCGAGGAGGAAGACAAGCTGAAGGAGTTCACCTTCGCGCAGTTGATCGAGCGATGCGTCGAGCTGAAGGCCTTCACCTGGGCGGTGGAGGGCCAGTGGAAAACGGAAAAGGAATCAGGTGAGCGATGGTTTCAGATGTCCAAGAAGGCCGAGTCGAAGATGGGCTGGCTGTTCGGGAACAAGTATGGAGACACGATCTTCCACCTGGGAGACGGGCGACGCGTGCGCTTCGGCCGACAAGGCAAGAACCGCCAACGCCGGTACACGCTGTCACTGATCTGAGCGCAGAGCTGAAGCAGCTCGATGCGGCCGCATGACGTGCGTTCTCACGTGATCTGGGCCTACCCCGATGCGAGCCTTGCCGCGCGCACAGGTCGCCTCGGGGCAGGCAGACCTCGGCAAGGGTCGGTCGTCCTTTCCCCTCCTTCCCTCCGCGAATCCCGGCCGAAGACCACGTCCTGCCTCCTCCCGCCCTCCTAAACATAAGGAAGAGCGGCAGACCTTTGCAGACCTAAACGCGACCTGTGCGGAAACCACGGGCGGCGAAACCCTTGTGCTGCAGGGGATTGGTGTCCTTCTTGTTTACCCAGGCAGAACTAGACATAGGTCTAGGAACTTTTTCCTAAAAGATTATCTCACAAGAGTGAGAGATTCTTCCCAGACCACTGCTAACCCATGACGCGAGGGACGCGCCCGGGCACATAGGCGGGGCCGAGACCCCCGAGAGTCCCCCGGCAAAGGAATCTTTTAGGGTAGCGTCCCCCGCGAGCGGGGGCAGGCAGACCTCGGCAAGGGTCGGTCGTCCTTTCCCCTCCTTCCCTCCGCG
>ERZ761594.326-NODE-326-length-16082-cov-13.729394_pt1 | contig 16082 bp, 31 predicted proteins | sample MGYA00511036_ERZ761594 | MGnify/ENA primary metagenome ERZ761594 (study PRJEB28899, sample SAMN03785561) | bioreactor sludge metagenome | biome: EBPR Sludge; feature: EBPR Bioreactor; material: 0.22µm filtered reactor supernatant | place: Saint Lucia: Queensland... | reverse complement strand
AACCAAAAGTAAGCGCACCCTGTTAGCCTATGGCCGGTTGGTTATGGCGCTATGTCATTCTTCTATTTCTTCCGCGTGTGTTTCGCCTACTATAAATGCGAGGACAACCGCGTCGCTTACACGTCGCCAAAGCGCTTGCGTTCGCTTACCGACCTTATCCCACGATGGCAACGTAGCCGGGTATTCTTCTTCGTACTTCCGTTTCCATATGGCATATAGTTCTTGGCCGTTCATCGCTAATTCTCCGTTGCCTTTTCGCGCTTTTCCCAAAGCATCGCCGCAGGCTGATAGTCCTGTTGTGCGCCGTCCTTACCGTTCATCGTGAAATGGTAATGGCCATCGCAGGCTGCGCCATGCCATGCCCTACGGTTATCCTTCGTTACTACCATCGCCATATCCGCATCTGCCCTATGAAGCCAAAGGATTGCGGATTGTACCGCAATGGTCAGATGCTCGGCGGTAGCGATAAGCGTACCTTCGTCTTTGTCGAATTCTTCGCCGCTTCCGGCCCAAACGTAAAACATTTGCTACCCCTTACTGTTGTTGTCAAATTGCCCGAAACACTTATGGCACAATTCGGACTGTATCATAGGTCGTTCTGTCGAGACTTCGCCTTGCGGCCTAACTTTTACGCCGCATAGCGTTTTGTCTCCGTAGTAAGACGACAACCCGCTACCGTCAAATGACAATTGCGGGTTATCGCCTTCGATTACTCTTATGTGCCACTTAGGACTACTCCACTTATCTACGGCTTCAACATAGTAGGCAGGCGGTCTGTAATATGGCACGTTTCGGTTCATCGTACCGAACGGCGCGCCCACGGACGAAGGCGGTTGCTCAAATGCGAGTCCTTACCATCGTGCCGATATTTTGAACAATGGACAGGTACCCTGCCGTTCTTACGTTCGTAATTCCTTACGGCGAGGTTGCCCTGATTGCTAGACGCTTCTATTTCATCAATCAACATGCGGTATGTCCTTCCCGTTTCTTACCTTACGTAGCCTTACACGTAGCCGTGGATGGCGACGTTTGAATATGGACGTGTTACGTATTGCTTCATCGTAGGTATCATATACAGGATGGCCTACAATGTCAACCCATTTTCTTAGGTCGTTATCGTATGCCTGTACCTTGTAAATCATTCTTCCGGCGTATCATCTTCCGACATTGCTCGCATCATCGCCTGTTGAAGCGCGCCCATAATAGCCATTTGGCTAACGTCCGGGTTTTGATTCATGCTATGCGCTATTAGTTGAACCATACAGGCGGCGAAGGTATCAATATCCAGAAATTCAGGATTAAACACGGCGAATTCTAGGCCACGCCCTTCGTCGGTAATGTAAAACGTCCCTAGCGCTATCTTTTCACCTCGCGCCCTTTGAATATCGTCGGCGCGGGTATCTCCGTCAATCTGCGGCGTTTCCATAATTGGTCCTTTGTCGTCATTGGTAATGTCACTTCCCATAGGAAATAGTACGTTACCCGTTCGCTTATCGTAGTAGATGGTTTCAAGGTACCCGTAAAGGTTATCCATTCCACGCCAAATAACCGCTACTAAGGCGACTATCAGAAAACATAGTGTGGATAACAGTACGTCTGTTAGTTCCATGTGACTACCCCTTACCTACCCCTTGTCTATTAGGTGCTTATGTAGGCGACGGCCTGCCCTGTCCGCCGCACCGCCGCCTACATATGGCACCGCTGCTAGGTGGGGTAGTACCTAGCAACTAGAAGTGTACCCTATTCAGGGTCCGCGATTGCGAGGGCGAACCGAAACGGCCCGATTTCGTTACCTTCGTCGTCGTATGACTTGTCGCCGGTTTCTGGATCGCGGGTAACGGCCCAACAAGTAGATGTAAGTGCTTCCTTTTCATCTACAATACCGTGACCGGCGAACGCCTTGCGGTACCTAAGTGCCTGCGCTTGCGCCTTTGCCATCGTGTCATAGTCAATACCGTTACCGATGTACGGGTAGCCGTTCTCTGTAGGGTTATTCATCTGCTTAAACATTGCTTCGCAGATGGACTTGTCGAGCGACGGACCCTTAGCCTTACGGCGCTGCGGCGGCGGTACAACCGTGCCGATGCTGACCTTTTCCGCTTCCGTTTTCTTCGATGCCATTTTGATACCCCTTTGGGTTGTAGTTAGATTGGCCGCGCCATCTTAGCACAAAAATCGGACGGGCGCAATGTTATGCGCCTATTTCTACGTATGGCAAAATTGACGGTGCCGGGCCGGGCGGCATAGGATAGGGCTTTCTCCTGTCCAATCTCTTATATAGGCATATGGCTAAACGGAATCCAGTTCTACCCGGTTACAAAGCGTTAGGCGGTAGTTCACGTAATTACCTTACGCCTACAGGCGAAAAGATTAGCCGCCGTAAGTATGAAGATATACGCCTTAGGCAATTCGGTTGGGATAGTTGGGCCGATTACCAGAAGGCTAAGAAGAATGACGACGAATGGTTACGTGACGTAGGTACCCTAGCGTCAGAACAGGGAAAGAAGCGTTCCGATTTCGGGCCAACGTCCGAATACGCTCAGAAATGGTTAGTAATGCGTAACGCTCGGCGGGATGGCGGCGACGATCTATATGACCCTGACGGACCACTAGCGGATTACCTTGTCTATACGGGTAAGCGGCAACCTGACGATTGGTGGACGGTAGGCGATACTGACAAGATAAAAAAGGGGTAGATGCGAATGAGCGAAGTAAAATTCGTAGGCGTTGACGGAGAATCTTACACGATAGGCGACGACCATCGCTATACATTGTTAGCCGCTGGCGGGTCAGGTATCAATAGGTGGACATATGACCCGGTAGGACTTTCAACTATACGCTGCTTAGAATTCATCTTAGACCTTCCCAAAGGGCTAACCCTTGTAGCGTTCGGTTGGAATTATGACGTAAACATGCTGGCGAGGGATATACCGCTAAAACAGTTGATTGAACTTTGGAAAACGGGCGCTACCCGCTGGCAAGGTTATTCGCTTATGTGGATACCGGGAAAGTTCTTTCATATCCGTAACCTGAAAAGGTCGAAACGCATATATGACGTTTTCGGCTTCTTCCAATCATCGTTTGTCAATGCGTTGAAAAAGTGGGGATTCGATCCTAACGGCGAAATGGAAACGATGAAAACGCAAAGGTCCGCCTTCGATGCTGAAATGAAAGAACAGATAATCGAATACTGTCTAGATGAATGTAACCAACTTGCGGACCTTATGGGAGAACTTGACGATGCGCTACGCGGTGTAGGTCTGGAAACCAAAAATTGGATAGGTGCGGGTGCTATCGCTTCCGAACTAATGAAGCGGCATAGCGTAAAGGAATCCCATAGATACGATATTGAAATATCGGAAGAACTTGACGAAGAAATAAAACGGGCTTACTTTGGCGGTAGGGTAGAACTTTTCAAACAGGGTAAATTCAAAGCGCTGTATGACTACGACATTATATCAGCCTACCCGTCCAAAGCAATATCGTTACCTGACCTTACTAACGGAACATGGAAGGACGTTACATATGAACCGGGCCGCGAATGGACGCTATATCGTGTTAGATGGGAATTACCACGGAATAGTAGGTTTACACCATTTCCTGTCCGCAAAGGCGGCGACATATTTTACCCTTCTAACGGACAAGGAACCTACCATGCCTGCGAAGTGGACGCTGCTATGCGTGTATTTGGGGATTCTATCGAAGTCATACAAGGTTGGCAATTTATCCCCGGTACTGATAACCAACCGTTCAAATGGATACCCGATGAATTCGCCCATAGAAAAGAACTAAAGGCTAAAGGCCATGCCGGGGAAAAATGCCTAAAATTGGGCCTGAATAGTATCTACGGCAAACTAGCGCAAGGAGTAGGCTTTGGAGATAAGCCGCCACCTTTTCAATCGTATTTTTGGGCCGGATACATAACAGCCGCTACAAGGGCGAGTGTAATTGACGTAGCGGCCCACGATCTAGACGCTTTGGTAATGATCGCTACGGACGGTATCTTCTTTGATCGTGACCCGGAAATACCGGAGCGTAATGAATTAGGTGGGCTAGAACTAACCGTAGGCTACGATTGCTTTGTAGCGCAACCCGGTATTTATTCTTATGTAGAAAACGGCGAGACAATAGGTAAATCGCGTGGATTCTTCGCTAAAGAAATTGACTTCGATGAACTACGCGAAGGTTTCGATAGGGAAGGCGAACATTATGTAGCGCAGTTTGAAAGCACTAGATTTATGGGCTTAGGCGCTTGCCTGCTAACGCATAACTTAGATGAATGGCGTACATGGAAAAAGACAACGCGGAAGTTGTCACTTTACCCCAACCGGAAGTTCGCTAGTGGTAAATCGCCGGACGGTCTTTTCGTGAGTCATTTTCCGCCTACAATGCCGGATTCCCATATCTCAGAAATTTACACGCCGCGTCCCGGCTTCGCTACACTTACGGAAGAAGAACTAGACGCGGAAGTAACAGCGCTACTAGCATATATACAAGGCACCGAACAACCGCTAAAGGACTATTGACAATGGCATGGACAACACGTAAACAAAAGCGGCTTACGTCACTTAGGGGTAAGAATCAACTTACTAGGGATGAAGCGGAAGAACTACGCGACCTAATTGACGATCAATTGGAGAACGACCCTGATACTGAACCTAAGGACGACGACCCTAAGGACGACGACCCTAAGGACGACGACCCTAAGGACGACGACGACGACGGCGACGACGACGACGACGACGACGACGAGCCTAAGGACGATAAGCCTAAGGACGACCCTAAAGACGACGACGACGACCCGGCTGACGAACCTAAGGCAGATGAACCGCCCGAACGTAAGTCAATCGCTCAGAAATTCTTTGGATAATGGCTGAACCGATCAAACCTAAACCTACCCCCGTAAACCCTCCGCCTTCGCCTAAAGACGCAAAGCCTAAAAAGGGTGCCGAAAAGTTTGAAGGTACGGAAGAATCTAAGGAAAAGGCTAAACAGTCTAAGCCTAAAAGTAACACCCGTAAGCCACGTGGCCGACCGGCATCACTTGAAGGAAAGTTAGAAGAACTGTTTGCCGGTATCGGCCTTATGGTCGGTGTAGTCAATATGGAAGATGGGCTAGTGATTACGGAGCGCGCTCCTGATCTTGCCCATGCTTACAACAAGTTGGCGCAGGAAAACAAGTACATTAGGGATATTCTTCAAAAACTTGTAGAAACTTCCGCGTGGTCAGAAGTGGTATTTGTTACCGCTGCCGTATTGCTACCTATCGCCAAGAATCACGGTTGGCTACCCGATAGTATCCCTAACCTTCCCACGTAATGATTACGGACGTTGAAGATATACCTATCGTTTCGTGGCAATGGTTTCTAGAAAACTGGATATGGAAACAAGGCGAACACGTAACACTTGTTGGGCCTACAGGTCAGGGTAAGTCAACGCTGATAGAAGAAATAGAGTACCGGCGTAAATACGTAATTGTTCTAGTCACTAAGAAGCGTGACCCGATTACAGGTAAATACCAAAAACGCGGGTATAAACTATTGAAATCGTGGAAGGGCGTTAGCGACGATGTTTACCCTAAGGTAGTTCTACAACCTCCGTTTGCCAAAGACGAACCTAAAGAACGCATACAACGGGAAGAATTCAAGTTTGCGCTAGACCGCATCTTTGAATATGGCGGCTTTTGTACCGTTATTGAAGAAGCGGAATATATGGCTAAGGACTTGAAACTAGACCGGGAAATGCGGCGGCTATGGCAACAGGGTAGAAGCTTAAACGTATCTGTAGTAGCAGGTACACAACGGCCTGCCTTCATACCCGTAGTAGCATACAGTTCGGCTACGCATCTTTTCTTTTTCAGGTCAACAGATGAATATGACCTACAGCGTATGGGCGGCTTAGGTGGTATGTCTAATAGGACTATCCGCGAAGCCGTTTCTATGCTACAATCGCATCAGATATTGTACCTGAATACTAGAACAGGACAAATGCTAATAACTAAGGTGAAAGTATAAACATGCTTCCCGCACTAATCAATTTTATCGCAATGTTGATTATCTCAGGATTCTTCATTCGATGGATTACAGTCAAATACCCGGATACCGGCATCGGTAAAGCGCTGGCATTCGTTTACTAACTATAAGGATAAACTGACAAATGGCTATGGCCGTAGCATCACCTAATCAGTCCGGCGGTTCTCCCGCACCCGCGCCTGTTGTACCATTTACACAAGCGGCGCATGAGCATACGGAACCGTTCTTCGATCAGACGTTCACGCCTACCACTTCGCAGATTCAGGTAGGCCCGGTTAGCGTTCCGGCGTTCGGATACCTCCGTCACGTTTTCGTCCGCGTTTCATGCGCTGGCGGTGCGCTCGGCGGCGGTGCGCTTAATGCCGATTACCCGTTCAACATTCTCCAAAGCATTCAGTTGCAGGACACTAACGGCGCGCCTATTTACGGGCCGCTCGACGGTTACGCGACACTTTGGGAAAACATTGTCGGCGGCTACGGCTTCCGACCTGACCCGCGCCTTGCGCCCGATTACATTGGCACTATCAACGCGGAATACTACTTCCGTATTCCGATTGAAATTAGCCATCATGACGGACTTGGCGCACTCGCCAATCAGAACAGTTCCGCTAACTATCAGGTAAGCATGGCTATCAATACCCTTGCCAACCTGATTACAGGCGGCGCACCTACCGCGCCTACGGTGCGGGTACGTATGTCGCTTGAAGCGTGGACGCTGCCTAACGAAGTTGACAGGGCAGGCCGTCCTCAGGCGCAGTTGCCACCCGCTCACGGTACTACGATGTACCACTCGCAGTTCCAGAAGGTCATTTCTGTAGGTGACAATACCTCGCAGTTGATTCGTACAGGTAACCTGATTAGGCACCTTGTCGTTATCGCTCGCAACAGTTCGAGCGTTAGAACTAACGGCGTGTTTCCTGATCGCGTTACCCTCAGTTGGGATGCGCGAGAACTGTTGAACGACGATCAGTTCTACAGACGTAGCATCGCGGCGGAACGGTTGCCAGCGTTTAGCGCTATGGATACGGGCGTATTTATCTATTCGTTTGACCACTCGAACGAAAACAAGTGCGGCGACGATTCACCTACCCTTTGGTTGCCTACCGTACAGGCTACGAGGCTTGAATTTCAGGGCGCGAGCGCTACGGCGGGTAACCTTCAAATTGTCACCTGCGATATCGCCCCGGGCGAAGTTGTACCGTCAGAACGGTACGTTGAAACTTCCGCTACTGGATTCCAGCCGCAGGTGGGCGCTACGGTTCCGAACGTACAGTAGGCCATAATGGTATCTAGCGAAAAGCCCGTAGCGTTCGGATTCCATCCATATCAGGTCGGTACGGGTATCGCTGATACCAAACGATCGTTAGGACAAACTATGGACTTCGACGTTGGAGAATACGTTGACAATTCGCCGCAGATGATCGCGGGTCTAGTGCTTGGCGCTTTGGTAACTATGGTTGCTTTGAAGGCGCTCGGCTTTAGGTTCGCTATCGGTGTAGGTAACTAACCAAAGGACAACATGAGCAAAAAGCAGACTAAGAACCTGATTATCCTTGCCGGGATTATCGTGATTCTTTACGTCGCCTACACTAAGTACCAGCGGCGAGCGTAAATGACTAGGCTACCTACGGGTGTAACGGCGACAGAATGGCAAGGGCTAATAGTCGCCGCTACGCCCGTAGCGTTAGCCATTATCGGGCTAGTTCAACTAATGATAAACCGGAAGTTGAAACGGCAAAGCGACGAACAACAGAATACGCAACACTCAGTAGAACGCATAGAAAACATGGCCGAACGAAATACAAGAAAACTACATGGCGAAGGCGAGGGCGAATAATGACATTTGCCTTTGCCGCGTTTACGTTCGGTGCCATCTTCATTTTTACGGCGTTCAAAGATATGAACATTGCCGACTTCCTGCGAGGAGATACAAACGAAGATGCCAATACCGCCAGTTTTCTACCAACCGATGTTCAAAGTAGGCTTGTTGCTTACGCTACTGGCGGCGGTAGTGGTACTGGCGGAAGTGGGCAGGCGACACTTACAAGCGGAACGTCTAGCGGCGGTGTACGAACAGGGCGCGGCCTAAAAACGTGGACTAACCCGGACGGCAGTAAAGAAGCGATAGCCGCATGGATATACGCCGAACTTATCCGGCTAGGCGCTAAAGGCAAGATACAAATAAACAGCGGCTTTAGAACCTATGCCGAACAGGTAGAAGCGTGTAAACATGCTTCGCCCTGCGCTACGCCGGGGACTTCAAACCACGAAAAGAAAACTTATCCCGGCGGTGCTATTGACGTACAGAATTACGATACTTTGAATGCGCTTATACGGCGCAAGGGCGGTTCATCGCTGAAATGGTACGGGTCCGGCGACGTATGGCACTTTTCGGCAACAGGCAGGTAAGACAATGGCACTAACCAAACAACGTAGAATTGTCGCCGTTTGCGCTATGGTCGTTTTCGGTCTGGGTTTCCTTGCGTCCGTACAGCGTGACGAATTACCTACCGCACGTTTCCTTGTAGGTATGGGCCTATCGTTCACGATCATTTCAGTAATTACCGATCTCGGTTCGCCTATCGGCGCTGCCTTTGCGCTGATTATCGCGCTCGGCGCTACGCTATATCAGATAGACGCGGTACTTGAACTTTTGAACAATCGCGGCAAGTTGAACAAGCGTCCTTCAAAGCGCAAGCGTAAAGGGCGCGCCGGGCGTGTACCTATCAGGCCCGTACCCAACCTGCCGTTTCCTACACCTTCAACGGCTGACGTACCATCAACTATTCTAACCTAAGGACAATAAAGTAACATGAACAAATTTGCTGATATTGCTATGGGCCTTGTTATCGTAGCCGGGATTACTACCATTGTATCCCATCGCGGTAGTTCTAGGGTCATTAGCGCTGCGGCTAACGGTTTCGCCAATTCAATTCGCGCTGCTACAGGTCAGGCCCGGTAATGACTCTAACTATTATTTGCCCCGGCTGTAGGGCTTTGATAGTTGACGATTTGTTTTGCCCCTACTGTAATACCATCCTAGACGTACTACCTTGCGGGTGCTAAATGAAATACGTAGATAACATTATTGGGGTATTCACTAGACGGCGCGAACCTCGCGGCGAACCTGTTTGGTCAAACCCGCGGCTGAATGTCAGGCCGCCACTAAATATCAACTGGCAAGATGCGCCTGACCCTGTACGTCAGTCTGATTTCAATAGCCGCCCGGCCCGTATGCCTAAGGCTATTGTAGGCGTGAACATTGCCGACTGGCAAGCCGTACAACAGGATGAATTCGGTTACCCTCAGTTCGCCCCATCGCATACGGCTAAATTCCTGCTTGGCTATGGCGGTCAGTTGGCATGGGAAGAACGGTCTAATATCGTTTCGCCTCAGTCGGTACCTTACGGTTCTCAGATGGTCGTGAATCCCGAACAGGTTTACTACCCGCTTATGGGAAGTTAGACAAATGAAAATCATCCCTAAGACTCTTACCGTAAAAGGTCCGCTAGGGCTTCCGCGCTACGCTTGGCTTATCGTTATTGTAGGTATGGCAGGTGTAGCGGTTTACATTCGATACCGTAACGATGCGGACGAAGAACTAGAAGCGGAAGCGACGGGCGAACCTGAAATCGTGGGCGATATTGGTATGGGCGGTGACTACCTGTATAGCGGTGCCGATTATTCTAACAGTTGGATACCGGATACGGGCCTTACGCTCATGCCTTCTAGCGGTGTAATTAGCCGTCCGGTAACTATCGGCGCTGACCCTATCGCGCCCGATCAAATCAATGTCATTATCAACGCTAACACGGATACTACGGGCAAGAACAACAAGCCGTGTACGAAACCTAAGCCTACGAAGAAGCCGCGTAAGGGCTTCCATTGGGCTTGCGTAAATGGTCAATGGGCGCAGCGCGCCAACGTTGCTACGCCGCCTAAGCCCAACAAGGGTAAATGCGGTAGGCGGCCTACCCGTAAACCTAAGAACGGTTTTCATTTTGAATGTAAGAACCGTAAATGGGTCGAAGTAAAGAACGACACTAAGAAACGTGCGCTTATGGACGATGGGCCGCTAATGGCATACAGTCAAGCGCCGTTCCGCCGTGATAACCATAGGATTGACAAGTCACCTGTCAATCGTAGAGTGAAGGGCTTGCGTAATGGCTGAGACAGCATTCAAAGTACCTCCGGGCGGTAAGCCTGCCGGTAAGGGTATATCTAAAAGGGTATTAGGCTTGCCGCTTTGGGCGTGGATTGCCATTAGTGCTACGGCAATTATCATCGCTCTGTACCTCCGTTCTCAACAGCCTGCCGACGATGCTACGGGCGGGGAAGAATACGTAGATGATTACACGGACCCTATGGGCGGTGCTTACATGGAAACGCCGCTCGAATACACGCCGCAAGAAGATGTTGACGTAACAGACGGTACGCCCACTACGCCGCCTTCTAAGGACATTGACGTAAATATCAACGTGGGCGGTAAGAAGAATCCTTGCGGTAAGCGACCTATCACGCCTGCCGGTATTGGTAAGCATTGGACTTGTTCTAACGGTAAATGGGTACGTGCCAATAACAACGCCAAACAGAACGAAAAGCAAAAGGCCATTATAGGCGCTAACAAGGATAAGCCTAAGCCGGGGCAACAGCCTAAAGAACCGGGATGCGGCAATAAGCCTAACAATCCTGCCGGAGCGGGGCTACATTGGAAATGTGTAAACGGTAAGTGGACGAAGGCTAAGAACAATGCCGAACAGAATGCCGCTCAAAAGAAGAAGATAGAACAGGCGGCGGCTAAGGGCGCTAACACGGTACGTATGTCCGGGCCGCAGTTGTCTATCGGCGGTAATACACCTTCGCCTGTACCGCCTAGAACGGCTAAGGCCGCTGCCAAGAAGCCTACGGCAGTCGCCGCGCCTAAGGCAAAACCTAAGGGTACTATCGGTGTCGTTTCGTCCGGTCTAGGCCCGGCACCTAAAAAGGTAAAACAGGCCGTAGCAAAGCCGGTACTAAGGAACAAGAAAAAGAAATAATGGACGTTCTCAAACTAGGCGCTACGTTTCTTTTACTATCGGAAACCGTAAAGGCTTTTCCTACGTTCTTGCCGCCTATCACTAAGGTTAGGCATATCTCGCCGCATACCGTCGAAGCGGACGATATACGGGCCGGTTACGTTATGGCTATTGCGTGGTCGCTAGTTGTAGCGATTGCTATTCATCGTTCAACTAACCAAAAAGACGTTTACCTTGTTTGGACATTCATCGCCGGAAGTATGTTGTTCATGTACGAAATGGCGCTACAGGACACTAGGACAATCTAATGCCTACCAAACGTGGACGTACAAGGCAACCGCAGCGGCGTAACAGGTCTAACCCTACTCGCCAATGTCTCAGTTGGCAAAACGAAATCAACAGGCTTACACGCCGACTGACGACGCTACAGGCTAGTAGGGCAAGCGCCGGTCAACGGAATGATCGTACTCAAATGAACCGGCTAGATATCGCCATTGACAATACGTACAACCGCATTGACGGATATCAGGCAAAGATTGATCGTAACTGTCATACCGCTGGCGGGCCTGTCACGCGGGATACTGGCGGTACAACAGAACAGCAGGAAAAAGAACAGACACGTAAAAAGGTAATGAAGATTGCCAGTAAGCGGCAACTTACCCAAAGTGAAATTGCCTTCCTATGGGTTGCGCTCGGCGGTCCTGTTACTGGCGAACGTGGCTACCGGGTAGCGTCTGCCGTCGCTATGGCAGAATCGTCAGGTAACGCCGATGCGGGTAACTACTGTTGTCACGGTCTATGGGCCTTCAATGTATCCGTAGGCGTAACTTCGATGAAGTGCGCTCTTAGTATCATCTGCTCGACGCGGAAGGCTATTTCCATGTCTAAGGAAATGGGTTGGCAACCGTGGGAAGCGTACACCAACGGCGCATACCAAAGGTTTATGGGTACCGAACTTGATAATAACTTGTTGGCTTCGCTGCCTACCATTCCGGGTACGCCTATCAACCCATTTGAAGGTGACGGCAGCGTTGACCCAAACGATGTTACGGGCGCTGTAGGCGACGTAGCCGGGGCAATAGCAGACATATTCAACGCTTTGACAAGTATCGAATTTTGGGCTAGGGTAGGCAAAGTGGTACTAGGCGTGTTGCTACTCGCCTTTGCCGCTAATGCCCTATTGAAATCGCTTCTAGGGGTAGATGTTGTAGGTACCGCCGTAGGCGCACTAAGTAAGGGCGCTGTAAAAACAAGCAAAGGGTAGAACATGAACGAAGAAAACAACAACGACCCGATCAATGGTAACAATGCCCCGCCTAAGGGTGCCGCTACTTCCATTGACGAAAATACCATTCCTGCTAACCCGTCGCCGGTTATCCCTATCATGCCTGATATGGATTTCTTTAGCGAAACCGAACAGGGCTTTGGAGAACCTGCCGTAGCCAACCAACCGCCTTCGCTCGCGGCCCATCGTCTAGAAGATGCCGTAGCGGAAAGTAACAAGCACTTGAAGGCTATCCGTAGCCTTTTGGCTATCCTCCAATATCTGTTTGCCTTTGTCGCCGTCGCCGCGATTCTGTATATCGCCAAGAACCTTCGACCTAAGGTAGCGTAATGAATCTACGAGACATAACAGAACAATTCAAACGGGCCGCTAACAACGCCGGGGCGGAAGCCAAACATTATGCCGAACGCTTCGATAGTAAACTTGCGGAAGTCCGCGATAGCATACAAGCGCAAGAAGATAGGTATCAGGTAAAGTACGTTACCCTTACGCCCGGCGTACTTGTAGGACCGCCGGTAGGTACATTTTGGGAATTGGAACATATCGCCTATACCTTCCCGGCTGACCCTATTGTAAGTAGTAACGCTTCTATCCGCCTGAATGGTACAACGCATATCAACAGTTCTAAGTTAGTTACTATGGTGGCTGACGCTGCCTACACTACGTTCGTGCCAAGCGTGTTGCCTGTTGGCGGAGAAGACATTGTATGGGATGAAGATATAAACTTCACACTTAGGGAAGCGCAAAAGATTGACCTGTTTAGCGCAAGTGACGCTACCGTTACCGCTATTCTTGAAGTCCGCGAATATTCGCTAGAAGCCGTGTACAATGCGAGGGCTTCCGGTTAGGTACTTATGCCGTATGCCCTGAACAACGTTACTACGCAAGACGATTACACTCCCGGTACTACGCTTCAATGCCCCGGCGCGGAACGGTTCAATATCACGGTTGCCAATGCTGCCGTGTACGTATCGTTCGGCGTAACGCCGGGCCTGCCGTCAGGCGCACAACAGGGCGCAGAATTCTTCCGGGTGCCGGGCATCTACAGCATGGACCGGAAAGCCGCGACCGTGGCCGTCAGGTCCGCTGCGGCGGGTGCTACCGCTCAAGTGACCATAGACGCATGGCGAAAGGGTGAACTTGCCTGACGAATCTCAAATACTAGGCGTACCATCGGTTGACCCTAGCGGAGCCATTGTGCCATTCATTCCTAACCCGCCGTGGGAAATTGTAGGCGCGTTCGGCGCGGCGGGTCAATGGGCGGACATAGCATGGAATAACGCTACTAGTAGCGTAAGCCAATGTCAATACTATCGGGATATGTTCGGCAACGTTCATCTATCGGGTACATTTGAAAATGCTGCTCTTAGACCTGTAAATGTATGGAATCCTATTATCACCCTTACGGGCGTATCGTGGCAACCTGATAGAACGCGATACTTTCCCGGTATGTCAACATACCCTACGTCAGAAGGACACGAACCTGTCTGGATTAGGACAAGGGCAACAGGACTTACTACTCAAGTAGAACTCTACTTTTTCAGTACCGTAGTAGCCAATATACCAATTAGTACCGACTTTATCCTAGACCTTGTTTGGGAAACTACATAGGAAGCAAAATGAAAACAGACGTTACCCATATCGTACAGAATCAATCATCCCGCGAAGGCGGACGGCCTAAGTTGATAGTCCTTCACACTACGGAAGGCTTCGACAACGATCAGGGCTTAGTAAACCTCGGCCATTTCTTTGATACCGCAAGCGTAGCGGCTAGTTCGCATATCGCTAACGACCGACGCGGCAGGGATGCTAGATATGTTGCCGACGAAATGAAATCGTGGACGCAATGTAACCTAAATCCTGTTGCGCTTTCCATTGAACAGATTGGTTACAGCGCTTTCACTACTGACGAATGGATGCGGCAACGTACTAGGCAGTTGAAGAATACGGCTATATGGGTAGCCTATTGGTCAAAGCGTTATGACATTCCTATTTCTATGGGAAAGAACTCCGGTAGTACCGCTACTAAACCGGGAGTCGTACAGCATAAACATTTGGGCGCTGCCGGTTGCGGTCATTCCGATTGCGGACCCGGCTACCCTATGCGTTACGTTCTTCTACTTGCGCGCCTTATCCGCGAAGAACACTTCGAAAAGAATGGCGACAGTCGTAAGGCTAAAAGAATTAGGAAGAAGGTAAACCGAATTCGTAAGCGCTACGGCCTGCCTAAGATGGGTTTGCCTAAGTCCTGACCACCTGATAGAGTCCTGCCTACGGTACCGGGTAGGTACCGCCTGTCAACAACAGAAGGGAAGTTACCTGTTATGGGTATGTTCACCAAAGATAAGAAGATGGCACCGGACGGATACCTTACGGAATTCGCCCCAGCGCCTGACCTTACGGACGGTCAACAGTACGCGGACGGTACCGAATTCATCCTATGGGGTGCTACCGTCGCTGACGAAGAATGGCCTACCGACATTGGCACTACTACAATGTGTCACCTTGCCGTAGCGCACCCTGATACGCCGGACGATGTAAAGATTGTTTCGGCACTCGGCGCGCCCATCGGTGACAAGGTGAAGGATAAGGAAGAAGGAGAACTTCCGGCACTTGTCCGTAGCCGTAAGGTGAAGAACAAGAAGGAAGGTTTCGGAGATGCCTTCGTTATCAACTTCATTGCCCCGTACAAGGGCAAGGAAGTAACAGTAGAGGTACCTGAATGAGCGCCGAACAGGAAGCCGCATCTGACGGCATGGCCGATAAGGTGTCTGACATTCCAGTATCGGATGCGCCGGGCGGTTGCGCTGGCGAGGCACCCAACATTCCGGTAGAACAACCGATCAACGGAAGTAACGACATTCCTGTTGACCCTGACCACGGCGGCGTAGATAACGAAGTTGACCGTAACGATGTACCGCCGGAAGAAGATGTAGCCGGGGCGGTACAGATGCTACGGCAAGCGGGTAAGTTCGGTACTGTTGCCGATTACCTCGAAAGCCGTCTGACCTAGCCGCTTCCCTCTAGCGCTCAGACACTAACCGCCGTCCGGTATTCTCCCTGCCGGGCGGCGGTTTCTTTATGTAATCTTTAGGTAATGTTTAGTTGCTATCGTCGGCTAAGTATGTATAATTCAAGTATGGAAAGCAAGCGCAACACCACTTACATCGTCCGGGCCCGGTTCGTCACTAACGAAGAAGATTACTTTTTCGCTATGTCGTGGCCTGTTGAAACCGCCGACGAAGCACGTAACGATTTTTGGGCCATCCCCGAAATGGTCAGGGAAGGTTTGAGTGCTACAGTCGAAGCCGTCACCGCCGACGAAGCCGCCGAACTTATCGCTAACAGTAGGAGGAAGTAGAATGAACGCCATAGAATACGCCGCTGACCTGTCCACCCGCTACCCGGAGTATTGGTTTACGGAGACTTTCCTCGCCAGCATCTACACTTACAAAGGTGGTTACGGCGTAGGTTCCTACGAACTTGAACATGGAAGGGTAGAAATCTGATGTTGGCCGGTAAATGGTACATAGCGAAAGAAATGGCCGCCAAAGAAGAACGGCTTACCCTTACAGTCAAATACGGTCCTTTTGAAAGTGAGAGGGAAGCGCAGGAAAAGATGCAAGCACTAGAAGCGGCAGAATGGATTACGCACGGATGGTGGGCTATCATCCAGCGGGGAAGGGAGTATAACTAATACTAGCCATAACCAACCGGCCATAGGCTAACAGGGTGCGCTTACTTTTGGTT
>ERZ761594.325-NODE-325-length-16115-cov-23.291469_pt1 | contig 16115 bp, 19 predicted proteins | sample MGYA00511036_ERZ761594 | MGnify/ENA primary metagenome ERZ761594 (study PRJEB28899, sample SAMN03785561) | bioreactor sludge metagenome | biome: EBPR Sludge; feature: EBPR Bioreactor; material: 0.22µm filtered reactor supernatant | place: Saint Lucia: Queensland... | reverse complement strand
GTGCGCGCGCGCTCGTTGACCAGCGCATCGTTGTCCTTGAGGAACTGTACTTCCTGGGCGTCCTGCTGTAAAGCGCGCCGATACTTGGCACAGAATTGTGCCGATACTTGGCACAAGAATCCGGGATAATTCGGTCGATTTCTTGCCTTTACAGGCGTCCATGCGGATCGCTCTGGCAGGCTGCAACACCCCACAGAAATCCACCCCAAGCGAGAGCCTCTACGCAGAGCCACTTTCGGTCTCAATGTCGTAGTTCATGATCACCAGTTCGACCGTCTGCTTGGGCTTGCCATTGTTCGCGCCAACGGAGTATTTGATGGACAGCTCGCGAGCCGCCAGCCCGGCAAAGCAACTGCGGATGTCGGGATGCGCATTGATCGACAGCATCACCTTGCCTTTGCAGGAGCGCATGGTGGACGAGAGCCTTTCGTATTGCGACCAGTCGAAAGGTACGCCGTAGCCCTCGGCTTGCCAGTAGGGCGGGTCCAGGTAGAAGAACGTATGGGGGCGATCGTAGCGCTTGATGCACTCTTCCCACGGCAGGTTCTCAACCGTCGTGCCGCCGGCCAGCCAGAGGTGAGCGGCCGATAGTTTTTCTTCGACTCGTAGCAGATTGATGGTTGGCGCCGTGGTTGCCGTGCCGAAGGTTTGGCCGCTGATGCGGGCTCCGAACGCGTGCTGCTGCAGGTAGAAGAACCGAGCCGCCCGCTGAATGTCCGTCAGGCTGGCCGGCGCGGACGCCTGCGCCCACTTGAACATCTGCCGAGAAGACAGTGCCCAGCGGAATTGCCGAACGAATTCGTCCAGATGATTCTGGACCACTCGGTACAGGTTCACCAGCTCGCCGTTGATGTCATTCAGGACTTCCACAGGCGCTGGATTCGGGCGCAAGAAGTACATCGCCCCGCCGCCGCAAAACACCTCGACGTAGCACTCGTGCGGCGGGAACAACGGGAACAGCTTGGCGGCCAGTCGGCGCTTACCGCCCAGCCAGGGGATGATTGGATTTGCATGCATCTGGAGCCTTTCGCGACGCGTTAAAACAGGCTAGACTCCGGCCGCCACGCGCGTGGTGGGGGGGCCTTGGCCGAGGCTCGCAGATGCTCTCTGCGGGATCAGGTGGCCGGTCTGGTGTTGACGCACCGGGCCGGTCGCCCCTTTCTTTGATGCCGTATCAAGAACTGCGCGCGGGCACCCCGCACGCCTAAATTGTCATCTCCCTCACGGTTGGCGCGGGCGCCATGCGTTCGATACGTCGGCCCCGGCTGAATACCTGATGCCCACGGAGCCTGACCCTATCGCGTTAAACGTCGGCGGTGAGGCGGACCACATTTACTCCGTCGGCGAGCAGGCTTGCGCGCTTGGCCTGGGCTACGACGACCCCTGTACCTGACCCTGTTTTGACCGTCGTGGTGAAGGCACCGCTGTTGTTGCAGAACACGATCCCTTCCCAATCGTTGGGGACAATCACGGCGCGGTTGCCGGTCAGCGTGCCGCTGATGGTCAGGTATCGGCAGCGGGCTTCGGCGGCGCTGAGGGTGACGTCGGCGGTGGTTACTGTGATGGCCGCCCGGCTGGTCAGATGGCGCGGTTCTACCCAGGCGCGTTGGTCGGTGTAGCTGGTCACCGAGCTGGCGCCGGTGACGACGGTGTAGAGCGGAATCTGGCCGGCCGAGTAGCCGGTGGTGTTGGACGAGACGACGCCCGCACGCGTGGCCTGCACGTAGTTGGTCTGGCTGGCAGTGAGTGTGAGCGTGCCGTTGGCGATCGCCGTCAGGGCACCGTCGACCAGCATCGTGCCGCCGTAGTATCCCCAGGTGAGACCGGCGCAGGTGGAAGCCCGCCGGCCGAAGATCGTGGCTGGCGATGCCGCGTCGAGCAGGGCGTTGGCGGTGATCTCCTTGCTGGCTTGCGCCTGGGTGAGAAGGTCGAGAAGCGTGGTGCTGTGTGACATGACTTACCTCGTGATCGCCGTGGTCAGGGGGTAGCCGCGGCCGACGGTTGCCGATCGCTGGTACACCTTGAGGTACAGGGTGGATTGGTTGGTGCCGAAGTCGGTCACCTGGTCGACGCTGGAGTACGCGCACGACGGGCTGCTGGCGGTGATCGTGCGCTTGAGCGTGGCGTAGCTGCCATCGGCGTAGACCTCGATATCGTAGGCCTCGGCAGCCTCACCCAGCTCGGCGTCCACGCCGTCGAGCCACTCGCCGCCCTTGCGCGTTCGCCGAGTCCAGGTCAGCGACCAGTCGGCCGTGCCTGGATCGCGGGAGCCGTTGAGCAGGACCGGCGACAGGGGCTTGAGGTTGACCGCGGCGTAGGTCATGGCGCGGTCGCTGTCGGTACTAAAATCGCGGCCGCTGGTGATCGCGCGGAACAGCCTGGCCGCGCCGATGTCGGCGTTGGTCAGGGGCAGGACCTGCAAGTCGGCCGAGTCGAGCAGGACGACGACGTCACTGGTGGCGTGCAGGCCCATCGCCCACTCGCTGCCAAAGCGACCGCGCAGCAGGTTGCTCAGGACGTAGGTTGAGCCGCTCTGCAGCGTGCAGCTGCGGGCGGCGATGATCTCCCAGCGGCCTGCGGCCCCATAGGCAAAATGGTTGGCGCCGGCGAGCATGGCCAATTCGCTGACGTCGGATAGCGTGCCGCTGGTGAGGGTAACGGTCAGCCGGCTGGCGGCGTCGATCAGCCGCGACTCGACGACGCCGATCGTGGTCGTCGCGACGCCTATCGTTGCCCCTGGGGGAGCGAAGTCGAGCGGCTGGTCCCAGGTCGCGCCGGCGTCGGCCGAGCGCATCAGGGCGCCGCCGGGCCACGCCGAATCGGCGCCGCACATGGCCACCGGGAAGCCCACGCCATCCTGCGAACTGCCCAGGCGCGGCAGGTCGAGCAGCGCGTAGGTCGACGGACCAAGCGGCGTCAGCGTCGTCGGGCCGGTAGTGCTGGGCACCACGCCAAGTGCGGCAGGCGTATAGACAGCGGCGCGCTCCAGCGTCGCACGGCACTCGACGCGGTTATCGCTGGTGTAATTGACGGTCGTCAGACGAACGGTGATCGAACCTTCCGGTGTCGGAAGCGTCACCACATCGGCCGGCTCCAGATGCAGGTAGGTGGCCGGCAGGTTGAAGCTGATCTGCAATCGCGCCAGCCACGCCGCGTAGAGCAGCACCTCGGCCTTGCCAGCTGCTTCGGCGGCGTCGAGAACGATCGGCAGGTCGACGACGGTCTCGCGGATCGTCGACGACGACAGGCGCTCGGCGTACTGGCTGCCGGCGTCATACTCGCGGGCGCTATCCAGGTATCGGACGGTCAGCCGCCGGGGCAATTGGCTGTCGACCTCGCGTGCTTGCGTGATCTGCACGCCGGGTTCCTGGCTGGCGCCACGGGCATCGAAGTCGCCGGCGGCGATGGTCGCCACCGAGGCGCCGCCGCGCGGCTTGAAGGTCAGCTTGTAGCCGCGCTGGACCACGTCAAACGGCCAGGACGCTTGCAGCGGCTCCAGCGCGCTGCGCAGCGTCCCGACGCTGCCGATGCGGTAGCCCCGCACCGATGATGTGAGAGCGCTGACATCGATGTCACCGGCCGAGAGGAGCCCGGATTGCAGACACTCGGCAGAGACAACAGTCGATAGCATCTGGCCGGCGCCGATCCGGCTGACGTAGATGTAAGCAGCAATGGACGTGTTTAGTGCCGTGGCAACGACCGCACCCATAAACGGTACGCACGACCGCCAGGTGGTGGTTGCCGGCAGCGTCACCGCTACCCACGAAATCCCGTCGAGGGATGCGTAAGCTTGGTTCGACCCATAGCCGACTGCCAAAAAGTGGTCCCCATTCCAGACGAGACCCTTGAAGTTGAGGCTGCCTATCGATCTCGTGGTCCATGTGATGCCGTCAGGAGACGACTGAATCGCCACGCCGCCTGAAAAGCCTACGGCGACAAAAAGCCCGGCACCAAACGCGATGGCGTTCCAGTTGCCGGACCCAGCCATGGTGTGCTCAGTCCATGACAGACCGTCCGATGATCGGGCGCAGTAGTTTGTTCCACCAGCGAGAGCGCAGAACACCGACCCGTTGTGCGCAACAGGCCCCCATGACCGACTTGCGGGCATCGTCCCCCGCCGCCAGTCCACACCATCCTGAGTCATCCCGCAGTACAGTCCGCTCACCGTCGCGACAAATCGCCCGCCGCCGTAGCAAATCCCGGAATACGACGAGCCAGAGTATGGTGGGTAAGCATTTACTGGGTTGGCGGCCCAGTTTTGGCCCACATTCGACACGATATGCGTCCATGACGAACCATCGGTCACTGACTTCTCACACCCATAACCGGAATTCATGATTAAGAAAATACCGGCCCCGTAGGCTGCGCAATAGCGGCTTTCACTGGTCGAGGTGGTAACCTCCGTCCATGTCTGGCCATCGTGCGTAATAGCAATCCGGTTAGACGACAGGCTCTCGCCGGCCACAGCAATGGCTGTCGTCGGCGAGGCGGCCATGCTTCCCCAACTGTCAGACGCAGAGAGCGCGAACTGCGTTGCGGTCCAAGCGATAGGCGCCGCAGCCATCATCACCTCCGCCTTGATCTGCGCCCCCATCAAGCTGTTCGCGTACTTCGCCAGCGCCAGGTCGTAGAAGACGAGGTAGGCGATACCGCGCCAGGCCGGCGTGTTGGGGACGCCCAAGGTCGCCTGCATGCGGGCGTCCGCCGCCTGCGTGTCGGTGCCGGTGTAGAGGCGAAAGCCGCTGGCCGCCGCATTGCTGGCGGCGATGGTGTTCGGGTCCGACGATCCCGCGTCGTAGATCAGGTCCGGCCCGATCCAGATGCGACGAACGCCAACGATCGGGCCTTTGCACAGACCGACCGCGAAAGTGGCCGAGTAGGTGTAGGTGCGCGTCGTCGTCTTGCTGCCGCCGCCCTTGCCGCCCGACTTCTTCTTGGTGACGGTTTCCTTGAGCCGGTTGTTTTCGAGCCAGAAGACGTTGCCATTGACCGTCACCGTGCCGTAGACGCGCGGAATGACGGCCCCGTAGGTGCTGGTCTGGACGGACAGGTCATCGAGGCGCGGACCATTGACGGTCGGGCCTTTCGGCGGATCGATGAGCCCGCCGATGGTCAAGCCGATCTGCGCACCGTAGAGCGCTCCGGTCGGGCCACCCAGGAAGAGGCCGGCAACGGCCCCGACGACGCCGCCGAATGCTTGACCGCCGCTACTCATTCGATACCCCGGAAACGATAGACGCGCACGATGCGCGCCGCCCATAGGCTGGATAGCCGGTGCTCGCAGCACTGGCCGACGGATTCGTAGGCGTGAATGATGGTTTCTCCGGCGCAGATCGCCAGGTGTTGCGGGTCTGACGAGAAGCGCATCAGGAGCAGATCGCCGGCTGCCCGGGCGGAAAGCGCGACGCGCTCAAGGCCTGGCTGCGCATCGAGCGACTGTTCAAGCTGGCCGTTGGCCGGCGTGCGCCCGTAGCCGGAAACATCGAGGTGCCCGGCGCCGATCTGACGCGCAACGTGGATCGCCACCCCGGCGCAGTCCAGTCCAAAGCCGAGCAGCCGCCCCTGGTGACGAAACGGCGTGCCGAGACACTGCCGCGCGGCAGTGAGGATGTCGTCGGCCGTCATCAGCCGCCCTGTCCGACTTGCGCGTAGGTGCTGCCGGTGGGGATCCACGGGAAGCCGCCGAAGTTGGCGACGTTCGAGAAGGTGCCGGAGCCGTTCCAGCGCGCCTGGCAGTCGGTCAGACGCTTGCGGCAGCCGCGCACCATGCTGTAAGCGTTGCCCGCGACCGGCAGGTAGTAGAACGGCTCGAAGGTGGTGATGACGCCCGCCGCAAAGCTCTTGATCTCCAGTGCCTTGAGGCCGGCATTCGGGCCGCTGGTGAACTGGATCGTGCCGGCTCCGAAGGTGTCTGACGCCTCGCTGCGAGCGCTGTCGGTGAACACCGACGCGCTGCTGACGCTGGTCAGCGTGCCGGTGACCGTGTTGGCCGCCAGCGACACGCCGCAGCCTGCGTATTCGGTGCCACAGAAGACCTTGGGGCACTGCGCGCCGTAGGTCTGGCCAACGCTCTGGTTCAGCGCGTCGATCAGCGACACGCCGCCGATCTGGAAGCGGTCATCGAGCAGGTTTGCCTTGCCGAAGATGCCGGCGACGACCGGCTCCTGATCCTCGACCGGCGCGGCCCAGGAGGTGGCGAAGACGTAGCAGCGCGCGCCGTCGAACAGGCCGCTGCCGACCGCTGCGCGCGACAGGCCGGACGCGCCGGCGATGCCCTCGATGTCGATCGACGCCGGCGAAAATCCGGCGGTGCTGGCGTAGCCGGTGAACTGGTAGCCCGACGTCGACAGGTAGGTGTGGCCGCTCATCACCAGGTCGCGTGGGTAGTCGGTCAGGTAGATCGGCGAGCCGGTGACCGGTACGATGCGCAGGCACAGCACCCGGTAGCGGTAATCGGCGACGACGGATTTCATGGCGCGAGCAGTTCCTTGAGATCGATCGACCCGCAGTCGCGGACGGTTTTGCTGAGCGAGGCGACATCGATGGCGGAATCGAATCGGCACGGCAGGTCGAACTCGAAGCCGGCCGTGACGACGTCGCCACCCGACGGCGGCGGGGTGAGGGTGACCACACCGGTGGCGGTGTTGACGCTGATGCCGGCACCCAGGGGCGTGCCGTTGACGGCAATGAGGACGGTCCCGGCCTTGGGCTTGTAGATGATGCGTCGCGGCCGCCCGATGCCGAGCGGGGTAGCGCCGGCGCCGTATTCCTTGACCAGCTGATAGACGCCGCTGGACACGTAAACGGCGGGCTGGTCGAGCGCGGTCGGGGTGCCGGTGTGCGCGTTGCTGCTGAAGTCGTCGGCGCAGCGCACGCGGAATCCGGCAAGCTTGCCGTAGGCGCGGTGGTAGAGCGCAAGCACGCGCGCCGCCAGGTCATCACGCAACAGGGTGTAGTTGATCTGGAACGAGCGCAGCGGGAAAGCATGCAGTAGCCGGCGGTATTCGGCGTCCGATGCGGTCGCGACGATCTCCACCGCGTAATCGTCCGAGTAGGTCGCGCCCATGCGGACGTCGATCGGCAGCAGCTCTTCGAGAAATTGGCCCATGGCTTGCCCTAGATGAAGCGCTGCGCGCTGGCGATACCCGAGAGGATGCGCCGGGAAATCTGCCCGGCTGCCCGCCTGCCGTCGCTCTCGTTGGTGATGCCGTTGAGGGTGATATTGAAGGTGTGGCCGCCGCCACTGCCGAGCGCGATCACGCCGAGTTGGCCGCTAGAGTTGCGCTTGAGCGGAAAAATACCCTCCGGACCGGCCTCGCCCATGACGTTGCCGCCGTTGGCGAAGAAGGTCGGCTTGCTGACGACCTGGCCGGAATACTGCGAGAGGCTGGGCGAGCTATAGACGCCACCATCGGCATTGGGGAAGAGCTTGCCGAGCGACGCCAGCCAGCCGGTACCAAGACCACCCTTGCTGAGATCGCCAAAAATCCGCTTCATGAGGTCCGCTGATACGGCCTCGGCGACCATGCGCTTGATGGTGTTGCCGAAGGCCTGCGCCATGCCCGAAAGGCCATCCTTGAAGGGGTCAAAGAGGAAGTCGGCGAAAGCGCTCTGGATGTTGCGGGCGCCGGACTTGGCGAACTCGTTGAGAACGTCGTCGGTTTCCTTTACCTTGTCCATGATCGTAATAAAGTTTGCGCCGGCCATCGAAGCGGCCCGTCCGAAGGTATCCATGCTGATCGCTCCGGCGTCGAGCAGCTCGGTGAGGCGCGATAGCTCGATGTCGAGCGCTTCCATCGGGGTTCGGGTGGCATCGAAGACGCGGGCGCCTTCGGCGAGGACGGCGAGTCGCTCACGCCAGGCATCGGCCTCGGCGGCCGCAGCGTCCTTGTTGGCCTGGATGGCGTCGAGGATCTCGGCATAGCCGCGGGCGAGCTCGAGATTGCCGGCGGTGGCGGTCTTGTACTTGCCGTCGGCGATCGCGAGTTCGAGCTTTTCGACGTTGGTGAGGTCTTGCGTGGCACGCACCTGGTCGCGTAGCTGTTCGACGAGGCGCTGGCCGTCGTCGATGGCTTTGGCGGTGCGGCCGCCGCTGGCGCGGGGCGCGGCCGGGGTATTCAATAGCGGCGCGGCGCCCTTCCCAGCTGCCGCAACACCACGGCCGTGGCCTTCGTTGCTGTAGTTGTCGAAGGTCTTGCCGGCGTCGATGATGCCTTGCTGCCAGGCGTCGAATGATTTGCGATTGGCGGCGGCATCTTCGCGCATCGCTTTGCCGATGTTCGAGAAGCCCTTGAAGTCGAGCCGAGAAAGCGCGGCGATCTGCGCGGCCATGCCGCCGATCTCTGTGCCGATGCCCTTGAAGACAAACGCGACGTTGCCGCCGATAACGATCAGACCACGCAAGACTTCGGTAATCCCCGGGAAGACGTGCCGCACGCCTTCGCCATCCTTGGCGATATTGACCAGTGAATCTGCCAGCTCGTTGAAAAGCGGTAGCAGCTCGGCGGAGGTCTGGACGAAAAATGAGGACATGACCGCATTAATGCGCGTCATTTGATCGTTGAACTTTTCGGCGCCTTGCGCTGTTTCAGTCGAAATGACGACGCCGAGGCGCTGCGCCTCGTCGCCCATGTCCTTGAGGCCTTGCGATCCTGCATTGAGCAGGGGGATAAGGTCGGCGCCAGACTTGCCAAAAAGCGCCTGCGCCAAGGCCGCCTTGCCGGCCGAATCTTCGTAGCTGGCAAAACGGTCGGCGATGTCGTTGATGACGTCGCCGGTGCTGCGCAAGGCGCCGTTTTCCTGAAACTCGACCTTCATGGCCCTGAAAGCGTCGGCGGCGTCGCCGGTGCCGCCGACGGCGGCGCTCATGTTTTTGGCGAGCTTGCCGGTGCTGGTAGCAAGTACCTCGATGTCGGCGTCGGCGAGACTGCCGGCGTACTTCAGTTTTGAGAGGCTCTCGACGGTCTCTCCGGTGCGCTGCGAGAGCTTTGATAGCGCATCTGCGCTATCAATTGCCGTATCAATCAGGTTCGCAAAGACGCCTACAGAGATAACGCTCGACAGCCCGGCGAAGGCGTCGCGGATGACCGACGAGGCGCGCGAATAGGAGTCCTCCATGCGCTTGGCGTTGCGCTCGGCGATCGTCGCGGCCTTGCCGAGGTCCGCCTCGAGCTTGGCGAGCCGGGCAATGAAGTCGATCGATAGTGTGGCGAGACCCACTATTCTGTACTCCGGTTATGGTTCTGGTGATCGCGGATGGCGACCAGGTGAAAGATCAGCAGCTCGGGGTCGGACACGCCGAGCATTTCGCAAACGATGGGCAGGCCGGCCCAGTCGATTCCGCCCATGAGGTTCCAGGCGGCAATGGCGACGGCGATATGTGCCGGGACGTTCTTGGCGCCTGACTGGAGCGGCTCGGGGAGCTGTTGTTCGTCCAGCCAGGCGGTCAGTTTTTTAGGCTGCCCTCAAGAGCGGAAACGTGCTCGCCGAAACGGTCGACCACGTTCTTGGCGATCGGCTCGAAGAGGTCCGGACGGTCGGATAGCCACTCGGCGCACGCTTCGCGGTCGAACGGTAGCGGGTGCGGATCGCCACCGGGCACCAGGTCTCCTTCGGTGACTCCTTCCCAGCCGACGACGAAGTCGAGGATGCCGCGCGCGACGTTGCCCTTGCGCAGCTTCTCCTCGTGCTCGAGCGGCGTCGGCCGGCGGACGACGAAGGTGTATCCACCGATGACGACGCGCGACTCGCGCGCCTTGAGCATCTTTGCCAGTAATGCACTCATATCAGCTCGCGTAGTAGGTCGGCGTGCCGTTCATGGTGATGACGCTCGGCGTGGTGACGAGCTGCTGCGCGGCGCCGCCGGGGAGCAGGGAGCAGCCGACGTAGCCGGCGAACAGCATCTTCTTGCCACCGGTACCGAACGTGAACTGGAAGACGCGCTTGGCCTGGTTGTCGGATGCGCTCTTGAGTGCCAGGAGGCCGGTGTCGGTGACGTCCCAGATGTGATCCATGGTAAAGGTCGTCGCTTCGGGCAGGCCGGGCAGTTGGCTCTTGGAGTTGGCGTGAATCGTCGTCGAGTCGATGAAGTCGAAGTTGCCGCCACTCGAGCTGACCGTGGTCGCCGTGGTGATCGACGTGCCCAGGGTTACTTTTTCCGCCGTGCCGCTGCTGAAGGTGTCGAACAGGGTGGTATCAATGCCTTCCAGTTCGAAGGTGTTGGCGGTGACGTTGGCGACCCGGACCGGCTTGTCGTTGAGCTGGTACATGCCGGAAATGGTGAGGAATACGATATCGCCGTTGCTGTAGCCGTGCGCTGTCGAGGTGGCAACGCCAGGGCTGGCCTTGGTGATGGCGGAAATGGTTTTCGCGGCCGCCAATGCCGATTGCATCGCTACGGCTACGTTTTTCCAGACTGTGGGAGTCTGCATGGTAGTTCTCCAAAAAGAACCCGCTCAATGCGGGCGGGTGGTAATGACCTGGTGGCGGATCGATCAGAAAACGTGGAACCAATCGACTTCGACGGAGGTGGCAAAGAGCCCGGTTTCGGTATCGATGCCGGCGGAACGGTCTGCATAGGGCGTACTGACGGTATCGAGCGCCGCGATGATGGCGTCCCCGGCAGCGTCGGCGGTGGCCCTGGTACGGGCCCAGGACGTGATCGAGAAGCGCACCTCTTCGGCAAGCGTCTGACCGCCGATGGTGGTCACCGGGCTGGTGTTGGCGCGCTGGTAGACGACCGCGGGCGGGGCCTGGTCTTCCGGTATGGCATCCGGGTAAACGCGGTTGCCAACCAGGGCGGCAAGCGCGGTACTGGAAGCCAGGACGGCATAGAGATCGGTTTCAGCGCTCATTTTTTGCGGGCATTCATCTTTTCGATTTGCGGGATGACTTCGCGCTCGAATACGGCCAGGGCTTCGGGAAGCTTGTCGGCGGCTGGCCGCAGGAAGGGGCGAGCCCGCATTTTCTTGGTGCCGAACTCGAGGAAGCGCCAGTAGTACGGGTCGGTAGCGCTCTGCGCGCCGCGCTGGCTGGCTTTGACAAGCGTGCGGCGGACAGTCTTGATGCCGACGAAGCTGCTGCGGGTGGTCTTGTACTTGGCGCCTGGTGCTGGACGAACGTTGACGAAGACGCCGACATCGCCGGCACGGCGGGCGATCTTGCTGGTACGCACGCTGATCTTGCGCTTGACCAGCCCCCTGGTGCGATAGGGGTGCGCCACGGAGAGGACCGGGGCGGCGGCCTTGGCGGCGCCGCTGACGACCCGGGCCGCTTTGCGCAGGGCGCCCAGCAATACCTTCTTGCGCAGCTGCGGGGTGATCTCGGCGAGGGCGCGCTTGAGGTCGTCAATGCCGGTTATCTTGACGGTGATGGCGCCCGATTCAGAGCCCATTGCGCACTCCATTGACGGTGAGAATCTCGAGCGTGTGCCGCTCTGCTCCCACGTCGGCGATCGAGACGATGTCGTATGGCGCGCCGTCCCAGATGATGCGATGCTCGGGCTTGATTCCGTCCCGGTAGCGGATGCGGAAGCGGACATCGGCGGCGTATTGGGTCTGCTGCGCGGCAAAGAACTCGCGTCCCTTGAGTGGCCAGACTTCGGCCCATACTTTGCCGTCCGGCGTGTCGGTGATGAGGCTGACCCAGCTGACGATTTCTTCTCCGGACGGGGCACGGGTGATGCTCTTGCGCTGGATCTGGATGCGGTGATCGGCGCGGCCGGCGTTGAATGCGGACGATTGCATCAGGCGGCCCGGACGATCATTTCGGCATCGAGCAGGCGGTCGATGTTGGCGAGCGGCTGCACGGTGTGGGCGCTCAGTCCACTTGGGGTTTCGAGGGCCTGGATGACATGAGCGATGATCCATAGCCGGACGCAGCCCGGAACGTCGGTCGGCGAGTCGCCGTAGCCCGCGATGCAGCGCACCCGGACGGCGTTGGGGACGCCGGCGGCGGTGGCCGGCCAGGCTTTGCCGGCGGCGAGCAGGGCCTGGCTTGGCTTGCTGTCGCTGTCGAGGCTGTAATCGGTGTCCGGGACGGTCTGCTCGACGCTGTCCGGGTCGAGGTACTTGATGCTGACGATGCTCTGGACGTCAGGGATCTGCAGGTCGATGGCCCCATACCCACCGGACTGCGACGGGAAGGAAGCGCAAACGACTTCGACGGTCTGCGTGATCAGGCGCCGCCCGAGCCGGTGCTCTACCTCGCCGCGGATGGCCGGAATGAGGAGGTCGGCCAGCTGGTCGTCAAAGCTGGCGGCATCGATGCGCGCGGCGGCCTTGACGTCGTCGACGGTGACCGGCTCGGAGTCTGGCTTGATGATGGTGATCAGCGGCATTTGTGGCGGCTCGCAAACGGGAGGGCGCTAGAGTTTTGCAACGGGCGACTGGCTTTGCATCCGGACGACTGGCGCCTGGTCGGACAGGCGGACGTGGACCGATCGGCGAAGGGCGGTATCGGCTTCTCCGGGCAGGAGCGCGGCGTATGAATCCTGCGCCGAGCAGGTTTCCGCATAGGCTGCACGGGCGATCAGGACGGCGGCGTAAGCGTCGAGCGGGGCGGCCTGATCGCTGTAGGCGTTGGTGCTGCCGCTAATCACTACGGCGTCGTAGGCGTCAGCCGGAGCGGCGGACTCCGCGTAGTCGCGTTGCGCCACCAGGGCGGCGGCGATCGCATCGACCGGGACGGCGGCATCGGCCCAGGAGGCCGAGGTGACCAGTGCCGCCAATATTGAATCGAGCGGGGTGGCGGTATCCGAGTAATCGCTTTGCCCGGCGGCTACCAGGGTGGCGGCATAGTCATCTGCGGGCGCAGCGGCATCCGAATACGCCGCAGACGTGACCAGGGCGGCGGTGAATGCGTCTCCCGCGGTGGCGGTTTCGCCAATGGCGGCGGCGGCGACAAAGACGGCGGTTACCGCATCGGTTGCGGTAGCCGAGTCGGAATAGGAGGCGGTGTGAATAGTGCCGCCTGACGGCAACCCGATGGGCAGAACTCCATTCCCAAACGTCAACACCTGCAACGGGTTAGCTGCCAGCGCCGCGTACTCAAGAACTGAAATGTGACGGCCCCAGACCAGCACAAGAAAATGGTGCGGGTTGGATAGGTTATTGCCAGACGCACGCCCGACAGAAACCTCTGTGATTACTTGTGACCTGGTGCCTGTTGCTGCGGTTATCACGCCAGCCGGCGTGTAACAATAGGCTGTCCCGCCTTTCCGTGAAGCCAAGAACAGGTTTGGTTCTGTCCTGGTCCACGTATTCAGCGCGGTAATGTTGTTGTCGACCTGCGCCCTGGCGCCATTCGATGCGGCCGCCAGAAAATTCGTGTTAGAACCGACAAGTTCGATTATCCCGGACGTGCCAGTGGTCGTGTCAGTCGACGGGATTGCGAAGGTCGCGAAGGCGTAATCTTGAGACGCCGCGATGTTGATCGATGCGGCGTATGAAACCTTCCCGGCAACCTGCGTTGCCGGACCCTTTGCACCCCTCCCAGCAAGCCCGACTGCAAGCGTGTAACCGCCCGAAATCGTTGGCGACTTGGGGTCGCTGCAAATGCTGATGTCGCCTGGAATGCAAGCCCAAAGAAGCCCCGCAGCAAAGGGGCTTGATCGGTTTATTCCGACGAGACCTGGAGGCTGATACAGTCGCCTGGTAGGCCGGAATACGAGAGAGTTAAGCACAGCGGACTAGGTGTATTGGCCTTGCACACCGACTGCTTTCAGCGACCAGTTAGCAGACATGGTTTGCCCAGAGCGATTAAGGACATACGGGCGCAAGAGTAGCGGATTGAAACTGACCGGCGCGGACACAAAACGCATATTGGTGTTTGAGGACGGCGCCTTGGTAGCCTCGAATACGGCGGCCAGCGACGCCCACGGCAGGCGGCTTGACCCTGATGTCGTGTCGATATCCGGCGCGTTGGTGCCATCCGGAATAGGCAGCAAATACAGCTCTGCGACTTGCGTACCTGCTGCAATGCCGGTAATCGTCGCCCACTGGCAAACCAGTTCGAACTGCGCGACCAGATCATCCGGGAAATTGCCAGACGACCGCGCATCAAAGTCGGCGGTCGCGTTGGCCACTCCGGCAGAGCCGTTTGTAATGCTGCTCCCCGTCGTCGTCAGGGTGACAATCGAACGCTCTTTCGAGCGAATATCGCCGGCCATGTTAGACGATCAGCCGATTGACTTCGGAATCGCTAACCAAGTCGCCGAAGCTGCGCTTGAGAGCCGTTACCGTCTCGCCCATCTGTGATGTATTGCCGACTGACTGCTGAGTACCGCCAATGGCCGCCTGCGCATTGGTGGCGAATTCCTGTGCCGCGGCGAAGATCGCCGTGCGTGACGAATTGGCCGCGCCGCCGGTCGAACTGAAGATATTGGCCACGCCAGCGCGAACCGACGCGAGAGTGAAGTTGTGAATGCGCCCCACGCGCGTCATCGAGTCGAAAGCCATGCGCTCAGCTGTAGCATCCGTGCCACTGCGCGCGATGTAGTCGTTTATCTTGTGCGCGGCGTAGATTTCATCTGCCGTCACTGCGGGGCGCCACGCCGATACGGCGGATGGGGCGTTGCACCACGCCAGCAGGCTGTAAGCATCGCCGGCAGCGCGCAGCGGTCCGGCAACCGGATCGGCGATGATTGCCGCCTTGAGGATATTGAATTGGCCGTTGGTAAGAGGCATGTCTAGAGTCCTTGTGGTAATCCGCCCGTAGGCGCTTAGCTGAACGAAAGCGTTGGCGTCACTTTCAGCGAGTCGGATGCGGCGACGACTTTGCTGCCGCCGGAGAAGTCTCCGGCGCTGTACAGCGTGCCGGAGGTGCCGGTGGCGACCGAGCAGACGAAGGCGCCGAGTACGGTGCCGCTGCCGGTGATGGCGAAGGTCAGCTCGGCGCCGGCCAGGCTCGCGGCCGAGGCTGTGCCAAAAACGATCGCCTGGCGGTTGCCGGTGTAGGACGTGAATTCGGACCACGAGGCGTGACTGGCGAGCGTGTCGGCAATGACCGGCGTGCCGGTGAGCTTGAGGCCGAGGTACCAGGTGGTAATTTGCGTGTCGGCATCGAATCCGGTCGAGAGAAGCTTGTTCTTGCCCTCGGTGGTGACGAGGTTGTGGAAGGTGTCTCGCCACTTTTCGACGCCGTGCTGATCGACACACACGACGTCGAAGGAAAAGCCGGGAGCGGCGCTGGCGTGGGCTGCATCGGCGCACCTGATCAGCGCGGCGGATACATCGAATTGCGGGTTTGCGGTTTCCATACGGTACCTCGGTGATCAGGTTGACGTGGTGATTTCTGGCAATACGGTCAGCGTCGATTTCGCCGAGCAGACGGCCAGGACGCTGCCATCGGCGCGCACCAGCTCGATGTCGAAGAACCGCTTGCCGGCGCTCAGGTCCAGGGTCTCGGAGACGGATGGCTTGAGGCGCAGGGCGTGCGCGGCAGTGTCGATCAGCAGGTTGCCGTCGGTGTGCCGATAGGTGGCAAGCACCGGGCCTGAGACGCTGGCCTTGACGTCCATGCGCGCTTCGACGAACGGCGAGAGGTCGAGTGGCTCGCGATAGACGAGCTGTCCGCCGCTGGTCCAGGTGCCGAATGTGGCGGCGTTGACGCCGTTGAATTCGACGTTGTTGATGTCGACGAAGGTGGCGGTGCGGAAGGCATCGTCGGTGACGCCGTCCCATGGGGTGTTGATCTCGGCCATGCCGACGGCGGCCTGGACCATGGCGCGCCATCCGTCCGGGCAGCCGTGGGCCGGGGCGGTGATGCGGATCGGCGAGCTGTTGGCAATGCCGGTGATGGCCACATAGACGAGCCGATCGGATTCGATCCGGATCGGGATGTCTTCACTCGCGCCGCGGCGGATTTCGAGTTGGAGCTTCTGGAGCATTGGTTTGCTTCGGGTGGTGACGGATCAGGCGCTGGGGTCGAATTCTCCGGCGGCCACGAGGGCGGCGACTTCTTCTGCCGGCACGGTTCCGTATTGGCCGCAGGAGAGGCCAAGGCGATGGATATCGACCAGCGCACGGCCGTGAATCGGCGGGGATGGATCGACGATGGGCTCCGCTTCGAGATCCGGCGGGGATGGATCGACGATGGGCTCCGCTTCGAGATCCGGC
>ERZ761594.324-NODE-324-length-16127-cov-65.038016_pt1 | contig 16127 bp, 34 predicted proteins | sample MGYA00511036_ERZ761594 | MGnify/ENA primary metagenome ERZ761594 (study PRJEB28899, sample SAMN03785561) | bioreactor sludge metagenome | biome: EBPR Sludge; feature: EBPR Bioreactor; material: 0.22µm filtered reactor supernatant | place: Saint Lucia: Queensland... | reverse complement strand
ATGTGTGCGTTTTGTGGACAAAATCGGCCCGATCTCGCGCGCGTCCCGCGCGCACGCGCGTGCGTACGTGCGCGTAATTCGTACCCTCTCGTTTAAGAACGAAGATCAATACGTAGAAACGTGGCAGTAGTAGTAGTGCAGCGCAAATCCTGTGGATAACTCGCCGCGACTAGCCGTTTTTTGGCGGTACTACGGGACGAATGGCTCTGGCCAAAATGTGGATAACCTGTGTATAACTGGTGGATAAGTGGCGCGGGGCTGTGGATAACTCCCCGCGCTACTCACGCGGCGCACGCGCGGCTACAATAGACGTGCGGCGGTAGATGTGCCGCGTTTTCCCAGTGGTGCCGCCAAAAATGGAACCAGTACCACCAAATCCCTTGCACTAGATGTAGTGCATCCTGTATCATGCGCTCAGCGGCGCAACGCGAAAGGAACTACCGATGTCTGCCTACTCGATCAATCTGCATCTGCTGACCGTTGACGAGGCAGCGGAGCGCGCAGGGGTCCACCGCCAAACGATCACGCGCGCCGCCGATCTGGGGAAACTCCCCGAAGTGCGGACTTCGGGCCATCTGCGCCAGCGGCTGTATTTCACCCACGACGTTGACCGTTGGAACGCTGATCGTTCGCCCGATCTGCGCACTCGCGCGCAGTTGCGGGCCAAGCAGGAGCAGTACCACCATGACGACGGCGCAAACGATTTCCGCAAGTCCGGTTGACGACACATCTGATGATTATCTGACGGCGGGCCAGTGCGATCGTGCGCTGCGCGATGCTGCGCAGCGCGTGAGCCGCACGATCGCCGTGCTGCCCCTGCCGCAGCATCGGCACGTTGCCGATCGCGACTGGATGCGCGTCTATCGCCAATACACCCTGATCTACGGCCAGATCGCCCCGCTGCTGATCGCCGGCGACTATCACGCGGCACTCGGTATGTTGCGGATGCGCGATGTGCTGTTTGCGCGTCTCACGCTCCTGAGCGCGGCGGTGCGCGCATGAGGACAAACACCGTGGGCGTCATCAAAGCGGGGCACATCTACGTCAGCGGGGCGGGCACGCGGCAGATCGCCCGCCCGCTCGAATGCGTCTCTGACGTGCTGAGGCTGGCCAGGAGCCTCGATCTCTGGTCCGTGTGGCTCGTGGACGTTGACACCGCCGCGCACGACTGGTGGACGCTCTCAGCGGCGGATAGTCATCTCGCGCGCTATCCGCGCGAGGATCGCGAGGAACCGCACACCGCCGCGCTCTACACCAGCGAACGCGCCTACGGCGAGGCGGTGTTTGTCTGCGATCTGGCGCGCGATCCGCGCTGGCCCGCCAGCGGCGATCCCGACGTGAGCGCGCAGGAATGGGCAATGGCGGTGATGCTGGTGGAACAGGCGATCCGCCAGCCCGTCAGGTTCTCGCCGGGTTCGGCGGGCTTGCGCTATCTGCGCGCCACGCTGCCCGATCCGGTCAAGGTGGACACCCTCCCCGTGCCCGAACTGCCGATGGCACCCGCCGCGAACTGGGCGCGGCCCGCGCCCAAAGCGCGCTACTGGCATCTCTTCGATCGCAACGCGGCCTATTTGGCCGCGATGCAATCGACGCCGCTCGGCGTGGGCAAGGCGACGGGTTACGTCGATGGCCCGCCCAAGCAGCCGAGCAAGCGGCATACCCTGGTGCGGCTCCACAATGGCGAGTTTGAGCGGGCGCACGCCGAGTACCCCAACCTGTTTCGCGCGCCGGGATACTATGACGGCGCGCTGGCCCGCCTGCTCTCGTGGCAGCCGACGCACGGCTACCAGTACGAGGCACCGCCCGTGATCCTCCGCGAGTTTGCCGATCAACTCTGGCAACTGCGCGTCGATGCCACCGCGCGCAACGCGCGGCTACTGCTGGCCCTGGTCAAAGCGATCTACGCGGAGACCTACGGCAACCTCAACTCCGATCGGATCGGCGCAACCAAACTCTATCGCCCGCACTGGCACGCGGCGATCCGCGCCGAGTCGGCGCGGCGGGTCATCCACGACGCGCGCAACTGGGAGCAATACGGCGCGTTCGCCGCGAGCATCGATCTGATCGTCGTCGCCTCGGAGAGCAACATCCCCGATCGCGCGCTGCCCGTGGCAATCGAGCGGCGCGGCAAACTCGGCGGGTACAAATCGCTGGGCGTGGTGCGCGTGACGACGGGTCTGCTCGCGGCCACGCGGGCCGCGATGCGGCACCGCAACGGCGGCGAGCTGGTGGCCGCGCTCAACCATCACCGGGAGACGGCGGGCGATGGCGACGAATAAGAGCTACGCGCCGGGATCGCCCGCCTACGAGCGTTTATCCGCCAACGGGCGGTTGGCCGTCGCTGCCGGGCATCAGCCCGGCACGACGGCCTACAAGAGCTTTACGCGCAATCTGCAACGCTACACCACCACGGCGGGCCAGCGGCGCACGCCAACCGCGCCGACGCTGCGCAATCTCTCCCCCGCCGAGCAGCGGCAGATCGCCGAGCGGCGCATGGCGCGCGACGTGATCGAGCGGGCGCAGCGCACGCAGGGGCGCACCGCGCAATCGCCGTTGCCGATCCGCGTGGTGCTCGCGGCGAAGATCGCCGTAGGTAACTCGCAGGCCGAGCAGCGGCGCATGGATCGCGTACGTGATGTGCAACTCACCATCACGACGCACGAGCAGTTGACCATGCTGCACAACGCGAACTATCTGCGACTGCTCGCCTGGGAGTTTTTTGGCGATCCCGACGAAAGTTACCCGATCTACGCCAGCGATATTAATGTGCGGGAGGCGTGATGCAGATCATCGAGGTTGGCAAGACGTTCGCCGAGCGGTTGATCGGGCGGCGTTGCACCTGTACCCAGTGCGGCACCGTCGCGGCAGTCGAGGCCGCCGATGTGGTCCGCGTGCGCCTGCACGAAAGCAATCGCGCTCGGGTCTATCACCTGCCCTGGACGTGCCCGCATTGCGGAGCGACGATGGTGAGCTACTTCGACGCCTAGCAGGGTGGCGCGGCCACAACCGCGCCACCCTTGACACCCATGCTACGCTAGACACACCACCAGACCCCGCGAACGTACCACCACAGCCCACCCGACCGCCGATCCCACCGCTCGCACTGGCGCGCGGTGATTTTCGCGTCTGGGAGCCGTGCTATGTCAGGATTCCGGCAGATGATCGGGCTACCGCCCGAACGCGATCCCGAAGTGCGCGCCCAAATCGAGGGCCGCGCCGAGATGAACGCCAAACTCGCCGCTGAGATCAATATCAGCATCCGCGAGAACGCCAACGCCACCGCAAGGCTACTCGGCTACCTGGAAGCCATCAGCGAGCGGCAGAAACTCAACCGCGCGCAGGTGGTCCACGCGACGTACATCCATGACGGCGCAACCACCGCACCGCAGGGCTACACGCTCGAAGTGCCGGAGGGGCGGTGGAGGCTTGCGAGGATCGTCGGGTTCGCGACCGATCCGGCAGGCGCCGCGATCACCCCGACGATCGCGATCACCTATCTCTTCCCCGGCTTACGCCTCCCCGTCGCCTACGGGGCTACCGAGTTGCAGCTACCGATCGGCACGCGCCGCGTGGAACTGGTTCCCCCGGCGTCACTGGCGGCGGGGACCGTACAAACGGTCGTGTTCGTCGTGGAGCACGAATAGCATGAGCATGACCGACGAAGAAAAGGCGGCCATCGCCGCCGCCGCCGCGACGGCGGCAGTCGAGACGATCGAGGATCAGGAGGCCGAGCACCAGGCCGAGCAGGCCGCGACGGCGGCGGCGGTGGCGACGATGGAGGCCGAGATCGCCGCCGACGTGGCCGTGCAGGCCGCACAGGAGGCCAGCGCGGCGCGGGCCGATGCCTGGGACGCGCGGGCGGCGGTGGACGAATTGCGCGGCGCATTGGCCGCGATGGAGGAACGGTGGCAGACGAGTCAGCAGGCGTTAGCACTGGAACTGGTGGCGAGGACTCAGGGCAACTCTCCCTCCTCGTCACCACCGGAGACGCCGCAAAACGAGACGATCGCGGTGGAAACCAGCAATCCCGATCCCGATCCCGCAGCCGATCCCGATCCGCCAGCGGCGGATCGGCAACAGGAGGAACAAAAGGCGCGGCGGGGCGGGTGGCGGGATCGTCTGGGTCTGGCAAGGTAGCGCGCAAGGGCCTGAGTTCTGATGTGCTGGTCATGCCCTACGGCCTGCTGAGCGGCTACGCCGCGAGCAGGGCGGGCGAACACTGGGCCATGACGGCAGACGAGCTACAGGCTCTCTCAGCGGCCAGCGTGGGCGTCCTCAACGAGTTGATCCCGATGCTGCCCGTGCTCGACGACTCCCCGCTCGCGGCGGCACTCACGCAACTGGCGATCGTCGCCTCTACCGTGATGGGGCCGCGCGTCTATCTCACCTACCTGCACGGGCAGGCGGCGCGGGCGCAACAGGAGATCGACGCCACGCAGGCCAACCACGCGCAGCAGCACGGGATCGGGGGATTGCAACTGTGACGATCACGATCGGTGAGGGCGAGCACCTGTTTGTGTGCGGCCAGACTGGCAGCGGCAAATCGTACCGCATGGAGCGGTTGATCGCCGCACGCGCGCAGCAAAGCCGCGTCGCCATCATCGATCCCAAAGGGGAGTTTTGGATCAAGGGCGCGAAGATCGTAGACCGCTACTCTAAGCGTCACCGGGTCCAAATCTTCCGGCCTGATCTGGATGAGACTGCCATACCCGAAGTGGAGCAATACGACCAATTTTTCCGGGCGATCTGGCGCGACGGTAGGCCATGCACGGTCTACATTGACGAGCTAAACGCCACACTACCAGGGCCGCAGAGTTGCCTACGCTCGCTAGAGCGCATGTACCGCCAGGGGCGATCACGGCGGATCGTCGTCTGGGCCGCAACGCAGCGGCCTAAAGACATCCCCAGTGTGGCGTTTACCGAGTCCACCCACATCCTCTCATTTTGGCTCGGCTGGCGCGGCGACGCCGAAAAAGTGGAAAGTTTTACTTTCAAGGGCGTCGCCGATCAGATCGTCAGTTTAGAGTGGCACCACCTACTGTACTGCTGCCCACGGCGGCGGCAACGGCTGATCCTGCCGCCGAACGTCGGCACGGACGCCGCAGTCACCACCCCCACCCCCACCGAAGCGCGCCCCGCTTGGCGGCGTTGGCTCGGGCTGTAGCCACCACCCCACCACCCCACAAACCGCCATGCCCCGATCGATTCGAGCGCGCTACGCGCTAGGAGGTACAGGCGTGGACAAGATCGCAAATAGCCCTGTCGGCGATTGGGTGCGGATGAGCATCCCCGTGATCGCCATGATCCTCTTGCTCAAGTTCCTCTTCTCGCTGGTCCCCGTGCCGATCTTCTCGCGGCTCGCCGCCGCGATCTAGCGCGGCGCACGCGGCGACGTGCGCCGCGTCTACGGCACTCACACCACACACCAGGGGGGTACAAACGTGGTCGATTCCTTTCGCGCTCAGGCGCACCGCCGCGAGCAGCCCGTCACCAGCATCACCTACGCGAGCGATCCCGCGCCGCGCCCTGGCCGCATTCGCAATGTCGGCTATCTCGATAAGGTGCTCCTGTTCAGCAAGATCAACGGCCAGTACGCCACCGCTGGCCCGACCGGGACGGACCAGATGGGCCGCTACTCGGGTCCGTTGCAGCGGATCACGCTGCGCGTCGGCAGTCAGGGCGTGCTCTACGACGTGTCGGGGTTCTCGGCGTTCCTGATCGCCGCGATCGATACGTACTACAACTACGGCTCGGCGAGTCTCGCGCCGCTGCCCTATGCGTTCACCACCACGCCGGGCACGGCGGCGTTCGCGAACGTGTTTCCCAACTACATCCCGCTCGGCCTGAACCTCAAAACCTTTGACGCGCCTGTGGGCCTCGTGCAGACCGCCGTGCAGGGGCAGGATGTGGTGGTCGAGTTGGTGCACGCGCCGATCGCGGCGGCGGCAACCGCGTTGCCGGGGAGCGCGCTCTATCTCGGCAACGAGGCCAACCTCGGCGCGGCGTCCACCGTCAGCAGCATCACCGACTTGAAGTACGAATATTTCGATCCCATCCCCGCCGATCGGTTCCCGAAGGCGCAGCCCAACCTGGGGATCGTCCATACCTGGAATGAGTTTCAGGTGCCGATCGTCGGCGATGGCGATCTCGACATCGAGTTGAATCCGGCCAACATGTACACCCGGTTTGTCATCACCGTGGTGTCGGGCACGACCGGATCGCTCGCGATCACCAACAACATCATCTCGCGGCTGCGCCTCTCCTACGGCGGCGCGCAGAGTCCCTACGACTTCGACAACAACACGATCAAATCGCGCATGGCCCGCCAGTTCGGCGCGCTGGCGTGGCCGGCCGGGGTCTACATCCTCGATCTGATCGCCGACACCCACGACGAACAAAATGTGTTCAATGCGGCCGCGACGACCAATCCCCGCTTGCAGGTGACGTTGACGGGCGGCACCTACGGCACCGGGGCGCATATCCGCGTGGCCTATGAGCAGTTGGTCCCGCTCAACGATGGGCGCAACACCTACGGGCCGCAGGGGGCGCAGTAGGCCAATCGACGCGCTGAGGCACGCTCAGGCACGCTGACGCAAAACTCAGCACGCTAGGAGGTACACCGTGGACTTCGGATCGATCTACCCCGCCGCGAACGGCGGGGGGATGCCGGCACCGAGCGCACCCGCGATCACGGCGGGCGCGAGCGGCAGTCTGTCGCAGGCCGCGAGCGGCGCGGCGCAAGTTTCGGGGGACGGCAACCTCGGGATCGGGCTGGCCGCGCTGGTCCTGATCGCGCTCTGGTTGCTCTCCACCGGGCGGGGGGGCTGAGGCGATGGCCGTGGATGTGGCACGGCTACCAGTGGTGCGCGATGTGGCGGTAGCACGCCACATCGCGCGTCGAGGGATTACCAGCGTGAGCAGTCGGCAGGTGGTGAGTCTGGGCGTGATCGTGCTCGGCGCGATCCTGGTGATCGCGATGGCCGTCTGCGCGGTGATGCAGGTGCAGGCACCCGCCGAGTTCGGCGCGGCCCTGCTGCTGCTGGTGGGCTATCTGGTGGGCAACGCGGTCACGGCACAGGAGGCCACGCGGCGCACCACCACCCCCACCAGGGCAACCGGGGGCGAACGTGGGTAGGCAGGCCGGGGGCGCGCTGGTGGTGCTGGCCGGGGCGGTGCTGGTCGTGGCGGGTCTGCGCGGCACGCTCGGCAACGTCTGGGCCGCGCTGATCGGCGCACCCGGCGACGTGACCGCCACGCGCGATCCGGTCGAAACGGGCACGCGGGATCAGCCCGACACGGAGACGAGCGGCGGCGGCGGCTCGGGCGAAATCTTCCCGCTGAAAGGGTATCCGCAATGACGCCATTGACGCTAACCGAATGGCGGGCGATGGGGGTCTACGCGCTGATCGTGCTCGCGACCGGCCTCTATGACGAGCGGCTGGCGTGGGCACTCGTGACGGTGTTCCTGGCCGTGGTGCTGCTGCGCAACGCGGGCCAGATCGCCGCCTGGGTGGGCAAAGTTTCCGGTTAGGCAGTCGCCTAACCGGGTGACAGCGAAGGGAGCTACCGTGGATCAGTTTCACAAGGTCTTCACGATCGCGACGGGCGTCGGGCTGGTGGGGTTGATCCTCTACAACTCGAAAGCCGCGACCGCGATCATGAAGCAGGCCGGGGGCACTCTCGGCGAATGGGTTGTTGCGGTGCGCGGCGATCGGGGCGTGACGGCGTAGCCGTCGCGCCCTGGTGGCGCGCTGCGAGGTGTGACGATGGCACTGGTACGGGTGGGGTTGTGGCTCGGCATTCTGGGGGCGTTGCTGCTGCTGATCGGCATGGCCCAAGAGCGCGCGATCTCCAACCTCACGCAATCGATCAGGGGGCGGCGATGACGGCGATCGTGCAGGTGGTGACGCTGGCGACGGTGGCCGCGCTGCTCGGCGCGCTGCTCTACAACTCGGGCGGCGTGGTGGCACTCATGCAGGCCATCACGCGCGCCCTGACGGGCGGTTTACGGGCCGTCAGCGGCAAGGCGGGTTAGCGATGGATATGGAACTGCGCAACGTCCTGACGCGCGCCACGCCAGAGAGCTACGTCGATCGCGAGGCGATCCTGCCCGCGTCACCCGCCGTGCAGGTGTGGCAGTCGGCGCAGGTGGTCGATTGGTGGTATCGCACCGATCCGACCCACCCCCGGCCAGAACAGACGATGCTGGTGGACGATGGGGAGCGCAGCGGGGCGGCGGTGGCGCGCGTCGGGAGCGGCGCGCTCTCGGGCAATGAGATCGCGTGGATCGCGTCGGCGCGCGGGCGGCGGGTGGTTGAGCAGCCGGACGAGGCGCGCAACCAGACGCCGAGCACGATCGGGCAACTGATCCGCGCCGGGGCGGGTCAACTGAAGATGTGACGAGGGGGCACCTATGGACATGCCCGATGTGGGCGAGAAAGTCGGCCCGCTGCCCCTCTGGGGCTGGATCGCTGGTGGCGGGGTGATCCTGGCGGCGGTGTTCCTGCTCGGGAATCGCGGCGGCGGCGGTGGTGGGGGCACCGCCGCCGTCCCCGTGATCGGGTCCGTGGGCGCCGGCGGCGTGACGAGCGGCACGCTCGATACGGCGGTAGCGGCGGCGCGGGCACAGGAGCAGGCGGCGGGGCGCACGCTGCTAGAGCAGATGGCCGCAGAGGGTCGCGCCGCGCTGGCGGCGGCGGTCACGGAGGCACAGGCCGCGAGCGCGGCGGCGTTGGCGGGGCAGGCCGCGCAGCAGCAACGCCAGTTAGACGAGATGCGCGCGGCGGATCAAGCCGAAGATGATGCATTCTCCCGGCTGATCGAGCAGTTGCGGGCGACGGCGGCAGAGCAGGCGGCGAAGATCGCCGAGTTGGTCAAACAACTGTCACCGCAGCCGCAGCAGCCCACGCCGCAGCAGCCGCAGACGCCGCAATCGCCCGATCCATTTGCGGATCAGCCCGCGTGGTGGACGGCGGGCCTCAAACCGGGCCAGAGCCGAAACATTCTGACGCTGGCAGTCCAAAACTTCGCCTCGGTCTGGCGTCCGTGGGAATCGTGGATGAAGGGCGGCGGATCGAGCAGGGGCGGCACGCTGACGGAGGCGGGCAAGACGATCTATCGCCTGTTGCCAAAGGGACTCGATACGGGCTACGGGTTCAAGCTGCCTGTGGCCTACGACGGCAACGCGGATAAATCGCGGTTCTCCTACAACGGCAAAAACACGGAGAGCGCGTGGGAGCGGGTCTGGCGGTGGACCAACGAGTACATGCGCCAGCACCCCAACGCCGATCCCGGCGATGTGTTCGATCTGATGGTGCGGCGGCTCGCTTCGGACGCGGCGGGCCTCGGCTACGATCTCAACAACATCGGTTTTTCGTTGCAGGGCCTCAAATCCCCGACGCGCTACCTGGGACGGCCCGATCTGCTGCGCGCCGATCAGGAGTTGATCGCACAGGGGATGGACCTCTCACTACCGTAGGGGGCGGCGATGGGCTACACGTTCCCGGTGGCGGGCTACAGCGGCAAAACCGAGCTACACCACGGCGAGCACCAGGGCGCGGTGGATTTGTTCGCGGCGCGCGGTACCGCCGTGGTGGCGATGATCGACGGGCTGATCGAGTCGGCGGGCTATGACGAAACGGGCGGGTACTACGTTTCGATGCGCGGCGATGACGGCCTTACCTACTACTTCGCGCACCTGGACGCGCTGCCCCTCGTGGGCAGCGGGCAGCGCGTCACCAGCGGCCAGCGGCTCGGCGGCGTCGGCGAGTCGGGCAATGCGGCGGGCACGGGGCCGCACCTGCATCTCGGCATCGGGCACGGGATCATCACCGGGACCGGGCCGAGCGGCGGGGCGGGGCGGGGGTTCAACGCGGTTGCGTTTCTGCGCGCGGTCCTGGCGGGGGCTGGGACCGTCGTCGGCTGGTTCGACGGCGACGACGATCCGCTCGGCGACGACGGCGGCGGCGGTGGCATCGGCGGCGTGCTGGGTGGCGTCGGGGGCGCGCTCGGCACGCTAACCGATCCGGCGTTCTGGTGGCGCGCGGTCTGGGTGCTGATCGGTCTGGGGCTGGTCATCATCGGCGCGCTCGCGCTGGCGAGTGGCGACGTGGGCCGAAAATTCAAAATTGCGGTTAAGGCGGTGGTGTGATGGCTACCAAGCTAGAACAGGAGATCGACAAGGCAACGAGCGATTGGCGGATGCGCCTAGCGTTGCGGCTGGGCGCGCTGCTCGAAGGCGGATCGCTCACCGGGCCGTGGCCGAGCGGGGACAACGGCGTCTCGCATGGGCCATTCCAAATCAATAGCAGCGTCCATGATGTGAGCCACGCGCAGGCGAACGATCCGGCGTTCGCGGTGCGCTACATGCTCGCCGAGTATCAGGCGGGCGTGGCGCGCGTGACCGAAGAGTCCCCCGGCCTCTGGGACAGCGATCCCGCGCTGGCGGCGGCGCGGGCGGCGTTCTACGCCGAGAGGCCGCGCGAGATGTATCCCATCGCGCGCATTCGCGCTCGGTTCGGCGAGTTGGCGTCCTGGCTCGCGGGACTCGGCAAGGGCAGCGGGATCGATCTCCCCGGCCCGCTGCCCGATATTGACTTGCCGGGGATCGATCTCCCCGGCTGGGGCGATCTGCCGGGGGCTGGTGCGGTGACGAGCGCGCTGGCCGTGCTCACCAGTGCCGCGACGTGGCGGCGGGTGGCGGCGGTGGTGCTCGGGATCGCACTGGTGTTCGGCGGGGTCTATCTCTTCATCGGCTCGCCGAGCGAGATCGCGGAGGCGGTGATCGAGCGGGTGGAGTCGTGAGCATGGCACTGTCGGGCGTCGGGCGGGTGCAACACCAGCGCATCCCCATCACCGGGGAGCGCGTGCCGATCACGGTAGCATGGCGTCCTGGTGGCCTGATCGTCAGCAATATGTGTGACACCGTGGTCAAGGTCACGTCGGGGCGCGGCGATAACTGGTATGTGCCGAGCGGGCGCACGCTGCGCCGCTATCTCGATGTGACCTCTACTCAATTTTGGGCCAACACGGAGACTGAGGGGACGGCGGGCGAGGTGCTAGTCGTGTTGACTGAGGCACCGTTGTTGGAGATGGCCGGGGCCGATGCGTCGATCAACAGCCTCTATCGCCGCACCGTCTACACACAGGACTACCAGCAGGCGGCGGGATCGGGCGGCGAGACGTTCCCGATCCCGCTCGGCGGCGCGCGGCGGATCGAGATTAGCGGGCAGGCGACGGTCAATACGGCGGGCGGCTCGGCGGTGCTCACGATGGCCGATGACACAGGCATCATCACCAGCGTGATCAGCTATCTGCGCATCCCCCAAAACAATGCATCCGGCTACGGCACGCCGTTTCGCCTCACCTACGGCGAGAGCGGGCGATTCCCTATGCCGGGTTCGCCCATGTTTGCCTGGGCGTTGAGTGGCAGCGGGCGCGTGCTGCTGCGCGTCGATGTGTGGGAGTAGCTATGCCCAATCTGGTGTTTCAGCACGAGTCCGATCAGTTCGCGGCGGCGGCGATCGAGCATCCCGACGAGAGCCACGCCGAGCGCGTGGCGATCTGGTTGCCGAGCGGCGAGACGATCGCGGTGGCGGGCAGCGTCACGGCGACGATCGCCGGGCAGCCGATCCAGGTGACGCCGACCGTTGACCCACCGCCACCAGCGCGCACGGTGCAACTGTTCAAGGCGTCTTCGGCGGTGGTGGGGGCGTTCTCGTACGACTACGCGCTCCCATCGGCGCAGGGCTGGCGCGGGGTCACGGTAGAGTTTGACTGGACGGCGGGCGGCGGTGGCGCGGGGGTCAATCTCTGCCTGATCGGGTCTGTGTCTGCCACGTACTTCATCTCGCTGCCGAGCGGCGCGCTCACCGTCCTGGCCCGCTACTATCTGGAGTTCGGGCCAGGATTGGGGACGGTTGACAGTGTGACGCCGTTCGGGGTGGTGCAGCGGCGGGCCGCGCCGCTGACCGATACCCTGTTACTGCGCGTGACCCACCTGGACGCGGCATCCCGCACGTATGCCGCGAGGTGCGTCTACTGGCGGTGACGGGTATTGCAATAGACCTATTGCAATGATACAGTTGCGCCGTGGGGGACTCTCCCCCACGGCGCAACTCGTTATCCCCCCCACCGCGACGATGGATCGATAGGAGGTAGGTCTATGGACTATCAGGACGTTTTCCCCGATGTGACGGAGGTGGAGCGCGTGATCACTTCGCTGAATCAGCAGCCCGTGGCGCACGAGACGTTGACCAATGCGGCGCGCGTGCTGGCGTTGCAGGTGCTGGGCGTGCTGGCAGCGTTGGAGGGTATCAGGCGGCAGATGGAGGCGCACAACGCCGAGATCGCCGCGCTGGCGAAACAGGCGGCGGCGAAACAGGCGGCGAAGTAGGGCGCGGCGCGGGGGATAGCCGCGCCCTACTTCGTGAGAGCCACAGGAGGCGATCAGGGATGGGTACGACGTTTGGCGATCGGATGACGGCGCACGGCGCGGCGTTGCAGGCGGTATTACAGGGACTCGGCGACGATCCGGCCCGCCCGGTCACGGCGGGCGAGTTGGCGGTGGTGGTCGCGGTGGCGGTCGATATGGTGCAGGGCGCGCAGGCGTTGGCGGCGCAGGCAGAGGCGATGCAGCGTCACCCGCTGGTGGGTCCGATGCTGCGCCAGTTCGGGGGCTGACGATGGCCGCGCCGTGGTTGCCGCTCTCGGAGCGTCTGACGGAGCGCGAGGCGGGGCGGATACTCGCCAAGCTGCGCGAGCACGGATCGTGCTGGCGGTGGACTGGGAGCACCGATCACGACGGCTACGCGCGGGTCTGGTATCGCGGGCGCAACTGGCACATGACGCGCTTGCTGGTCTGGGTGCTGCGCGGGGAGGCGGTGGCGGCGGGGTGGGACGTGGCGCACCAGTGCCATCACCCCTCGTGCTGCAATCCGGCGCACCTGCTGGTCCAGGATCGGCGCAGCAATCGCGCGGTGCGGCTGGCGGTGGCGCAACGGGAGCGGCGGGCGCGGCCTGATATTCGCTGGCGGCGTTTCGAGCAGCAATGCCGCCAACATCTGAGGGAGATTTACCGCTATGGCTAAGTTGTCTGTGGGGCAGGTGCGCGATCTGCTCGATCAACTGGTGGGGCGTATGGCCGACGTGGCGGAGCGGGCGAATGTTGCGCGCGAAGCGGCGAGTGATCCGGACGTGACGGTTATGGCGGCGCAACTGGGCGCGGCTGAATGCGGGGTTGTGCTGGCACAATACCCGCGCGAAGTGGTCTACGCCTATCTGTTTTTCAGTGACTCGGCTCTCGCTCATATGTTGAGCATGGGCGCGGTGGCAGTAGAGGGGGATTAGGCTATGCGGCTGCTGTCGGTGCAGGTGATCGCGGTTGACGGAGGCTATCGGGTGCGGCGCACGCTCACACCGGGCGGGCGGGCGTATCTGATCGCCGTGACCGATGACGGCGCGGCCCTGTCGGTGGTGCGCGGGGCGCGGCAGGAGTTGGTGGCCGACTATCCCGACGCGCTGACGGCGGTGCTGGCGGCGTTGCGCGATCTGGCGACGACGGCACGCCTACCGATGGGGTTCCGCCCGATCGGTCAGCGGATCGGCGGCAGGGCGGGCCGCGCGCAGTTGCACATCTCGCGCAGCACCGCGCAATCGTGGCGGTGCTGCGCGGTGGGGCACGAGGCCGACATGATCACGCTGGACAACCTGACACATGGCCTGTGGCACCTTTGGCGCGGCGGGCGATGGTTGGCAACCTATGACACGGCGCAGGACGCGATCGGCGGCGCGTGGTGCGCGCTGGTCGAGGCGGCGGGGCTGCCCGTGATGGAGCAGACGGCATGATCTACGGGATCGACTATGCGAGTTGGCAGGGCAAGCCGAATTTTGCCCTGCTCCGCACGATGGGGCACGATTTCGCGATCGTCAAAGTGACGGGCGAGGGTGACTATATCAATCCGCTGTGGCGCGACAATCACACGCGGGCGCGGGCGGCGGGGCTGCTCGTGGGAACGTATGACTGGGTAGAGCCGCAACAGGCGGCGACGATGAGCGGTGCGGCGGCGGCGCGCGACTATCTGCGGGTAGTTGGCGAGCGGCAGGCGGGCGATCTGCTCTGCGTCGATTTCGAGTCTCCCGAATGGCACACCGGGCCGCTCGGGCGGGCGATCGAGCCGTGGATGCGCGAGTACCTGTACACGCTGCGCGATCTGGCGGGGCAGCCTGTGATCGTCTACTCGGGTAACTACTTTCTGCGCGAGACAGGGGCTAGCGCGTGGTCCTGGATGGGGCGCGACTTCCTCTACTGGCAGGCCGCGCCGGGGGCGGGCATGTTGCCCGATAGCGCGGATTGGCCCGCCAACAATCCGCCGTTCGGATCGACGCTGATCCATCAACACCAGTGGTACGCGGTGAGCGGGGCGATTGTGGGCCACTACGATCGTAACCGCTTTCGGGGCACGCGTGAGCAGTTGGCGGCGGTGGGGCTGCCGGGGAAAGCGAGTTTGCAGGTGCGAGAGCCAGTAGCGGGCGAGACGATCGCCTACCTGAATCAGCGCGGCGAGACGATCGTCTCTAGCAACTACGGCGGCGAGGCGGTCAAAATCCTGGGGGTCAAGACGGTTGATCAGGGCGTGGCGGTCCAAAACGCGCAGGGCGTGATCTATGACCGCAGCCAGCAACACGATCAGTTTCACGGCTGGCTACGTCGGGAGAGCTAGCGGTATGGACGGCGACGGCGACGGCCACGCTGGCGCGTGGCTAGAGGATGAGCAGTTGCGGGCGGTATGGCGATCGTTTACCCACTGGTTAGCGGCAATCGCGGTGCGGGTGGGTGATGAGTCGCGACGGACAATCCGCGCGCTGAGGGGAGAGTGAGATCATGCGCGGGTTCGGGTTGGCGGTGGCCGGGGGGCTGCTCGGCGGGCTGGTGGCGTCGGCGCTGGTGCTGCTCGTGGGTTCGGCGGTGGCGGTCAATGCGCTGCTGAGTGACGAGATCAGGGCGCAGGAGTTGGAGCGTCGGGAGACGTGGCAGGAGTATTTGGATCGGGTGACTGGGCGGCCAGCGACGGCGGCGGGCCTCGAATGACGGACGATCTGGCTACCCTGGTAGCGGCGCTGTGGTGCATGTTGGCAGTCGGGATGTGTCTGGCCGGACTGTTCGGCGGCGACGGAGATCGCGGCGACTGAGATCGCGGCACAGGAGTTAGAGCGGTGACGGACGCCGAACGCTGCCATGCGCGCCGAGAGCTAGCCGATCTGTATGCGGGTAATCCCTCAATGGCGTGGGGTGTGCAACAGACGGAGCTAGAGCGCGCGTGGTGGCGTGAGGCACGCCTAGAGGCTGAGATCGATCGGTTGGAGGCATTGTCGCGGCGTTGCGCTCTGAGCGCGCCGCGCCGCGTCTGTGAGGTATGGCGATGTGGCGCGCGGTAGACCGGGTGCGGGTGTGGCTGGGCGCGTGGGCGTTCACGGCGGCGATCTGCGTGCTCGTGCCGCTGGTGGTGATCGCCGCCTGGGCGGTGGTGGGGCTGGCTCTGGGCTACCTGATTCACCAGTTTGGCGCGGTGGCCGGGTGCGCGCTGGCGTTCGCGCTCTATGGCGCGGCGCGGCTGGTGGATGAGTTGTTGCGCGAGTGGTTATCGCGGCGGCGGGTGTAGCATGGCCGAGTGGGCGATCTGTGTTGAGTTGTACCTGACGAACGGTCAAAGAGGGGGCACTGATGTACCAAGAGACGGCGGCGCGCGAGTCGATGAGGGCTGAGATCATCGACTTGCACCGAGAGCATGGCGCGGAGCAGGCGTACCACTACCTGCTCACTGCGCTGTTCAAGGCGTGGCAGGAGGCCGATCACTGGCAGCGCGAGGCGGCGCGGTACCAGGAGCTTTGCGGGGCGATTCTGCGAGACGACTACACCGGGATTGAGGACGGCGAGGCTGAGCCGTTCCACGCGGTATACCCTGACAGGCCATTGTAGCCACGATCGGGCGTTTCGTTCGTCTCAGCGGCGCTGAGGCAGTCAAAGAGGAGTTCTAGGGGTGCCGGGGCGAAAGCCTCGGCACCTTTGCTTTTCGCGCCCGCAGGATGCGGGCCTGACCGGCAGAAGATGGGAGAAAAACGCACACATG
>ERZ761594.322-NODE-322-length-16211-cov-7.763555_pt1 | contig 16211 bp, 12 predicted proteins | sample MGYA00511036_ERZ761594 | MGnify/ENA primary metagenome ERZ761594 (study PRJEB28899, sample SAMN03785561) | bioreactor sludge metagenome | biome: EBPR Sludge; feature: EBPR Bioreactor; material: 0.22µm filtered reactor supernatant | place: Saint Lucia: Queensland... | reverse complement strand
TCCGGCGTCAGCGGACAGTGCAGGCTCAACACGTCCACTTGCGGCAACAAAATCGGCAGCGGCGCCCGCCCCGCCTCCTCCGGCTCCACCGCGCCGGGCCGTTGCGCCAGCAAAACCTGCATTCCGAACGCTTCAGCCACCCGCGCCACGCCTTGGCCCAGTTCGCCGTAGCCGATAATGCCTAAGGTCTTGCCGGCCAATTCCCGGATCGGATAATCCAGCAAGCAAAATTGGCTGGCCCGTTGCCAGCGGCCCTCGCGCACCGCCTGACGGTAATCGGGCAAACGGGTGTAAAGCGCCAGCAACAGCGCGAACACGTGCTGCACCACTGACGCGATTCCGTAACCCCGGCAGTTGCACACCGTGACGCCGGCTTGCGCCGCCGCTTCCAAATCCACGTTATTGACGCCGGTGGCGGCGATGCAGATCAGCCGCAATCGAGACGCCTGTTGAATGACCGCCGCATCCAGCGCGACTTTGTTGCTGATGGCCACCTCGGCATCCGCGACGCGCGCGGCGATTTGACCGGCCGCCGTGGCCGGATAGTAGTGTAAATCAGGCAAAATACGGTCGAGCGCGCTGAAATCCAGATCGCCGCAATCCAGAGAATCCCGGTCGAGAAAAACGCCCCGCATAATCCTTGAACCTCCGAGCAAAGCTTCACCTCATTATAGGCAAGCGCGCCGCCCGCAGCCGCGCGCGATCCGACCGCCTACATCTCCAACCGCAGGAGACCCGCCGCGCATGAAATCGACTCCGCCGCCTTTCGCCCACGATCAGACCATCGCCATGGGGGTGCTGCTGACGAATCTCGGCACCCCTGACGCGCCAACGCCCGCCGCCTTGCGCCGCTATCTGGCGGAATTTCTCTGGGACTCGCGGGTGGTGGAAATCCCGCGCCTGCCGTGGTGGTTGATCCTGCACGGCGTCATTCTGCGGCTGCGCCCCGCCAAGTCGGCGCGCAAATATCAACAGATTTGGACGCCGGAAGGCTCGCCGTTGCTGGCCATCAGCCAGCGGCAGCAAACGGCGGTCGCGGCGGCGCTGGCGCGGCGCTGCCCCGGTCCGGTGCGGGTGGCGCTGGGGATGCGCTACGGCACTCCCTCGATTGCGTCGGCGCTGGCGCAACTGCGGGAGGCCGGCGCGCGGCGCGTGCTGGTGTTGCCGCTGTACCCGCAATATTCCGCGACCACCACCGCCTCGACCTTCGACGCCGTGGCCGCCGAATTGCGAAGCTGGCGCTGGCTGCCGGAATTGCGCTTCATCGCCCATTATCACGACGAACCGGGTTATCTGGACGCGCTGGCGGAAAGCATCCGAGACGCGCGGCGCGAACAGCCGGGCGAGCGCGTGCTATTGTCTTTTCACGGCCTGCCCCAGCGCAATTTATTGGCCGGCGATCCCTATCATTGCCACTGTCAGAAAACTGCCCGTTTGGTCGCCGAACGCTTGGAATTGCGGCCCGAGCAGTGGGCCGTGGCTTTTCAGTCGCGCTTCGGCCGCGCCGAATGGTTGAAGCCTTATACCAGCGCTATCTTGGCCGAGTGGGCCAGAGCCGGCGTCAAGCGCGCGGATGTGGTCTGCCCCGGCTTCGCGGCCGACTGTCTGGAAACGCTGGAGGAAATCGCCATCGAAAACCGACAGGTTTTTTTGGAGGCGGGCGGCGAGCATTACCGTTACATTCCGGCGTTGAACGACGCTCCAACCCACATCGCGTTTCTGACCGACCTGATCGCCCGCCACGCCGCCGGTTGGCCTGAAAGCGCCGCCGGTTACGACGCGGCGGGCGATGCGGTGGAATGCGAGGCTCGCCGCAACCGCGCGCGCGCCTCCGGCGCGACAGCCTGATCCGACTAGAGGATCGCGGCGGGTTAACCCGCCGCGATCCATCCCGGACCGTCAGCGAAATCTCCCCTTGCTTTGGCAAAGCGCCTTCTATACTCACTGGAACGAGGGGGGTCCGCTGGTCTGGCTACATCGGATCGAGCGCAACCCGGTTGCAAACGGGCCGGTGAGGGCATGATGATCCACGGCGTTTTATTCGATCTGGAAGGCGTGCTGTCCATCGGCGGGTATCCCCTGCCCGGCTCCCGTGAAGCGCTGCTCAGCCTGCGCGCCGCCGGCATTCCGATGCGCTTCATCACCAACAGCACCCGGCTGACCCGCGGGGCCATCGTCAACCGCCTGGGCTGCATGGGTTTGGAAATCGAGCCTTCTCATCTATTCTCGCCGGTGGTTGCCGCCCGTAACTATCTGATCAGCCGCAAGCTGACCCCGCATTTGCTGGTGCATCCCAATATTCACAGCGAATTCGCCGACCTGCTCGGCCCGCCGCCGGACGTGGTCTTGATCGGCGACGCCGGTTCGAACTTCGACTACGGGGCGCTCAACCACTGCTTCCGGCTGCTGCTGGATGGCCTGCCGCTGCTGGCGATGGGCTGCAACCGCTATTTCCGCGACGACGGCGGCTTGAATCTGGATTTGGGGCCGTTCGTCGCGGCGTTGGAGTACGCCGCCGAACTGGAAGCGATCATTTTGGGCAAACCGGCTTCGGAATTTTTCTTGGCCGCCGTCAACAGCCTCGAATTGCCGCCGCAGGATGTGGTGATGGTCGGCGACGACGCTGAAATGGACGTGCGCGGCGCGCTTGCCGCCGGCTTGCGCGGGGTGCTGGTGCGGACCGGCAAATACCGTCACGGCGATGAAGCCAAGGTCGAACCCTTGGGCGGGAGGGTGTTCGACGACATCGACGCGGTGGTGGACTACATCCTCTAAACCGTGCGGCCGAGGTGTCGGATTCGGGTGAATTGCGCGTAGAATCCGGCAGAATTCGAGCGGCCCCCTCTCCTTCCGCGCCGATCTTGGAGTTTCCATGCGCGCTCTGTTTCCCGATATCAAACCGTATTCCACCTTTCGATTTCCCGTTGACGACCTGCATACCTTGTACGTCGAGGAATGCGGCAATCCGAGCGGGTTGCCGGCGCTGTTCCTGCACGGCGGGCCGGGCGCCGGCTGCGAGCCGATGCACCGGCGGTTCTTCGATCCGGAGCGTTACCGCATCGTGCTGTTCGACCAGCGCGGCGCGGGCCAGTCCACCCCGCACGCCGAATTGCGCGACAACACGCTTTGGCATTTGATCGCGGACATCGAGAAGTTGCGCGAGCACCTCGGCATCGACCGCTGGGTAGTGTTCGGCGGCTCCTGGGGTTCGACCCTGGCGCTGGCCTACGCCGAAACCCATCCGGAGCGGGTGCTGGGTCTGATCCTGCGCGGGATTTTTCTATGCCGTGAACACGATATTGGGTGGTTTTATCAAGATGGGGCCAACCGGCTGTTTCCCGATCTGTGGGAGCATTTTTTGGCCCCGATTCCGGCGGCGGAGCGGGATGATATGGTGAACGCCTACTACCGGCGCTTGACCAGTTCCAACGAGCTGGAACGGCTGCGGGCCGCCAAGGCGTGGTCGGTGTGGGAAGGCTCCACGCTAACCCTGGAAAGCAACCCGAGCGTCGTCGAGCATTTCGGCGAGGCGCGGATGGCGCTGAGTCTGGCCCGGATCGAATGCCATTATTTCGTCAATCGCTGCTTTATGGAGCCCGACCAACTGTTGCGCGACGCTGGGCGCTTGCACGGCATTCCCGGCGTGATCGTGCACGGCCGCTACGATGTGGTCTGCCCGCTCGATAACGCCTGGGCGCTGCATCGGGCGTGGCCGGAGGCGGACATTCGGATCGTCACCCCGGCCGGTCACGCGGCCAGCGAGCCGGGCATCGTGGATGCGCTGGTCACCGCCACCCAAGGCGTCGCCGACCGGCTGGCATGATCGGCCTGCTGCAACGGGTCAGCGCGGCGCGGGTCGAGGTCGAGGGGAAAATCGTTGGCGCTATCGAAACGGGTTTGCTGGTGTTGGTCGGGGTCGAGCGCGGCGATACCGAGGCGCAAGCTGACCGCCTGCTGGAACGCCTGCTGGGTTATCGGGTTTTCGCCGACGCCGATGGCAAGATGAACCGCTCGCTGCGGGAAATTGAAGGTGGTTTGCTGTTGGTCCCGCAATTCACGCTGGCGGCGGACACCCGCAAGGGGATGCGGCCCAGTTTCACGCCGGCCGCGTCGCCCGATGAAGGCGAACGGCTATTTGACTATCTGGTCGCTCAAGCCCGCCGGCAACACGCTCTCGTCGCTACAGGACGCTTCGGTGCGCATATGCAGGTCAGTCTCACCAACGACGGGCCGGTGACGTTTTGGCTACGGGCAGCGCAGTAAGCAAAAGTGCATCGCTGGATATTCCCGCCCCTTGTTTTCCGGAAACTAAGGGGACTCGCAGTCCTATCGCTGCGCCGATTAGCACAGCAAAAGCCCAGCCGATCCGCTTCCAAATGATGGTTTTTTCTCTATCTCCGTGTCTGATATTGGAATGCGCCTAACGAAGGTAAAGGGCGCCGCTTTGGCGGCGTCCCAGTGACCGAAGGGAGCGCCTTGACCGCAGGGCTAGCCCACATGGCTATGACACTCCCCCTTTTTCGATCCAGCTCTTTTGCTCATGAACTGCCAAATACTGTGATCGAAGTAGGCTCGATTAATTGAAAGGATGTCGGCAGCAGCGTTTATGATGGTTTGAGCATCTAGATAACTACAGGGTGCCAAACCAGCTAAAGCAAGGAAGTTAAGGAGATGCCGGTCAATGGCACTGGTAGATACGCCAACCAGGATTTTGAAATAGTCGATAGTTTTTGGGCCGATTCCTTTGATGGAACGCAGTTTTGGCAAGTTCGCTTCTTTCGCCAACCATGCTCGTAGGTTTGCTTCGAGTTCTATTTCTTCAGCCGCGAATAGATCAAGGACCTGTCTGAAGCGTTCGGCGCGATCTTCGCCGCGCCAGTCGAGGAATTCCGTTGTCGGAATTACGTTCAGCAAGCGCAACACAGAACTTGTCGTTCGCGCCTCGGGATATTGGGCAAGGATTCGATTCACTCTTGGCTTGACGTGGATCGAGTACTTGTTGTTTGCCTGAAGGATAGCGTCAGCGACAGTTGCGCCGATGTGGTCGTAGTTGCCATCAATGGTCTCGTAGAACTCGAATCCCGACAGTGATTGGACATAATGAACTAGTTTTTCGGGATCGGACAACGTCATGGCGGCTTTCAATGTTGGCTAACGTCTGAATGTAACGGCCTGCGCGGCTTTTCGCGCAGGTCCGGTGGAATGATGGGTTGGGCGTCAGACGGCTCATGAGGTTTTGTTCTTCGCGTTGCCCCAGGCGTACGACATGAGACCCTGTAGTTCGCTGTCTTGCTGCTCCAATACCCAAGCGGCGATTGACTCTTGAAAGCTCTCATTGTCTTGACCGGACAATAAGTACCTAACCAAAATTTATACGGTATTTTAGTCCGAGGTTATTGATGATGTCGCAGAGGGCGGTTTTGATCGTTTGGATGGAGCCGAAGGCGGACAGGGGCAACCATTCATACTTAATTTTGCGCCAGAGGATTTCGATGCGGTTCAACTCGGGTGAATAGGTGGGCAACCAATATACGATCACTCGCTGTCGCAGCCAGCGTTCGAGTTGGGCGTTAAAGAGCACGCTGGTATGAATGGAGGCATTGTCCAAGACGATGAGGGTAAACCGTTGCGGATGGGCTCTGCGCTGGATAAATCCATCGATCAGATCGATGACGGTGCGGCTGTTCACGCGCTCCTCCAGCAGGTGCAAGTCGTGGCGGTGGTCGCGGCTAAAAAACCCCATGATCGTGAGGCGTTTGAAGTCGTGGGCGGGCAGCCGCCAGGTCTGGCCGCGCGGTTGCCACTAATAGCTCAAACTATTACCAGTCTAACAACCTAGCAAAATGCCTGTAAATTTGTGGTTAGGTACTTATCTAGCGCAGACAAGCGGCAACGCGATGTTGGATTTCATTGACTTTGCGAAGCTGCGACGGCTTGTCCAATTCTTCGCTCTGGACGCGGTAGCTATTTCGTCCAGCGATGGTCAGTTCATGCATCAACGTGGCAAGAAATAGGGTCTTGCTGCGCGTCTCCAGTAAAACCAACCATCGTCCTTCGGCTTCAATTGCGCGAATCATGATGACGCCCAACGCCTGGGCTCAGGGGGGCGCAGCGAAGCGGAGCGTCCCTTGGAGCCCATTGTTATGTGTTTATTCATTAATCACACAAAATCCGTTACCGAATGGGTCCGCACAATATGCAATAGAACCCCAATCACCACTTTCTCCGCCTTCATGTTGGCCACCTAATTGAATTATTTTTTTAACGGCTTCATCTACATTCTCGGTTAGAAAATCCAAATGCACTGGTGTCCAGTGACGACCATAATTACGCTCAACCGCATCCGATGGAATTGGTTTTGTTCCAGCCTCTTTTTCTTGTAAATATATATCGCAATTTTCGGTTGAAATTACTGACATACCTTCACCTTGGTCTCTCAACTTTTTACAACCGAGTGCTTCAATATAAAAGGTCTCAGCTTGCTTTAAGTTTGAGACATCAATGCTTACAGAAATCTTTATCATTTTGTTTCCTTAACTTGATTGGGGCTGTAGACACATAACGTTAAGTAGATACCCTGAAAGGCGTTTTATTTTACGCCTTATAGGTGTATATTTTCATTATCAAAGGAATTTAACCTAATATGTTAATGACATATAGAAATAATACCCCCTAATAAGCAACGAGAGTATCCCTCAAGTTTCGGGGAGTCAACGGCCCAAGTTGTTGGATAGGGTTCGCGACAAAATCCGCTTCAAGTATTACAGCATCCGCACCGAACAAGCCTACGTCGATTGGAGTTGCCGCTTTATCCTGTTCCACGGCAAACGCCATCCCCAGGAAATGGGAGCAACCGAAGTCGAAGCCTTTCTCACCCATTTGGCGGTGCGGGGCAAATTGGCGGCATCCACCCAAAATCAGGCCCGCAGCGCTCTGCTGTTTCTATATAAAGAAGCGCTCGACCAATCACGGCCTGGGTTGGAAAACGTGGATCAGGCCAAGCGACCGCAACGGTTGCCGGTCGTGCTAACCCACGCCGAAGTCAAGGCGGTGCTGGATCGGCTTCGCCACACATTTGCTCATGGCCGGCTACGACATCCGCACGGTGCAGAAACTGCTAGGCCACTCGGAGGTCTCGACCACCATGATCTACACTCACCTCCTCAACCGGGGCGGCAAAGGTGAGGTCAGCCCGCTGGATAACCTATAGGCTCCCGACGCAAAACCTCGCCCTGAGCCGATCTCCCCTACGGGAGCGAGAGACAAGCGGCCGCGCCCGATAGAACCGGGACCGCTAAACCTCCGCCAGATTGCCCTTGTCCTCCAGCCAATTCTTGCGATCCCCGGCGCGCTTCTTCGCCAGCAGCATATCCATCAGGACCAAGGTATCGTCGCCGGTTTCCAGCGTCAGTTGCACCAAGCGCCGGGTCGCCGGGTCCATCGTGGTCTCGCGCAATTGCAGCGGGTTCATCTCGCCCAAGCCCTTGAAGCGGGTCACATTCACTTTGCCCTTTTTCTTCTCGGCGGCGATCCGATCCAAAATGCCCTGCTTCTCGGCCTCGTCCAGCGCGTAAAACACCTCCTTGCCGACATCGATCCGAAACAGCGGCGGCATGGCGACATGGACGTGACCGGCTTCCACCAGCGGCCGGAAGTGGCGCACGAACAGGGCGCACAACAGCGTGGCGATGTGCAAGCCGTCTGAGTCGGCGTCGGCGAGAATACAAACCCGCCCGTAGCGCAAGCCGGCCAACTCCTCGGAACCCGGATCGACTCCGATGGCCACGGCGATGTCGTGCACCTCTTGCGAGGCCATCACCTCGCTGGAATCGACTTCCCAGGTATTCAAAATCTTGCCGCGCAGCGGCATCACCGCCTGAAATTCGCGGTTGCGGGCCTGCTTGGCGGAACCGCCGGCCGAATCGCCCTCCACCAAAAACAGTTCCGTCCGCCCCGAATCCTGCGCCGTGCAGTCGGTCAGCTTGCCGGGCAGCGCCGGGCCGCTGGTCACCTGCTTGCGCACCACCTTGCGGCTGGCCCGCAGCCGCTTCTGCGCGTTCGCCAGCGCCAGTTGGGCGACGCGCTCGCCGATTTCGGGGTGCTGGTTCAGCCACAGACTCAAGGTGTCCTTGACCACCCCGGCCACGAACACCGCGCACTCGCGCGAGGACAGCCGCTCCTTGGTCTGGCCGGAAAACTGCGGGTCTTGCATCTTGGCCGACAGCACGTAGCAGCAGCCTTCCCACACATCCTCCGGCGCGATCCGCAACCCGCGCGGCACCAGATTGCGGAACTCGCAAAATTCACGCACGGCGTCGGTCACGCCCCCGCGCAAGCCGTTGACGTGGGTGCCGCCTTGGGGGGTGGGGATCAGATTGACGTAACTTTCGGTCACCGGCTCGCCGCCCTCCGGCAGCCAGGTCAGCGCCCAATCGACCGCCTCGCGCGGGCCGCTGACATGACCGACGAACGGCGGATCGGGCAGCAGCGAATTCTGGCCCAGCGCTTCTTTCAGATAGTCAGTAAAGCCATCTTCGTAATGCCAAACGACGTTTTCGCCGGTCGCCTCGTCGTTAAACGCAACCTTCAGCCCCGGACACAGCACCGCCTTGGCGCGCAGCACGTGCTTGAGCTTGGGAACTGAAAACTTGGGCGAATCGAAATAACGCGGATCGGGCCAAAACCGCAAGGTGGTGCCGGTCGCGCGCCGCCCCGCCGTGCCGATTTCCTCCAAATTGGACACCTTGTCGCCGCCGGCAAAGGCCATGTTGTACTCCTTGCCGTTGCGTTTCACCCATACTTCGAGATGGCTGGATAGCGCGTTCACCACCGAAACCCCGACCCCGTGCAGGCCGCCGGAAAACCGGTAGTTGCGGTCGGAAAACTTGCCGCCCGCGTGCAACCGAGTCAGGATCAATTCGACACCCGGTATTCCTTCCTCGGGATGGATGTCCACCGGCATCCCCCGGCCGTCGTCCTCGACCGATAGCGAACCGTCGGCGTACAGCACCACCGACACCGCGCTGGCATAGCCGGCGATGGCTTCATCCACGCTGTTGTCGATGACCTCCTGCGCGAGATGGTTGGGTCGGGTGGTGTCGGTGTACATTCCCGGCCGCTTGCGCACCGGGTCCAAGCCGCTTAAGACTTCAATGGCGGAGGCGTCGTAGCTGGTCGCGCTCATGGCATGTTCAAAATAAAATAAGTGATTGAAATTTAGTAAATAATCAATGAGGGCCGCAAGAGATATCCACGATGCTCTCACTATTCGAGAATTTTTGGCAAATGAGATGAAGCGCTAACTAGACAGGGCAATGTCAATATTAAAGAATGCTTATAAAAATCCGCCTAGCAAATAATTGACCCTAAAGCGCTTCGCAAACCGGTTTCGCATTTATCGTGTCGTATTATTCGTTGCTATTCAAAACCAGCGGTTTGTTCATAACAAAATAGCAATAGATAAAGAGCATCTCCCCATTAATTTTCTAATCCCGACGAATGCAAGCTCCTAATAACACCCTAATCCACTAGGGCTTTAAAAGCGGGCGGACCTTAAGCTATGAGCGGATAATGATAACTTATTATTCAATGATTTAATTCATTATCGTTCTTTAACACCAGAATAATTTCTCACTTGATTCCCCAGGATTTCCTGATAACCAAAGCAAAATGCGGGCGCTAATGATCGTTCCGTCAGAACACGCAATTCACTCGGCGAATGGGTTTCAGGGGGTCATTGACTCAGCAGAAGGCTCATGTAAAACTAGCCCTCGGACTCGTGCTTGCGCGTCTGCTATTTTATCTCGCGAAAATCCTGCTGAGGAGTTTGTGCGTTGGGCAAGAAACTGTATGTTGGTAATTTGAGTTATAGCATTAACAATAATGACTTAGAGAATCTGTTTACCCCGCACGGCACCGTGCGATCCGCTCAGGTCATCACCGACCGGGATACCGGACGATCCAAGGGTTTCGGCTTTGTGGAAATGAGTAGCGATCAGGAAGCGCAAGCGGCAATCGCCGCGCTCAATGGCAAGGAAGTGGAAGGCCGCGGCTTGACGGTCAACGAGGCTCGTCCACAACAAGGTCCCGGCGGTGGCGGCGGCGGTTATGGCGGCGGCGGCGGGAAGCGCGGCGGCGGCGGTTATGGCGGCGGCGGCGGTTATGGCGGCGGCGGTGGCGGCGGACGCCGTTACTAAACTGTTTCTGTCACTCTCCCCTCAATCGTTCAACGACCTGGAATTCCGACTATCGGCTCATCCGCTTCCGACATGCGGCCGACACCCGGCGCATGTCGTCGCGAAGGTCGGCGGCTTCCTAAGCGTTTATAGAACAATCTCGTTGAATGTAACCCCTCTTCATCTCAACAGGATCGAGCGCTGAAACCATCCTCTCCGCAATGGAGAGGATGGTCCTAAGCTCCGAGCCGGACTGGCTTGATAACCGCTCGGGCAACCATACTTATTGTGGCCTCAACTCAACCGTTCGCGCGCGATTCCAAAATTTCAACCGCGGGCAGCACCTTGCCTTCCAGAAATTCCAGGAACGCACCGCCGGCCGTGGAAATGTAGGACACCTTGTCGTACATGTTGTATTTCTGGATCGCCGCGATGGTGTCGCCGCCGCCCGCCAGGGTAAACGCCTGGGTGTCGGCAATGGCTTTCGCCACGGTCTTGGTGCCTTCGCCAAACTGATCGAATTCAAACACCCCCACCGGGCCGTTCCACACCACGGTGCCGGCCTTCATGATGATGTCGGCCAGTTCCTTGGCGCTCTTGGGACCGATGTCGAAGATCATCTCGTCGTCGGCGACCGAGCCGGCGTCTTTCTGCACCGCCGGCTCGGCGGCGTCGAATTTCTTGCCGACCACCACATCGACCGCAATCGGAATGTTGGCGCCGCGCTTCTTCATTTTCTCGATCAGCGTCTGGGCGGTCGGCACCAGATCATGTTCGCTCAGCGACTTGCCGACATTCTTGCCCACGGCTTCCAGGAAAGTGTTGGCGATACCGCCGCCGACCACCAGTTGATCGACCTTCTCCGACAGGCTTTCCAGCACGGTCAGCTTGGTCGAAACCTTGGAGCCGCCGACGATGGCGACCAGCGGCCGGGCCGGCTTGGCCAGCGCCTTGGTCAGCGCGTCGAGTTCCTCGGTCAGCAGGATGCCGGCGCAAGCCACCGGCGCGTATTTGGCGATGCCGTGGGTGGAGGCTTCGGCGCGATGCGCGGTGCCGAAGGCGTCCATGACGAAGATATCGCACAGGGCGGCATATTTCTTCGCGGTCTCCTCGACGTTTTTCTTCTCGCCCTTGTTGGTGCGGACGTTTTCGAGCAGCACCACTTCGCCGTTGGCCACCTCAAACCCGCCGTTGACCCAGTCGCGGATCACCCGCACCGGCTTACCTAGCTTGGCCGACATCACCTCGGCGACCGGCTGTAGCGAATCCTCCGGGTTGAACTGCCCTTCGGTGGGACGGCCCAAGTGCGAGGTCACCATCACCTTGGCCCCGGCCTTCATCGCGTGTTCGATGGTGGGCATCGAGGCGGTGATCCGGGCGTCGGACGTCACCTTGCCGTCCTTGACCGGCACGTTGAGGTCGGCGCGGATGAACACCCGCTTGCCGGCCAGATCCAGATCGGTCATACGCTTGAAATTCATGATTCTCTCCTCCAAACAAAACCCCCGTCCGGCTTGGCGCGGAGCCAGGGCGGCGGGGGCGAGTGGTTTCAGCTTAGCAAGGAACCGCCACGCCGTGGCGCTCGCTTACTTCTTCATCATCACGCGGACCATTTCCACAACCTTGCAGGAATAGCCCCATTCGTTATCGTACCAGGCCACGACCTTGACGAAGGTGTCATCCAGCGCGATGCCGGCCTTGGCGTCGAACACCGAGGTATTGCTCTCGCCCCGGAAGTCGGTGGCGACCACCGAGTCCTCGGTATAGCCCAGCACCCCCTTCATCGCACCTTCGGAGGCGGCCTTCATCTCGGCGCAGATGTCCTTGTAGGAAGCCGGTTTGCTCAACTCCACGGTCAGGTCGACCACCGACACGTCGGAGGTGGGCACCCGGAAGGCCATGCCAGTCAGCTTCTTGTTCAGTTCGGGGATGACCACGCCGACGGCCTTGGCCGCGCCAGTGGAAGACGGGATGATGTTTTCCAGAATGCCGCGCCCGCCGCGCCAGTCCTTGTTGGACGGGCCATCGACGGTCTTCTGGGTGGCGGTGGCGGCGTGGACAGTGGTCATCAGACCACGCTTGATGCCCCACTTGTCGTTCAGCACCTTGGCGACCGGAGCCAGACAGTTGGTGGTGCAGGAGGCGTTGGAAATGATGGTCTGGCCGGCGTAGGTGTCGGAGTTGACGCCGAACACGAACATCGGAGTGTCGTCCTTGCTGGGCGCGCTCTGAATCACTTTCTTGGCGCCGGCGTCGATGTGCTTCTGGCAGGTTTCCTTGGTCAGGAACAAGCCGGTGGATTCGACCACGACATCCGCTCCGACATCGCCCCACTTCAGCGCGGCGGGATCTTTCTCGGCGGTCAAGCGGATCTTCTTGCCGTTGACGATCAGGCTGTTGCCGTCGACGGCGACCTCGCCCTGGAAGCGCCCGTGCACCGAATCATATTTCAACATGTACGCTAGATAGTCGGGTTCGAGCAGGTCGTTGATGCCGACGATCTCGACGTCTTGAGAGAAGTGCTTTACCGCGGCCCGGAACACCATGCGGCCGATGCGGCCAAACCCATTGATGCCAACTTTGATAGCCATGCTTTCCTCCAACAGTGTGAGCGAAACGTGTGGTTATTAAACAAGGGCGGATACCGTCACCCGCCCGGAAAGGCACATTATAACTTTAGTCTTTGCCGACGAAAAATCAGCGTCGAAACCGGCAAAGTTTAGAATAGCGCCGTCACAGCGGCAGTCACTCGTTCGGCGGTGAAGCCGAAATGCTGGAAGATGATTTCCGGCGGTCCCGACTCGCCGAAGCAATCGAGTCCGATCACCGTCCCTTGGGGCCCGGCGTATTTGTACCACGGCGCGGTCACGCCGGCTTCGACCACCACCCGGCGGGTCACCGCCGGCGGCAGCACCGATTCGCGATACGCTTGGTCTTGCGCGTCGAACACATCCACCGACGGCATGGAAACGACCCGGACCCGCCGACCCTGCTCGTTGAGTTGTTTCGCCGCATCGACCGCCAGTTGCACTTCGGAACCGGTGGCGATGATGATCGCCTCCGGATCGCCGCCGCAGTCGAGCAACACGTAGCCGCCTCGGGCGATGGCGCGCACCTGTTCCGGCGTGCGATCCTGGTGCGGCAGTTTTTGGCGGGTGAAGATCAGGGCGGTCGGCCCGTTAATCCGCTCCAGCGCCATTTTCCAAGCCACGGCGGTTTCGGTGGTATCGCAGGTCCGCCACACCGATAGATCGGGGATGATCCGCAAGCTGGCGACGTGCTCGATCGGCTGGTGCGTGGGGCCGTCGCCGCCGACGCCGATGGAGTCGTGGGTCAAAATAAACATGCAGCGGATTTTCATCAAGGCCGACATTCGAATGGCGCTGCGGCCGTAGTCGGCGAACATCAGGAAGGTGCCGCCGAAGGGCACGTAGCCGCCGTGCAGGGCCAAGCCGTTCATGATCGCGTTCATCGCGAATTCGCGCGCGCCGTAGAAAATCAGATTGCCGTCGGGATGCTCGAAATCGACCGGACGCGAACCGATCCAGGGAATGCCGGTGGATTCGGCCAGATCCGCCGAACCGCCGACCAAACTGGGGAAATGAGGCCCGTAGAACTGCAAGGCGCGCTGCGAGCCCGCGCGGGTGGCAAGATCCTCGCGCCGCTGCTGGGTGGCGTGAATGAACTCCCAGGCGAGCGCATTCCAATCATCGGGAAAACCGCAGGCCACCCGCCGGTCGAATTCCGCCGCCCGCTCCGGAAATTGAGCGCGGTAGCGCCCGAACATCTCGTTCCATTCCGCTTCCCACGCCGCGCCCTTCGCGCGGGCATCGAAGGCTTGATAAATCTCGGGCGGAATAACGAAAGCTTCGTGCCGCCAGCCGATGGCCTCGCGGGTGGCGGCGACTTCGGACACGCCCAGCGGCGCGCCGTGGGACTTCTCGCTGCCGCCCTTATTCGGCGACCCTTTGGCGATGGTGGTCTTGCAGCAGATCAACGTCGGCCGTTCGTGAAATGCCCGCGCTTGCTCGATGGCGCGATGGACCGCGTCGGGGTCGTGGCCGTCCACGTTGGGAATCACATGCCAGCCCATCGCCTCGAAGCGCAGCGCCACATCCTCGCGAAACCAGCCCTGCACCTTGCCGTCGATGGAAATGCCGTTGTCGTCGTACAGGCAAATCAGCTTGCCCAAGCCCCAGATGCCGGCCAGCGAGCAAGCTTCATAGGAAATGCCTTCCATCAGGCAGCCGTCGCCGAGGATTACGTAGGTGTAATGATCGACGACGGGAAAGCCGGGGCGGTTGAAGCGGGTCGCCAGCGCGCGCTCGGCCAGCGCCATGCCGACGCCGTTGGCCAAGCCCTGGCCCAGCGGGCCGGTGGTGGTTTCCACGCCCGCCGTGCGGCCGTATTCGGGATGGCCGGGGGTGCGCGAGCCCAACTGGCGGAAGTTGCGCAAATCGTCGAGGGTGACATCGTAGCCGCTCAAATGGAGCAGCGAATACTGCAGCATCGAGCCGTGGCCGTTGGAGAGAATCAGCCGGTCGCGGTTGAACCATTTGGGGTTGACGGGATTGTGCCGCAAGAAATCATTCCACAGCACCATGCCGAAATCGGCCATGCCCATCGGCGCGCCCGGATGGCCGGATTCGGCCTTTTGCACGGCGTCCATGCTCAGCGCGCGGATGGCGTTGGCCAGCTCCCGACGGGTCGGGGCCGAGGGTTCTTGGCCGAGAGGGCCGTCCACAGCCGCGGCTTCGGTTATGGTATCCAACAGGCGACGGGCGGCCAATTCACTACGCGGGGACATCAACTCTCTCCTAAAACAATAAAATGGCGGGGAAATGCCGGAAACAACGCGCGCTGGCTTCAAAAATCGCGCGTCGCGCCCCGACTGCGCGCGTCGCTCTTGCTGGGACGTTCACCGGAGAGATCGCGAGGGATGTCCGGTCGCGCCAAACCCCCCTTTGGGATTCGATTCGGCCGAAAAATGGTCGCGATTATAGGAAAAATTGCCGTACTCGCCAAATCATTTATTCCCCGCCGACCGCGTGGCCGTGATCTCGCCGCTCTGCGTGGACGGCGTTCAATCGCGGCGCGGGCTATCGGAGACCGCGACCGGCGTCGGATACGTCAGCACCAGGCATAGGAGACGGACAGGGGTTGACGCACGTACAGCGCCAGCGTGGCGAACAGCGCCGCGCCGCTAACAATCAGCCATAACGAAAAAATGTTCGGATTTTGAGCGGCCTGCATCGCTGATTGGGTGTCCGGTCGCGCGGCGCTGGAAAGGCGATGCTCTCCATCGCCGCCGGATCGTGACATAACAGCGTTCGCTCATGTTGCGGGCCAGCGCGGACGCCGCGCAAGCTTATCGACGACGACGTTAAAATTGCGTTTCGAGCTCGCGCGTCGGACGGTCGCCGGATCGTCCGACGCGGAAATTCCGCTAGCGGCACTCCTGTTGCTGTCCGGGCGGCAAGCTCTTGCATTCGGGCAGATTCCGCCGCCGCTGGCGCTCCTGCTCCGCTTGTTGCTGCTGTTGCTGGCGCTGTTGCAGGGCTTGCTGGCGGGCTTGTTCCCGCTCGGCTTGTCGCTGCGCCTGCTCGGCCTGGCGTTCGGCTTGGCGTTCGGCCTGGCGCTCGGCCTGGCGTTCGGCCTGGCGCTGCTGCTGCGCCGCCTGCCGTTGCGCTTCCTGTTCGGCCTGGCGCTGCTGCTGCGCCGCTTGCCGTTGCGCTTCCTGTTCGGCCTGGCGCTGCTGCTGCGCCGCTTGCCGTTGCGCTTCCTGTTCGGCTTGCCGTTGCTGTTGCTCGGCTTGTCGTTGGGCGCGCTCTTGCTCGGTCCGTTGCCGCAGCTGCGACTGCTCCGCCTGCCGCCGTTCCTCAATCATCTGTTGTCGGGCCTGTTCTCGTTCGGCTTGCCGTTGGGCGCGCTCCTGCTCCATCCGCGGTTGCTGGGTTTGTTCTTGTTCCATCCGTCTCCGCTCCTCGATCATCTGTTGTCGGGCCTGTTCCCGTTCGGCTTGCCGCTGGGCGCGCT
>ERZ761594.320-NODE-320-length-16266-cov-9.524582_pt1 | contig 16266 bp, 18 predicted proteins | sample MGYA00511036_ERZ761594 | MGnify/ENA primary metagenome ERZ761594 (study PRJEB28899, sample SAMN03785561) | bioreactor sludge metagenome | biome: EBPR Sludge; feature: EBPR Bioreactor; material: 0.22µm filtered reactor supernatant | place: Saint Lucia: Queensland... | reverse complement strand
GTATCTTCCTTCACCCCATTATTATTTAATATTTAAATTTAATTTGATTTAAATTTTTCCGTTTAGGCAGATGTGTGTATTTATATCTTAAATAGATATCAATATGTATAATCGTTCTCATTCATTTAGACGCGGACCCGCACGACGGGGGTTTGGTCATGCCCGACGCCCATTTGGAGCAAAGGCTGCACCACTTGCACCTCAAAAGTATGTGCAAAAAGCTGAAGAAGTAGCTCCAGAAGCACCTTTTATTCCGGTGCATTCGTTTGCTGACTTTAATTTAGGCACACAAATTCTAAAGAACCTAGAAGTTAAAGGCTACAAACAGCCAACTCCGATTCAAGATCAAGTAATTCTTCCTATTATTGAAGGAAAAGACGTGGTTGCGATTGCAAACACGGGAACGGGAAAGACTGCCGCATTTTTACTCCCAGTTATTCAAAAAATGATTGGAAACCCTCATTTAAAAGCACTTGTCCTCGTTCCGACTCGCGAACTTGCGGTGCAGGTTGAAGAGGAATGCTATGCCTTCGCTAAGAATATGAATATTAAATCTATGATTGCAATTGGGGGAGCAGGTATTTCAAAACAGATTTACGATTTGAGACGAAATCCACAGTTTCTTATTGCAACACCGGGTCGATTAAAAGACTTAATTCAACGCAATGCGGTTAACTTGTCACAATTCAAGATTGTTATTTTAGACGAAGTGGACCGAATGGTTGATGTTGGGTTTTTACCAGATGTTCGATTTATCGTTGGAAAATTAGCGCAACCTCGTCAATCTCTCTTTTTCTCAGCAACTGTTACTCCTGAAATTGAATCAATTATTAATTCATTCGCAAAAGACGCTGTTAAAATTTCAGTTCGAAAGACTGAAACTGCAAAAACTGTTGATCAAGATATCGTAAAGGTTAAAAGCTTGAAAGAAAAATTGTGGAAATTGTACGAACTTGCACGAGATAAAGAGCACAGCAAAATGCTTGTCTTCGTGAGAACAAAGCACGGTGCAGATCAAATTTCAAGGGAACTTGACCGTGAAGGATTCTTTGTGAGTGCTATTCATGGTAATAAGTCACAATACCAAAGAACTCGAGCAATTTCTGATTTCAAGCAAGGTCGAGTGCGAGTGCTTGTGGCCACTGACATCGCAGCTCGAGGTATTGATATTCCTGATATTTCACTCGTTGTGAACTTTGATGAACCAGCAACTTATGCTGATTATGTGCATCGCATTGGTCGAACAGGACGTGCCGGCAAAAAAGGCCGTGCGTTAACCTTCATCGTTTCACGATAATTTCGTTCTTCAGTTTGTAACTTCAGGTTAACTCACCTATAATATGTAACTGTCCGATATTGAATTGGAGGCAATCGTGTTTCGAGATATGTTGAGGTTGTTTTTGCTCTGGTCAGGAATTATTGCGCTATTGGTTTTCGGATATGTGGTCTTCGCCGTAGGATCAAAACCCGGTATGGAAACCGGTCTGCTCTTCGTAGTTCTAGTGGCAGTAATCCTGTTGGATATTTCTGGCGCTCTTTATAACACCCGTGCGTGGTGGTATACGGTTTGCTACAAGCACTACCACAACGAAGCGCCAAACTACCCATATCTGGATTGGTGGCACTATTTAGCCCTCGGTCTGGCCGGAAACTTTGTAGTTGGGATTGAGTGGATACATGGTGTCTTTATCTCAACGAGGGATCGCGCAAAGAAAAATCAGCCTTTTTAGGCACATCGCAGCCCAAGAAAAGAATATTTTCTTGGGTTTTTTTATTGGTCTTAGGATATGATGAATTATGGCTAAATCACTTGTCTTAGGAAATGGATCTTTAACGGTTGGATACGATCAGTTTGGACAAGTAAAAGACTGTTATTTTGATTATGTTGGGCTCGAAAATCAGATGGGTGAGGAAAGCGTTAACAGGGTTGGCGTGTGGGTCGATGGTCAATTTAGCTGGGTATCTGATGGGAGCTGGAACATTTCAATTGATTACAAAGATGAGACATTGATTGCCACGATTTTAGCTACGAACGATCAACTCGGTATTTCACTTGAGTTTACCGACGCTGTATACAATGAAACTGCAATTTTTATTCGACACGTTGTAATTAAAAATCGAGAGTCCACTGCTCGGACCGTTAAAATTTTCTTCAATCATGAATTTCGCATGTATGGTGTTCGGAAAGGGGATACCGTGTATTGGGATCCTGAGGACCAAACAATAGTCCATTACAAAGGGCGTCGTGTCGCGGTCATTGGCGGGATCATGGAAAACACTCCCTTCCAAGGATACACAGTAGGTCTTTCAACAATAGAAGGAAAAGAAGGTACCTGGAAGGACGCCGAAGATGGACTCCTGAGTGGGAACTCAATTGAGCACGGAACGGTTGATTCGACGGTGAGTTTTGCACACACCATTGATTCAGAAGACAGTATGAGTTGTGTGGTATGGGTGAGCTTTGCAAAAACGCTTGAAGAAGCAAAGAAACTTCATCAATATGCGATTAAGAAGTCTCCGGGACGCCTTATTGAATCGACCGAAAACTACTGGCGTGCATGGGTGAATAAAATGCCTTTTAGTTTCTATGGATTAAACGATGAACTAATCACCCTTTTCAAAAAGTCACTTCTCATTACTCGTGTGCACGTTGGAAATAATGGTGAGATCGTAGCGTCTGTCGATTCTGACATGCTGCAGTGGGGACGAGATAATTATAACTATGTGTGGCCACGAGATGGTGCATACGTCGCAATGGCCTTGGATCATGCCCGATACTCGGAAGTGAGTCGTCGATTCTTTGAGTTTTGTCGGGATGTAATTAGCGAAGAAGGATACTTTTTCCATAAATATAGACCAGATAAATCGATGGGGAGTAGTTGGCATGGATGGGTTGGCACTAATGGAGATCGTCAATTACCGATTCAAGAAGATGAAACAGCACTTGTTATTATCGCCTTGTGGCATCACTACGAAAAAACAAAAGACATCGAATTTATCGAAAGCATTTATAACTCCTTAATTAAAAAAGCAGGTAACTTTTTGCTCGGGTTTAGAGGAGCGAATAAATTGCCCTATGCAACGTATGACTTGTGGGAAATGAAAATGGGGACACACACGTTTACCACGGCAACGGTCTACGGTGCGCTTTTATGTGCCGCTCAGTTTGCCACACTGTTGGGTAAGGAATATGAAGCGGCCCAATACACCGATGCTGCAAAAGAAGTACAAGTTGCGTCAGAGCTTTTGTGGAACAAAGAAGACTCATATTTTTATAAAAGTGTTACTGAAAAAAGCGGAGAACTCATGCATGATGAGAGCATTGATGCCAGTTCCTTTTATGGCGCTTGGAAATATGAATTGTTTGCAAAGGAGAGCAAAACAATTCTTGAGTCAAGAAAAACATTTGAAGAGCGGCTTACCTCAAGTGAACCAACGGGCGGTATTGTACGGTTTGCGTATGATGAATATTACAGAGAAAACCCAGAGTCATTAGGAAATCCGTGGATTATTACAACGCTGTGGGATGCTCAATACAGAATTTCATTAGCCAAAACAAAAGAAGATTTGATGCAAATCGTTTCTACGTTTGAGTGGGTGGCGTCGCATGCGCAGCAGTCAGGAATTCTTCCAGAGCAGGTGCATCCTAAGACGGGAAGAGGGTTGTCAGCAGCCCCACTCGCATGGAGCCATGCAGAGTTCGTAACAACAATTATTACGTATTTAGAAAAAGCTGAAGCCTTGGGTTTTGCTGAAGTTTGTCCTCCAGAAACAGAAACAATCGATTAGTTAAGTCTCAAAATATTTCTGATACACTGACGTATGCCCGAATCTGCCCAGGTTCCTACTATTCTTGTTGTTTTTGGAGCGACAGGGGACTTAATGGAAAAGAAAATTGTTCCTGCTCTCTTTCAACTTCATTTGCACCAACGTCTTCCTAAATTATTTCAGGTAATCGCTATTTCACACCGTTCAATGAGTACGGAAGAATTTGGAGAGCATGTCATGGCTATTTTAAGAAAGTCACATGATGCACACACGCTTGAGCCACAAATGCAGGCATTTATGAGTTTATTTCATTATCTGTCTGGCGACTTCGGAGAAGAACCGTTGTATGAAACACTCGCTGAAAAACTAGGATCCATTGATAACACCTGGAGTGTGTGCACCAATAAACTCTATTACTTAGCAGTACCTCCAAGCCACTACGAAGAAATCGTTAAAAACCTTTCAAAAAAGCAATTAAACGTCCCGTGTTCTGAAGAAGAAGGGTATACTCGGATCATTGTGGAAAAGCCATTCGGACACGATCGAGATAGCGCAAACTTACTACACCAATTACTGTCTCAAAACTTCAAAGAAGAACAAATCTATAGATTGGACCACTATCTAGGAAAGCGAATGTTACAGAACTTAATGGCATTTCGGTTTAGCAACACCTTTTTTGATGGAGCATGGACAAATAAATATATTGAGAAAATCGAAATTAAACTTCTTGAAACAAATGACGTATCCCAACGAGGGGATTTTTATGATGGTCTAGGAGCCCTTCGGGATGTGGGGCAAAACCATTTGCTCGAATTTTTGGCAGGGGTTTGTATGGATAACCCTGAAGTACTGGAATCAAAAGCCGTAAGACGCTCCAGAGCACAGTTTCTATCAACCGTTTTGCAACCCAAGGATGAGTCGTTAACCATGACAACGTACAGAGCTCAGTACGATGGCTATTTACAAGAAAAAGGGGTAGCCGAACATTCCAGTACGGAAACATATTTTAAGATTCAACTTGAGTCTACCCACCCGTTGTGGCGTGGGGTGCCAATTATTCTGGAAGCTGGGAAAGCGTTGAAAGAACAAAAGAAAGAAGTGGTTATTACTTTCAAAAAACCAATTCCTTCGCTACTCCCTCCCGGAGGAAATACTGATGCGAGAAACAAAATGCTCTTTAAATTAGAGCCTGAAGAAAGTATTCAACTTGATCTGTGGGCTAAAAAAGAAGGGTATGAGATGTTTGTTGAGGACAAGCGGTTTTTACTGAATGAACGAGAAGCTGACAATCACATTCAATACACTGAAGAATATGAGAAATTATTGCTTGATGCATTTATTGGGGATCAGACCTTTTTTGTATCGCAGAGTGAAATTGCCGAAATGTGGAGGATCGTTGATCCGATTGTCTGTGGCTGGGGGAAGAATAGTGTTCCTTTAAATCATTATCCAAAAGGAACAGACGCTGTTCGAGGGCTCGCGAAAGAATGGATTGATTCTGAGACCAAGGAGTCTGGGTTGTCACGTCATATTGGGATTATTGGGCTTGGAAAGATGGGAAGTAATTTAGCAAAGAACTTACTTTCACATGAGTGGACGGTTGTGGGATTTAATCGAAGTCCAGAGGCCACAGAATCGCTTACGTATTACGGATTAACGCCTTCCTATGACCTAACAGAACTCGTGACTTCGCTCCCATCTCCACGGGTTGTATGGCTCATGCTTCCGCATGGGGACCCGACAACTCAAACGGTCACTGAACTTTCGAACGTTCTCAATACAGGAGATATTGTCATTGACGGCGGAAATTCTCATTTTGAAGATGCGAAAAAACATGAAGAGATATTACGAGCTAAAGGTATTGAGTTCGTTGATGTGGGAGTATCTGGTGGACCGAGAGGAGCATTGACTGGTGCCAGTCTGATGATCGGTGGAAAGCAAAAGCTATTTGAACATTTGTATCCGCTCTTTCTAGCTCTTGGATACCCGGGTGGCGTTGCACATTTTGAAGGGGTAGGGGCAGGACATTATGTAAAAATGGTTCACAACGGAATTGAATATGGGATGATGCAATCCTTAGCTGAAGGCTTCACCATGCTTTCTCATGGACCATTCCCGATAGACTTATCCCGTGCTGCTGATGTGTATGCAAATGGGAGTGTGATTGAGTCGCGACTCGTGAATTGGCTTGCAAATTCGTTCGCGGAATATGGTCCGCATCTTGAGGGAGTAAAAGGGTCTGTTTCGTCACTGGGTGAAGGAGACTGGGCTGTTGAATATGCCGAGAAACAGGGATTAATTAACTGGAGCATGAAGGCTGCTGTGGACTTTAGAAAAGAAACGCAAAATAATCCCAGCTTTACGGGACAAATACTTTCTGCTATAAGAGGTCAGTTCGGTGGACATCCGGTAACGAATAGCAATGAATGACGAAAATACTACATCTAATACTTCAGCACTCAAGTTGCCGTACGTACTTTTTGACATAGGAGGCACCAACACACGCATCGGGGTGAGCTTTGATGGACAAACTATAAGTGCTTCTGAGATTTTTAAAACACCGAAGGATTTTGATCAAGGTATTGAATTAATTCACCAAACCGCAATTCGTCTGCTTCACGGACAATCTGCATCCTTCGCCGCTGGAGGAGTGGCCGGACCATTAACGCTTGATAAATCAGGTACTGTGAATGCTCCCCATTTGCCTGGCTGGAGTGGACGTCCGTTAAAGCTTGAAATTGCAACGAAACTGGGTTGTGAGGTGTTCCTGGAAAATGATACCGCTATGGCAGGTCTTGGAGAGGCTGTCTTTGGTGCAGGGAAAGAAAAACAGATAGTCGCATATCTGACTATTAGCACTGGAGTAAATGGGGTTCGCGTTGTTAATCGAGAATTGGAACCAAACGCATTGGGGTTTGAAATTGGACACCAAATTATTGATCTTGATGGGAGCATGCGTCACGCCGATCTCGAAAGTTTGATCTCAGGGTCTGCTCTTGAGAGACGGTATGGGCAAAGCCCACAGGACATAACGAATCCTGCAGTGTGGGAAGATGTCGCACGACAATCAGCATACGGCATTAATAACATGATTGTTTTTTGGTCCCCTGACATTGTGATTATGGGCGGGAGTTTAATGAAGAAAATTTCAATTGAACGGGTCAAAATGCACGTCAAAGCAATTTTAAAATTCTATCCTGAGCTTCCGGTGATCGTGAAATCAGAACTTGGAGACTTGGGAGGATTGTGGGGAGCACTTCATTATCTAAACGGTTTGCAAAATAAAAAGGCAGCAAGCGCGTAGCTTACTGCCTACAGAACCCTTAAAACTTACAGCATATCGCCGTCATCTGGTCCAAGACCTGTCGTGGAGTAGGCATCGCCTTTGAAAGGTTGCTTGTGTCGCGCATCCAGGCTGTGCTGTATAGGTGTTGCCTCCAGCTTTGTCGCCTGCAAGTTCTCTTCCAAAAAACGCGCGAACCGTGCATTGTCAACGGTGTTGCCGTTACTGAAAATTAAGATTGATTTCCAGTCTTTTGGCAGGATTACCTGGGCAAAACAAATCGTGACGTGCAAGCTTTCCTCAAGCCTTTTGAACGCCTCAACTGCTGCATCAATCGTCTCAAACGATGCAATAATCATTTGCATTTTTCGGCCCTCCCAATACAATTTTAAGGTGAGCTAGTATACCACTCGCGAGTGTGTTTTTCAGATTGACCAAAATAAAGCCAAAGCGTATAGTGAAGTTCATGGCAATTATTGTCTTAACTGATGCGGAATTCGCAGAAAAAGTAATACAGTCAGACACTCCTTCCTTTGTTGATTTCTGGGCACCATGGTGTGGACCTTGTAAGCTTGCTGAACCAGTTCTTGAAGAACTATCTAAAGAACTCGAAGGCAAGGTTAATTTCTACAAGGTAAACGTTGATGAGAACCAAGAACACGCTGGACAGTTAGGCATCATGTCTATTCCAACAACCGTCCTTTTTAAAAACGGACAAGAAGTGGGAAGACAAGTTGGATTTGCTGGAAAGCGTGGATTTGAAGAGGTATTGAAGAAAGCATAAATCTCGGTAATGACTTCAGAAGTGTTTGCTCCTAAACCCAAAGAAAATGAACCATGGGATGTCGCGATTATTGGGTCTGGCCCATCAGCCTTAACCGCAGCTATCTACACCACGCGGGGTGCCGCTTCCACGATTCTTATTGCGGGTAGTCCGTGGGGAGGGCAGCTTATGTTAACGACTACTGTTGATAATTTTCCAGGATTTCCGGAAGGGGTCCAAGGACCAGAGTTAATGGCCAATATGCGAAAACAGGTTGAGCGGTTTGGCACCGAAATAATTGATGACCAGGTGTCACAAGTCGATTTTTCAAAGAGTCCTTTTTGGCTAACCGTGAACGGAAAAACGATACAGGCTCGGAGTGTAATTGTTGCGACTGGAGCAGACACAAAATGGTTAGGAGTTCCAGGAGAAGAGAAACTCCGTGGGAGAGGGGTGAGCTCTTGTGCGCCGTGTGATGCCCCATTCTTTAAAGAAAAAAAGGTGATCGTGGTTGGCGGTGGAGATTCAGCGATGGAGGAAGCGCTGGTGATCGCTAAGTATGCAAGTGAAGTAACGATTGTTCATCGGCGCGATAGCTTTAAAGCTTCTGCTGCGATGCAAAAGAAAGTTACTGACAATCCGAAAATTAAGATTCTGTGGAATACTGAAATTACTGAAATGGTTGGAGAACATAAACTCGATAAAGTTCTCCTCGCGACCAAAGATAAAGGCGTGTTGGAGATGCCAATTGATGGTGTCTTTGTTGCAATTGGACACATTCCTTCCACGACTGTTTTCTCAGGAAAGCTGACACAAGACGAAGTTGGATATTTAGTTCGAGAACCAAAAGATGGATACGAAATGGCAACCAATATCCCAGGCGTATTCACGGCAGGGGATGTGCATGATAGACACTACCGTCAGGCAATTACTGCCGCAGGTTTTGGTGCCATGGCAGGGCTTGACGTATTGAAGTTTTTAGATAAAGATATACCGACATGGTAGCAAAACGAAAAGTTGTGAGAAAAAGAGCAGTGACTGCGTCCGAGGATACATTCATGGATACTCCGATTGTTTCTCAGGCGAGAAATCTTCCTACTACTGGCTCTGTGTTTTCAAAAGGACTCCCGATTATTTACTTGGCATTACTCCTCTTAGCATTTGGCTTTGGTGTGCTTTGGCAAAAAGTTGATGTTCTCGAAAAGAACCCTTCACAGGGAGCTGCCGTTGCACAGGGGGGAGCTCAACCTCAGGCAACCGCAGGGCCACTCACGACTGATCAAGTGAAAGACTTGTTTAGTCAGGATTTAATTAAATTCGGTGATGCCAATAAAAAGGTATTACTCGTTGAAGTCGCAGACCCAAGTTGCCCGTATTGTCATATTGCCGGTGGGAAGAATCCAGAATTAAACAAGCAAGCGGGAGCGCAGTTCCTGTTAAAAGCTGATGGGGGAACGTATGTTGCGCCTGTACCTGAAATGAAGAAATTAGTAGATGAAGGGAAAGCTGGATATGTGTACATTTACACTCCAGGTCATGGAAGTGGTGAGATGGGACAGAAAGCTTTGTACTGTGCATACGAGAAAGGCAAGTTCTGGCAAGCACATGATCTTTTATATTCAGCTGAAGGCTACACATTAATGAACGATAAAGTGAAGAATGATAAAGCACAATCAGGCGCTATTGCGGATTTCTTAAAGTCAGCAGTTCCAGCTGCTGATATGAAAGCATGTTTGGATAGCGGTAAGTACGATGCACGTATCTCATCTGATACTACGCTCGCTCAATCACTTGCTGTGTACGGAACTCCTGGGTTTTTCGTTAATACAGCGAGATTTGCAGGAGCATATAGCTACACTGATATGGAAAGCGCAGTGACTGCCGCCTTGAACCAGTAATTTAGATTTATATTTGTGCCAGCCCTAATATTAGTTACACTAGTCTTGATAGTTACTTCAGTTTTCTCTGAAACCTTCCAATTTGTACGTCTGTTTATAAGGAGGTGAATTCATGTGAACCCTAACCCCGCAAAACTGTTTGTAGGAAATTTAAGTTTCAAAACTTCTCGTGATGAGTTAATGCAATACTTTGCTCAAGCCGGAACCGTTGTTGACGCTGTTATTTTGACTGACAAATTCACTGGACGATCCCGTGGATTTGGTTTCGTTGAAATGAGTTCAGCCGATGAAGCGAATAAGGCTCGCGAAGAGTTAAATGGAAAAGAATTTCAAGGACGAGCGTTAATCGTTAACGATGCTCGACCAGAACAACCTCGTGAAGCTGGTATGGATATGCAAGCCGGAGAAGCTCCGATGCAAGATATGCCGCAGCAAGAGGAAGTTGTTTCTCAACCACAAGAATAACTACATTCTAATTTCAGTAGTCTGATTATCCCCTCACGCGTAGGGGATTTTCAGTGCCCCAAAGATAAATTGGGTACTTGACAACCCTTCTGTGAAAACCATACTGTGAAATATAGCTCGTATGAAAACGTCAGTTAAAGCAGCATCAATTCTTCTCTCTACTCCAATCTTTCTTTTTCTCGCCGTTAATGTCGCATTCGCCGGATGGATGTGCTGTGCAGCTGGCGGACCTGACGGTACAAGTGCTGTACAACCGTGTGGTGCTTGCGGTGACGAATTAAAACTGAGTTCAGTGAGTGCAGGAGGAACCAGTAGCTGTGGGTCAAACACGAATTGTTCTATTTGTACTGGTGACAAGCCTGCTGCAAGTCAATGTACCCCAAGCAGTGGTGGAGGAACCGGTGCAACCTGTACCCAAGCTGTCTATTCGTTAACAAACCCTACAAATTTGGAAGTTGGCAACACAAAAGATTTTTACGCTGATGGACGAGCAACAAACGGGAATTTTTCTCGAATGACTGCAACTTTAACGAATATTGTTACCGGTGGACCAGTTATTGGAACAGTTGCTACAACTGGAGGCCCAACATGTTACGCAAACGGAAATTGCCGACAAAATTTCAGAATTACAGCGCGTGCAAATGGAACCGCATTATTGAAAGTGACTACTCGAGTTCGACTCTGTCCAGCATGTGCTGAATCTGGTAGCTGTACACAAACATACACAGTCAACGTTGGGGCATCTACAGCGAGAACTTGTAAGCCGGGTGCTGTGTGTACTTCAGATACCGGTACATACCGAGTAGGTTCAAAAGTAACCTGCACAATGCCTGTATTAACCGATGCTGAGAAAGCTAGCGGTAGTGTAGGATATTATCAGCAATGCACCCCTTTTAAAGGAACTACTGCTCAGACTGTCATTTCAAAGTCATCAGTAACGGGATCATTTGCACCAATTACAATTGCGTCAGGAGTAACCAGTATGAATTGTTCATTTAGACACTGTGTCACTGCAACAAGCGGCGTCACCACCTGTTCTGAATGGGGGAAGGCTAATTAATTACCATGGCAACACCAAAACATCATCAAAATAGAATGCTCTTTAACCTTGCTCTGCTGGCATTTCTCGCAGTGGGCTCGGTTATTGGTATTAACCTCGTGACGAATCCAAAGTCTCTTAGTTTCACAGGAGCATGGGATTGTAGTAAATATACATTTGGCGTTTCACAACAAGGACAAGTTGGGGTCATAAACACTTCATCCCGAAACGAGCCAGCACAAACTGCTGATGTGTATATTAATAACGTAAAGGTCGCGACGTTGAATGTCCCAGCCCTTCCAGCCTATGGAACAACCCCTACGATCATTGGGCAAGTTTCAGTACCAAATGGTGCATTTACCTGGAAAGTAGATGGATCAAAAGATTGTTTGAATAGTGGCCAATACTCAACTCCGCTTAATTGTGACTACGTCTCAATTAAAGTTCAGTAACTTCCTCAGTAAGGATATTCACGAATAGCGTCCAATCTCAGTAACCCTCCAAACCAAAGAGACTGTTTTAGGTAAGCCTTATCAATAAAGCTAATTTGTTATTGAAGATAAAAACTCGAAGTGTTGTGTGCTGCGGGACAGGGACTCGAACCCCGGTTACCTGGGCCAAAACCAGGCGTCCTGCCACTAGACGATCCCGCAATATACGCTTCAGTGAGTCGCCCGGGGCTCGAACCCGGAACCATCAGCTTAAAAGGCTGTTGCTCTGCCATTGAGCTAGCGACTCGTAAATGTAACGTCCTGCTTGCTAGACGAATCGGCATTTACGTGTTGCCGAGAAAGGAATTGCACCTTTGTTTTTACAGTGTGACCCCAGTGGGGATCGAACCCACGATTTCCGGGATGAAAGCCCGGCGTCCTAGACCGCTAGACGATGGGGCCATATAGGCCAGTTCTGACGCATAGTATTTTATCATGAAGTCTGCAGAAGGAAAAATCAGAGGGGAGTATTTCCGACTACGCGCACATGTACAGTGTGAATTTTCCTTAGATATTTATTCTTCGAACGACTTTCTGGATATCTTTTCTCATATGAATAAGCCCTGGAAGAAGAGAGAGGCATATGACAAGGAGTACGATTGGAAGAATGTATGTGTCTACATTTGGGATTTTACTCCCCAAAAAATACCCAGCCGTAGAAAGCCCTGCACCCCATAAAATACCTCCAATAATGTTGTATGTTAGAAACTTTCTATATTTCATTCCGGCCATTCCGGCAACTATTGGTACAAATGTTCGAATTGCAGGAACGAATCGCGCGAGAATCAGTGTTTTTCCTCCATGTGTATTGTAAAAATGCTCTGCTCGCTTGATATATGCTTTTTTAAAGAAAAAGCTATCCTTTCGCATCATTAACCACTTTCCAGATTTCGCCCCAGTCCAGTACCCAACGGAATCACCTAAGATTGCGGCAGCTACAAAGAGAGGGATTAGTATTCGCTCATCAAACAAACCCTGCGAGGCTAAAAATCCTGCTGTGAATAGTAAACTATCTCCGGGGAAGAAAAATCCGAAAAAGAGCCCTGATTCTGCAAAAATGACAGCAAATAAGCCCAAGTACCCGATTGTTTGAATGATTTGAACCAAGTCAAAATGCATGTAACGTTAATTGTACACAACTTTCAGAGGACTAAGGGCAAACCCAGCTAAACCATCTTTTTTGAGCGTAAAAAGGAATATTATGGGTTGACTTCAGGCGTGTTTTGTGCTACTATTCGCTATCGTTTGTAGCTCATTCTATCTATAGAAAAGGAAGGCAAGATCATGCTCGGCACGAATGCTTTGGACTCTTCTGATCAAGATCAGCCTGCTGATCAAAAAAATCAGTCGTTTTTCTCTCAGCTCAAGCTTGGAGATCGTTTGAATCCGTTTAAGTCTCGTTTCGGACGTTCGAAAGATTTCGAACGCGACGATACTGATGAAGACGATGACGAAACTGATAATGACGGTGTCGTTTCGGATCGCATCGGAAACGGCAGATTGAAGAAAGTTTTGTCAGTTATCGGTGCGCTAGGTTTTGTCGGCGTAATTGTCTATGTTTTGATCGCATCAGGTGCGTTAGCCAGCGTTACAGCACCCGTTCTGTATGTTCCCTCAGCTGAGGGGATTATCAGCGCGGCAGGCGTAAATATTCGCTCACTTCCAAGCACTTCCGGTCAGGATTTAGGCCAATTTCCGTTGGGTCATGTTCAGAAGTTTGATGGACGTGATTCTTCCGGTGAGTGGCTGCGTTTTCACCGGGTTGGATATCCACAATCGTACTGGGTACATAGTGAATTCATTGCTTTGGGAGTTCCAGTATGGGCGTTACCCATCGATTCTGCTACCAGATTCGAAGGCTGGTCATATGTCGCCATATTAATGGTTATATTGGCAGTGTGCCTCCTGGTTGCTGATCGTTGGAAGGAAAAGACCGACATCATGTTTTTGGGCATCTCAACCGCGCTCATCTTCCTGGTGAAAGTGGTTCCAGGCGATTCGACAAGCATGTTAATCGTGAGCGGTATCGCTCTTTCGTTGGTTGCCTACGCAGTTATCTCTGGTGACCTGGACTTCACTGTTGCATATTATTTTGCAGCAATTGTGTCTGTTATCACAGGGTTGTTAAACACTGCGGGCAATTTTGCCTTCGTCGGTTCAACGGAAAGCGTTGCACGTAGCTTTGCGGTGTTAGGGCTTGTCCTCGCAATAATTGAAATCGTGCGTCTGAAATGCCGCACCACATGGGCAATCGTCGTTGTTGGCGGTCTTATCACGGCGCTCATGAGTTTCTGGGGGATGTCCCTTATTCTTGTCCTTGCCATTGTTCTTGGCATGGCAGTCTTCGTCCCCACATGGATGATGGCCCGCCAGGAGAATAAAAAGAAACCGTTGTGCAAGGGTTGGAAGATTTGGTACGAACGGAAATCGTATTGGGTCGCCACTGATATTGGCGGCATCACATTAGTCATCATGATTGTGTTCTCGATTGCTATTTAGGTGAAATGATGCATTACAGCTGAAGCCCGGATATATATGTATCCGGGCTTTTTCTTTGGGTAAAAATTCTCACTCACTTCTTACATTTTTTACGTAATATTCTTAACCGATCTCTTTATAGTATGAGAAATGGCATATACCAATCTTTATAGAAGACAAGCAGAAGACCTTTTAAGGCGTGCAGAAGAAGACGAGCGAGCACAGCTTGAATCTGAACAACAAGAAGCTCAACGTGAAGCAGACGAAGCCAAAGAGCGTATTCAGGAGGAAGCTGACGAACAAAAACAACAAGTTGCTGAAGGTACCGGAGGAAGCGGACAAGATGTCATCGGGGGTATTTTAAGTGACATATTAGGGCATTAATTGTCCAATACTTCATTTTTTGATATACTTTACCCATAGTAGTTAGGGAGGTTGGTGATGGCTAATTCATATGGGTATGGCGACGAGAACCGTGATGAAGACAAAGGGATGGAGGCGTGTTGCCTGTACTTCTTTTTGACTTTGTTTGGTATCGTGACGCTCTCGGTACTTTTCGTTACAGAGCGCCTGCGCCGCAAGCCGCGTTCCTGACCATAGACCAGGGTGTAGGTATTGCTACACCCATTTTATTTAGCTAAGGAGAGATTGTAATGGTTCTCATGACCATCAGACGGGACCAGTTGGCTGCATACGAAACTGTAGGTAAGCGTTTGGGTAAAACCGTGAAAGTGGTGGCCCGAGAAGGCGAGATGTATGAAACATCATCTCGATCCGTTGCATATGTTGCGGAAGGCCAGGTACTCATTCTCATTGAGCCGTCTGGGACCAACATGCCGGACTTCTACGCGGCTGTCCGCGACGAACTCGCAGGCGGGTAGTCGTTTCTGGCAGTAAGCTATACGCCCTCAGATTATTTCTGGGGGTATTTTTATGCATAAAAAAAGAGCGCACGATACATGCGCTCTACACTTTCAGCCTACTCCATACCTGCTATTGCTTGGATAACCGTTTCATAAAACGGATCTGCCGTGATGTCATACATATTCAGGGCGTATACATATAAGTCATCTAGCGCACTATCCATGAACGAATCAAACCCCATCTCGTCATAGAGCATTGCATGGAGGATCAATTGTCCCGTTATCGCTTTTGGTCGAGCGAAGTCGGCCAGCCGATCCACCGTGCGTTGTATTTCTTCATGATAAATTCCAATCACTGTGTCAATTGTTTTCGGTGGGGTAGCGAAGGTCCCACCCTTGCAATCGAGAACTTCCTTTTTGGCATTCTCAAGTTGAGTTGTATTGGGTAATCCAGATTCTGCGACCAATAGATTAAGTGCGTCTGTAAGCATTTCTACGACTCCTATTGTTGAGTAGATAAGCTGAGACGGTGATTATATCAGAATTATGAAGTATCTCTTGAAATTTCATATAAACGTGGTTATAATACCCATTACAGTTAACTTCTTAGTAAGTGAGTTGATAACTCAGACTACTAGGTAAAAACTTCTTTTATTGAGCGCGAAGTCTTCGTCTCAAGCCAAATTCTGTTTAGCGTTAGTTCACAAGTTAGTAAAGGTCTTGCCTTATTTTTTTAGTTAGTGTCTTTGTAGCTTGTGAAATAATTCTAAACTGATTAGATCTTTGACAATTCGAGATACAGTTGGAAGTGCAGACTAGTGCACAAAAAGTCATAGTGCATAGTCTTCTTTTTGAGGGTTTGATCCTGGCCCAGGACGAATGCTAGCGGCGTGCCTTAGGCATGCAAGTAGAACGGGATTGTCGCAAGACGATTTAGTTGCGAACGGCTGAGTAACACGTAGGAATTTACCTCTTTGTGGGGAATACCTCGTCGAAAGACGGGTTAATACCGCATAAGATCGAAAGATGAAAGGGCTTAACCGCCCGCTGAGAGAGAAGCCTGCGGCCCATCAGCTAGTTGGTAGGGTAATGGCCTACCAAGGCTACGACGGGTAGGGGGTGTGAGAGCACGTCCCCCCAGAATGGTACTGAGACACGGACCATACACCTACGGGTGGCAGCAACCGGGAATTGTACGCAATGGACGAAAGTCTGACG
>ERZ761594.317-NODE-317-length-16311-cov-9.388964_pt1 | contig 16311 bp, 10 predicted proteins | sample MGYA00511036_ERZ761594 | MGnify/ENA primary metagenome ERZ761594 (study PRJEB28899, sample SAMN03785561) | bioreactor sludge metagenome | biome: EBPR Sludge; feature: EBPR Bioreactor; material: 0.22µm filtered reactor supernatant | place: Saint Lucia: Queensland... | reverse complement strand
CCGGTTTTGCGGGATTTGCCTTACAAGGTTGAATTGAACGAGTACGGGAAGATGGTCATGAATCCGGCTTCCAACCGTCGCGGCGCGATCCAAGGGGAATTGTATGCGCTGCTCCGGCAACAGTTGCACGGGCGCGGCCGGCCGATTTCGCACGCGCTTGCGCGCCGCCAGCGGTAGGCAAGGTTGCTGTAGTGACCCCGCTGCGCCAGAATGAAGCCCATTGCGGAGGACAAGGCTCATGCTGGCAAAAATCAAGAAATTCGGCCCGGTCGTCAATCTCATTCCCAACACCGCCGTCCAATTTTTGGATTTCGGTTTCAACCTCAACGAAACGCGGGTGTCGCGCGCGTTTCTGGCGGAAACCGACACCGAGGGACGAGCCGCGCTCACTTGCCTGTACGCCGACGACGCCAGCGGTCAGTTCGTCGCGCGAGACGGCCGCGCGATCAAGCCGGAACACGCTTATACGCTGAACGCCGCCAAGGCCGCCGCCATCTTCAACGAAACCTGGATTCCGCTGCCGTTCCCGCGCGTGCGGGAGCCGCGCCCGGACGGACGGCACCTGTTCGACAAAGGGCCCAGCAACTGGGCGCGGGCGCGGCTGGTGGAACTGCCCGCGCCGGACGCCGACGGCCACACCCACCGCGTCACTCTGGCGTTCGACACCCAACTGTTGCCGACCCGCGAAGGCCGACCCTATCTCGCGCCCAGCCCGCTGGACATGCAGTCCGGCGAGGAATTCGCGCTGAGCGACAACGAAGCCGACACCGGCTGGTTTCTGGAGCAAGAGTGGGTCAGAGAATGGCTGCACCACCGCTTCCACGCTTTCGAGCTGCGCCGTCGCGCCCCGCGCCCGGTCAACGAGGCCGAACTGCGCGCCAGCCCCGACGCCCAGGCCGCGTGGCTGACCGTGCTGACCCTGCTGCAGCGGCAAGTGCAGCCGCCTCGGCTGCGCTTCACCTTCGTCGACAGCGGCCCGACCGCCCGGCTCAACCAGCCGGTCAGCGTCGATCTGGTATTGGATGTCGGTAATTCGCGCACCTGCGGCATCTTGATGGAAACCAGCGGCGACGATCCGGTGGACATGAACGACAGCTACCGGCTGGCCCTGCGCGATTTGTCGCGGCCGGAACAAGTCTACGACGAACCGTTTCCCAGCCGGGTCGAGTTCGCGCGCGGCAGCTTCGGCGATGAAAAACTCTCCCGCCGCAGCGGCCGCACCAGCGCCTTTCTTTGGCCGACCGCCACCCGGATCGGCTACGAAGCCCAGGCCCTGTCCTATTTCAGTCACGGTTCGGAAGGCAACACCGGGCTTTCCAGCCCCAAACGCTATTTGTGGGACACCGATCCCCGGCATCATCCCTGGCGCTTCAATCCCGGTCCCGACGGTTTCGGCGGCGACAGCGGCCCGGTGACCACGGGTCCCTTCATCGGCCACCTGCGCGAGGACGGCGAGGAGCTGGCGCCCGGCGAGCCGCCGGCGGTGACCGCGCTGTTCTCGCGCGGCGCGCTGATGAGTTTTTTCGTCGCCGAGGTGATGCTGCACGCCTTCGTCCAGGCCAATTCGCCGGCCAACCGCTACGAGCGGGTCCATTCCGAAGCGCCGCGCCGGTTGCGGCGGGCGATCCTGACCATGCCGACCGCCATGCCGCTGGCCGAGCGCAAGCTGTTCGCTCGGCGGGTGAGCACCGCGATCCGACTGACCTGGCGGGCGCTGGGACTGGACGAGAGCCAGGCGCCGGAGCCGTTCTTGCAGTGGGACGAGGCCACCGGCACCCAGATCGTGTTTCTCTACAACGAGGTCAAGCACAATTTCCAGGGCGACGCCGCGCTGTTCTTCCAGGTGTTCGGCCGGGTGCGCGAAGGTTACGGCGATCTGCCCTGCCTGCGCTTGGCCAGCATCGACATCGGCGGCGGCACCAGCAATCTGATCATCGCGACCTATCAACTGGAAGGCGGCACCGCGCTCAAGCCGACCCAGGAGTTTCGCGAAGGCTTCAACATCGCTGGCGACGATGTGCTGTGCGGGATCATCGAGCGCAACGTGCTGCCGGCGCTGCTGGAGGCGGTCCGCCAGTGCGGCGCGGCCAACCCGGAGGAACTGATGGCCCGCTTGCTGGGCGCGAACCGGGGCGATCAGGCCGAACGCGAACGGACATTGCGCCGGCAGTTCGCCAATCAGGTGGCCTTGCCGCTGGCCTTGGAGCTGCTGCACCGCTACGAAAATACCGACCTCAGCGCCGGCAACGAGGCGGTGACGCTGCGGCTGGCCGATGTCTATCCGGCTGGGGCCGGACCGCACGAGCAGGTGGTGGCGTTCCTGGAAGACGCGGTGCGCGCCGCCGGCGGCCAGAACTTCAAACTGGCCGAGGTAGCGTTTTCCACCACCATGCTGGCGCTGGACACCACGGTGCGCCGCATCCTCGGTCAGGTGCTGAGCGATCTGTGCGAGGTGGTGCATCTTTACGATTGCGACTACCTGTTGATTTCCGGACGGCCGTGCCGCTTGCCGGCGGTGCGGGCGGCGATTCTGGCGAAACTGCCCGCGCCCCCGGATCGGATCGTCAGCCTGCACGCCTATCGGGTCGGGGACTGGTATCCGTTCCGCGCGGTCAGCGGCCGGCTGACCGATCCCAAGACCACGGCGGCGGTCGGCGCGATGGTTTGCGCGCTGTCGGAAGGGCAGTTGTACAAATTCAATTTGCGCAGCCGGGAACTGGGGATGAAATCCACCGCCCGCTTCGTCGGCGTGCTGGAGCAAACCGGCCGGCTGAAGTCAGAAAACATCCTGTTTTCCAATCTGGAACTGGAAGACCGCAAGACCCGGCTGCCGGAGGCGACCTTCGATTTTTACGCGCCGGTATTTCTGGGCTTCCGGCAACTGGGGGTCGAACGCTGGCCGGCCACGCCGCTGTACCGGGTGACTTTCGCCCATCCCCAAGACGCCCGCACCAAGGCCCTGCCCCTCAAGGTCACCCTGGAGCGCTCCACCGACGAAAGCGTCGATCTCGATTTCAAGGTGATCGCGGTGGCGGACGCCGGCGGCAACCAGCAGCCCAACGGCGTGGTGTTGCTGAAATTACAGACGCTAAAGGACGAATCCGGTTATTGGCTGGATACTGGCGTCTTCTCCATTTCAGCCCGCGCCGGCGAGACGCCGCGCCGCTGATCGTCCCGATAAGGCTCAAGCACCTTTACTATGTCGCAAACCACCTTGCATCCCGCCTTGCAAAAATTGGCCGTAACCCACCGGCGGCGGCTGCGTTCGCTCGGTTTGTTGCTGTTCCTCGCCGTGGCGGGGCTTTTGATGTTTCTCATGGTGGCGGCGTTTACCAGTCGAGACGCCGGCAATCTGCTGCTGTTGGGGTTGGTCGGTTTCCTGATGTTGCCGGTGGTGGCGTCACTGGGGGGCATCATGTGGTTCTTGGACCGCTGGCTGTCGCGCGGATTGAACGAAGCCGATCAACTGTTGCGAGATTGCGCGCCGCAAAGCGCGCGGTTGACGCCCCTCGGCCGGGGCGACGGCATGGGCCTGTTGGCGGCGTTGCGGCTCGCGACGGCGCAACCGGCGTCGGCGCCCGCGCACGCGCTGATCAATCCGGCGTTTCGCTGGAGTTCGCCGCCATCCGGCGAAATCGAGGTCCGGCTGCATTGCCGGGCGCTCGCGCCGGATAGCCCCTGGGTCGCGCTGGGGCCAGACGGCGCGCCGCTGATCGGCAAGATCGTGGATCGGGAGGCGCGCCAGCGCCGGAGACGGTGGCTGGCGGTCGCGCTGGCGGTTGTAAGCTTGATCGTTGCAGTCCTGGCCAGCGCGCTGCTCGGTTAGGGCTAAGCGTTGTTTAATTTACTACAATGAACTAAGTTATAATGACTATCCTGCTCTATTTTTAATTCATCCGCTCATCTCAAGGGCTTCGATACCCAGCCTTTGGAGTAAGGGGGCTAGGCGGCGTGTACCAGAGGCTCTCTCATCTGACGATTAAGTTCCCGCTTTTTGTGCTTGCAGCGCTGCTTTCCGTGATTTGGGGTCTGGTGGGCTATTTCAATGTTGCCCTCAAGAACGATCTGGAACAGTTGCTCTCCGCTCAGCAATATTCGGCTGCTTCAGTCATCGCGGCCAGCATCGACCAGCAAGTCCGCCTGCGCCTCCGGGCGCTGGAAGACTTGGCCACGCTCTTCGGCGAACGCGGTCTGATCCAAGATTCCCGTCAGGCCGACGCGCTATTGCACGACAATCTGACGGTCGGCGCTTTGTTCAACGGCGGATTTTTCCTGTTGGACGCCGGTGGCGTTTGCATCGTCGACGCGCCTCGAATGACGGGCCGTCGCGGTTTGAATTTTGCTCACTACGAGGAATTCTCCGCCCTGTTGCAACAGCGCAAGCCGGCTATCGGGAATCCGAGGTCGGGCAAGCTGACCGGGCGTCCTCTGGTCGCGATGAGCGCGCCGATCATCGACGCCACCGACCAAATCGCGGGCGTGCTGATCGGGCTGACCTATCTCGACAGCGCGAATTACATCAGCGAAGTGATCGCGACCTATAAAGGTGGTTCCAGCGAAGTGTCGATCATCGATCCCAGCAGCGCCGGCTTCGTGGCGGTGACCGACGCCGACCGGGGTGGCAATCCGCTGTTTGATCGTTACCGGGAAGGGCATGAAGGATCGGGGATCGCCACCAATTCGCGCGGGATCGAAGAATTAGTTTCTGGCCGGCGCATGGCGTCGACTGGCTGGATCGCGGCCGTCGCCTTGCCGGTCGAGGCCGCGTTCGCGCCGATGATCGCGCTGCGGCACACCCTCTTGGCCGCGGCCTTGGTCTTGTCCGTGATCTTGCCTTGGCTGGCGGCGGCGCTGGTCGGACATTGGTTAAAACCGTTGCGGAAAGCGAGTTCGGCGCTGCGCGAAATGACGGTCGGCCAACGGGCGCTGGCGGCCTTGCCGGTGACCGTCCGCGACGAGGTCGGCGAATTGATCGAAGGATTCAACGGACTGGTTCGCGATATCGAAAATTGCCAGCAGGTCAGCACCGCCTTGATGCAGAGCGAGGAACGCTATCGGGCGGTATTGGAGCTATCGCCGGAGGCGATTTTCACCCATCGCGACGGTCGCATGGCCATGGTCAACCGTTCCGCGTTGCGCCTGTTGGGCGCGAAAGAGCCCGGCCAACTGCTCGGCCGGCCCTGGACGCTGTTGGTCCATCCGGATTTTCACGAGATGGTCAGGGCGCGCATGGAAAAGGCGGAAGGGGCCAAGGAGCCGATGGTGCTGCCGCCCGTGGAACAACGGTATTTGCGGGTCGACGGTTCGGTCGTTGAAGTTGAGGTGACGACGAGTAACATCACGCTCGCCGAGGGCCGGGTCGTGCTGTCGGTCGCGCGCGACATCACCCAGCGCAAGCGAGATGAAACGCGCTTGCAAGCCTTGTTGGCCCAGCAGGCGGCGCTGCTCGACAACGCTCTGATCGGCATCGTGCTGGTTGAAAAGCGCGTAATCGTGCAATGCAACCGCCGCTTCGAGCAATTGTTCGGCTACGCCGAGGGTGAGATGCTCGGTCGGAGCACCGAAATTTTATATATGAGCCGGGAAGGGTACGAGGGGATCGGCGAACGGATCTGGGCCGCTCTGGCGAGCGGCGAAACCTATGTGGAGGAGATTTGGTTCAAGCGCAAGGACGGCGGGCGGTTCTGGGGCTATCTGCACGGCAAGGCGCTAGACCCCGCCAATCCCCACGGAGGCACGGTTTGCATCTGCGCCGATCTGACCGCCGAGAAACGCGCGAAAGAACGCTTGCAGCTGGCGGCCAGCGTGTTCGAAAGCACGACGGAAGGGATCATCATTACCGATTCTAACCAGACCATCATGGCCATCAATCGGGCGTTCAGCGAGATTACCGGTTATACGGAAGCGGAAGTCATCGGCAAAAATCCAAAGATGCTCAGTTCCGACCGCCAGCCTCCGGAATTTTATGGCGAGCTGTGGTCGATCATCCAACGCGAGGGCAAGTGGCGCGGCGAGATCTGGAACCGCCGCAAGGACGGAGAGGTCTATCCGGAGTTGCTATCGGTCAGCGCGGTGCGGGATGACGAGAACCGGATCAGCCACTACGTGGGCGTGTTTTCCGATATTTCGGCGCAGAAGCAAGCCGAGCGCCAGCTGTCCTTCCTCGCCCACCACGATCCGCTGACCGGCTTGCCGAACCGGGTGTTGTTCAACGACCGCTTGACCCACGCCCTGGAACGGGCGATGCGGGATCAAGGACAACTGGCGGTCATGTTCATCGATCTGGATCGGTTCAAACAGGTCAACGACACGCTGGGCCATCAGTTCGGCGACCAGTTGTTGCAGAACGTGGCCCGGAAATTCCAGCGGGTAATTCGCGCCAGCGATACCTTGGCCCGCTTGGGGGGCGACGAATTCGCGTTGCTGGTCGAGGATATTCGTGAAAGCTCGGACGCCGTGTTGGTCGCGCAGAAATTGCTGGAAGTCTTCAAGCGGCCGGTCCTGTTGGCCGAACATGAAATTCATATTTCCTCCAGCATCGGCATCAGCTTTTATCCCGCCGACGGTCAAGATGTGCGCGAGCTGGTCAAGAACGCGGACGCGGCGATGTACCGCGCCAAGGCCAAGGGACGGAACGGCTATTCGTGTTACTCACCCGAAATGACCGAATCCGGAGCCGAACGCTTGCGGTTGGAGGCCGCGCTGCGCCGTTCGATTCGCAACAGCGAGCTGCTGATTTATTTTCAGCCGAAGGTGGATTTGGCCAGCGGCGCGCTGGTCGGGGCCGAAGCGCTGGTCCGCTGGCGTCATCCCGAACTCGGCTTGATTTCGCCTTCGGCGTTCGTGCCGCTGGCCGAGGAAACCGGTTTCATCAGCTCGCTGGGGGAATGGGTGTTGCGGGAAGCCTGCGCCAAGATGAGCGCTTGGCGCGCCTCGGGCCGCGACCTGCCGCGCATTTCCGTCAACCTGTCGATCAAACAGCTCGAACGGGGCAACATGATCGATCTGGTGTCGAGCATTTTGGCTGAAACCGGGCTGCCGGCCGAGTGTCTGGAAATGGAAATCACCGAATCCTTCATCGCCAAGGGCGACGAGGCGATCCGCTTCGTCCAGGAGCTGCGCGCGCTCGGGGTGCCGCTGTCGGTGGACGATTTCGGAACCGGTTATTCGTCGCTGGCTTATTTAAAGCGGCTGCCGTTGCAAACGCTCAAAATCGACAAATCCTTCGTGATGGACATCGGCCGCGACGCCAGCAACGAAGCCATCATCCGCACCATCATCGCCTTGGCGGGAAGCCTGGACCTCAATGTGGTCGCCGAGGGGGTGGAATCGATCGAGCAAGTGCGGTTCTTGCTGCAAGAGGGTTGTCGCAACGGCCAGGGATATTATTTCAGCTCGCCGCTGTCGGAACAGGAGTTTGTCGCGAACTGGTTGGAACCGCACCCCGACGAGTCCTTCGCCTGCGCTACAATAGACGATTGAACGCGCCATCCATCGCCAACAGCCGCCATTCATGGCCAGCGAAGCCCCTATGACCGCCACTGACGCCGCCCTCAGCCAAGCCTGCCGCGATCTGGAGCAGGTCGGTTCCGAATTCCTGAGCTGGCTCGATGACAATTCCGAGCGGGTCGCCCAGGAAAAAGCTGGACTGATCAAGGAATTCCGCCGCTTTGCCACCCAAAGCCGCCGTCTGGAACAGGCGGTGCGGCGGCCGATGTGCGCCGGCGTGTTCGGGCCCAGCCAATCGGGTAAGTCGTATTTGATTTCGGCGCTGGCCCGCAAGGGGACCGCGCCGCTGCTGGCCGATTTCGCCGGCAAGAAAATCGATTTCATCCGCGACATCAACCCGGAAGGCGGCCGCGAATCCACCGGGTTGGTCACGCGCTTCACCGTGCAGCCGACGCCGGGCGCGACGCCCGAAGCGCCGGTGCAAATGCGGTTGCTGACCCAGACCGATCTGGTCAAGATTCTCGGCAACACCTATTACGCCGACTGCGATCACAGCGAGGAGGACGTGCTGACGCAGGCGCAGTTGACCGAGTGGGTGGACAAGCTGGCTCCGGCGGCGCAGCCCCAGCCGGTCGATCCGCTGACCGCCGAGGACGTGTTCGACCTGCAAACCTATTTCGAGCGGTATTTTAAGGGCCAAGAGCGGGTGCGTCTGCTGCGGCACGGCTATTGGGAGCAGGCGGCGCAACTCGCTCCCCGCTTGGCCATCGAGGACCGCGCCAAGCTGTTCGGGGTGATCTGGGGCGGCGTCGAGGCGTTCAGCCGCCTTTACCTGCGCTTGTACGCGGGCTTGAAGGGCTTGAATTTCGCCGGCGACGCCCACGCCGGGCTGGAAGCGCTGCTGCCGCGCGAGCAAAGCATCATCGACGTGCAGACCTTGAACGGTTTGGGTTCGGGCGGCGGGCAAACCGTGACCCTGATCGGAGCCGACGGCGCGCGGGTGAGCCTGCCGCGCAACGAAGCGGCCGCCTTGGTCGCCGAACTGCGGATCGCGATCAGCGAGCAGCCCTGGGATTTCTTCCAGCATACCGATTTGTTGGATTTCCCCGGCGCGCGCTCCCGCGAGCTGATTAAGGATTTGCCGGCCTTTCTGGAAACCGGCGACGCCTTGCGCAGCCTGTTTTTGCGCGGCAAGGTCGCGTATTTGTTCGAACGCTATTGCGCCGAACAGGAACTGACCAGCATGTTGCTGTGCATCGGTCCCAGCAATCAAGAAGTCAAAACCCTGCCGGACATGGTGTACGAGTGGATCGCCAGCACCCACGGCAGCACGCCGGAACAGCGCTCGCAACAGCCGACCGCGCTGTTTTTGGTGCTGACCAAATTCGACATGGAATTCGAGGAAAAGGCCGGCGAGCGCTCGCCGGAAACCCGGTGGATCACCCGGCTGGAAAGCTCGCTGCTGAACTTTTTCGGCAAGCAGCACGACTGGCCGCGCCAGTGGGATACCGAGGGCGTGTTCCGCAACACCTTTTGGCTGCGCAACCCCAATTTCAAGGCCAAGAACATCTTCGACTACGACGAGGAAGGCCGGGAACTCGGGGTGCGGCCCGGCGAGCGCAAGCGGATCGCGACGTTCAAGGAGGCCTTCCTGAAAGACTCGGTGGCCAGCGCCCATTTCCAGGATCCCGAACGGGCCTGGGAAGCCGGCTTCGCCCTCAACGACGGCGGCATCAGCTACCTGGCCGAGCACCTGCGGCCGCTGTGCAATCCCGAACTCAAGCACCGGCAACTGGCCGGGCAGGTGACGCGGTTGCGCGAGCAGATGCTGGAGCGGATGAGCCATTACTACGTCAGCGACAATCCGGAGCAGGAGTTGGAAAAGCGCCGGGCGGCGGCCCAGCAAGTCGCCGGCAAGCTGATCGACTGCGCTGGCGAACAGCGTTTCGGCGAGCTGCTGCGGGCGCTTCAAGCCGACGGCGACGAGCTTGAGGGCATCTATTACCGCATCGAAACGCGCTTGCCGGACGAGGCGCAAGCCGCCAGCGCGCCGACCATCGGCACGGCGGTCAACACCGGGCAAATGAAGGCGCTGCTCGGCTTGGGCGGATCGACGGGCGCGGCGGACGCGCCGCGCAAGGACGACGCGGCCTTGTTCGCCCGCGAGGCGGTGGCGGAGTGGATGCGGGACTTGCAGGATTTGGGCGGTAATAAAACGCTTTGCGAATACTATCGGGTTCCGGAAACTCACATGGCCGATTTTGTGAAGGAATTGATCGACGGCGCGCAGCGGCTGAAGCTGGAGGATCGCATCGAGACCCTGGTCCGGCAAGTGACGGGATTTCGGATGAAATTCGAGCAGATCGTGGCGCTGCCGGCGCGGTTGACCGCCAACCTGCTCAACGGCTACGTGGCGTTTCTGGGCTATGATGCGCTGGCGCTGGAGCAGCGCCCGATGCTGCCCTTGGAAAGCGGCCCCCGGCCGGTGTTCCCACCGCGCGCGTTGCCCAAGGGCGGGCCGCAACTGTCCGAACGACAATCCAGCTACGATCAGGATTACTATACCGACTGGATTCGAGCCTTTCTCGATCTGGTGGAGCGCAACGCGCGCAACCGCGACGGTAAGGACGTGGACCTGGCGGCCAACCGTCGCTTGGGCGAGCTGCTGACGCGCTTGCGAGCGGCTGTTTGATCGCGCCGCGTCGCCGGCGCGGGTTTATGATTAAGGGTCAATTGTCAAACCGTGGAGAATGTTGATGGCCGCGCTTTCGGTTCGGGTATCGGAAGATCCTGCTCGTCCTCTAGGACATGCCATTATTACGCTCGATGGATTGGCGCGCGGTCTGGAGACCTTTGAGTTCGCATTGAGCCGCCACGGTTTCTCCGCCAACCATCTGGGGACCGACGGCTGGCAGGGCGCGGAATGCTGGCTGCAACCCGAGGAAGCCTGGTACAGCGGCGACGCGCTCAAGTTCGTCATCCATCCCGATCAGGTGTTTCAACTGGAGAACATGCCGTATCAATTGGCGGTGCGCGGCCAGGGTTTGAACGGCGTCGCCACCGCTACTTTCGCCTGGCCGTTGCAACTGGAACTCGAAGAGGGCAGCGCCAGCGCCGAGCGGAAAGTGGTCGGCGGCACTCGGGTCAATCCCGCGCCCGCGCCGCGCGCCGCGCCGGCAACGCCAGAGATCAAAAATCCCGATGTCGCCCTACCCGATGTGGCGATTCCCAAGATCGACGCCGCCGCGGACGATGACGACGACCGGACCCGCGTGGCGGTGAACCGAGCGCGCGCGGCCTCCGACGCGGCCAAGACCGCGAGTGATGCGGGGGGACGCGCGCCGCCATTACCCCCGCCGCTCTCTAGCGAGACGCCCGCGCGTTCGCCCGCGCCGGCGGAACGCTCGCGGCTGGAACCCGAACCGCGCGCCGCGACCGGCGCGGGAAGCACGGCGCCAACCGAACGCGGACGTTCGGGTTTGTTCGCCGCGTTATTGGGCCTGGCGGCCGTGGCGGCGCTGGCGGGCGCGGCGTGGTGGTGGTTCAGCCAGCCAGCCGCCAAGCCCACGCCCGCCGGTCAAGCCGAACGTCCGACCCCTTCGCCCGCGCCGGCGGGACCGCGACCGAGCTCGGATTTACCACCCGTTCCCGCCGGTCCTCGGGCATCCGACACGCTAGCGCGGCCCGCGCCGGAACCTCGGACGGCTCCGGAACCCAGGCCCGCGCCGGAGCCGGCGCCCGCGCCGGAACCCAAGCCCGCGCCGGAACCCAAACTGGTCACGCCGACCGCGCCGCCTCCCCCAGATCCAACTCCGACTGTCGCGCCGCCCACGCGAATCGCTCCAGCGCCGCGCGAGCCACACTCGCCCTCGGGGGGCAGCCGCGATCTGGAGGAAGAACTGAAATCGCAGTTTGACCCGACTGTACAGGAACTTGAGCAAAGGTTGCGCCGTCAAAAGCCGTCGCCCTGAAGAGGCTGGCGGTCGGCGCGAACGCATGGTTAATTGCCTCATTGTGAGGCCATACGAGGGATATGTTGATGAATCGCTTGCTGATCAGCAGTTTACTAGTGTTCGCGTGGTGCGTTTTGACACCGGCGCGCGCCGAGGAGCCCGACGCCAAACAGCTCGGCATGGTGACCGGCTCCCAGACCGGCACCTATATCAAATTCGGTAACGACATCGCTGGGGTCGCCAAAAATGTGGGGTTGGAGATCGCGGTCAAGGATTCCAAGGGTTCCATCGACAACATCCGGCGGATCAACAGCAAGGAAAACGCGACTTTCGGCATCGTGCAGTCCGATGTCCTGGGGTTTCTCAGCCGCTCGGAGAATGCGGACATGCGGCGGGTCGCCAGTCGGCTGCGGCTGATTTTTCCGTTCTACAACGAAGAAGTGCATGTGCTGGCCAACAAGAATATCGTCTCGTTTAACGACTTGCAGGGCAAACGGGTCGTGGTCGGCGAACAAGACAGCGGCACCTGGCTGACCGCGACCAATTTATTGCAGCTCGCCGGCGTCAAACCCGCTCAATTGCTGAACGTGCCGCCGCTTCAGGGCGTGACCGCCGTGCTCAAGGGCGAGGCCGACGCCACCTTTTATGTGGCGGGCAAGCCGGTGACCTTGTTCACCAAGGTGGGCAATTTGGTCTCCAATCCAGAATTTGCGCCGCTGCTGGCGAACGTGCACTTTTTGCCGCTGACCGACGAGCGGATGTTGCGCGAGTATCAGCCGGCGCGGATCGGTCCGGCCGACTATGAATGGCTCAGCGGCGAGGTCTCGACCGTGGCGGTCAAGGCGGTGTTGATGAGCTTCGATTTTTCCAGCAAGCAAAATCCTTATTTTGCCCGGCGCTGCCTGCAATTGTCGAAATTGGGCCAAGCGCTGCGGGCCAACTTGGGGATGCTGCGCCAGACCGGACATCCCAAATGGAAAGAGGTCAATCTGGACGAAACGGTCGGAACCTGGCCGTTGGATAGCTGTTCGCGCAGCGGCGCGAGCGGCGACCTGGACGCGGATCTCGGGCGCAGGCTGGAGAAAATTTTGCTGAACCGGTGGGAGCAGCCGAACCCGTCGATCCCGATGGGTTAACCCGAGCGAGGAGAATCCAGATGCGCTGGGCATGGGTTGTTGTCGTTGGGGCATTGGCCGCAAGCGCGGGCGCGGCGCGAGCCCAGGACGGGCGGCCCGACGCCCGCTTGGAATTCACCAGCACCGCTTACGGCTTCCTGGTCGGAGTCAACAAAGGGCAGGGCAAGCTGATCTTCAAGGAGCGGCAATATTTATTTTCAGTATCGTCGGTGAAGTTCGGGACCCTGGGCTTTACCCGAGTGGATGCCGAGGGCCAAGTGTACCGCTTGCGGGAATTGGCTGATTTTCCCGGCCGTTATTACGCGGCCGAGGGAGCGTTTACCCTGGGTCAGGGCGGTGGCGGGGCCGTGTTGCGAAACGAGAAGGGGGTTACCCTGTATTTGCAAAACCTCCATAAGGGCGTCGAATTGACCTTGGGAGGAGCCAGCTTCGATATCGGATTTACCCAATCCGCCGCTTCAAGTCCTCCTGTCCCGGCGGCCTCCACCGGGACCCGCTAACCGCCGACCGTGTTGCGGTACGCTCCGCGATTGTTGAGACCAGACTCCGCATGAATAGAAACTTACGCCTGAGCAGTGGCACCTTTGACGGGTTGCGGGAAATCGGAGGGTTCGGCCAACCCTTGCATGGGCTATATCCCCAAATTCAGGCGGTGCTCGCCAACGAACTGGGACCGGACGCGGCGTGGTTGTTGGCCGAACCGGTGGTGGATCGCGCCAAGAATCGCATCGATTGGTACGCTGACACCAACTCCGATCAGAAAGCCATCGCATTGGCCGATTTACCCGAGGAGCAGCGTCAAGCGGCGCTCGCGCGAGTTGACGAGTTGCTCGGCCAAGGTCGGGAGTTGGCGGACCGCTACGCGGCGTCCGACGATGCGCGGCGGGCGCAACTGGGGGCCATTCTGAGCGCCGTGCTCGCGACCCCCGCCCCGACCGAGATTTTTCTGGTCGAGGGTAAACCGGTGATGACCGGTTGGGGGTTCATGGTCGATGGCTCCTCCTGGGCTGCTTCGGAAGGATCGGCCAGAGCGCGCCGAGTTTCCTCGGACGCTACGTCTCTCCCTGGCGCGGTGGACGCGCGCGGCGTCGCCGATCCTGGCGGGGGCGTCGGTTCTGACTCGGTGTCAGGCGGGGTCGGCTCCGGCGCACCGTCAGGCGAAAACGCGCCCACGCCAGGATCGACGGTCGGCTCTCCCGTCGGGAAAGCGGTTGAAGATGAACCGCCCGCCATCGTTTCCGGATCGGGCTCGACCTCGGTGTGGAATGATCGTTTCATGGGTTCCCGCCTGGTTTGGATAGGTTGGTTGCTGCTGCTGTTGCTGCTGTTGCTGGCGGGTTATTGGTTATGGAGCCGGATGTCCGCTACCGGCGATAGCGACCGACTGGGATCGCCTTCCGTTTCGACGCCCGTCGAGACGGGCGGCGCGGGCGCTGTTGTTCCACCGACGGCCGAACGGGTGGAGCCAACCCCCACGCCTCCCGTGGCGTCGGGTCCGCCGGCGAGCGGGCCTTCGTTCTCGACGCCGCCTGGACCGCCTGCGGGCGGTTCCGCTTCCGCGACGATAACGGCTTCGAAGGGCGGCGAAGCGTCCTCCTCGACCTCCTCGGCGACGCCGGAGAATGTCTCGGTACCGACAGGAGGCGTCGAACCGCGAACGGCGGACGACGCGGGAACCACCGCCGGCGTTCAGCCACCGACGCTTGAAAGCAGCCACTCTTCGTCGAGCCGCTCGTCCGCCGCATCCGCGTCGGGATCGGTTCCGCCGTTGCAGCGAACGCCCGCGTCTGGAAAAAACCTGGAGCAGACCTTAAGCGAGCGCGATCCAGCAGTCGTGGAATCCTTGCAGCGCGAGCTGGCGGCCCACCCGCCCGTCAAGGTCGAGCCGACGGCCGAGGAGCGTCGGGAATTTGCCAGCCGGATGTCCGAGTCGGGCGCAACCAGCGGCGAAATTACCGTGACCTTGCTATGGAACAGCCGAGGCGACCTCGATTTAGTGGTGCGCTGTCCGTCCGGCCAGCAGCTGGATTTTCGCAATCCGACTGAGTGCGACGGCACGCTGGATGTGGACGCCAATACCGCGCGTGACAAGCTGAGCGACCGGCCCATGGAAAATGCGTTTTGGCCTGCTGGAAAGGCCGGGGCGGGCGTGTATCAGATCTTGGTGCGCTACATACCGCGCAAAGATGAAGAGCAACTTCAGGAAATGCCTTTCCAGGTACGGTTAGGCCGGGGCCGGCAAGAGTCGGTCTTCAAGGGGGCCGTGCGGCCTAATTCATTGGTTCCGGTCACGACCTTCACTGTGGGACGTTGAAGGCAAGGCCCCAAAGATCGTTTCGGGAGGTTGTCTGATGTCAAACTTCTCCATCGAGCTCACGTGGCGGCGCGCGACGCCGGATTTCGATCATAAAACCTTCGACCGGAGCCACGTCTGGCGCTTGGCCGGCGCTCAAACGGTCAACGGTTCGGCCGCGCCGGATTATTCCGGCGATCCTAACAAGAGCAACCCCGAGGAGGCGCTGTTGGCCGCCTTGTCGAGCTGCCATATGTTGACCTTCCTGACCATCGCCGCTCTCAAGAAACTGGTGGTGGACAGTTACGAGGATGAGCCGTTGGCCGAACTCGGCAAAAACGACAAGGGCAAAATAATGGTCAGCCGCTTGACCTTGCGTCCCAAAGTGGTATTCAGTGGCGATAACATTCCAGATCTGGCGGCCGTTCGGGAACTCCACCGTAAAGCCGAGGAAAACTGCTTTATCGGCAACTCGTTGCTCAGCCCCGTGGAAGTGGAGCCGCGATTTTAAAGGCAGGTCACGGCAAGATGAGGCAAGACGTCGAGCGCGCCGCCGGAGCGAACGCTCGCTACTTGCGTCCGATTGGGCGCTGCTTTATAACATTGCGCTCGAAGGGTGAAGAGGGTCAAAGACGGTATGCGGGTTTTGAGTGCGAAGATAGCGTGCATCGGCATTTTGGTCTGGTTGATCGGCGGCTGTTCGACCACGGGCGACTCGCAAGGGCCTCCGGGCGAACTGACGGGTTTCGGGCCTGGCTCGGCCCAGCCTTGGTTGTTGGTGGATACCCGAAAGGATGTGCTGATTCTGATGGAGGGAAACAAGCCGGTCAAAACGTTTTCCCAGATCGCCTTGGGCAGCAGCGGCGTCGGCGTCAAATCCCGACGCGGCGACAATAAGACGCCCCTCGGAGTATTTCGGGTCGGCTGGATCAACGACAACAGTCGGTTCAAGCGCTTCATCGGCTTGGATTATCCCAATCTCGATTACGCCAACCGCGCCCTGAGATCGCATCAGATCGACGCGCTGACCTACGAGCGTATCCGCCAGGCGTGGACGGGCGGTTATACGCCGCCTCAGGATACTCCTCTGGGAGGCCAGATCGGCATTCACGGAATCGGGCACGGAAATCCCGGCGTGCACCAGGCCGGCATCAATTGGACCAGCGGTTGCGTGGCCTTGGATAATTCACAGATCGACGCGCTCAGGCCGTGGGTCAAGATCGGGATGCGGGTGGAAATTCGCTGACCTTGGTGATTTAAATTGTTTCCAGTTCAAGTTTCCGTTATATAATCGCTTTTGTTTTGGTGGAACAATATGGTTGTGTCGTGGCAACAAATGCGTGTTCGACACTTTAGTTTTGTTTTGATGATACTTAGGAGTTGAAAATGTCTCTGAAGGCTCTGACGAAAGTTTCCGCGCTGGCCCTGATCTGTCTCTTATACACATCTGACGCTGCCGACGAGCGATCTAGTGTAGATC
>ERZ761594.315-NODE-315-length-16331-cov-25.468051_pt1 | contig 16331 bp, 32 predicted proteins | sample MGYA00511036_ERZ761594 | MGnify/ENA primary metagenome ERZ761594 (study PRJEB28899, sample SAMN03785561) | bioreactor sludge metagenome | biome: EBPR Sludge; feature: EBPR Bioreactor; material: 0.22µm filtered reactor supernatant | place: Saint Lucia: Queensland... | reverse complement strand
TTACGGAAAAATTTTCGCGACATAACGTCTTTCCCGTAGCCGCCCGTAAACCCTCGCCGAGACCATCGCGATCGTCTCGACCACGGAGTCAATTCACGCGGATTTGGCTTGCTTGCGGCCCTTGGCGGCTTCCGCCCGCAAGGCCAAGAGCGCAGCTCCGACCTCGAAGCTGGGGCGGGCGATTCGCCCGAGCTTGATGCGATTGATCGTGGCCTGAGAGCAGCGGACGCCCGCCAGGGCTACCGCCGTTGCTATGCGCTGCTCGGTGTATCCCCACTCCTGCAGCTCCTCGATCGCTCGTCGTATCTCCACGGGCGGTGACGTTAATGCGCGTCCGCATTGTTGTCAATGCGTCGGCGCATTTCACGCAGGCGATTCAGGCGGGGACAATACGGTCGTGCATAGAACAACCACTCGGACAGTCCTGCTGGCCGTGGCCAAGTCGAAGGGCTTTTTCCACGAGAAGGGCAAGTACGCCGGCACGATCAACCAGAATGCCGTCGCGGACTCCCTGAAGGTCCACCAGCCAACCCTTAAGCGCTTTCTCGACCGGAAGGTCGACACCGCACCATGGCTGGTGGATGCGATGGTCATCCACTGGGGAATGACTCGAGATCAAGCCGAGGGGCGTCAGAATTCGCAGCTGTCGCTGCCGGTCTCGCCGACGGCGGCGTTCGTGAGCGAGAACTGGGACAAGCTCCCGCCCGACCTTCAGGGAGTAATTTTCGACATAATGGATCGCTGGCTAGCTTTCGAGCGCCGCCAACCCCTGCTGGCAAAGACGATCTCCGCGCAACCCACCGGTGAGGAGTACAAGCTCTGGGAGAAGCGCATCGAGCTATGGCAGGCCCAATATAGAAAGAAGGCTCAGCCCACCTGACTGACCGCACAACGCCCTACCGTCCTGGAGGTCGACGATGAGAGTGCTATTCCTCTGCTGCTTGGCGATTCTCGCTGGATGCGTGTCTTCAGGCGTACGGGTCGCCGACAGCCAGCTCACGCAATTCGAGAAGGGCAAGACGACGGAGGCCGACGTCGTTAAGGCCTTGGGGCCACCCACGAGCGTCACCACCACCAATGGGGTTCGGACCCTTGGATACGCTGGCGTTCATGCGCAACCGCGGGCCTCTTCCTTCATTCCGATTGTTGGTGCTTTCGTTGGCGGGGCCGACTCCCAGGTCAGCATTGTGATTTTCCAATTCAACGCCGACGGCAAGCTGGAGACGATGACCAGCACTCAGTCCAGCACAGGCACGCGCACCGGGATCCCCGCCGGAACCGAGGCGGGCGCGGCCCAGCAGCCGCGCAAGATGGAGTAGAGCTCTCGCCGCCGGGGGGCCTAGGGGCTTGGCCCGCATGGCCGTCAATGCGTTCCAGTATTGACATTAATGCGTAGATGAATAACATCCCCGTCACGCCTTTCGGCGTGAGGGACGGGGATGCTCACGATCACCAGCCAATTGGCGGCCTCGGCGCCCGCCGCCATCAGCTGCCCCTGCGAGGGCTACGGCGTCCGGATCCACCCGGTCTGGGCGGAGTTCTACGCGGCCGTCGCCCGGAACGAATTCACCAGCCAGGCTGACTACTCCGCCTTCTGGCGCGCCCGCGGCTGTCCCACGGACCTCGCCGGCCACCTGCTGCTTCCCCCTGAAGAGATCGCCTGCGAGTGCGGGCAGGCGGTGGCCGCGTGAATGGCCACCAAGGACCAGCACCGGTGGTGCCGCATCCACAAGTTCCTTTCGGTCTGCGAGGCCTGCGGGACTCTCCGCCACGGGTTCTACATCGAAAAGCGCCTGCAGTTCGGCTACGTCACGCCCTGCAATCACTGGCGCCCGAAGGGCTACCACGTCCGGCACAGACCGCCCTGCACAGAGCGGTGGCCGGACTACTGGGCGCAGGAACACCGCGCTGCCATTGAGGCGGCGAAGAGGAGGAAGACGCCATGAAGCGCGAGACACCGTTCATCGAAGACCAGGGCCGGCCAGTGCCGTGGATCGTCCCGCTCATCGTCGGGATGATCCTGGGTGCCTGCATCACCGGGCTCGCCTGGTCGCATGCCCGCATCGAGCAGGCCTCCGCCGAGCTCGCCATCCCGGACTTCGAGCCAGTGGCCACCGAGGCCGTCATGTGGGCGGTCGACGTGGATGGGGACTCGGCGCCGTGATCTTCGGCTTCCGGAAGCCCGTCATGACCAGAAGCCAGAGGCCACCTCGACCGCCGGAACCGAGCGAGCAGCTGCCGATGCCGGCTGGCTTGGCTTCGCCCTACTCGGCAGAGCCCGTGGGCACCCTGCTCGAGATGGGCCGTATCCCCCGCGAGGATGGGCCCGACGAACCCTTCGCGCTGCTGCTGTCGTTCAAGTCGGCCGAGGATCTCCGGGCCGCCATCGTGCAGATGCGCTGCACCTTCAAGTTCCAGGAATAGCCATGCCCACCCCGGAAGAGGACCTCACACGCCTGCAGGCATTTGTTGGTCGGCAGGCATTGAAGATCGCGGATCTTGAAAGCGAGCTTTCCAATGCCCGCGCCATCGCGGCCCGCGTCCAGCTACGCCTGATTGGCTGCGGCGGGCCCCTGAACGACAACGTGTTGGGTTACACGGAGAAGCAGCTCCGCGACTTCTTCGAGATACAGCGGTTGATCGAGCCGCTGATCCCCATCGTATAGCCCGACTATTCAGGAGGCCCCATGCCCGCGAAGAAGCCCGCGACGACCACGTGCTCGCCCGCGCAGCGGAAGCACCTGCTGGAGCGCCTGGCCCGAGCTCGCTACAGCAAAGCCAACAGCGCGCCCGACCTCAAGGAGCCGGAGAGTGTGCGCAAGGCCCGTCTGATCGTGAAACGGTGGGAATCCGCGCTCGGGAGGATCAGTTGCGGCCACCGGGACCGCCGCGATCGGCGCTACGACCAGGTGAAGTCCGCCATCCTCTTCGACTCCCCCGAGGCCGCACTCGCCGCCGTCAAGGCCTTCGAGGCCGGCAAGTAGCCATGCCCCGCCCCTACGCCGACATCAAGGTCTGGCTGGTCGACGACTGCGACTACGTCGCGGCCCGCTCGGCCGAGGACGCCATCAATCACGTGATCCGGGAGTGTTTCACAGCCCCGAACACCGGCGAAGTCCAGCTCACCCATGAGATCGAGGCCGAAGGCCCGATCGATCTCACCCGGACGATGCACACCACCGATTCCCCAGGTGCACCGGACGACGAGGTGATCACCTTCGCCGAAGCCATCTACCGCCACGGCCAGGAAGGGGGCACGTTCCCCACCATCCTGGCCTCCACCGAATACTGATAGGAGCACTGTCTATGAAACGCACCGGCGAAGTCCGCCCCTTCCTCGAAACCCTCCGTGAGCTGAACAACGGCCATACGCTCGACGAGCTCGCCTTCGCGCTGAACGAGGTCGTGACCGGCGTTCGGGACCACGGCGGGGCCGGGAAGCTGACGCTTACCCTCACGGTGAAGTCGGCATCGAAAGGGGACCGGTCCGCCCTGATCGTGACCGATGAGATCAAGACGAAGGTGCCGAAGCCGGACAACGCGGCAACGGTCTTCTTCCCCGATGCCGACAACAACCTGCTGCGGACCAATCCCAAGCAGCCGGACCTCCCCCTCACTCCCGTGAGCTCGACCGCTAGCGCGGCCGGGTCTCACTGATCCACCAACCAGGAGTTATTCGATGGAGCAACAGCACACAACCGAGGCCGACGCCGGCGCCGCCCTGGCCGCTGCAGCCTTCTCTCCGCGCATGGTCAATGGCACCCCGTACCTGATCTTGCCGGAGGGCTACGTGGCCAAGGATCTCGAGGCGACACTGCCGGCGCCGACCCGCCAAAGGAGCACACACACGGCGGCTGATCGGGACGGCTTCCTGGCGCTCTGGGACCGGTTCCACGATGAGAAGTCCGTCATTTTTGCGGACGTCGAGACCGCCACCTTCACCGCGGTCTTCGACTTCCCGTCGCTCGGTCAGCCCGCCTGGGCCGCCCACCGGGCAACGTACAAGCCCCGCCCGTCGATCGACTGGCACGCATGGAACGGCTCCAATGGCCGCAAGATGGCCCAAGTCGACTTCGCCGAGTTCGTCGAGAACAACCTGGCGGCGATCGTCCGGCCAACCCCGGCGCAGATGCTCGAGGTCAGCACCCATCTGGTGGCTCACCGAGAGGTGAAGTTCGAGTCGGCGACGCGCCTCGCCAACGGCCAGAACCAGTTCCGCTACGACGAGCAGATCCGCGGCCAGGTCGCCCACAGCTCGATCGACGTGCCAGAGCGCTTCGTCCTGGGCCTATCGCCCTTCTTCAAGGGCGAGCTTTTCGAGCTCGAGGCCCGCCTCCGCTACCGCATCAACGAGGGCAAGCTGGTCATGTGGTACGACCTGGATCGGCCGAGCGAGTTCTTCCAGAAGGCCGCCCTGAAGCTCGCCGCGGACATCGCCTCGGCCGCGGGGACCACCGTCATCTTCGGGAGCCCGTGATGGCCGCCACCGAGTACTGAGCCCGACCCACACACACCCAATCAGGAGCCACCGTGAACACGAAGAACGTGCAGGACCACCTTTCGCTGCTGGGTAAGGAAGTCGAGGACGTCGTCACCGGCATGAGTGGCATCGTTGCCTCGGTCAGCTTCGATCTTTACGGCTGCATCCAGGCCATCATCAACCCGGGCCTCGACAAGGACGGCAAGCCGAAGGAGCAGTACTGGTACGACGTCACCCGCCTGAAGGTCCTCAAGGGCAAGCCGGTCATGGAGCCGCCGGCCTACGACTTTGGCCCGGTCGCCGAAGGGCGACGCGGACCGGCCGAGAAGCCCACCAGCTGCAAGGTCTAGGAGCATTCACATGGCCGCCACCGCGTACCGCACCGTCACTCTCGACAAGCTCCACCCGGATCCCAACCAGGTCCGGAAGACCTTCAACGGCCTGAAGGAGCTGGCCGCCAGCATCAAGGCCCGCGGCGTCCTGACCCCGATCGTCGTCCGGGAGCAGGGGAAGAAGCTGATCATCATGGACGGCGAACGCCGGTACCGGGCCGCGAAGCTGGCCAAGGTCAACACCGTCCCCGTCGTGGTCCAGCCCGACGCCGGCGACGTCCAGCGGAAGCTGGACCAGGTGGCGGTGAATTCCCTCCGGGAAGGCCTGAAGCCCCTGGAGCTCGGCCGCCTCCTGGTCGGGCTCCGGAAGGACCACAAGCTCTCCGACAACGAGATCGCCGCCCACCTGGACAAGCAGGGCATCCCCGCCCTCACCAAGGGACAGATGGCGGAGCTCATGCGGCTGGTGGACCTACCCGAATGGGCCCAGGAGATGGTCGACGCCGGGAAGCTGGATCCCAAGGCTGCGCCGGCCATCAATGCCGCGGCCAAGGACGCGCCGCTCCTGAAGCCGCTCCGCAAGCATATCGGGCAGGAGATCCAGTGGCGCGGGCGTGTGACGGCCCGGGAGGTTGAAAGCCTGGTCGTCTCTGCCTACCGCGAAACCGGCGCGCCAGACCTCGGCCGGATCGACGACTGGATGGAGAATCCGGTGCTGTTCGACTCCTCCAAGGCCTGCAAGGGCTGCGAGCACCGCCGGGACGTGCACGGCAAGCGCTTCTGCATGAACCAGAAGCACTTCGACGAGCTCCAGGCCCAGGCGAAGGCGGCCGGGCTCGGGCCGGGCGGGAAGAAGCCCACGAAGCCCCGGGGGCCAGGGCCGAAGGAGACGGAGGTCATCGCCCAGCAGAAGGCCGAGCGGAAGGTCGAGCTGTACGGGGAGAAGCTCCGCCACCTGGTGCACGGACGCCTGCAGGAGCACCTGGTCACCGCCCACATGAACCCGTACCTGGCCAGCATCCTCATGACGTGGCTGGCGGCCAGGCAGCCGAACGGGAAGCGGTACGGCGACCAGCAGTGGTTCAGCCAGGGCGAGAACCCGTATCGCGCCGTAGAGGATGCCGTCGAGGCCTCACCGCTGAAGGACCTGCCCGGATTTCTGAATGGCAACGCCGGCGAGCTGGCCGCGCTGGATCTGGCGCTGGGCAAGGCCGCCATCCGGGGCATGTCCTGGCGCCAGGTGCAGATCCTCGCCCACCACCTCAAGGTGGACATCGCCCAGGCCTTCCGGGTGGACGAGGCCTATCTGGCCATCCAGCCCCTGTACCAGCTCAAGGAGCTCGGCCGGCTCGCGGGCATTGAGGGCACCAACACGGCGACCGGCAAGGCCCTGAAGGCCGCCATCCTCGGCGATCGGCGGTGCATCGAGAAGCTGGGCGTGCCGGCTGACGTCGGGCGGCTGTACTTGGAGGTGCCGGAGCCGGATCCCGAGGAAGACATCTCGGAAGAGGAGTACTCCGCGGCGCAAGGCGACGGCGGCGATGAGGAGCCGGTGAATCTGGACGACGAGAATCTGGAGGAGCCGGCCGCGTGAAGATGCAGCTTACCCTCACCGTGGCTCAGATTATCGACCTGGCGGAGTTCGCCGGCTTGGACATTGACCCGCGGTCCTTGCCCGATGAGGACGGCATGACGACGGAGCTCTCCATCGGCAGCTGCCCGGAGCAAGGCCTGCTCGACGACGAGGACGACACCACCGGGGACCGCTACGAGTACATCGCCTGGTTCACGGAACACCCGGAGGAAGGTGCTACGGGCCTCGGCCCGGAGCTACACCCCATCACGAGTTCCTCGGCTGGCCCGGCCGATCCGTTGGAAGGTGAAGCCGGTAGGCCGCCGGCAGGGCATGACTCTGGCGAGGACGACGAAGAGGAGCAGGCAGGGTGACGCGGGTCTATGTCGGGGATCTGGTGTCGGTGGTACTGCGCGACACCACTCCTGAAGAGCGCATGACGTGGGGCGAGTGCCCGGTCTGCCACGCGAAGCACGGGGAGGCCTGCAACGGCGCCGTGGGGATCCCCTTCGGCCGCAACGTGCATGGGCAGGTCCCGACTGAGGGTGTTCATGTGGCCCGCATCCAGAACGCCCCAAGGCGGGTCCGGATGGTGCCCGAATGACGTTCGAGCCCTCCACCACCGAGGCCCACGAGCGCCGCATCGTCGGACGCGTGGTGAAGCGCGGGGCTCCGCTACGGGATCGTCTAATGGCCAAGGTCAGGATCTCGGACGCCGGCTGCTGGGAGTGGCTCGGTCGTCGCAACTGGGCTGGCTATGGACGCCTCACGGTGACGTCGCCGACTCGCGAAGTGCAGACGCACCGGCTTGCCTACGAGCTTTTCGTCGGCCCAATTCCCGATGGGATGCAGCTCGACCACGTGTGCCGGAACCGCCTCTGCTGCAATCCGAAGCACCTGGAGCCGGTGACTGCGCGGGAGAACCAGCGCCGGGGCACCAGCCCCGTGTCGGCCAACATGGCAGCCACCCATTGCCTCCGAGGCCATCCACTGGACGACGACAACACCTATCTGCACAAGGGACGACGCCAATGCAAAGAGTGCCAACGGACGAGGACCAGAGAGTACCTGCGCAAGCGACGGGCCACCGCGTTGTCCCGTGCCGGACGTGCGGAGCTCCGATGATCTTCCTGCGCGCCACGTCTGGCAAAGCCGTTCCAGTCAACGCCGACACCGTCCTCCCCGAAGACACGGAGCTCGAGCTGCCCCGGCACGTCTCGCACTTCAGCACCTGCCCACAGGCGGGACAGCACAGGAGATCTCGATGAACGACACCCGGCATATGGACCAGGACTTCCGCTGTCGCATGAATGCCGAGTTGGCTCGTGCGAGGGCGAAGTTCCCCGGCAACAAGGTGATGCTCGCGGCCCTCACGGAGGAAGTTGGCGAGCTGGCGAAGGCGCTCCTCGATCACGCGATGGGGAAGACCGTCAGCGATGACATCGTGGACGAGGCCGTGCAGGTGGCCGTGATGGCCCAGCGGCTCGCCACCGAGGGAGACAGCAGCTTCCCATACAAGCCTGGGCATCGGTCGATCCTCCAGAGCGCTGCGCCGTTGGAAAACTTCCCAGACGACGCCCCGGTAGGCTGACGAGGTCTCACAAGGTGAACACCTCGAGCTGCGAGTGCTGGCTGGTCGTCGAGAAGGGCCAGAAGTCGTGGTCAGGCATCCGGGTCGATCGCGTGACGGTGAAGAAGCCGGCCGTCGGCCCGCGCCAGGTCGCCGTCAAGGTGGAGCTGGTGCTGCCTGACTCCCTGTTCGTCGAGCCCCAGCTCACGGCGCGGATCTCGATCGCCGGCGAGGCCGCGCCCGCGGAGATCTCCGCCGAGACCGTGGCCGGCGTCGAGGCGGCCCTGCAGGGGGCCGGGTTCGCGGTCAGGGTCACCAGCATGGGAGAGCCATAATGCCCGTCGAGTCGATCGTAAAGCCCCTTCGTCCGAGCTCTGCATGCTGGCTTCAGATCCCCCGGGGCCGGCTACATCCCGACCTGCTCGCCATGGGCTTCCCCATCGAGGCCTGGGCTCACACCTCCGGACTGGCCGTGTTCTCGGCCGTCGAGGTAGCCCGGGACAAGGACAACATCGACCGGGGACCCGAGTACCACATCAGCGTCAGCAAGAAGGCCGACGGTCGGCCGGGGCGCTGCACGAGCGAGGAGGCGACTTGGTGCCTTCAGGAGTTCGGTGGGCTCTCCGGGTGGGAAGAAGACAATCACGTCCCGCATGGGATTGTTCGCAACTTCTGGCGGCCGGTGGCGGAGCCGATGATAGGCCTAGAGTGCGCTTGCAAGGCCGAAGAGCCGGCCATCGTCGAGGACAAGGGCGACTACGTATGGCGCCCGTAATCCCACCACTCGACCCCGCCCTGGTCCAGCTCATGCGGGTGCTGGCCAGGGCCGCCATGCGCCGGAAGTTGCCGCCGCCACCGCCGGCACGGCACACTCCCCGGCCATGACTCTGGAAGAATTCGCAGCGCGACACTACATCGCCCTGAAGATGCGGGAGGCGGCCGATCTGCTCGAGGCCGGCCAGATCCAGGAGTTCAGCGTCCAGGTGGACAACGAACAGGCGCCGGTGCCCGGGGCACCGGGGATGGTCGTCGAGCGCCGCTTCACCGGCTGGAAGACTGTCACAATCGTCCTGCGGGCTCGGGAAGGCGCGCTGTTGGGCATCGAGCCGCAGGCCCCACCTCGGCTGCCACAGGTTCCGTGAAAGCCTACCCCTACGCCCGGTTCAGCACGGACCGCCAGTCCGAGACGAGCGCCGACGACCAGCTCCGGGTGTGCCGGGACTACGCCGGGGCCCAGGGGTGGCGGGTCGCCGGCGAGTACCGGGACCAGGGGATCTCCGGCGCCGCGATCGGCAACCGCCCCGCCCTGCTCCAGCTCCTCGAGCAGCTCGCCGCCGGCGACGTCGTCCTGGTCACCGACCTGTCCCGCCTCTCCCGGTCCCAGGACCTGGCCCCCATGCTCACCCGCCTCCGCCACCGCGGGATCCGGGTGATCGGGGTGCAGGATGGCTTCGACTCGGACAGCCCCCAGGCCAGGATGCAGGCCGGCCTGTCCGGGATCATGTCCGAGGAGTATCGGGCGATGATCGCCGCCCGGGTGCACTCCGCCCTGGACATGCGGGCCCGGGCCGGCCGGGCGACCGGGGGCAAGGCCTACGACAACCCGGAGATCGTCCGGGAGATCTTCGCCAGGGTGGCCGCCGGCGAGACCACGCGGTCGGTGTGCAACGATCTCAACGCCCGGGGCATCCCGTCCCCTGGTGCGTCCTGGAAGGCCCGCAGCGGCCCCAGGGGCTACTGGGCCCTCCCCACGCTGCACGAGCTCCTGAAGAACGAGCGATACGTCGGGCGGGTGATCTGGAACCGGTCCCGCTGGGTGAAGGACCCGGACACCGGGAAGCGGATCCGCCGGGAGCGGCCGCGGTCCGAATGGATCGAGACCGCCTGCCCGCCGGTCGTGGATCCCGAGACCTTCCAGCGAGTCCAGGACCGCATGGCGGCACGCCGGCACCAGGTCCGGCCCGGGCGCCAGCCCCGCTACCTGCTGTCGGGGCTGCTCGAGTGCGGTCTCTGCGGCTCGAAGCTGATCATCGTGGGCGGGAGCCAGCGCCGGTACGTCTGCAGCGCCCACCACTCCGGCGGTCCGCACGCCTGCCGCAATGCCGCCTCGATCCCCAGGGCGGTCACGGAAGCCCGGATCCTCGAGCCCGTCCTCGAGCAGCTCCTGTCCCCGGCCGCGATCGCTGAGGGGGTCCGGATGCTCCGGGAGGCACGGGCCGAGGCCCAGCCGGCACCCCCGCCCGCGGATCGCGAGCTCGCCGAGCTGGAGCGCCTGCAGCGCGACGGGCTGGTCTCGGCCGACATCCTGGCGCCGGCCATCGCGGAAGCCCGCAGGCGCGCCCAGGAGCGACGCCGGGCGGTGGCGCAGGCCGACATGCCCTGGCCCACGGAGAAGGCCTGGCGCGAAGCCGTGGCGGGTATCCGAGAGGTTCTGCAGGGGGACGACGTCACCGCGGCCCGGGAGGCCCTACGCGGCCTGCTGGGCACGATCCGGTGCACCCCGAAGGGGGATCACGTCGTGGCGGAGATCCCGACCGCCCCGGTCCTGCTGGCAACAGGGACCGGGGCGTCGGTATATAGCGGTGGTAGCGGGGGAGCGCTATTTCTTCAGATACCGAGGTCGACGCGGGGCCCGGTCTGAGGGCCTCGCCCGCTGGGCGTCAACCGCGTTCCCCGCCTCTTTGCCAGGGAATTGGGGCAGGCTCATTGACACCCCAACATCGATAGTCCCACGCTACCTTCGTCAGGAGTGGCGCCCAGGGCAATGACACGGCAACGCGGCCTTTATGACAAGCAAAGGCCCGTCCCGTTCAGTGTCCAGAAGGGTGCGGTGGTGAACACTCCCTGAATAAGAAAGCCCGCCGGTGAGGGCGGGCTCTCAGGTACGCGCTGGTGGCGGAATCGGTAGACGCAGTGGTCTAGAAAACCACCTCCGGGCACGGATTGCGGGTTCGACTCCCGCCCAGCGCACACTACCAGCCTATGGCGAGCCTACCCGGCGCGCAATAGGGCAATGGCCACGGACGCCTCAGTACGGCCGAAATACCTGTTGACTACCCACGCAATGCGTGTATAGTGGCACCCATGGTCGGGATTCACCCGGCCCCCGCGCCTCGGGGACACAGTGGGCAGGAGTCGAAGATGACCACTCTCTATGCGAAGGTCGGCACGTCCTACCGCCCGGCCACCCGTTCCGACGTCGCCCTCTGGCTGCAGGCCGAGGTTGCCGACCGCGCCCCGGGGCAGGTGATCGCCTCCCCCGCTGACTCGCAGGCTCTCATGGTGGCTGCGCTGGAGCACTCTCCGGCCGAGGTCTTCGCCGCCCTCTACCTCAACAACCGCCACCGCGTGCTCTGCTTCGAGATCGCCTTCCGGGGCACCATCGACAACACGACCGTTTACCCCCGCGAGATCGTCCGCCGGGCGATCGACGTCAACGCGGCTGCGGTGATCTTCGGCCACAACCACCCGTCAGGTGATCCCACCCCCAGCGACGCGGACCGGCTCATCACCCGCCGCCTCCGGGACGCGCTGGAGATGGTGGACGTCCGGGTTCTCGACCACCTGGTCGTCGGCCGCTCCGGGAGCTGCTCGTCGCTCGCTGCCCTCGGACTCATCTGACCGAACCGGCGGGGGCGGCAACGCCCCCGCCCTCACCCTTCACGGAGTTACAACATGCACGCCGTCAACCTGGAGCACCACATGGCCAATCACCCGAACCGGAGCAAGCGCTACGACGCGCCGGACCGCAATCCCACGCCCGAGGAGATCCGGGCCGGACGCGAGTCCGCCGGCCTCACCCAGCGCGAAGCTGCCCGCCTGATTCACTGCACCGAGCGCGGGTGGCAGGACTGGGAGGGCGGGCAGCGGAAGATGCACCCGGCCTTCTGGGAGCTGTTCCGGATCAAGCTGACGCGGACGGGCTGACGCGGTCGAACCAGCCGGCGTACTTCTCGTTCACCGCCCGCTGCTCCATGCGCTCGACGTAGTAGGCGACCTGGAGCCCCTTGAGGACGGTCACGAGCTCGTCCCCGCGGAAGGCTACGAACGCCGCCAGCAGGGCGCGCAGGGTGGCCGGTCCGAGCTTGCCGTCGCGGATCATGTCGGGCCACAGCCGGCCCTGGTTGTTCAGGACGTTCAGGGCCCGCTGTAGCGTCTCGACCGCCCGGTGCACGCCGGCGTGAACGGCGAAGTTGAGCAGCCAGTCGGCCACCGCCTGGCTCTGGATCTTGTCGCCCTGGAACCGGTCCCAGAACTCGATGCGGTAGAACCGCTCGACGAGGCCGTAGAGGATCGTGTCGACGATCGGGCTGCCCGCCCGCCGCCAGGCATCGATGATTTCCCAACCGCCCCAGCTCGGGTGGTAGCGGCGGGCGATCCCACGGTACGTTGCCTGCCCAGCGTCATCCGGATCGTCGACGTACCCACCCTCGTGCTTCAGCAAGGCCGGCAGGGCCTTTGCAAGGTCAGCCATCGCAAACCCCGAGCAGCTCGTCGAGCTGCGCGCTCACCTGTTTGGCGCGGTCGACGATGAGGTCGAACCCGGAGACGTCAAGCGTGACAGTGCTGCCTCCAGCATCTGGTCCCACTCCGCCGGCGTCGGCGGACGGCGCTTCAGGGATGCCGGGACCACCGGCCGCACGACGATCGGCGCCGGATCCGGGGCAGGCTGCCGGGACTGGCACCCGCACAGTAATAGTCCGAGGAGGACGAGCGTCAGCCTCCCGCTGGATGTCCTCGAGCCGCTGCTGGTATGCACGGTCAGCCTCCTCCGCCTTGTCGATCTCGGCCTGCAGGTCCGCCCTGGCCCGCCGCTCTGCATTGGCCCGCTTCGTCTCGTAATCCGCCCGCAGCTCGCTGAGGTGTTTCTCTCCCCGGAGCTCCGCCGCCTCGATCTTCGGGACTGCCATCAGCTGCCAGGTAGCCAGCGAGCTGGCAACGCAGGCAGCCAGCACAACGCCGACAAGGATCGCGACGCGGGCACCTGTGAGCTGCGCTCCCCACATCGCTACGCCCTGACGTACCGGAGCACCAGGCCGGCCCTCTTCGCGTACTGGTAGCCCACCTTGACCGTGATGGCGAAGTCAGGGGCCACCTTCTTGATGGGCTCGCCGGCGAGCAGCCGCGCCAGAAAGCGCTCGAGCTTCTCGCCTTGCAGGCGGTGCTGCTTCCCGCGTCGTTTGAGGGCCCGGCCCGCCGGCGTGCTAGTGGGCTGACGCAGAGCCTCCGAGGGGTCGCGCATCTCCTGCCCGACAGCCACGATAGGTTCCTTCAGATTCCCGCCCCGAGAGATCCCGCCTTGACGCTCGGCAGCGGGCAACATCGGTTGCGGGCCGGGGTTCATTGCTCGCGACACCGGGTCATCCCGCCGGCGGGCATCGCGTGCCACGCCACCTTCGGGTCGGTGTGCTCCGTAGGAATGGCCAGGCGCATCCCGCAGGCCTCGGTGGGCACCGAAGGCCGAAGGACGGCCTTGTCGTTCATGGCCACCCACTTCAGCGCCGAGCCGCGCTCGCCCGTGTACTGCACGAAGCTGTACACGGGGTCGCCGATCGGCCTGGATGGCCAGCAGGCCGCGTATTCCAGGTAGCCGATCCGGCGGAAGGGACCCTTGGGGACCTCCACCTGGCCGGTCAGGAGGGCCTTCACGTAGATCTTCCACGACCGCGGCCCGGTGCCGGCCCACCGCTCCCCGCCTTGCCGGTTCTCGATGCAAACGGTGGCCGCCCGCTCGTAGACCGGGATGAACCGCCAACGGTCAGTGGGATCCGCCCACGCCGGCAGAGCGCCCTCCTGCTTCGCCACGTTGACGGCGTCGATCGGGTTGTAGGTCTCCTGGCCGTGCGCGGGCGGGCTGCAGTAGAGCAGGATCAGGGCCGCGCCGACGGCGGCGAGAAGCGTCGCCAAGGTCATGCCGCGCATCATTGGACCAGCCTCGAGATGCGACCGCCGAGGAGATCGGCCAGGCTGTTGCCCAGGAACCCGGCGAAGAAGGAGAGGATCATCACCGGCCTTGGCGGCAGGCCGATCTGGGCCGCCAGATCCGGGAAGATCTGGGCCATCTCCGGCAACCCGAAGTACATGGCCAGCGAGCACACCACCGCGAGAAGGGTCTCGGGCCAGTACTCGAGGAAGTACTGGCGGGCGGCAAGCCCTGAGCCCACCCGCTTCGCCCCCACGAGCTGCTTGAGAGCATGGGCCAGGATTCCCAGGATCAACATGGCGAAGGTCGATACGGTGAACATGGCTCCTCCTAGAGCTCGCTGCACGCGGGCAGCCGGTAGTCCTGGTCCGTCAGGGTGTCGTACTCGTCGAGCAGGTCCTGGAGCTTGCTGGTGTAGACCGACAGGGGGCGCCCGGCGCGGGCTGCCTCGCACTGCTGCTGCCGAACCTCGAACAGGCTGGTGCGGTACTGCATGACCAGACTCCGGTGCACGTCCGCCTGAACTCTGGCGAGATCGACCTCGAGGGCAAAGCCCGGCATCCCGGGCAGCCAGCCGCACGCCCAGGCCACGTGGAAGGCACCGAAGCCGGTGACGCCCATGAGCCAGAGGGCCACGCTCACCCGCCAGCGGCGCAGGGCCCGCGGGCTCTCGTCCGTGGTCGGGATGATCGCGCCAAGGGCGTCAGCCAGTCGTTCAATCACGGCGGGCACTCCACGAGTTGGCGGTTGCCGCTCACGGCGCCGGTCCTGGTTCCGTAGAGGTTCAGCGCGTTGCCGAAAAGCTCGTTGTCGAGGAGCTCGACGGATCCGTAGCCCGCGGATACCGCCGTCCCGTTGCGGCACAGGCGATTGGCCTCGATCCGGATGTTTCTCACCGGGTTGCCGGTGTAGATCCCCACCGTGCTGTCGGTAATGACGTTCTGGCGGATCACGACGTCGTACGTCAGGTTGCCACCGGCAGCCAGGTCGATTCCGGCGCCTGGCGTGCCAGAGCCCCCGCAGATCGGATCGGCCCTGCGAAAGCCGCGAATCACGTTCCTCTCGACGACACCGCCGCCGCCGCCCTTGAGAACGATGCCGAACTCACCGCACTGACAGGGGCCATCACGACGCAGCTTGCCGTCGCAGGACGTTCGATAGTCCTCTGGGATCAGGAACCGGTTGCCGCTCACCACATAGGTGCCAGCCAGGGGCCCAGTGGAGAAGCCGGAGCCATAGATCTCGTTCCCACGCACCGTCAGTCCGGTCGCGGCGTGCTGGTAGATCCCCCAGGAGTCCCAGCCCACCCGGCGCGCCGGATCCCGGATCACGTTGTCCTGCACCAGGTGCCCGGCGCCGGAGAAGACGTAGATCGACGTCGCCCCGCAGCGCTCCACGGTGTTTTGGCGAACCGTGTTCCGGTCGCCTTCCACATGAATGCAGTTCACGCCGGGGCCGTAGCCGGTGACCCGGTAGCCCTGGACCGTGATGTCAGAGCCAGTGATCCGGATGTAGTCGACCTCGGCCCCGCGGCCGTCGTAGACGCCCGGTACGGAGAAGATCAGGCCGGCAAGGAGCGCTGTCCACATGGCTCTAAGCCAGCCACCGGGCCAGGCCGTAGATCACGGCGACGGCCAGCACCACCAGGATCACGAGGAACAGCACCGCGCCAGGTACCGCCAGCCGGGAGTCGCTGGTACCCCAGAGGGCCGGCCCGGAGTTTGCCCCGTGCTCGTCCTCGAAATGGTTGAGCGCCCTTGTCATGAACTTGGCGTGGCCGAGCTTCTCCCGGTTCTCGTACCACCAACGGGACCAGGTCACGCAGGGCCCGCCCGTGAGTGCCCGGGTGCCATGATTCAGGGCGTAGACGATCTTCCAGCGCAGCTGGTCGCCTGACCAGCCAGGCTTCCACTTCTGGATCTCGGCGAAGCGCTCGAAGCCGCCCCACCAGGCGCGTACGTTATCGGTGTACCGCATGCCCATCCCTTGGCCCTCAGTCGTAAGCCCCGACCGTCCCGCGAGAGCGGGTAGCGCCGGAGAAGTCGGTTGCTGGGTAGTCCGGGTCGGCTGTATCAGCCTTCCCGATCTGGAATGCACTGCCGCTCACGGGCTGCACATCCGTCGCGTACACGCCGCCAAGATTGGCGATCATCGCGGTGGCGGCCGCCACCGTATGGCTGGCGTCCTCGTTGCTCTCTTTCCCGGAGATTCCGTCCCAGCCCGTTCGGGCAGCTGCAAGGCTGTCTTTGAAGCCGTTCACACCAAAGTAGTGAACGTCCCTGCCGTTCTGGTAGATGTTGTAGTTCGTGGTGACAGTCGAGGCCGCTGGCGCCCCTACGGTGAGCGTGATGTTGCTCTCGTATTGAGCGTAGGAGTTGCTGACAAGCTGCCGCTGAATGCAGAGGTTGTTCTTGAACGTGATGGCGTTGCTGCCAGCACCGACACCACTATTG
>ERZ761594.314-NODE-314-length-16376-cov-7.207402_pt1 | contig 16376 bp, 18 predicted proteins | sample MGYA00511036_ERZ761594 | MGnify/ENA primary metagenome ERZ761594 (study PRJEB28899, sample SAMN03785561) | bioreactor sludge metagenome | biome: EBPR Sludge; feature: EBPR Bioreactor; material: 0.22µm filtered reactor supernatant | place: Saint Lucia: Queensland... | reverse complement strand
ATGCTCGACGGAATGGCAGGTTTCACAAAGCGTGACGCCATTGTCCAGGACGTAGCGCAGGTCGGGGTATTTGGCCCACGGCTTGATGTGGTGGGCGTGCAGGTTCTCGGTTGCACCGCAGCGTCGGCAAGTGCGGTTGTCGCGGCGAAGAACTGCGCTGCGCCATCCGGTGGTTCCAAGTCGCGGCTTTGATGGGTGCTCCGGCGTGCGGTCGGCTTTGAGGCAGGCGAACGAGCAATATTTGCCGCGCCCGCGCTTCGTTTGACAGTTGCGGGACAAGAAGGTGCCGCCACACCTGGCACAGATGGCTGGGGAATGGTTGCGGCGGCGATAGGTCTCTCGCCAGCACAGCTTGCTGCAAAACGTTTCCTGTGCCAGTCGCAACCGGGAGGGCGTGACCGAGAAGGCGACGCCACAGCCGGGGCATGTGTGGTCAACCTTCCGAGAGCGACACTCGGGAGAGCAGTAGGATTTGGTGGTGCGCTGCGAGTCGCAGACGGTGATCATCACGGTCGCGCCGCAGCCGTCGCAAGGGCGGGCTACACGCTGAGTGTGGCGAGTCCGAGGCGTGGTAGACTGAGGGAGCATCTTGGAACCTCCTACACAGGTTCGGGGTGCGTCGCCTCGGTAGTGTTACGAGCACTGCCGGGGCTTTTTGTTGCTCCCGGTCCCGGGGGACACAGCGGCCAGTTTTGAGACTGGCGGCGTATTGAGTGCCCCCGACACCGTTGAAGCTAACGTGCCAATTATAGCATTCTAGGGTCGTAAATGGTTCGGCGGAAATGCTTGGGGTGCCCCGCGATCATCGGGCGGGGGAGCCGCTGCGGGCGGTGCGCGGCGGCGTACCGGGTGCCGACGAGCTGGGCGGATGCGGTGAAGCGGCGGGACGGCTATCGCTGCGTGGTGTGCGGCAGCGGTGACCGGGTGCAGGCTGATCACATCGTGCCGAGGGCGCGGGGCGGGGCGCACACCGTGGAGAATGGGCGTACGTTGTGCCATCGGCACCACCTGGAAGCGCATAGGTAATGGCGAATCGCAGGCAGAAGCCCGCCGAGCGGTTGCAGGGGCGGGGGAGTGCGTATAAGGGCACCGCGGCGGTGGTGCTCAGTGCGGACCAGGCGCGGAAGGTGCCGACCGCGCCGCGGGGGCTGTCGAAGGCGGCGGCGGCGGTGTGGCGGGAGTTCTGGCGGTCGCCGCTGGGCGGGGCGGTGGACTACCAGGGGGACGGACCGGCGCTGCGGCGGTGGATCTGGCTGGTGAGCGAGCGGGATCGGCTGGTCGAGCGGTTCCGGGGCGAGGGGGAGGATCGGCTGCCGCTGACCACGTTCGGCTCGACCGGCAATGTGGTCCTCCACCCGCTGCTGCGGCTGGAAGAGCGGCTGAGCCGGGAGATCATGGCGTATGAGGACCGGTTCGGGATGACGCCGCTGAGCCGGATGCGGTTGGGGATCGCGATCGGGCAGGCGGCGGAGAGCCTGGACGGGCTGCGCGAGCGGCTGGTGCGACGGCAGGGCGCGGCGGCGACGGTCGATCCGGGCGAGGACGGCGTGATCGATCTGGATGGGTTGGTGTAGATGGTCGCGGCGGTCGCCACGCTGGCCGATGCCTATGCGCCGGATAAGGTGCGGCTGGGGGGGCGGGAGTTCTGGTCGGTGGGGGCGCGGGTGGTCGCTTTCATCGAGCAGAACTGTGTGCTGACCAAAGGGCGGTGGCGCGGGCAGCCGTTCGCGCTGCAACGCTGGCAGAAGGTCGAGATATTCAAGCTCTTCGAGGTCGAGCGACAGCCGGACGGGCGGTGGTTGCGGCGGTACCGCTGGGCCTACCTGGAAATCCCGAAGAAGAACGGGAAGACCGAGATGATCGCGGCGATCGACCTCTACCTGCTGCTGGCGGATGACGAGGAGTCGCCGGAGATCGCGTGCGGCTCGAACAGCGACGAGCAGGCCGATCTGGTGTTCGGCGCGGCGAAGGCGATGTGCGAGCAGTCGCCGACGCTGCGGGCGCTGGTGCAGTGCTACGCGAAGGAGATCGTCCGCAAGGACAACCCGGCGGCGGTGCTGATGCGCGTCTCGGCGAAGGCGAAGACGAAGGACGGTCTGAACCTCTCCGGGGTGACGCTCGACGAGCTGCACGAGTTCGACGAGGCGGGCGAGCAGCTCTTCAACGTGCTGACGAACGGCACGGCGGCGCGCGAGCAGCCGCTGGTGCTGATGATCACGACGGCGGGGTGGGATACCGAGACGCTGTGCGGTCGCTACCACGATCACGCGCTGAAGATACTCTCGGGCGAGATCGATGACCACGCGTTTTACGCCTCGGTCTATACCTGCGTCGATCCGGATGTGAACATCGAGGACGACGCGGCGCTCGACCGGGCGCTGGGGCAGGCGAATCCCTCCTATGGCGTCACCGTGCATCTGCCGTTCTACAAGGACGCGCGGCGCAAGGGCGCGGCGAACTTCAAGCGGTATTTCCTGGACATCTGGACCTCCGCCGAGAGCCAGTGGCTGCCGGAGGGGGCGTGGGCCGCGTGCGCGGCCGAGGCGGTGGAGTTCGACCCGGCGCTGCCGGTGTTCCTGGGCTGGGACGCCTCGACGAAGCGGGACAGCACGGCGCTGGTGGCGGGGCAGTGGCAGGGGCGGGACCTGGCGATCCGGTCGCGCATCTGGGAGCGCCCGCTGGACCCGGCGACGGGGAAGCCGGACGAGGGTTGGCGGGTGCCGGGCGGCGAGATCGCGGAGTTGCTGCGCGCGTGGCACCGCGAGTTGACGCTGGAGGCGATCGCCTACGACCCGGCGTTCATCACCTGGCTGGCGGCGGACCTGGAGGCCGAGGGGCTGCCGATGATCGAGCATCCGCAGACGGACGCGCGGATGTGCCCGCCGACGACCGCGACCTACGAGCTGATCGTGGACGGTCGGCTGCGGCACGCGGGGGACCCCGCGCTGACGCGGCATGTGGCGGCGGCGGTGGAGTACACGACGACGGGCGGGAAGACGCGGCTGACGAAGGGCGTGGACCGGCGCGGGCGGCGGCGGCGGAATGACGGGGCGATCGCGCTGCTGATGATGGTCGGGATGGCGCTGGGGCACAAGCCGGACGAGGGCGAGGGCGAGCCGATCATCATCATCGTCGGCGAGGAGCGGGCGGCGTGAGTCGATACAAGCGGGCAACAACCTGGGCGGGGACGCTGCTGGAGGTGGTGGGGCTGCTGCTGGTCGCCGTGGGGTTCGGGCTGTGGTCCCTGCCGCTCGGGCTGGTGGCGGGGGGGATCGCGCTGGTGGTGCTGGCGCAAGGGGTGGGCGAGTGACGCTGCTGAAGGGCGCGATCGGCGGGCTGGCGAAGGCGTGGACCACGCCGCGCGACCGCGATGTGGTCTATCGGGGCACGTCGCTCGCCGATCTGCTCGACGGCGGGGCGATCGGGCTGCCGGGCGGGCTGAGCCGGAGCTACAGCCAGATTTACCGCTCGCAGATCTGGGTCTGGACCACGGTCAACAAGTTGGGCCACGGGATCGGGCGGCTGCCGCTGAAGGTCTACAAGCGCGGCACCAGCCGCCAGCGGGTGACGAGCGGGTCGCTGTACGCATTGCTCGCCGCGCCCTACGGGCGGCAGACCGCGATGGGCTTCAAGGAGCGGCTGGTCAAGGACATGGCGGTGTATGGCAACGCCGTCGCCGTGAAGGTCGGGCCGGGGGGCGACCGTCCGCCGACGATGCTGCGGCAATTGCCGCCGGTGGGCTGGGAGATCAAGGAGGGTCGCTACCTCTGGCGCGACGGCGGGACCGGCGAGGGGGTGGCGTTCGACGAGGGCCAGGTGCTCCATTTCGGGCACTACACGCCGGGATCGCCCAAGCGCGAGTGGGCCGTCTCGTCGCTCGAACCGCTGCGGCTGACGCTGGCGATCGAGTACGCGGCGCAGCGGCTGGGGGTGTCGAGCTTCGAGAACGGGGCGAAACCGGGCGGCGTGCTCTCGACCGATCAGCCGCTGAAGCAGGAGGTCGCGGATCGGCTGGGTGCCGAGGCGCTGAAACTCTACGGCGGCGTCGAGAAGGCGTACAAGCTGGCGGTCTTCAGCCACGGGTTGAAATTCTCGCCGATGAATTGGAACCTGAACGAATCGGCGGTGATCGAGCACCGCAAGCTGACGCGCGAGGAGGTGGCGGCGGTCTACGACATCCCGCCGCCGCTGATCGGCATCCTCGACCGGGCGACCTTCTCGAACATCGAGACTCAGGTGCGCATGTTCTACACCGAGACGCTGGGGCCGTGGCTGACGCTGATCGAGGAGACGATCCAGGCGCAGTTGATCGACCCGGTGCCGGAGTGGGCGGGCCACTACGTCGAATTCGATCTCAACGAGGTGCTGCGCGGCGACCCGGAGAAGCGGGTGCGGACCCTGGTGTTCGGCATCGCCGGGGGGCTGTGGACGCAGAACGAGGCGCGCGACAAGGAGAACCTGGAGCGGCACGAGGATGAGGACGCGGACACCTTGCATCGCCCGATGAACCTCACCCCGGCCATGCTGGAGCCGACCGCCGAACCGGGCGATGACACGCCACCGCCGCAGGAGGGCCAGGACCGTGGATAAGCAGTTCAAGAGCTTCCGGGTGATGGAGATGAAGGCCGACGAGCCCGGCTCGTTCCGGGCGACGATCGCCACCTTCAACGTCGTCGATAAGGACGGCGACGTGACCGAGCCGGGCGCATTCAAGGTCGGGCAGAAGGTCAAGATCGCGGCCTGGGGCCACGCCTGGGGCGACCTGCCGGTGGGGCGGGGCGTCATCGGCGCGGACGACGAGAAGGCGTGGGTGGACGGCCAATTCTTCCTGGAGACCGAGCACGGCAAGCAGACCTATCTCACCGTGAAGGAACTCGACGACCTCCAGGAGTGGTCCTACGGCTACTACGTGGAGGAGTACAGCTTCGGCAAGTTCGACGAGCAGCACGTCCGCTTCCTGAAGCTGCTCGATGTGGTGGAGGCATCCCCGGTCATGGTCGGTGCCGGAGAGGGCACCGGCACCGACCGCATCAAGGGGACGCAGGTGCCCCTCTCCGATCACTCGGCGTCCGTGCTTGCGGCGGCGTCCGGGTTGGCCAAGCGCATCAAGTCGCTTGCGGACTTGCGCGCGAAGGAGGGGCGGACACTCTCGTCGGCGAATGTGGCGCGGCTGAAGCAGCACCGGGAGGCCCTGGCGGGGATCGTCCAGGACCTCGACGAATTGCTGGCGGCCGCCGATGCGCCGAAGGGGCTGGTGACGCTGCCCGCCGACCTGGCGGTGCGGCTGATCCTCAACAACGTGCTGGTGTAGCGCGCCCGGCGGCGGGCGAGACGAGGGAGAACGAGCGTGAGCAAGACCTTGAAGCAGGCGCGCGAGGAAGTCGCGGCCAAGCGGACCCAACTCGCCGACTACCTGAAGGGGCGGCTGGTCGAGGGCGAATACAAGATGACCGCCGACGAGGTCGAGGAGGTCCAGCGGCGCAATCGCGAGTTGGAGGACCTCGGCAAGGGACTCTCCGGGCTGGAAGACGCCGAGCGGATCGCGAAGGGCGTCGCCGACGCCGAGGCGAAGGTCGCGCCGCAGTCGCGCAATACCACCGTGGACACCACGAAGGGGGCGCAGGGGTTCGACCTGGAGCGGACAATCGCCGAGCACGAAGGCTACAAGCGCTTCCAGCGCGGCGAGGTCAAGACCGTGCGGTTCGTCTTCGACGCGGCCGAGACGAAGACCCTGCTCGCCCTGACGGACATCGCGCCGCAGGCCGACCGGGGCCGGCTGGTGCCCTCGGCGCAGGCGTACCGGCCGGTGAGCGACCTCTTCATGCAGGGGAGCACGACCTCGAACGCGCTCGAATACTACGAAGAGACCACCTTCACCAACGCGGCGGCGGAGCGCGCCGAGGGGGACGCGGCGGCGGAGTCGGCGCTCGACTTCACGCTGCGGACCGACCCGATCCGCTCGATCGCGACCTGGATCCCGGCGACCCTGGAGGTGCTGGCCGACAATGCGCGGTTGCAGCAATACATCGAGGGTCGGCTCCGCTTCATGGTCGCGAAGAAGCGCGACGCGCAGCTCCTGATCGGGGACGGGACCGCGCCCGCGCTCTCGGGCATCCTCGACCGCTCGATCCAGACGCAGGCGAAGAGCACGGATCCGACCTTCGACGCGATCATGAAGGCGATGACGAAGATCCGGGTGACCGGCGACGCCGAGCCGGACGCGATCATCCTGCACCCCAACGACTGGGAGGCGATCCTGCTCACGCGCACGACCGACGGCATCTACATCATGGGCAACCCCGGCGACCCGACGATCAACACGCGGTTGTGGGGCTTGCAGGTGCGCGGCGTCCCGGCGTTGACCGAGAACACCGGGCTGGTCGGCGCGTTCGGCACCTACGCCTCGTTCGTGCGGCGCAGCGGGCTGGAGGTGATCGTCTCGACCGAGCACTCGACCTACTTCACCGAGCGCAAGATGGCGATCCTCGCCGAGGAGCGGGTGGGGATCGAGGTCTATCGCGGCAATGCGTTCTGCTCGGTGACCGGCATCTAGTCGGCCGAGGAGCGGGGATACGGGCGCGCGAGGACGGGGGTATCCCCCCGGCCTCGCGGCGTGAAAGGGTGCCGACATGGGGGTCATCACGGGCGGGAAGCCCATCGAAGGGGGGGCGGCGGCGATCTTCGCCGAGTCGCTCTATTTCGCGGAGTCCACCGGGGCCGGGACCTACACCGCGACCGTGGCGTTGCCGGCCGGGGCGCTAGTGCTCGACGTGCAGGTGCATGGGGAGGCGCTGTGGGCGGCGACGACCTCGGCGAGCCTGGAAGTCGGCGACGGCACCGATCCGGACGGCTGGTGGACGGCGGTCAACCTGAAGGCGACCGATCTGCTCGCCGGGGAGGGCCTGAGTTTCGCCAACCTGGGCGCGAGCGAGGCCGGGGCGTACCTCGTCAACTCGCAGGTGAATAGCGCGTACAGCGCGACGGCGCGCACCCTGACCGCGACCGTGGCCACGGTGGGGGCGGCGGGCGCGACGGGCAAGACGCGCGTGGTGGTGGTCTTCGCGGTCCTCGCCGACCGCGCGGCGACGAAGGCGTAGCGGTGGCCGAGCGGGAAGCGCGCCCGAGCGGCGGGGATGACGCCGACGGGGGCGAGCGCGACGAGGCGAAGGCCGCGCCGCAGGCGGCGAACAAGCAGCGCCCGCAGGCGGCGAACAAGGCGACGACCGGTGCGCCGGAGAAACGGGGCTGAGCGATGGTCGTGAACCAGGCGGCGGGCGGGGTGGTGGCGCTGCGCGCGACCGACGCGGCGACGCTCTCGGCCACGTTCGCCGGGCTGGATGGGGCGGCGGTGGACCCCGGCGCGACGACGGTGACGATCACCAGGGAGGGCGACGGCACCGCCGTGGCGACCGGGGCGGCGGCGAGCGGGACCGGGGCGGCGGCGCGGACCTACGCGCTGACGGGGGAGCAGACGGCGACGCTCGACCGCCTGACGGTGGTCTGGACCTCGGCGCAGCAGTCGGGCGGCAGCCCGGCGACGATCACGCAGGTCTACGAGACGGTCGGGGATTGGCTCTTCACGGTGGCGGAGGCGCGGGCCGCGCACCCGGACCTGACCGCGCCGACCTACGGCGACCCGGCGATCGCGGCGGCGCGGCAGCGGATCGCGGAGTGGTTCGAGGAGATCTGCGGCGTGGCGTTCGCGCCGCGCTACCGGCGGGTGGTCGCCTCGGGCGACGGGACGTGCGAGCTGCTGCTGCCGGGGGCGATGCTGCCGACGGCGGTGCGGCGGGTGGAGGAGCGGGAGCGGGGGGCGACCGCGTGGGTCGCGTTCGGCGCGGAGGACCTGGCCGACGTGCTGGCGGAGCCGTGGGGCGCGCTGGTGCGGGAGTCGCGCGGGGTGTGGACCCTGGGGCGGCGCAACTGGCGGATCGCGTTCGAGCACGGCCACGCGGCGGTGCCGCCGCCGATCAGGCGGGCGGCGATCCGGCTGCTGCTGCACCAGATCATCCCGTCGAACCTCTCCGACCGGTCGCTGTCGGAGACGAACAGCCTGGGCACGTTCCGTTTGGCCGCGCCCGACGCGACGCGCTGGGGGCGGTGGACGGGGCTGCCGGAGGTCGATAGCGTGCTGGCGGAGTACCACCGGCGCGCCCCGGGGCTGGCATGAGCACGGCAACGTCGCAGGCCGACGCGCTGGACAATCTGGCCGACCTGTTGCAGGCGCGGGCCGACGCCGACGGCAACGCGCTGGCGGGCGTGGCGGTGCGCTCGGCGGCGGCGTTGCGCGCCAACTCGGCCACGCGCGAGGCGATCGAGCTGTGGGAGACCGAGGCGGACGAGGATTGGCGGACGCTGAGCAACCGGCGGCGCGGCGAGAAGTACCGCGTCCACGGCGGCATCTACGCGCTGCGGGGCGGGGGCGACGAGGCGACGATCCGCGCGGCGCGCGCGCGGGCGACGGCGATCCTGGACGAGTTGAAGGACCTGCTCGCCGACGACCCGACGCTGGGCGGGGCGGTGCGGGTGGCGGCGCTGGTGCGGAGTCGGATCGACCAGGATTTCACCGACAGCGGGCGGTGGTGCCTGATCGAGTTCTGGGTCGAGTGCGAGCAGCATCTGAATGTGAGCTGATAGGGGGCGACGGTGGCGACGGTGACGTATGTGGGGCCGTTCGCGGAGGGCGTCGATATCCAGGTGGATGGCCGCTGGCGGCGTGTGCCGCACGGGGGCACGCTGGAGGTGTCGGACGCCGACGCGGCGAGCCTGTGCGAGCAGGGCGAGAACTGGGCGGCGGCGAAGGCGAAGGCGAAGGCGCCGAAGGCCGAGGGCGAGGTCGCGCAGCCGTAGGCGGCGGCCGCCACAACGCGGGTGTCTGTGTAGCCTGGCCGTGTAGGCCGAGGAGGGTAGCGCTTTGGCGATCGGGTCGGGTCTGGGCAGCCAGTTCGGGATGGCGGCGGAGAGCACCTACGGCACGCCGGTGACCGTGACGCGCTTCCTGGAGATGCAGAAGGAAGGCGTCAAGAACGACGTCGGCAAGCATTTCAGCCGGGGGACGAAGGACCTGGTGGTCCGCTCGTCGCGCTCGCGCACCTACTCGAAGGGGTGCATGGGCACCATCGAGTTCGAGGTGATGAACAAGGGGTTCGGGTTGCTCTTGCAGCACTGCCTGGGGAGCGGGTCGGTGGCGCAGGTGGGCGCGACGGACGAGTACGACCACACGATCACCGTGGACCTGACCAACGGCAAGTTCGGGCGGATGGCGACGGTGCAGATCGGCCGGCCGGACGTGGGGGGGACGGTGCGCCCGTTCACCTACGCCGGGGGGAAGGTGGTCGAGTTCGAGTTTTCGTCGGAGCTCGACGGGCCGCTGCTGCTCTCGACGACCTGGGATTTCCAGAGCGAGACGACCGGGACCGCGCTGGCGAGCGCGAGCTACCCGAGCAGCCCGCAGAGCTTCATCTTCATCGACGGGGCGATGGAGATCGACGGCGTCGCGGTGGCCGTCAAGTCGGGGAAGATCGGCGGGAAGTGGGCGCTGGACACCGACCGCCGCTTCCTGGGTGCGATCACGACGAAGAAGCAGCCGATCGCCAACGGGGAGCTGGAGATCACGGGCGAGCTGGTGCTCGAGTTCGAGTCGCTGACGGAGTACGCCAAGTTCGTGGCGGGGACGCAGAGCGCGCTGGAATTGCGCTGGGCGTTCGGCGAGATCGGGTCCACGGGGGAGCCGTACCACCTGACGATGACGGTGCCGGTGGTGGAGTACACCGGGGAGACGCCGAACGTGGAGTCGAGCGAGGTGCTGCTGCAGACGCTGCCGTTCAAGGCGCTCTACAACGGCACGGATAACCCCTGGACGATCGTCTACTCGACCTCCGACACCGCGCTCTAGCGGTGGGCGCGGGGGGGGCGGTCCGCGTCGTCGGCCTGCGCGAGCTGCGGCGCGGGCTGAAAGATGCCGACGCGCGCTTCCCGAAGCGGTTGCAGCAGACGAACAAGGCCGTGGCCGAGGAGCTGGTGCCGGAGGCGCGGTCGCGCATGGCGGGCCACAGCCCGCGCGCGGGGTCGCGGGCGATCGGGACGATCCGGGCGTTGGCGAGCGGGACGAGGGCGCAGATCGCGGGCGGCACGGCGGCGGTGCCGTGGTACATGGGCCACGAGTGGGGCTCGATCAAGTACCGGCAGTTCCCCGGCCGCAATTCGGGCGGGAACGCGCTCTACCCGACGCTCGCGGCCAACCGGGGGCGGATTATGGAGCGGTACGCCGAGGCGCTGGACGATCTGGCGCGCGAGGCCAGGCTGGCATGACGGAGGGGGAGGAGGCGGCGTGGAACTGACGATCAACCTGGACGACCTGACGATCGGCGACATGGCGGACATCGAGGACGCGACCGGGGTGGCCCTGGCCGGCATCAACCTCAAGCAGCCGCCGATGCGGCTGATCCCCGCGCTGGTGTGGGTGCAGGAGCGGCGGCGCGATCCGGGCTACACCTACGAGATGGCGCGGGCGATCAAGCTGACGGAGCTGGTGGTGGTCGGTGCGGCCCCTACGTCGGCCGTCGCGGGGGGCGACGGCGGGGCGGCGAGCGGCGCGACGAGCTCCTGAAGGTCCTGCCCCTCTTCGCGCACCACTACCATCTCACCCCGACCGAGTTCTGGCGACTGAAACCGGACGAGTACGCGGCGTTGGCCGCGTGGCTCCGCGAGCACCTGTCCGCGAAGGGATAAGCCGTGGCCGAGCGCACCGTCAAGATCACGATCCTGGGGGAGGACCGGGCGACGCCCGCCTTCCGGAGCACCGGGCAGGAGGCGGGCGCGCTCGAACTGAACCTGTCGGGGCTGGGGGAAGGGTTCAGCAAGGCGGGGATGGCGGCGGGCGCGCTGGGGGCGGCGCTGGCGGCGAGCGGGATCGGGCTGGCGCTGGCCGCGCTGAGCGGGTTGGGGCAGGCGCTGGGCGCGCTGGGCGGCCACCTGCTGGAGAGCCAGCGGTCGGCCGGGCAGTTGCAGGCGCAGTTGGGGCTGACCGCCGAGGAGGCGCAGGGGCTGGCGGAGGTGGCCGAGGGGGTCTGGGCGAACAACTGGGGCGAGTCGGTCGGCGACGTGACCCAGGCGGTCGCGACGCTGCGGCAGAACCTCGGGGCGATGGGCGACGAGGCGACCGGCGACCTGACCGAGATGGCGCTGATCCTCCGCGACGGCTTCGGCGCGAGCGTGGACGAGACGACGCGCACCGTCGGGGTGCTGACCAAGACGTTCGAGGGGCTGTCGGCCTCGGATGCGTTCGACCTGATCACGACGGCCTTCCAGCAGGGGGGGAACTACTCGGACGAGCTGCTGGACACGCTGCGCGAATACGCGCCGCAGTTCGAGGCGATGGGGTTCTCCGCCGAGCAATTCATGGCGATCCTGCTGGCGGGGGCCGACGCCGGGGCGTTCAGTTTGGATAAGGTCGGCGACGCGATCAAGGAGTTCAACATCCGGGTCAAGGACGGCTCGACCGCCACCGCCGACGCGTTCGAGGCGCTGGGCCTGGATGTGGACCGCCTGAGCAGCGATTTCGCGGCGGGCGGGGAGCGGGGGACGCAGGCGTTCGCCGCCGTGGCGGCCGCGCTGGCGACGATCGAGGACCCGGTGAAGCGGAACGCGATCGGCGTGGCGCTGTTCGGCACGCAGTGGGAGGACCTGGAGGATACGGTCGTCTCCGCGATGCTGGGCGGCGTGCAGGGGCTGGGGGAATTCCAGGGGGCGACCGCGAAGGCGGGGGCGGCGCTGTCGAACAACCTCGGATCGGCCTGGCAGCAGTTGCAGCGGACGGTCATGGCGGCGGTGGCGGGGCCGCTGGGGGAGGGGCTGACGCGGCTGACCGCGATGCTGACGGCGGCGATGCCGGCGATCGTGGCGGCGGTGGGGGCGGCGATCGGCGTCTTCCAGCAGTTCGCGGGCTATGTGGGGTCGGCGATCGGGGCGGTGGTCGGCGCATTCCAGCAGTTGCGGGGCGGGGAGATCACGCTCGCGCAATTCATCGGCGGGATCAAGGGGCTGCTGGCGACCGTGGCCGGGGACCTCGGCGCGGTGCTGGGGGGCGCGGCGACGCTGATCGCGCCCTATCTGGCGCAGATCGGCGCGACGATCGCCGTGGCGCTGCCGATCGTCGGGGCGGAGCTGCTGAAGCTCGGGCAATTGTTCGGGGGGTGGGTCGCGACCACGGCGATCCCGGCGTTGCAGGCGCAGCTCGCGCTGTGGCTGGGGGCGCTGGGGCTGTGGCTGACGGGGACCGCGCTGCCGACGATCGGCGCGTGGCTGCTGGGGCTGGGGCAGGCGTTCGGCGACTGGGTCGTGACCACGGCGATCCCGTTCTTGCAGGTCAACCTGCCGCTGTGGCTGGCCGCGCTGGGGGCGTGGGTCAACGGGACCGCGATCCCGGCGGTGGTGGCGTTCGTCGGGCCGATCGCGACCGCGTTCGGCGAGTGGATCGCGACGACGGCGATCCCCTATCTGCTGGCGAACCTCCCGCTGTGGCTGGCGGCAGCGGCGGGGTGGTGGTACGGGGTCGCGATCCCCGCCGCGCTGGTCTGGCTGGCCGAGATGGGGGTCAAGTTCGGCACCTGGGTCGCCGAGCACGCGGTGCCGTACCTCCGGGAGAACCTGCCGATCTGGCTGGATGCGCTCGGCGCGTGGCTGACCGGGACCGCGATCCCGGCGGCGGTCGCGGGGCTGACGCAGGTCGGCGAGCGGTTCGGCGTCTGGGTGCGCGAGAGCGCGGTGCCCTACCTGCAAGAAAATCTGCCGCTGTGGCTGGCCGCGCTGGGCGAGTGGCTGACGGGGACGGCGATCCCGACGCTCATCGCCGGGATGCTGGTGCTGGCCGAGGAGTTCGGCAACTTCGTGACCACGAAGGCGGTGCCGTTCCTCCGGGAGAAGCTGCCGGAGTGGCTGGCGGCGCTGCGGGACTGGCTGACGGGGACGGCGATCCCCGCGCTGGTGGCGACGATGCTGCTGGTGGGCGCGGAGTTCGGCGACTTCATCGCCACGAAGGCGGTGCCCTACCTGCGGGAGAAGATCCCGGCTTGGAAGGACGCGATCGTGGACTACCTGACCGGGACCGCGCTGCCCGCCATCGGCGACAAGGCGCGCGAGATCGGGTCCGCGCTGGTGCAGAAGTTCATGGACGAGGCGGGGAAGCTGATCGGCCGGGTGCGCGACAAGATGGGCGAGGTGCCGGGCGCGATCACGTCCGGGGTGGGGGACCTCGGGAGGCTGCTGTATGGGGCCGGGCAGGCGCTGATCCAGGGCCTGATCGACGGCATCACCAGCAAGATTCGCGAGTTGACGAGCACGCTGGCGGGCATCACCGACAAGCTCCCGGACTGGAAGGGCCCGGCGGAGGTGGACCGGCGCATCCTCTACGAGTCGGGCGAGCTGGTGATGGGCGGGTTCGTGGCCGGGCTGCGGGATAGCGCGGCGCTGGTGCGGCGGGAGATGGGCGGGCTGACCGGCGCGCTGCCGGGCGCGCTGGCCGGGGGCGGCGGGGGCGGGAACGTGCGCGGCGGCGGGGTGACGCTGGTCAACCCGGTCTTCCTGGCTCGTGACACCGACGTGGCGCGGCAGTTGGCGTCGATCGTGACCCCGCAGCAGCGGCGGACGATCGGCTACGCGATCGAGTGAGCGATGGCGACCGGGGTCTACACCGTCGAGATCAAGTGGGATGGCAGCACCTGGACCGACGAGAGCGAGCGGTGCCAGGACATCCACATCGTGCGCGGGAGGGCGGACGATTTGCAGGTGGTCGAGGCGGGGACCTGCGATCTGACGCTGGAGGACAACGACGGGCGGTTCAACCCGGCGAACGCCGCCTCGCCGCTCTATCCGCACGTGAAGCCGCTGCGGGCGGTGCGCGTGCGCGCGACGTATGACAGCGTGGTCTACGACCTCTTCGCGGGCTACACGCGCGCGGGCGAGAGCGACAGCGGGATGGAGACCAGGCGGGCGCAGATCGAGTGCGTGGACGCGTTCCTGCTGCTGCACCGCGTCAGGCCGACGATCGCCGCCGTGGCGACGACCACGGGCGGGGCGATCGGGCTGCTGCTGGACGCGGTGGGGTTCCCGGGCGGGGCGAGCCGCAGCCTGCAGATCGGGGACAGCATCACCTTCTCCGCCGACGGGTCGGCGACCGCGCTGGGGATGATCGCCGGGCTGCTGCTCGCCGAGCGGGGGCAGTTTTTCATCTCGGCGGGCGGGGTGGCGACGTACCTGGATCGCCACGCGCAGAACCGCAGCCCGTACACGAGCAGCCAGGCGACGATCGCCGACGGGATGCGCGCGATCGCGCCGGGGTTCGACCTGGAGCAGGTGCGGAACCGGGCGACCGTGACGAGCGAGGGGGGCACGCCGCAGGCCCACGAGGACGCGGCGAGCGTGGCGGAATACAACTATTCCGACTACGGCCCGATCACGAGCCCGTACCTGGGCACCGACGCGAAGGCATTGTCGCTGGCGAAGTATCTGGTGCTGAAGCGCAAGGACGGGGTGCCGCCGGTGCGCTACCTGGACCTGGAGAACGGCGACGCGGCGACGTTCGAGGCGCTGCTGGCGCGGGAGTTGGGGGACCGGATCACGGCGACCGACGACGCGAGCGGGACGGACGGCGACTACCACATCCTGCGCATCGAGCACCGGATCGCGGGGCGGGACGGGGCGCGGGTGCATCGCTGCTCGTGGGGGCTGCTGCGGCGGGACACGGCGGCGCAGCCGTTCCTGATCGGCATCTCGACGATCGGCGGGCCGGATGTGATCACCTACTGACGAGGGTGCGATGGCGACGGCGACGTTCACCGAGGTGGTGGACCGGGCGATCGGGCAGGCGCTGGAAGAGGCGATCTGGGATGACCAGATCAAGGACAACGTCAACCAGTTGGCCGGGGCGCACCGCAACCTGCTGGTCAATGGCGCCTTCGAGGTGTGGCAGCGGGGGACGAGCGGCTTCACCACCCCGCTGGGGATGTACACCGCCGACATGTGGCGCTACGTGGACGCCGGTGGCTCGGGGACGATCGCGATCACGCGCGAGTCCTCGACCAAGCTGGCCGCCTCGACCTACGCCCTGAAGGCGGTGTACACGAAGGTGGCGGTCAACTCCCAGTTGACCCAGCGGATCGAGAACGTGGCGGAGTTGCGCGGGCGCTACCTGTCCCTGAGCGTCTGGGTCCACCAGTCGGTGGCGAGCGGCTGCCGGCCCTTCATCGCGGACAGCGCGGGCACGACCTACGGCAGCGCGGTGGCGACGACCGGGTCGTTCGTGCTGCTGACCGTGACGCGCACGGTCGATAGCGCGGCGACCACCCTGGACGCGGGGGTGGAGTTCCAATCGAGCGGCACCTACTACCTCGACAACGCGATGCTGTCGCTCTCCCCGGTGCCCGCGCCGTTTCGTCCGCTGCACCCGCAGGAGGAGTTGGCGCGCTGCCAGCGCTACTACGAGGTCCACGGCGGGGTGAGCGGGGCGATGACGTTCGGCGGCTATGGGGCGGCGGGCGGCGGCGCATTCCAGTTCGTGCCGTTCGCGACCCCAAAAGGGGGGGTGCCGACCATGACCAAGAACGGCACCTGGAACGTCGCCAACTGTGGTCAGCCGGCCGCTACCGGGCCGACCGTCGCTGGATACACCCTGCAGGTCACGGTGACCGCGCTCGGGGCGTTCCTCACCAACTGCAACTCGACCGACGACACGATCACCGCCGAGTGGAATCCGCCTTAGGTCGCGGGCGGTTCGGTCGGCGGATCGTATTTGCGATGGAGTTCGGCGATGGAGACGGCGGCGGTGTGGCGGGCGGCGCGGCGGTGGCTGTGGTGGTCGGGGGCGCGCTCGCGGGCGTGGCTGGCGGTGACGGCGGCGGTGGACTCGGCGATCGCGCTGGTCTACGCGCTGCTGCTGGGCATCGTGATCCCGCTGTCGCTGCCGGGGCCGTCGTTCACGACGCCGGGATTCCGCCCGCTGAACGCCTGGCTGGGGGGGCACGAGGCGATCTGGCTGGGGCTGGGGATCGCGCTGCTGCTGCTGCCGCTGGTGGCGATCGCGCTGCGCGACCTGTACACGCTGATCGCCTGGCGCGCGCTGCTGGCGGCGTACTCGTGGGTGCTGGCGGCGTCGTTCCTGATCGGCAACCCGCGCGGGTTCGGCTGGACGACGTACGGGGCGATCGGGCTGTGGTGCGCGGGCCAGGCCGCGCTGCTGGCGTGGCGCGCGGGGAGGGTGGCGCGTGGCGCGGCGCACGGCGGTTGAGCGGCTGACCTGGCAGCGGGTGGCGCTGGCGACGCTGCTCTACGGGCTGGCGGCGGCGGGGTTCGGCTTGATCGTGGCCATTCCGTCTTTCAAG
>ERZ761594.300-NODE-300-length-16811-cov-20.568155_pt1 | contig 16811 bp, 20 predicted proteins | sample MGYA00511036_ERZ761594 | MGnify/ENA primary metagenome ERZ761594 (study PRJEB28899, sample SAMN03785561) | bioreactor sludge metagenome | biome: EBPR Sludge; feature: EBPR Bioreactor; material: 0.22µm filtered reactor supernatant | place: Saint Lucia: Queensland... | reverse complement strand
ACTGGCCCGCCGTCCGCGCCGCGGGCGTCGCGCTGCCGGGGGAGGAGGGCTGATGCCTGCGCCCAAGATCGAGCACCAGCCGAGCGAGCAGGACCGCGAGCTGCGTGCGTTCGAGGAGCTTTGCTGTGTTCTTGGCCCGCTCACCGAGGCCGGGAGGCTCAGGGTGTTCAAAGCGGCGTGGGCGCTGCTTGGACCGGAATGGCCGCCGCCCAGCCCGCCGGCCGGGCAGCGGCGAGCGTAGGGGGGGGGCGGGTGAGTCTAGGGCCACCCATGATGCTCGTCACGTCCAACACCTTCCCCGCACGTCGTGGTATCGAGTGGTCCGTGGGCGATGGTTGGGGGCAGGTGCGGCGTCGTGCGGACGGCCGCTGGTACATCGACCTCGGACGGGCCGGACGGCTCTACTCGGGACGCGGCAGCCGCTTTACCACCGCCGCGCAGGCCGAGACGGTCCTGCGGATGGTCCGGGACCTCCATGCGCAGGGGGCCTCACGGTCGCAGGCCGTGGAAGCCTTCCTACCGGCCGCATCCCCGGCCCACCGGGTCGAGCGGTGGCTGCCCGTGTGGCTGGATCGGATGCGCGATCTCGAGGCTGCCGGGGAGGTCGGGCGCGGCTACGTCGAGGAGTTGGAGCGGTGGGGTGGGCAGAAGTCACCCGCGGCGGCCCACTTCGCCCCACTCCTGCGCCGTAGCGTCCACAGCCTCACCGCCGGGGAAATCGAGGCATGGGGGCACGGGCTAAAGCTCGCCCCCAAGACGCGGCTCAACGTGATGGCGGGCTTCCACGCCTTTCTCGTCTGGCTGCACCGCTCCGAGGTGATCGCGCGGGTGCCGCCCTTCGCGTGGCCAAGGGTGCAGGAGCACGTCCCGACCATCCTCTCCCCAGAGACCCAGCTGAAAGTGCTAGGGAAAATCCCAGAGGCGCAGCGGGGGATCTTCCTCGCCCTCGCCCTGCTGGGCCTGCGGCCGTCCGAGGCGATGCGCCTCGACGCGGCGGACCTGGTAGACGGGTGGCTTGCGGTCCGCCGCACGAAGAATCGGCAGGCGAAGCGGCTGCCCGTGCCGGACGAGCTCGCGGCCTGGATCGCCGCCCACGTCCCGGCCGATGCCCGCCTGCGCGGGGAGCCGCTGTTCAGGATGCCCTACACGGGGCGCGGAAGGCGCGGGGCGGGGAGATGGTGCGCCACCAGCCTCCGGCGCGTCTGGGGGGCCGCCTGCGCGGCGGCTGGGGTGAAGGCGCGGCTGTACGAGGGGACGAAGCACTCTGGGGCGACGGCGCTGCTGGCGCTGGGGGTGCCGGAGCGGACGTTGCAGGCGCTGCTTGGGCACCGTGATGCCCGCTCGACGCGGCGGTACGCCCGGCTGGCTGACGTTGCGCTGGTGGAGGCGCTGGGGAGGCGCCGTGGGTCCGATGTGGTTCCGGCTGGAATCGCGCCTGTAAATAGCCGGAATCGCAAGGGATAAGGTGGAGGCGGCGGGAATCGAACCCGCGTCCGAAGCAAGATTTATAAGGAGTTTCGCTGGTTTATGGTCGCAGCCTGAGTGGTTCCGATGTGGTTCCACTACCCGCACGCCCTGATCCACCCCACCAGCAGCACCGTCGGCAGCACCAGCCCGGTGCCGACGGCCAGCGCGTAGGCCCGCCACCGCGGCCGGCGCGGCTCCGGCTGCGGCCGCCTGCCGGGCCCCCGCGCGGGCGTCCCGAGGCAGCCCGGGGCCTGCCAGCTCACCCGTCCCCGTCCAGGCTGGCGATGGCCGACTCGGGGATTCGCACCCTCACCGGCCGCGCGAGGGTCACGCCGTAGTAGTCCAGGGTCAGCAGCTCGGTCCCGGCCACCAGCACCAGCTCCACGAACGGCTCCACGGGCTCGCCGTCGGCGACCTTGAGCGGCGGCTTGCTCATCCGATCCACCTCCGCAGCCTGTCGAAGCTCCACCAGTCCGGGTCGAAGCACCCGTCCACGACGTTCCGCAGCACCAGCAGCCCGCGCCGCCACATGAGGTTGGCCGGCCCCGCGTAGTCCTCCCGGTGCTCGAAGAAGCACCCCGCGTGGGCCGCGCACAGCCGCTTCCCGCTCGGGTCGGTGCGCTCCGCGTAGTCGAACAGGTGCGAGTGCCCCTGCACCGCCGAGACGTGCTGCTTCAGGATCACCATGCGGGCCGGCGTCTCCCCGCCGATGGCACGCCCCATGACGCCGCTTGTGAAGTAGTGGGAGAACGCCACCCCGCCCACGCGGCGCACCTCAAGAAACGCCGCCTCGTCCCAGCCGTAGTGCGCGCTGCACAGGTCCGGCGTCCCGATGAGGCCGTGGAAGCGCGGGTCGATGTCCGCCACCTTGCCGATGCGGTTCTCGTGGTTGCCGAGCGTCCGCAGCTTGTACGGCGCGTAGCCCTTCGCCCGGTCTATCTCGCGCTGGAAGCGCTCCTGCGCGTCGATCCCCGCCGCGATGTCCCGCCAGTAGCGCCGCCCCTCGAAGCACGCCTTGCCCACGTCGTAGGACGACAGCGACGGCATGTCGAACCAGTCGCCGATGTCCACGATCACGTCCGGCCGCAGCTTCGCCGCGAAGCGCCCGAGGAGCGCGTAGCGGTCGTTGGGTACGTCGTGCCGCGCGTGGCTGTCCCCGATGACGAGCACCGTCAGCGGCGCGTGCGCTGGCACCTCGGCCACCGCAACCGGCGCGTGCTTCGGCGTCATGGCCTCGGCGCGGATCTTGGCGAGCGTCTTGGCGTCGAGCGTCTGGAAGTGCTCGATGGCCGCCGCGGCCCGGAGCTGGTCCGCGAGGCTAGAGCCGGACAAGCCGCGCAGCCTTCAGCGCCATCCAGCCGTCCCGCTCGTGCTCCGAGACGTGCTTGCGAAGCGCCGAGTCGGACAGCTCGTAGGTGCCGCTCTCCCGCAGCACGGCATGGAACGCCTTGAGGCTCACCGCGATGTTCTCGGCCAGCGCCGTGCGGATCAGCTCGCGCAACATCTCGCGCGCCTCCGGCTGACACCCGGCGCAGCGAGGGGCACCGCTAAGCGCCTCCTGCGCCTTTCGGAGCCGATCCCCTAGAGAAGTTCCAGCGCCCGGTTCCTGACGTGAACGAGCAGCGCCGCGAGGTGATTCCTTAGCCACGGGTCCCGCTCTTCTCCCTCGTTCTCCATGTGGTCCAGGTAGTTCTGCGCATCGAGCAGCTCCATGTAGAGCTCGATCAGCGGATGGTCCCCCACCCACTCCGGCCCGTACTTCGCGCGGCCGTCGGCCCACTTTGCGTTCTGCGCCGTCTCGACGGGCAGGATCAGCAGTTCGCGTGCGCGTGCGTCGGGCTTCACTAGTCCCCCCCGCTCCGGATGACCGTCACCGTGGCACGCCCCGCCCACGGGTCCGACCACCCGACCGAGCCGCCTGGGCCCGTCGCGTTGACACAGCCCACCGCCACCGTCACCGGGTAGCGCGTGATCTCGCGCGGAAGGTGCTGGGCTAGCGGGTGCCGCCCGCCCCCGGCCGGCGTGCTCGCCTTGAGCCACCCGCTCGCCTCCCCGACCGCGTACCAGCAGGCCACGAGCGAGTTGTCCTGGCCGCCGCGCTTCGTCCCCAGCGGGTTCCCAACCGAGTCCTGCGTCGGCTCCACCAGATGCATCGTCGGCTCAACGCTCGGCCTCCCGGGTGCCGTCACCTCGACGCCCTGCGCTCCGGCCCGGCCGGAGACGAGGACGAGCAGCAGCACGAAGCCGCGCAGGAAGCTCTGCCACGCGGCCCGGTCTGCCCGCGTCCTCCCCCACTCGTCCACCCCGGGCGTCTGCTTCACGCCGTCGCCGCACTCGCGGGCCTCCACGAGCTGGCCCAGCAGATCCGTCACCATGTACCGATCCCCCGTCTGCGAGTAGAGCTCGCCGCGCGAGCCCACGATGCGCGCAGGGCTGGCCGCGCGCTTTCGCTCCTGCCCCACCCGGCGCACCTGCCGGAACGCCGAGCCCTTCCGCCGCCCGAGGTGGCGGGATCGGTCGGGATACAGGCTCACGGCACCACCCAGCCCCAGAGCACCTTGGCCGCCGTGCTGACCACGCTCCCCACGCCCTCCAGCAGCGACGGGACGATGGCCCCTCCCTCGCAGGTGACGACGTGAGCCGGTGCGCTCGAGATCAGCCCGGCCTCGCCCGTGGGCATCGAGTAGGACACCTTCGCGTCCTCCCCGATGGCCGCGCAGACGACCTCGCCGTCCGGCATCACCCGCGCCGTGGCGCACCCGAGGCCGAGGGCCAGGGCCGCTGCGACGACCAGCAGACTCGCCAGCGCCCACAGCACCGCCCCGCGACCCTCGGCCTCGTCCCGGGTCACTTCTTCTGGCCCGACTGCAGCAGGCCGTAGAGGATCGCCAGCGTCGGGACGATGCTCGACGGCAGGTCGATGGCCGTCACCGGCTTGCCGGCCGCCTTCTCGGCCTCGGCCGTGGCTTCCTGCTGCGTCAGGAAGAGCACCACCGCGAGCAGCGCGGCCTTCGCGATCAGGAACCACCGACTGTTCAGGAACTCACTCACCGCTCACCCCCTTCGCCGGGCGGTACTCGACCCCCGGCACCAGACACCCGAGATCCCACACCCGCCCCGCGATCTCGCGGGAGCAGACGCCGTGCTGGCGCGAGTGCGCCTCCACCGTCATGCCGTGGCCCGTGCTGATGGCGACGTGCCCGGCCTTGCCGCTTCGCTTCCGCCGGACCAGCACCGCCCCTGGAATCCGCGCCGCTTCCTCGGGCGAGATCGGCGTGCCGTACCGCTGCGCGTCGTCGAACCAGAAGCCAGAGTACGCATCCCCGCCGCGCGAGCAGCCGAAGAACCGGCCCATCCCGGGCGGCTGGCCGACCAGCACCGCGTAGACCCACGACACCAGCTCCGCGCAGTCGAAGCCCTTGGAGCCGTCGTAGTCGGGGTCGTCCTTCGGGACCATCACCCCCCAGATGTACGGCGAGCCGATCATCGTGGAGGCCAGGGCGACGACGTGAGATCCGGTGGGCCGCTCCATCAGTGTCCTCCGTTCTCGTTGTTTCCGTTGAACGGCGTACCGCTCCTGCCCGCCTCGTAGGCTTGCCACTTCTCAAGCTTCCCGATGCGGCCGTTCTGGATCTTCACCTGCGCCACCATCTCCGACAGCCCGTCCCGCACCTGCTTCCCGAGGCTTTCCTGCCGCACCGCGAACACGATCACGGCCACACCCGAGAGCAGAACGGGCCAGTAGTCCATCAGCCCCTCCACCATCGTCCGCCCTCCAGAAGCAGCAGCGCGTCTAGTATCCAGTGATCGGCTTCGGGTTCTGCCCCGTGCCAAGCGACCAGGTTGAGAAGTCCCCGAGGTTCTGGAGCACGAAGTCCCCCAGCGCCGCGTGGGACACGCCGAGCTGACGCCACCCGAGCCCCGTGGGCCTTCCCGCGTCGCACGGATCGGTCGGGATCTGCCGAGACACGAAGCCACGGATCGTTCCGCCTGTGTTCGCCTGCGGGTACAGGTTCGAGAACGTGAGGCACGAAGCCGAGGCCGAGGTGCCGCAGGCCGTAGACGCCGTGCGCTGGTAGGTCGTCGCCATGCACACGTCCGAGTACCGCGCACCGTTGCCCGAACTGGCGTCCGCTCCGAGCCCCCGCGCCGTGGCGGGAGCGGTCGATGTGAGGATGGCACCGTTCACGGTGACGGCGTTGTCCTCGGCCTTCGCCGTTCCCCAGCAGTTCGTCGATGCCGTGCCGCTCGGGATGTTCCCAAGTGCCCAGATCGTCCTGGTTACGCTCACCCGGATGAGCTTCGCCTGGTTTCCGAAGTTCCCGCAGATGTAGAGGCCGCCCGGCTGCACCCACACGGAATCCCCATAGTCGAGGGTCGCCCGCTGGGTCCGCGCGCTGCCGTAATCGAGGGTGGCATACTCCGCACCCGCGCCCGGCGTGTTCGCGTAGAAGAAGCTCCCAGCCGCCTTCGCAACGCTGTAGATGGAGCCGCCGGTCTGCGGGTGGAAGATGATCGAGCCCGTCACTGTGGCCGCCAGGATCGACCGGGCCACGCTCGTGGACGTGCCGTAGGCTGCAAGGAAGGCGTTTGACAGCACGCTCGGATCGGTCTCTCCGATGAGCGTTGGCGTGGTCGCGTACTGAGACTGCAAGTTCCCGACCATGTTCTGCCCTGAAGTCGTGCTGTACCCTGATCCGCCGATCACGACCCGGTTGATGCTGGCCCCGGAGACGTTCACCACGAAAGCGGTGTCGTTGATCCCCGTAGACACGTAGTCCCGGACGTGCACCGTGCCGCGGGTCTTGTAGAGCTGGTGCGTCGTCTCGGTCCCGGTGTCCGTGACGATGACCTCGAGCCCCTGCTGGCTCGATGCCGTGTTCGTGAAGTTCTCGTAGACGAGGAAGTCCGACAGGCTGAACGATGAGTTCTTGTCCGTGCTCGTGTAGTTGTTGTTCTGCGCGAAGACGGCATCGTCGGACAGCCTCTCGATGCGGGCACCGTCGATGACGAGCCCCCTCACGCCCTCGATGATGAAGCCATGCACGCCGGCGGTCGCGGCCGTGGCCGCGGCATCATGGAGGTACAGACGCTCGAAGCGCACTCCGTTCATGTCGAGGATGGTGTCCGAGTAGCGCGCCGACGTTCCCGTGTACGAGGACCAGATGATCGTCGCGGTGTCCGACGTGCTTGACATCGACCCGTGCTGGAACATGGAGTCCACGAGGTAGCTGTCTGCTGAAGGCTGGACCGTTGCGCTCTGCTGGTAGATGGCAAAGTTGTTCGCCATCCCGAGGCTCGGAGAGACGGCCGAGAGCGTCTGAGATCCGAGGCGGTTCCACACGCTGAAGCTGGCCTTCAGGCTCCCGCCGTTCCATCGGACGACCGTCGTCCGCGTTCCGCTCACGTCTCCGTCGATCACGGCCGGAGTCACGATGGCGATGCGGTCGCCGGCACGGGCGCCGTAGTGAATCTTCGCATCCGGCGTCCCGCAGCCCGAGAGATCACCTGCGACGTGGAGCGTGTCCGCACCGCCTCCGCCATCGGTCGAGTAGAGAATCTTCGCCATCTTCCCGGCGCACGTTCCGGTGGTGACCTCGACGTACTGCGCGCCTCCGTCGTTCGACAGCGCGAGGGTCCCCGTCGGGACCGCAACGTCAGACACGAATCCGTAGGGACCGCGGGTGATCGCGGACACCGTGATGGCCGCGGGAGCGATCGGCCCCCGCGTCCCGGCATAGACCGCGCCGCTTCCACCGCTCGCAGCCCAGGTGTCGTAGTCGTAGGTGACGGTATTCGTGGAGACGCCAGAGATATCGTACCAGGCCAGCCGGTTGTATGACGGCCGGAACTGACCCGGGAGGCGCGGGCCCGATGCGGTCTGGATCGGGTCCGTGATGTTCCCGCCGGTGGGATTGTCGTCGAGGTAGACCACGAAGTCCGTAGACGCCGAGGCGATGGAGGAGACGTCCTGCGGGAGCGTCAGCGTCGCTCCGGTGGCGAAGTCGCCCCACGAGATCGACGACACGGGCCCAAGCCACTTGACGCATCCCTGCGGCTGGAACGTGCCGCCCGAGATGGTGAGCGACGCACCCGGCTTGAACGTGGTGCCGCAGCTCTGCCGCAGGCTGCCGGCGGCGATGACCACGGACCCGGTGGTGATGGTGATGTCCCCGTCGATGGCCACGTCCGAGCCGGACGCGAACTCGAAGGTATCGTCCGCGCTGGCCGTGCATCCCGTGACGCCGGCTCCCGAGATCGTTCCGACAGCCGTCCAGCGGGACGCTCCGGCCGCGAAGGTGCAGGTCTCGGCCTGCGCCAGCGCGGGGGCCACCACCAGCAGCACCCCGAGAAGCAGTCGGATCACGGTCTTCATGTCACCTCCACCCCCCGAACGTCCACGACGCCCGTGTTGAATCGCCGAATCGTCTCGATCACGCGCACCGTCATGGGCGCGCTTCGCCACCGCGGCTCCACCGTCCGCAGGTCCCCCACCTCGATGCCCGGCACCTGCCACCACGCGCAGCCCGCGAGGATCAGGACGCCCGCATCGCGGATCGCCTCGGCCACGTAGTACCCGGCCACGTCCTCGGCCCCGGCCTCTGCCTGGTGCGCCAGCAGCACCGCCGCCGCAGCGTCCCGGCGGCCCCACAGCGTCTCCAGCGCGGCCAGCGCGGAGTTCGTGGTGCCCACGTCCGATGTCGTCGGGTTGGCTTCCACGAGGCCGTGGTAGCCTTCGAGGCTGTCTCCGAGGCTCCAGTCCCGCGCGTAGGCGAACTGGAAGCGCGTGGCGAGCTCGCGGCCGTCCCGGCCCACCTCGGACAGCCTGCCGATCTCGGTGAGGGTGTCGCCCGAGGCCGCCGGCCAGCCGTAGTCGCTCTCCGCGCAGAGCATCTTGAGGCGCGACCCGGCCGCTGCCTCGGCCCTCACGAAGTTGCTCCGGCACTCGTAGCCGAGCCGGGCCATCACCTCTGGGAAGGTCACGCCGAGCGTGCGGAAGTCCCCGGCCATCACGATGGCGGCGAGGTTCGTGGCCGCCGTCCCGAAGGTCGTTGCGTCTGGGTAGGCCGCGTCCTGCCCGCAGAAGACGGTCAGGAACCACCGGGCCACGTCCGGCGGCTTCTCGATGAGGCTGCCCACCGTGCCCACGTAGAGGCTCGACGAATCGTCCCGGATCGTGAGCGTGTCGAGCCACACGGTCGGCACGTCGATCACGGCCCCGGGCGGCGAGGCTGGGAGCGTCACCGAGATGCCGATGGTCTCCACGTCGTCGTATGCCGGCGTTCCAACGTCCGTCGGGTCCAGCGCGGGGCTCGTGAAGCTGCCGACGCCGCAGTCCCCAGGCGTGAAGGGCAGCGTCCTGCGGCTCGTGGGCGGGGTCGTGCCGGAGCCGCCCGTGTTCTCGAAGTAGACCACGCCCGAGGCTAGGTCCGTGGAGGAAGAAGCCTTGAGGCTTAGCTGGTACTCGTCCCCGTCGGCCTCGAGATCCACCGTCCCGGTGGTGGCGTTCCGCTGCGCCACCATCTCAGCCGGCATCTCGCGGAAGCGGTCCACCTGGAACTGACAGGCCGTGTTGGCAACGGTCGGCAGGAAGCCGATCTCGTAGCCCTTCACGCTGGAGAGATCGAGCGTCCCGCCGGACGAGTAGAGCGGGAACGTCGCAGGGTCGAAGATGAGCGTGTACCAGCCGTCAGCCGCGAGGATGTGGTTCCTACCGAAGACCCACGACTTGTAGTTGGTCCAGCTCGTGCCGTTGTCGCTGGTGAGCGTGAGCCGGATTCCCGTTGTCAGCGAGAGGCCCACCGTGCTCATGTATTCGTAGCCGTAGCCCGACCCGGTGTTGGCGTTGCTCGGGATGTAGATGTCCAGCGCAATCCGCCCCGTGCTGAAGTCATAGGGCCCGACCGTGTGGACGTAGCCACCGCGGAGGTTTGCGTTCGCCTCCCACGTCGTCTGGTTCTCGAAGCGGAGGCTTCCCGTTCCCTGCGTCTTCGTGCCGGTGTCGGCGGTCACGTTGCAGCCGCCCGAGGTGGTCCAGCCGGAGGCCGAGTCCATCGCGTCGTGGACCGTCTCGGTGGCCGCGAGCTTCCACGCGCCGCTATCGCTCGTGAGCGTGCAGCCGCTGGACGACATGCTGGTCACGTCGTCGAAGGTGTAGGCGTCGGCGTAGGTCTTCGGGACCGTCGGGCCGTCCACGTCGGCGTAGAAGTTGAGGCCGAAGCCGACCGAGGCCCCCTCGATGCGGGCATCCACGATGCGCGTTGCCAGCCCGCCGCCGTCCTCGTAGGTGATCTCGAGGCCCCAGCCCGAGGTGAGGGTCGCGTAGTTGGACGAGTTCGCGCCTGCGAACGGCAGGTTGGCGCTCATCTTCAGGTAGCTGCCGTTGTAGGCCGAGAGGTCCCAGCCGCCGCCGCTGCCCGCGACCACCCACGAGCGCGACGACACCGCGTTGGCCGAGAACTCCGGCGAGTCTCCGAACGTGTTGGTGAAGCCGGGCAGGCCCTCGCGGTAGATGCGGATGAAGCGCACGCCGCTGCCGCCAAAGACCCCGGTGCAGTCCATGGTGCCGTTGAAGACGAGCCGCGCCGAGAGGACCGTGATTCCAGACGGCAGCCCGCCGAAGGTAAGGCGCATCTCTCCGTTGCTGCCGTTGGCCGAGAGGTCCGTGAAGTTGACGCGCGGGGCCGTCGGGCTCACCGACCACGTCTTCAACGGCGTGGCGAAGTCGGACACCTCGATATTGCCCGCCGCGTTCGGCTGGTGGGTATCCACCTCCTGCGTCCCGGCCGTCGTGTATTCGGCCTGCTGCGCCACCCGGCTCGCCTCCTGCGCCGCATCGAGCAGGGTCCGAAGCTGCGCCTGCGAGAAGCGGGCCGTGGCGATCGTCTCCCCAGAGAGCGCCGTCGTGTCCGCCAGGTCCGGCGTGTGCTGGGAGACGAGGAACAGCTCCCCGTTGTAGGGGTTCTCCATGTAGAGCGCGGCGAGGTCGGACACGGAATAGCCGGCGACCGCCACCACCGTCTCCGCGGGCACCTCGAGAATCACGGTCCCGGCCGCGTGGTCCACGGCCTCGGTGCCGTTCTGCGCCCGGGCCGAGATCACGAGGGCATCGGTGGCGGCCGACCGCGAGGCAACCGCGATCTCCTCCCCGTTGGCCCGGGCCGTGAAGGCCGCGATGGGGAAGCCCGTGCGGTCGGTCACGTCCAGCGTCCCGCCGGCCGTCACCGTCGCCGCGAGCGGCAGCGCGAAGGTCGTGGTCCAGCCCACCACGAGGTTCACGCACGGCACCCGCTTGGACGCGCCGAACGGGGCCGGAAGCCGCTGGCCCAGGTCCTTCGGGTCCACCGTCGTCTCGTCCGTGGCCCGGAGCCACGGAACCGTGATCTCCTCGCTCTGGCACAGCACCTGAAACAGGTCGTCGTCGATGCCCTCCGGCATCACGACCTCACCCCGGAACTCGACGACGTGCTCGTCCCCGGCCAGCGCCCGCAGGTCGTACCAGCCCGTCTCGCCCGGAGAGCCGTAGACCGTCGCCACTTCCACCCGGGCGAAGGTCAGATGATGCGCCCGCAGCTCCTGGATCAGCAGGTCCCCGCCTCGGTAGGGCGCGTTCGCCAGCGTGATGCGAAGCTCACGGTCGAAGCCGCGCGCCGTCGTCTGCGGGATGTGGTCGATGCTCTCCGCAAGGTCCGAGACGCCCAGCAGGAAGGGCTCGAACTGCTGCACCGTGCCCGTGTTGCCGAAGTCGTACAGCACCGGCTGCGCCGCGAAGCGGTAGACCTTGTCCACCGTGGCCGCGCTGCGGTCGGTGTACGTAGTGAAGACCACCAGCACGATGGGACGCACACACTGCGCCGCAAGGGCCGCCGCGGTCGTGGTGGCAAGGGCCTTCACTAGCCCACCGCCTCGATCAGATCCATGCTGATCGTGTAGGTGGGTCCCGTACCCTGCGGGTTGACGGAGTCCTGCTTCCACTCGTTCAGGTCGCCGTCGATCAGCATGAGCGTCGTCGCCAGCGTGTCGTCAGGCAGGGCCACATAGACCGGGGCCTTGAAGTTCCCGCACGCGGCCTGAAGCTCATCGAACATCGTCCGGTCCGATCCGCTCACCCAGCGGAAGGTCAGCGTCCCGCGCTGAAGATCCGGGCCCAGCGCCGTCGCACCGATGACGCCGGAAGGCCAGCGGGTCACGTTCACGTTCGAAGCCTTCGGGATGCTCCAATCCGCGATCACGTAGCTCGACGTGGTGCGCTTGCGGCTGAACATCACCTCGCCCAGCTCCCACTGTCCCGTCCCGCCGAAGGTGATCCGCAGGTAACGCTCGGTGCTGCTGGTCAGCGTCTTCTCGATGAGCCCGGCCGCCACCGTGGAGTTGTAGAGGGTCGTCGCGCTGGAGAAGCCGGAGTTGTCGTCGCTCTCCACCGTGATCGTCTGCGACCCGAGGTTGTGTCCGCTCGGGATCAGCAGCGCGTCCACGGCCTCCAGGCCGCCCGCCGTGCGGTCCACCGTGTAGGTCGAGCCCGCGCCGCTGCTGGCGAACTTGAAGAGGCTCTGCCCGCGGCCGTCGATGGAGTAGTGGAGCGGGAAGCCCGTGGCCGCCGCGGGGTTGCTGGCAACGTTCGCCACACCAGCGGTGCGGCCGGCATGGAGGAAGTAGAAGAAGGGAGCCCGGTAGGCCATCAGGCCACCGCCTGGATGAGCGAGATGCAGTCCGAGGCCATCACGGAGTAGACCAGCGCCGCGCCGCTGATGTGCTCGATGTAGACTCGCAGCGGCTGGTTGGTCGTCAGGTACGCCTTGACCCAGAAGTCATAGAGCCCGTACGACACGAGGCCGAAGGTGTGGTTGTGGAACGTGTACCGCGTCACCGGATCGGACGGCCCCCAATCAATCGGGACCGCGCCGCTGTAGACCGTGAACCACGACGTTCCACCGCCAAGCCCCTGCTGCAAGTGGAACTTGTGGTCCCCGCTCCCTCCCACCGTCGTGATCCCGAAGACCACCTTCGGAGCGCGCGTGTAGAACGGCGGGGAGTAGGAATCCTCCGTCCTCATCTCGCGCGGCATCAGGATGCGGGGAGCGGCCGCCATGCTAGTCCGCGTTGACCTCGAGGAAGCTCACCGTGTAGGTGGCCGAGTCGGCGTCCGCGTGCTCGACCCGCACGCGCATCCGCCCCGTCAGGTAACACTGGATGGTCTCGGTCACGGTGGCCGGGCCGAAGCTCTGGTCGGAGAGGCAGAACGTGTACGTCACCGCTCCGGTCGGGTTCACCTGCGTGAAGCTGGCAATCGTGATCCACTGCCCGCTGGCCGAGTCGTAGACCTGCACCTTCGGCGTGAGGCCAGGCGTCGAAGTCACGGCCGTCACGTCCAGCACCATGTACGCCTTGGCGCGGTCCCACGAGAACTCGGCCGAGTTGACCGTGGCCGTGTGCGCGGCGCTGGTGAGTAGGGTCTGGTCCGCCATCTAGCCCACCCTCTCGATGCGGCCCGTCAGCGGGTCCGCGATGTAGGTTGCGTCGCCCGCCACGCGCGTCTGCGATCCGTAGGTGCCACCGACGCTGCTGACGAGACGCGAGCCGCCGCCGGCCAGCTCGGCCCGGGTACCGCCCTGCGAGAAGCCGATGACGCCCGGGATGGCACGGCCACTGCGGTCGAAGACGCCCTGCACGAGCGCCGAGGTGCGGCTTGCCTCCTCTGCCGCAGCCTGAAGCGCCGGCACCACCGTCGAGCGCACGGCAGAGGCGTAGTCCTCTGCGAATCTTCTGCCCTCGCGGAACGCCTCGTTGGCGCTCGTCTGCGCCTCCGACTGCTCCTGCGTCGTGCCAATCAGCGCCCGGTTCGCGGACTCCGTGGCCTGCTGCGCCCGGATGAACTCCTCCTGCGACACGAGGCCAAGCCGCATCCCCTCACGGAATCGCTCGAGCGCCTGGTTGTTCTCCTCGATGGCGTTCAGCACGTTCGTCTGGAGCGTCACCCCAAGCCGCTCGGCGGCAGCGCCCAGCGCATCCTGCGTCTCGGAAATCTCGCCGCTGATCCGCTTCTCACGCTCCTCCGCGGCGGTCAGCTGGTTCCATGCCTTCGTGGTGGTGCCGAGCACTTCTGCCAACGTGGTCATGTTGCGCGCCGTGCGGACCTGCTCGTCCGTCACTTCCCGCAGGCTCTTGAGCGCCCGGTCCCGCGCCGAAGCCTCCTCGGCCTCGGCCTTCGATGCCTCGCCACGCGCCTTCTGGATCGCGGAGAAGATTTCGAGGAAGCGGCCGAGGTACGGGATCGAGTCTTGCGCCGCGTCGCCCGCCGTGCGGAGCGCAGCGGCAAGCAGGCCAGATCCCTCTCCGGCCCGTGAAGCATCGTCTGCCACCGCGTTCAGAACCGCCGCCGTATCGCGGAGAGTCTGGTTCGTGGCGTCGGACTCGGTGACGAGCTTGCCGATGGCCTCCAGCACCTCGCCGTAGGCGTTGCCGACCTGCTCCACGGCGCCCGCGTAGGTCTGCGCGTCCGCCACGGCCCGGCCGCCGAACTTGTCGTTGATCTTGGCGAGGACCGCCGCCAGCCTCTCGCCCTTCGGGATGCCCTCCTCCAGCACGATCCCGTACCGGGTCAGCGTCTCCGTGGAGCCCTGCGACGCCTTGGTCAGCAGGTCGAAGGCCGTGCCGATGTCGATGCCGCGGCCAGCGGCGAAGTCCGCTGCGGCCTGCGTCATCTGCCTAAGCGCCTCTTCACTCTTCACGAAGGATGCGGCGAGGGCCTGACCCTTCGTGATGGCGTCGTCGCTGAACTGCGTGACCTTCTGGAGCCCGGACGACATCTCCTGAAGCCCACGAGACACCTCGGCACCATTCGGCCCAAGGTCGGCCAGCGCGTTGTCGAGCTGCTTGATTCCGGCCGCGGACTCCGACGCCGCCGCAATCGAGTCCTCCATGATCGAGACGACGCCGGCAAGCGCAGCCGTTGCCGCCGCCGTCGCGGCGACGAACTTCCCAGACAGCCCGTCCGTCAGGTCCTCGAAGGCGTCGTCCACCTTCTTGACGGTCTGGCTCGCCCGGTCGTCCGCCTCGATGCGGACCTTGACTGTCTGATCCTTCGCCACGGGGCTCCTAGATGAAGGTCAGCGACGCCTCGGTGTTGGCCGAGGTCGCCGTGCAGTAACCCTCGACCGCGTGCCCCTGGTAGGGGCCGATCTTCGCGGGCTCCAGCGAGGTCACGACGATGTTGTTGAGCGCGACGGTGAAGCCGAGGCACGGGTTCGTTGCCGTCCCGTCCGCAGCCGTCCCCACCGTGAACGTCATGTCCTCGGTCGGGGCCGTGAAGCCAACCAGCTTCGCCCGCTCGAAGTCTGTGTCGGTGTCTTCGCTGTAGAACTCGCCCGAGATCGTGATCGACCGGCCCGTCTGCCGGCTCGTCGTGCCGTTCGTCGCGTTGCTGTCCGGCGTCTCCTCGATCTCCGAGTCGATGGACACCGTGAGCGAGGAGAAACCGCGCGCATCGACCGGGCCCCACACGTTGCCCACGTTCTTCACCACCGGGCTCGACACCGAGGACACCGTGCCGTAGGCGAACGTCGGCACCGTGAGCGCCGCCGTGAAGTTGTAGACCGAGCCGATGGGGATGGTGAAGGTGGCGATGGGAACGTCACCGGGCGTGAAGTCGATGGACAGCGAGGCGAAGCAGTCCATCGCCACCCAGGCGTTGCCCGTCGTCGCCGCGGCCTCGCCCTCCCACAGCTTGATCGTCACCGGGGCTGCCGCAGCCGGGACGTACTGGTGGCCGACACCGGAGCCCCACGCGCCGCCGTTCCAGCCTGCCGCACGGAGAAGCGCGTTCAGGCCCGGATAGGTGGTGGAGAGCGCCATGTCGCCGTCCACCGGGGTGGCCGTCGCCGTGTTGCCAGCCCCGCGCAGCGCGCAGACGATGGTGATGGTCCCGCCTTCGGAGAGGAAGGTGCCCGCCTGCCGGGTGAACGAGCCGGTCACGTCCACCGCGTCCCGCTCGCTGCGCTCCAGCGAGATCGAGATGCCGGTTTCGCCGACACCGCCCGAGGGGTCCCCGAGTACGAGGCCGTCGGAAAGGCCGAGCGATCCCGTGAGGCCCGCGATGGTGCTGTTCACCGTGCCGAGCCCGGAGCCCTGCACGCCGACGGCCACACCGAGGCCGAAGTTCACGTACGTCGTTGCCATCTCTCACCCCCCTACGGCACGAGGTCTACAGCCACCGTGACCGTGTACGAGATCACCTTGCCCACCCGGCGCACGTCGCCCAGCTCGAGCGTAGGAGAATCTGCCAGCGCGAACGTCGTTCCAGCCACGCGCCACGTATCCGGGTCCAGAAGCGCATCCAGCACCGGCTGCATCGTCCCCGCCGTCGCGCTCTCCGTGTAGCTGCGCTCCGCACCCGACAGCCGGTGATGCACGTCCAGCCGCATCAGCAGCCGGCGGTACTCCGCGTTGCTGTCGGATCGCTCGTTCACCAGCGCCGCAGCGCCACGAAGCTGGAACTTCGCCGACCCGGCCGTGATGCCCTCCAGGTCCACGCGATGGTCCGACGCCATGCGCGTGGCACCCGTCGTGCTGGCAATCAGCGCGGCGAACGTCCCGAGTGCGGTGGCGGGAGACGGCACTACACGTCCTCCACGGCGGTCACTTCCAGCCGCCCCACGCGCCGCGTCTTTCCCGCCAGCTCCACGATCTGCCGTGCCGACACCGTGGCGTAGTCCACCGAGGACGTGAGCGTCCGGTTGGCCGCGATGCGGTCGCGGATGGCGTCGAGGTAGACGGCCATCGCTTCCTGCCCCACCTCGTCCCACACGTCGATGGTGCAGACGAAGGTGCGCCGCTCCTGCTGGAGATCCAGCAGCTCGATCTGCTCGGCAGGCGAGTGGACGAAGACGTGGGGCAGCTCGTCCTTGCGAAGCTCCTCCCCGAGCCGGAAGTCACGCTCCGCCCCAAGCGCACCGGCCGGGATCGCCGGCACCGCCGTGCGGCACTCCGTGATGAGCACGTCCATGACCGCGCCGAAGTCGCTCACAGGGCAAGCTCCTTCTTGATCTCGGCGGCGAAGAGGTCGGAGAACGTCTTGGCCACGTCGTCGAGCGCCGGCTGGAGGAAGGGCCTCGCGGGGTAGGTGGCCGTGTAGCTGGTGGTGCCGCCCTTCGTCCGGCGGGTCATGCGATAGGTGCCGCCGAACTCGTGGACAGGCGCGTACCGAAGGTTCGATCCAACCTCGACGGCGAAGGGCAGCGGGCCACGGTCCACAGCAATCGAGCGCCGCAGCGCACCAGACCGCGAGGTCACACGGAAGGGATGCGGGGGCGTCTCGGTGCGGTTCTTCCCGCGCCCAACCACGCCTC
>ERZ761594.298-NODE-298-length-16908-cov-10.583754_pt1 | contig 16908 bp, 18 predicted proteins | sample MGYA00511036_ERZ761594 | MGnify/ENA primary metagenome ERZ761594 (study PRJEB28899, sample SAMN03785561) | bioreactor sludge metagenome | biome: EBPR Sludge; feature: EBPR Bioreactor; material: 0.22µm filtered reactor supernatant | place: Saint Lucia: Queensland... | reverse complement strand
GGGTGAAGGAAGATACGGATTAATAAACGAAAAAGGTTTGGAGTATCTTTACCTAAAAACTCACACTAAACATTACAATCACCATTTAAACAGATACTTGTATTCATATCTGTACCAGAAGTATAGCACTATCCTAGTATTTGTCAAATACTATAAGTTTTAGCTTCAATAAAGCATATACTTTGCCTCTCTCTCAATATTATGAGATAATCCACTTCTCGCATTTGTTAATAGCACATTGAAAGGCAGTTGTAATGAAAAACAAAGCACTGTTGCTCTTCGGCTTGTTTCTGTTCATGTTCACCAGTAGCGTGATGGCTCAGAAGAAACCTATTGGCTTCCTGTTGGGTGTCATCTCAGAACACCACACCGATCACGCACGCTATGAACGGATCCTTGGAGTGGATTTAACAACCATGTCGATGTATCGATCATTTGGCGGAGATTATAGTGGCTTTGATGCTGACCCTTTGATCTTAAGTTATGCCAAAGGTAACAATCTCGAACTGTTCGTTTCCTGGCAGCCGCAGTATGAGGAAACAGACTACCTATCTCAGATTCTGGCAGGCGAAGTGGATACATACATCCGCGAGTTTGCGCGGGATATAAAAGAATACGGTAACAATGTCTGGCTCAGTTTTGCGCCCGAAATGAATGGGGGCTGGTCCACCTGGGGACAACGACCTGAGGAATTTAAATCGGCATACCAATACATCTATCGCCTCTTTTCCGAAGAAGCGGTCACGAATGTACTGTGGGTATGGCAGGTCAATGTCATCTTAGATGGCGAAGAACTGAATGATTATTATCCTGGTGACTTCATCAATATCATTGGGATCGATGGGTATAACTGGGGTGGTGATTCGTGGGAATCATTCGAATCGGTTTTCGCAGAAACATACGAATACCTCACGGAATGGTATGCGCAGAACATTTATATTACAGAAACAGGTTCTGCGCCCGGGCCACAAAAAGCCTCGTGGATTATCCAGATGTTTATGAGCCTCGGACGCTTTCCTCGCATTATTGGAATTAACTGGTTTAATTTCGATAAGGAAAATGATTGGAGAATCGCATCAGGGAATCAAGTAGAGGCTGAAGCGCAATCTCGCGCGTTCAGCGACGGCGTATCAATCGCTCAGACCTGGAATACCTACAGACTAGCTACTGTTGTCAGGACCATGTTATCCGTTCCTGATACTGAAGATGAAACACCCACTGATGCAGATAACTTGCTTGCAAACGTGAACTGGATGTCGTCTAATTCGAACTACGTCACAGAATCCGACGGCACGATTACGTTTCTTGAAGTACCAGAGACAGCGGACCTAAATGCAATGATGTTAACCACACCAATCGCACTGGAAGCCAACGTCAAATACCGTTTGACCTACTTTGTCACCACACAGACAGTTGATGGCGACTGCGGCGTGTTTATCGACACGGTAGGTACAGAAAAGGCAGGCGACTGGCTGGGTCCAGTCGAAGACGGACAAGGGCTCATGCAATACGACTTTAGCCTGGACGAAGGAGTATTTCAGGGCGATGTGCAGTTTTACTGCGCACCCGGTGCCACACAAGCACCGGTGATTAGTAACGTTGTGCTTATGATTGACCCACAATAAGCAATTACACGGGCAGGGAACTCTTTTTTCCTGCCCTTTTTTTATGCTGTTTTTCGGGTTTGGGTGTCTCAATCCGAATACGAAGATCAGTTAATGCATTCATGAAATATCGAAATGCATCGTATGGCGTGTCGTAGGGGTTAAAGTACTTATGAACATCCCCATCTGCAAACCACTTGGTACACATATAATAAAAATGATCACTCGTGGTCATTCGCCTCCAATTTTCGATAACCGCCGGATCTTTAGACTTCATAACGGTCTCATAAATGCTATATAAATTATTACTCGCGTCATGCTGCATCGGGTTTGAAAGCCATGCAGATAAATCCCGTTCTACATCTGCCCACGAAATATAATTCGGAATACTTAACTCAGCAGCTACGTCATATCGTTTAATCGCTTCACTTGGAGTAACAAAATCATTATCTGGGTGTTTCAACAGTTCCGAAGGAAGTTCTCGTAAGAAATCAAATATCCCGGTGTCCTCCCATTGATGCTCCCCGAGCGTTTCGTAGTCCATAAAGAGGTTAATCACATTTCCGTTTCCGTTTATCGCATTCGCCCACTGTGCAAATTTTGGTGCAGTAAGTGGCCATTCTTTCCAACTCCGTTCTCCAAAACGAAATGCAATATCATCTGACAATCGATAATTTTTAAGAAGCAGTTTTAAATTCTTCGTGCCATGTGCTTTGTACAAAAAGTTGGGACTTCTCCACCCCAAGATGTGGTCCGCACCTTCGGCCAAAATGCCCTTGTATCCCATTTTTTCGACGTAAGCTGCTAATTCATCGTTGTAAATTAATTCTGTATTTCGAAAGACTGTTGGTTTGACGTGAAAGAGTTTATAGATTTTCTTTGCATGCATTTCAACCTGACTTTTAAATTCTTCCTTGTTATAGAGAAATGCAAGTGAGTGGTAATACGTCTCTGCAATTATCTCAGCTCGACCTGTCTTCATAACCTTTTGAAAAATCTCAAGTGATTCCGGAGAATACTCTTCAAGCTGTTCAAGAAGAATGCCAGTAAAACTAAAGCTCACCCTAAATTCTTTGTGCTTATGAAGAAGATCTAACAGAAGTGAAGTTGCAGGGATATAACATTTCCGGGCTACTTTCTCGATAATTGCTTTATTGTCGAGCGAAGTGCCACTTTCATCGTTAAAATACGTACTGTCTTCTCCGATTGCAAAATGACGGTATTTCTTAACACGTCGAGGCTGGTGAACATGAAAGTAGAAACAGACTGAAGCCATAGTGACAACAGTGTATCACGAATAATTGGGCATAAAAAAAGGCGCAGCTTCGCTACGCCTTTCGTACAGTGCTTAACAATTGCGCCGTGCGCGATCCGCCTTAACGCTTTGTTTGCGAAGCGCTTGATTTTGCCGACGATTCTCTTTTTGTGTAAATTGGTATTTTGGGCGACGTCTTGTTCCGGGGAAATTTGGAATAATAACGACAACTGGTTCCTCTAAAATATCAATGTTGTGAACTTCACCATCTCGTTCAAAGGGCATGATCTTACCTCAAAACACATATCGTACGATACGAAAGTATATCACTTAGCATTAGTTCTTCGAAATTATGTAACTGATTTATAGACGGTTTGCAGTTTTTTAGCGGCCTTATCCCAACTACAGTTCATCGCTTCTTTTTCACCGTTTTTACCCATTTCAGTTTTCATAACGGGATATTCTAATACTGATAGGATTTGGTCTGCCATCTCATCTGTATCCCAAAAATTGGTTTTCAAAGCATGGAGCACGACTTCAGACGCTCCACTTTGTTTGCTCATGATAACCGGCGTTCCATGCAACAAGCTCTCAAGTGCAGTAATACCAAATGGCTCTGAAACAGATGGCATCACATAGGCATCAGCCGTGTGGTAAATTTTTGATCGTTGCTCATCGCGCATGAAGCCAACAAAAAGCATGTTGCCCGCAATCCCTAACTCTGAAGCCATTTGCATGGTTTTCCCTTCCATATCACCGGACCCCACAATGACAAACATCGTCTTCGGCTGATACTCAAGCACTTTTTTGGCAGCCTTCACAAAGTAATCAGGGCCCTTTTGCAGGGTCAGACGCCCTAAAAACAATACAATTCGATATCCAGCTTGCTTTAATTTCATTAATCCAAAATCATCCTGATCACGGCCAGGGTAATCAACCGGGTTAATACCGTTATGCACTACTGAAATTTTACTTTCAGGGATGCCGTAATGCTCCATAACTAATTGCTTTGTAAATTCGCTTACCGTAATCACTTTATCGGCTTTCTCCATACCTTCTTTTTCAACTTGATAGACTTGCTCGTTTACATTTCCTCCACCTCGATCAAATTCGGTTGCGTGAACATGAACAATGAGTGGTTTTCCACTAACTCGTTTTGCTTCCACCCCTGCTGGAAAACTGAGCCAATCATGTGCGTGGATTACATCAAACTCTTCTTTTTGGGCAATATCTTTGGCTCGCATTGCATACCGCATCACTTCTTCAAACAAACTCGCACCATAAATATTTCCCTGCATTTTTTGAATCATCGAGCCGTATTGTTCGCTCGTAGCGTACGGGGTAAGCAAGGACTGCACCGTCCTTACATCTAAAAATACGTTGTTCGCGAAAACAAATTTGAAGTGCTCATTTGTTGTGACTTCTTTGGGAAGGACGAAGATAATTTCAGTACCATTTTCAGACAACGCGCGAGAGAGACCTTGACAGGCCACACCTAGGCCGCCGCTATTGTGAGGCGGAAACTCCCATCCAAACATCAAAACTTTCATGGTTAAAACATCTCTTTTCACTATACACCGTAGCGTTTAGAAAACGTATCCGAGAAGAAGGAGTAAAACACCGTGAACAAGAAGATATGTGTCAAATTGTTGTGGGGTAAAAGAGATGGGAAGACCTGAAGCCCACCTCGCGAGTGGTTGCTTTTGTCTCAAATCAACAATTTGGTCCACTAACAAACTTAAGAGAAACCCGAGCACGAGACCACGACCAAAGAGCGTTCCATTTGAAGTAATGACTAAAAACGCAAAGAGCACAAATAAACACTGGAAAAATACGGTGTGAAACACAAGCTTTCGTCGCTCATCGCGTGTTGTAAATAGTAAAACAATAGCACCTTTTACATCTCTTGCTGCAAGCTTTGAATGAACTCTCTGTGACGTAATATCACCTGGCTTCAAAAAGAGTGCGTACAGCAGATGATCAACATCTGGTAAAAAGGTCCCAATCAATCCACCTCCCATGAGAAGAAGCATCGCCTGATAATTAAAAACGAGGTTCTGCAAAAAAACGTATGGAAGAAGAAACACAAGAATGACGAGAATATGCAGAAGAATTTCTTGACGAAGGGTCCAACGCTGCATACTTTATCTTAATCATTCTCACTGCTCAGGGCAAGTTTTTCTTTCTCTTTACTCTTTTTCTTCAGTTCACCCACTTTCCACATAAACAGTCGTCCTTTACTTTTGGCATTTTGCGCATCTTTTACGAATCGACGAGCGGCTTCCAATTGTTCCCGTGGCATTGTTTTTGCAAGGCGCATATAGAGGGATTTATGACTTAGATCATTTAATTCAACTGCTAAATCATACGCATACTGCTGAAACTCACGAGAGATACGTTTGTTTTCATCTTCCTGCTTATACTTTGAGAGCAGGTCTGATAATTTCTTGGGTTTATTTTGAAGTGACATCTGAAGTCTTAAAAAGCTCGACCTGCACTTTTTCTATTGTTTCATTCAGTACTTTCAGCTCATCTGGTGAAAACTCTTGTAATACATACGCCTCTCCCGGGATTCGAGCGAGTGGATCTCTGTTGTCGACTCCAATCCGAACCCGACAAAATTGATTTGTTTTCAGAGATTCTTCAATTGAAGTGATTCCGTTATGTTCTTTAGGACCAATCCCAAACTGAATTTTGTACGATCCGAGTGGAATATCCAAGTCATCATGAATGACCGTGAGAGATTTGTAGTCCTCAGGATATTCTCGAACGAGCGCAGAAACCGCGCGACCGGAGTCATTCATAAAAGTCTCAGGCTTCATAAGGACAAGTTCCGATGATTGTGCTACCAATGCATGGAGATACTTGTTTTTTTCAAACGAAATATCATTATGTTTCGCAATCGCATCGACGCATAAAAAACCTGCGTTATGTCTCGTCTTTTCATACGCTACTCCTGGATTCCCAAGTCCAACAAATAATTTCATGTTATTTTTTTTGCAGTTTAAATAAGTGCATTAATTCTTTCAAAGAAGTGGCATTTGAAACATCCTTATCATCTCGCATCTTCACTAATCGAGGGAATCTCAGCGCTAACCCCGCCGTATGATTAGGACTTACGGTAATATCATCAGCTGCAAGTTCAACAACCACACTTGGTTTTACCCAATAGTCAGGTGTTAAATTTTTGTGCACTTCATATTCCGCTGGTTTATCAGCAACTTTTAACTGAGCGAGCGTTTCACTCAGTTTCTTAAATTGATCATCCGTTAGTCCGGTCCCCACCTTTGTTACCGTCTTAATAGTCTCACCATCAATAATCCCTGCTAAAAACTGTCCAATGCCAAATCCAACACGTTTCCCTTGCCCAACTGAGTATCCCATGATCACTGCATCAACGGTGTCTGATAGTTTTCCGGTCGCTTTCTCTGCCTCTTTCATCTTTACCCATCGCCACCCAAAACGACCTGGAACATAGGTGCTATCCACTTTCTTTACAATAATGCCCTCAAGTCCTTGTTCACGATATTCGTGGTGCAATGACTCAATGCGGAGCGGGTCTGTGGTAATGTCAAACGCATCAACTTTTAATAAGGATCCGTTTTTAATCGTTTTTGTTAACAGTGCTCGACGTTCACGATATGGCATATCCATAACGCTTTCTCCATCTTTGAACAAAATATCAAACACTTGAAATGTTACTGGGATTTTCGAGCGAATATCTTCGATTTCGTGTTTTCGGCGTCTTTGCATAGTCGTTTGAAAATCGGCAATCTTCATAAGTTCTGGATCCATGCCGACTGCTTCAGTGTCTAAAATAATGCTATCCGCATGCATGTGATCACTGATTTCCATAAGCTCTGGGAACATTGGTGAAATATCCTTCAAATTGCGGGTGAAGCATTTCAAAATATTTTTGGATTTGCTGTAGTGAATCAGAACACGCAATCCATCAAACTTTGGCTCAACTGAAACTTCTCCCATTTTTGCAACCATCTCAGCTGGACTTTTTAAACGCTGACAGAGCATTGGCATAACGGGAATCCCGACAACGGGTACTAAATGCTTAGTGAGAGACTGACTTCCATCCTTTTTAACTCGATATGCAATTTCTCCAATATCAGGAATTACTTCAAAAGCTTTCCCGATCCCTGCACTCGCCGATTTATCTCCAGTCTCCATCCAAGATAATGCATCGATCATTGTCTTCTCTGAGAAACCGAGCCGAACATTTCCAGTCAATATTCGAATGTAGTAAAGCGCCTCAGAAGGAGCACTTGTTTTCAAAAATGAAGCAATTAATTGAATTCTCTTTTCTTGGCTCCCTTCTCCTGATTCTTTCGTGAGTTCAATTAAGTGGGTAAAGACGTCATGGACTGACTTTTCTGTGTTCGTCTTTTTTGATTTTGCATAATAGTGAGCAGTAAGCCCTAAATCCCCTAACTGTTTGTATTGAGCCGTTACTGCTGCAAGTTCCGTATCGTATGCTTCGGACATTGCCCTCAAGATCATTTTTTCAGCAACATTAAAAATAAGCCCTGAATAAAGCGGTCCAACAGACCCTGTGAGTAAATAACTTCCTTCTCGTATCTCAGTAACAGGAAGCTTCTCAAACAAAGTGCTTAAAAGCTTTGTGATTTCAATTCGAGAGGATACTTCTTGAAGGGAGGTAAGATATGACGTGAATTCTGAGAATTTCATGTCCTCAATTGTACCTTACACGTGCGTTGAGAGGTAGGTTGAGAAGAAAATATAGGCAAAAATGACAACTGCGATAAAAATGATCCCAAAAATTAAACTCACTAAGCCATGCCACTCAGCATGGATCACTTTATAAATCCCCTCACCGACGAGTGTTAACCCAAACAAGGTGGGCAACACAAGGACCATGTACAAAAATTGCGGGTCAGTAGGAATCATGCTTTCAGTATATATGAGGAGGCTTTCGTTGTACCCTCCTTTTCTATAATACCCTTTTTCACAAGCGCTGTGAGGTCTCGTAAGACCGTGTCATCTGAAACCATTGGAAAGAGCTGTTTCAAGTCTTTCATGACACCTCGTCCATTCTCAGACAGATATTCAATTAATTTCATTTGCCGCTGAGAAAGCGCAACCTGCTCTCCGATTTTTACTTTCATACGAGCATCTATTGAAAGCTTTCTCACATTTTCTTTAATGCGAGTTAGTTCGATCGCGACTACTTCTGAAAAATATTCAACCCAGGTTGTTAAATCACGGGAAGCAATATCTTCGCTTTGACTATCTACTTGGAAAAATGCATCGTAGTATGCATTCAGGTCTACATCAAAGTGCTCCTCGATTGAGAAAAATCGTTTTACATCATAGCCTTCTTTATGCATAACAAGGTTTGCGAATGCTCGAGTTGCACGCCCATTTCCTTCAATAAATGGATGAATGCTTACAAGGACGTAGTGCACAATTGCTGCACGAATAACAGGATGGATATCCAATGAAATTGGGTCATTTAACCAAGTGAAGAATTCATCCAAAAGAAATGGTACCTGGAAAGCTGCTGGCGGCGTTAAGATTACTTTTCCTGTCTCCTCCTCACGAATCACAACTTGAGTGGTACGAAAAAATCCTGCCTTCTCTGGTGGCACAATGTTATAAACAATGGCAGCATGGATATCTCGCAGTGAATCAGTATCATATCCTCCTCGTTTTTCTGCGAGTTCATCGATAATATTAACTGCACGTCGATAATTAATGACCTCTTGCACATCACGATTCTGAGCAATCACTGTTGCACCTTCGAGAATCTGCTTCGTTTGAGACATGGTTAAGTCATTCCCTTCAATGTGAGTCCCGTGGTATACCGTTCTCACAATTGCGTCCTTCATGAACTGTTTCTCATAATCAGGGACAAGTGGTGCATTCTCAATCACTTCTTTAGCAGCTTCAACTGCGCCTAAGAAACGAACCATTTTGTTGGTGATAGAAAACTTTGGAGCGTACATGGAGTTAATATACGCAAAACTTGCGGAAAAAACAACGCTTTACTTTTGATATGAAGCAAGAACACGAGGTATCTCTTCGGCTACATCAGTTGCATTATAGTAAACACCCACTCTTTTATGAATCTCGTCAGCAGAAGCCTTAATCAAATAAGCAGCGCTCGCTGCAGCAAAAAATGGTTCATTTTTTGCTAATAGTGCCGCAGTTAAGCCCGCTTGCGTGTCACCGGAACCACCTTTTGTTAAACCTGCATTACCTCCTTTGACCACAACAACTTTATCTTTCGAAGCAACAACAGTCTCTGGTCCCTTAACAACAATAATACAATCATGTTTTGTAGCCTGAGCTTGTACTGTTGCTGCGACTTCCTCGCTAATGGTCTCTCCCATCTCAAGCTTTTCACCAAAGAGCATGAAGAATTCTTTTTTGTTAGGCGTTACTATTGCATTCTTTGGAAGCCAGGCTGGATCAATAGTTTGCAAACTTCCCGCATCAACGACCCATTTTTTGTGAGCAAATTTCTCAAGAAGTGTTTTGGTAATATCCCGAGTCTTTTGGCATTCTTCATCGCAGAGCTCCATCCGCTCTTTGGCTTCTGAATACTCACTGCTAAACCGGAGAAATCCGGGTCCAATAAGAATAGCGTCACTTTTTTCAATGTATTTTTCAACCTCTTCAAAAGGGACCCAAATAAAACTTGGCAAATCAGCTTGCATATATGCCGCGACCTTCTCTAGAGTTGGTTCGGGAGAACTGAAATACACCATATCAACAATCCTTGAGGCTGCTTTTAATGAAAACAAAGGCGCACCTTTGAAAAGACTTGATCCACCGATAATCGTCACCTGTCCATTGTCTTCCCCATTTGAAGCAGACTGAGGTTGTGTAAGCTTTTTAAGCTCTTTCGATGAGAAATATTCCATAGAAGTTATTTATCGTATGCACTTGCTGTCGCAACACTGTGAGGAGGATGTGTCGATGCTTTTTTTTCATCAAGCCATGCAGGGCGAGAATCAGTAGGTACGACAGGTGTGGGTCTTGTTTCTTCGTCGTCTTCAGCCATTCGAAGCAATTCTTGATCTGATTGAGAGACCTGAACGGGTTCGGGTTCTTCGACTTCTTTTTCTCGGCGGATAACTGGTGAATGATATGGAGTCAAGGGTTGTTCGTACCCTGCACCTGTCACCACGTCATCTGCTGGAAATTTGCTGACGAGATAATCTGGTTCTTGCCCTTCGCGATCATGCTCTAATGACATGATTAATTCTCACCCTATAACTGTATTTTGTCAATACCGGAAAATTCAGTAATATAGTGTGGATCTGCGGTGGTAAAGATGGTTTGCTGCTTTAAACTTGCTTCATACACCAGCTGTCGATGTTTGTGATCAAGCTCTGAAAAAATATCATCAAGCAAGAGCGTTGGTCTGTCACCAGTTGTGTGTGCGATGTATTCCAACTCATTTAACTTTGCCCACAAAACTCCCATGCGCTGTTCTCCGCGGCTCCCATAGTGAGAAAGGTCCTTCCCTTCTTCAAATTCTTTGTCTTCAGAATAAAAAAGCATGTCATCCCGATGTGGGCCTACAAGCGTTACTCCAGCTTGCACTTCTTCCCGTTCATACTGCTTAAGTCTGCTTTCAGAAATCGCGCTTTTATCATACTGAGCTTTATAGATATTCCCACCAAATTCAGCATGCTCATTTAGAAAGGTGATAAATTCATAGCGTTTATCGCTGATGTAATTTCCTTCCTTGATCAGTAACTTATCCCAGAAATAGAGCGTGGTTCGAGACCCGCCCAGCTCCCGTAATTTCCACAGGAGTTTATTTCTCTGACGAAGGCCTTTTTCGTATGACAAAAGCGCTCTTCTATACTGTCTATCGGTCTGAGTAAGAACCGTGTCCAAAAAAGCTCTTCTAATCGAAGGAGATGCATTAATCAGCTCCATGTCTTGAGGCTGAAAAAGTACTGTTTTAAACTTTCCTGCATAGTCCACACTTCGTTTTGGAGTGTTATCAATAAGGAGTCTTTTTCGTGGAGTATTTTTGGGTAATCCTCCTTCTTCTAAGAATCCTTTCGTAAGGACTACTTCAAAAACTTCCGTTTCCTCATCAGAAACAATTTTTGCTTTAATACGAGCTACTTCTTTTCCTTGATGAATGATTTCCTCGGATTTCGTTGTGCGCATACTTTTACCGGTTGAAAGTAATGTGAGTGCTTCTAAAACATTCGTCTTCCCTACACCATTTTCTCCGACGAACACTGTTTGATTTGAGAAGGAGAAAACCGATTCCGTAAAACTCCTGAAGTTCTGTAATGCGAGCTTAGTTACCATGAAGCATCATATCATCTAGGCTTGGCAAATTGGACAGACATACGTTCCCCGCCCGCCAAGCATATATTTCTCGATCACTCCTTTTTTACATTGAACACAGGTCTCACCGGTGTGGTTATACACTCTGGTATGCATTTGATATGTTCCTTCCTGGCCATCAGGAGTCACGAACGCCAGCTCACTCGCTCCACCGTATTTCATTCCCTTCTCAAGTACAGAGAGGATAGAATTATAAAGCACTTCTTGTTCTTCATAGGTTAATCCACTAGATTGGCGTTTTGGATTTATCTTTGAGATGTAGAGCGCGTCGTTGGCATAAATATTCCCGACTCCACTCATGCGCTCTTGATCCATCAGTGTTACTTTTATTGGGCGCTTTGTCTTTCCGAGAATTGCTCTAAACTTTTCGAGTGTTAATGTTGAGAATGGTTCCGGTCCCATTTTTCCGACAATGCCAGTCGAATCACTGTCCGCCGTACGAATAACTTTCACCCATCCGAACTTACGATAATCGTTGTAGTATAAATATCCTCCGTTATTGAGTTTAAAAATAACATGTGTGTGTCTCCCTGGCACACCTCCTGCAACTTTCTTTGATAACTCACGAGGATTCGGTAAGTTAGGACCGCGATAAATAAGCTGCCCTGTTAGCTTTACGTGAATCATGATCGAAAAATCGTTATCTAAATCGATAATTAAGACTTTTCCAAAGCGACGAACAGAAGTAAACTGTGATCCTTCTATGTCCGGTGGATTTCCCTGAAAAATCTTCGGATCAGTTTTTTCTACAGAAAGGATTGAATGCCCCTCGAGAAACATTTCAAGCTGTGTTCGTATTGATTCAACTTCAGGAAGTTCTGGCATTTATATTGCTTTATACACTTCTCGTATCATGTCACATATTTTCTCTTCTGCCGTAAACGAACTCGCAAGAGTGGCAATTTGCTTTGCAGTGACAGACGGTATCTCAATATCTGTTAATAGCGATTCCCACAATTCCTCACTGGGGCCCTTCTCCATATAATTACTAAGTTCATCATGCCACCCACGAATAACTTCATGCGAGACTCCATATGTCTTCTCTTCTTCTGAGATATCTTTTAGTATCTGGCAAATAGACTTCCAATCGTTAAACAATGGATACGTAATCGTGTCTTCGAGTAATTTTACTGCAGTCACATGTAAGTAATCCCGCGGAATCAAGTTGTACAGGCCATACGAAGCAAGCAAAGACTCTCTCTTCTCATCAACAAAGCAGTGTGTGTAAAATCCTGCGTTAAACGAGTTGTTACGAGGAATCTGGTCTTCTGAGGTGTTATATATGTGTGTATCATCTCTTTTAAGCTTTGCAATGTATCGTATATCTGGGAACACTGTACCAATCACGAAATCATGCCAATCATGACCTCCAATTCGGTCGAAAATTTTCTTTCCATAGACGATGTGAGTTATTTGGCTTGCCATACTGATGTAAGGTATTTAGTGAAACGGTCTGCAAATGTTTCTTTTGAAAAGCGCAACGCATTTTTCTGAATGACTGCAGCATCCCACTTCGTTTTGTTAAATCGAGTAAATGCTTCTTCGAGTGTCTTTTTATCCGTTTTATCGATTAAAATACCCGTCTTTCCGTGAATCACAGACTCCTTAAATCCTCCTCCATTAAACGCGATCACTGGCGTACCAGCAGCTTGCGCTTCTACAACAGTCATTCCAAAGTCCTCATCCTTCGCAAGCGCAATAAACCCTTTTGCTTGCGCGTAGAGTTTCCACAACTCACTGTCGCTTACCCTCCCCAAGAACGTGACATGTTCTCCACCAATTGCCTTGAGTTGAGACTCTACACTGGTAAAGCCATCCGCTTTCCCGACAATAGTAAGGGGAATATGCAATTCATTTGCGGCAACAATTGCATCCATAATTCCCTTAGATCCGACAAGTCGTGCGGCGATCAAAAAGAACTCTTGGCGCTTTACTTTTTTGGAGGCTTTAATAATAGTTTGAACGTCAACCGGTGGATATATCACAGTTGCTTCTTTTCGATAAAATTTTCTGATTCGTGTTTGCACGTTTTGTGAATTTGCGATCCAGTGAGTTATTTTTTGAGAAACATTGTAATCGTAGATGCGCAAAAAGTGAGAGATTATTTCGCCATATGCCCTAACAAATATATTTTTGCGCCAATCAATCCCGGTTTTAAACCCATACAAAAACCGTGGAGGGGTATGACAATATGCAATAACTTTTGTATTCTCACCTACTCTAAACCCTTTTGCAAAATAATTTGAACAAGAGGTTATAACCACGTCATATGCAGATAAATTAATGCTTCCCCAAATCCATGGCATTAAAAATCGTAACGGGCTGTACAATCTCCACGGTCGCAATATGGGAGCAAGAGCGCTTTCGTATATCACGCGGTCAGTAAACAATTGATCAGCGGGAGAATTTTTCACACGAAAGGCGGTGTAAATGGGGGCATCTGGATAAAGATCGCTCAGGGTTCGAAGTACGCGCTCCGCGCCTCCCGCATCTTTAATGTAATCATGCACTAATGCAACTTTCATTCCTTTCATAATAGCCTAAGTTGGTTTTCTGAAAGAATACTTTTCGCAGCTTGCTTCACACGAGCAGTGAGCGTTTTAAATCCAAATTCTTCAAAGAGCGCCACTCCTTGAGGATTATCAAGGTGCCACTTATTGCAGTCATCTATTTTAAATTCAGGAAGTGGTACATCGCGAACAATTGTTGCGAGTTTTTGGGACAAAAGCGCTGATTCGCGATGGAGAGTTAATTTTTCTTGTACTTTCTTTGGCAGAGATTCAATATGTGAAAGCATAGTATCCAAAGAACCGAATTCGTGAATAAGACTAATAGCCGTTTTTGGGCCAATTCCTGGAACACCTTTGTAGTTATCAGAAGGGTCTCCGACGAGCGCTTTATAATCAACAATATGTTCTGGATATACCCCCATCTTTTCTTTGGTTTCTTCTCGTCCAAATTTTTTGCCTGAAGCCACCCCAACCGAAGGCATAAATAATGAAACTTTATCACTCACTAACTGCAATAAATCGCGATCCCCGGTTGCAACAATAATTTCTGAGAATGCATCCATTTTAGAAACGATTGTAACTATTGTTCCAATAACATCATCCGCTTCAAATCCTGATTTCTCAAAGTAGCAAAAATTAAATGCAGTCAAGGTTTCCCGTGCTCTCGCAAATTGTGATACTAAGTCAGAATCTACTTCAGCTCGTTGTGCTTGATACTCAACGCTTAATTTATTTCTAAAGGTTGGTTCCTTTGTATCGAATGCAAAGGTGAAGTGGGTGGGTTTAAATTCTTCAATAATTTTCAGGGACATACTAATCATCCCATATACGGCATTAATTGGTTCGCCTTTCTTGGTCTTTAATGGAGGGAGTGCATGATACGCACGGTGTAGAATTGCGTTTCCGTCAACAATAATAAAACGGCTCATGAAGGGTATTATTCAGTCTTTGCTTTAGGTTTTTTGTCAACTAATTCCTCAAATTCATCGCGATCGAGTGTTTCTTTTTCAAGCAATGCGTTCGAGACTGCATCAAGCTCTTTACGATGTTTTTTAACGAGCTCAATTGCCTTCTCACGACCAGTTAATATGATTTTTTGCACTTCTTTATCAATTTTCTCTTGCATCGCAGGTGAGACTTGTGCTTGAGCCCATGGAGTTTCTGAATCAGAAGATGGATCAAAGTTTACTGGACCTAACTCGCTCATGCCAAAGTCGGTAACCATTGCACGCGCAAGAGCGGTTGCGTGTTCGATGTCATTACTTGCCCCTGCTGTCATCTCGTTGTACACAACCTCTTCTGCAGCACGACCACCAAGCATTGCAGCGATTTGGTCAAGTAATCGAGATTTGGTTTCGTGTGTTCGATCAGCTGCAGGTGGAATTAAGGTGTGTCCAAGACTCATACCGCGCGCGACGATTGAAATTCTATGTACTGGATCCATTCCTGCCAAGAAATGAGTGACTATCGCGTGACCGGCTTCATGGTATGCAGTAATCTTTCGATCCTCTTCTCGTTGCAGGCGTCGCTTTGCGGGACCGAGCTTCACTTTTGTTGCTGCCTCTTCAATATCATTCATATTGATATTATTTTCATTGTCGCGTGCTGCAATGATTGCCGCTTCGTTTAAAACGTTTTCAAGATCAGCTCCTGAGAACCCGACAGTTCGATCTGCTACACGACCCCAATTAATATCTTTCTCAAATTGCTTGCCATTCGCATGAATCTTAAGAATTGCCAATCGACCATCTTTGTCTGGCATATCAAGTACTACCCGACGATCGAAGCGGCCAGGTCGCAAGAGAGCTGGATCCAAAAGATCTCCTCTATTGGTTGCGGCAATCACGATGACATTGTCATTTGGATTAAATCCATCCATCTCGACTAAGATCTGATTCAATGTTTGCTCACGTTCATCGTGCCCCCCCATTACACCACGACCACGTTGTCTTCCAATTGCATCGATTTCGTCAATAAAGATAATAGCGGGCGCTTGAGATTTCGCTGTTGCGAATAAATCGCGTACACGAGAGGCACCAACCCCTACAAGCATTTCCATAAATTCACTTCCAGCCATACTGAAAAATGAAACTCCCGCCTCTCCAGCAACTGCACGAGCTAAGAGGGTTTTTCCAACTCCCGCTGGTCCAACAAGAAGTACTCCCTTTGGTGTGCGTGCACCAATCTTTCGATACTTTGCAGGGTTTTTTAGAAAATCCACAATTTCTTCTAATTCTTTTTTAGCATCATCAACTCCTGCGACATCAGCAAATGTGACTGACTGTTTTCCTTTTGCAAAGAGCTTTGCTTTGCTCCGTCCAAAGCTAAAAATGTCTTGAGCACCTTTTGATTGAGCACGAAGAAGGAAGAAAAAGAGTGCTGCCATAAATACGAGCGGAAGAAGAATTCCAATGAGATCAGAAACAAGCTTACTCATTGATTGGTCAGTAATATCGTACTGAACATTCTCTGGATCGATATTTGCTCGGTCTAATAATTCAGGGAAACTGATACTGCTTTCTTTGAGAGTTGTTCTCTTACTCCCATCGTTGTACTCAAGCGTTAGTCGATCATCAGCAATCTGAACTTTCTTCACTTTGTCAGATTTAATATCTTCGAGGGCTTGAGACACATCGATCTTGGTTGATCCAAAATCGTCTTGGAAAAATGTGAGTACGAATGGAAGGAGGAAGAGGATAATAAAACCGCCGAGGATCACGCGCCCTAAATTGATTTTCAATCTGAATTCAACTTTTTTCTGCTTTTTCATAAAACGAGGTTATTGTAGCAGTTACCTAATGCGAGTGCCATTAGGAACTTTTGTTTGAAGCGGCATGAGCACTGGCTTTTCGTCGTGTTCTCCATCTTTTTCAGGAAGCTTCACACTTGCTGCCATAAGCATTCCTTCACTGAAGTTGTATGTACCATCTTCACCTTTTGGTCCAATACGTTTTGGTTCTAAATTTGTAACAAACGGAAACTGTTGTCCGACAAATTCCTCGGGCTTATAAAAGCCAAGCATTCCAGTGAAAATTGTTTTCATCCCAATCTCCTCACCAAAATCGACAGTCAATTTAATGACCCAATGGCTCCATTCAGGAACTACTGCATCGACAACCGTTCCAATGCGCAAATCTAATTTTTCAACACTGTCTCTTATACACATCTCCGAGCCCACGAGACTCCT
>ERZ761594.297-NODE-297-length-16924-cov-11.113937_pt1 | contig 16924 bp, 16 predicted proteins | sample MGYA00511036_ERZ761594 | MGnify/ENA primary metagenome ERZ761594 (study PRJEB28899, sample SAMN03785561) | bioreactor sludge metagenome | biome: EBPR Sludge; feature: EBPR Bioreactor; material: 0.22µm filtered reactor supernatant | place: Saint Lucia: Queensland... | reverse complement strand
TATCTCGACCTCGGGACAGGTGGGTACATGGACATCGGAACGGACCTGACGGATGAAGAGCTCGCAACCCTTCCGAAAGGTCGGCACATGCTCGGCGTCATTGGTACTTACGGCGTAGATGGGTACGTGCCGGTACAACCCACGCCGAGCGTGCCAGATGGTTGGCTACGTGCTATTGATGAGGCTCTCGTTGTCGCGCATATTGGCGTGGCAAACGAGAATGACACATACGAGCAGGCAAAAGCCAAGCTCGACAACCTCATCGGCTTTCATGTCGATGTTGCGACCGACCCTGCCGTGAACGGCGGCTGGAAACTTGTGCCGGTTGAACCGGAGGCCAAGCCATGACCCGCGACGACATCATTGAACTCGCCCTGCAGTGCGGCATCTGGATTCCGCTGGCAAGTGGCCCGGAGCGCGAGCAGACCATCGACAAACAGCGCCGCTTTGCCGCACTAGTCGCATCCGCGGAGCGCGAGGCATGCGCTGAAATCGCTGACGAGTACGAATACCAGCTCGTTGCGGGAAGCTGTGCAAGGGACATCCGCGCACGAGGGGAGACATACGCAGCTAAGTAAATCGGTCCAAGGTATCGCACGACAAATCACCCACTATATTTGTTTGAAATCGATTGCAACCCGGCTATATGCCGGGTTTTTTATTGCCCATACTAAATTCTGTTGCGTTTTACTCCCCCCGGCACTATATTCTGTATCGCTTATAACTCACAAGACGAGTGATACTATGGATGGGGAAATCGTTAAAACGTTCTGCGCAAAGGTCGAAGAAGTACACTCCGCTGATGACTATATTCTTTTAGTAAATCTTGGCGTAGATGGGCTTTTTAAGCGCGTGCGCGCAAGATTATTTGGCGTAGATACGCCTAATGCGTACAAGGCTGCACCGGATACCGAAGCGGGGGCACTCCGCGATGAGTGCAAGGCAGCACTCGCAGGGCGTTGCCTGATAGAGCTTATATCTGAAGGTAAAGGCGGGTGGATCGTGCGTATGTATACGCAGGAGAGCGATACTGTACGTGTATGCATAAATGAGGTACTACGGGAGCGGGGCTATGTGTATACGCCTACGCGTCGGGGGGGTGTCTGATGGAACGAAGAATTCGTCGTAAGCGTAGCGAGGAGCCGGGGGTCAGCGTTAGCGCTCGTGCCATAACGGTGTCCCGAGAGCGCCGCGCAGATATGTCAAATCAGCTAGACGAGACATACGGCTCAGCGATAGCGGGGGGTGTTACTACCATAGCCCCGCCGTTTGACATAAGCAAACTTCTATACATGCTGTCTATCAGTAACATACTGCCTCAATGTATCGATGCTATGGTTACTAATGTGGGCCGTAGCGGTTTTGAGGTAGTGCGTGCACACCCGGATGTCCCTATGGACTCCGCGGAAAAAGAACTGCTTGAGTCGTTCATAGAGAGCCCTAATTCTGACGAAAGCCTCGCGGAGCTGCACGCTAAAGTAGTAAATAACAAGGAGTCCGTAGGCTTCGCCTTTGTCGAGGTGGTACGCGACCAGAAATCCAGGCCCTCGATTCTTCGCCATATACATAGCCATACTGTCAGACTTTGCCCAAAAGACCCGGAGCCGGTATCTGTTAAGTACGATGTGGCGCGCGGCCCGCGGGTGTCTCTTGTACGAGAAATACGGAAGTACCGCATTTTTGTACAGACGGTCGGCGGTGCTTCTGTGTACTTCAAAGAGTTTGGCGACCCTAGAAAGCTAGACTCGACCACTGGCCGGTTTGAGCGGGACGGGTACCGCGTACCGAAAGGCAGGGAAGCTACGGAACTTATACATTTCCGGTTTAACTCTCCGGACCAGTACGGGGTTCCGCGGTGGGCCAACCAGATTCCCGCCATTCTGGGGTCGCGCGAGGCCGAGGAGGTAAATCTACGGTATTTTGAAGAGAATACTGTACCGCCTATGATCCTCTCGGTATCTGGTGGGCGGCTAACCCGAGAGTCTTTTGTATCCCTGAAAAAACTACTCAACTCTCAAGGCGTCGGTAAAGAACGGCAGAACCAGATTCTGCTAGTAGAGGCCGTACCGGAGGTGGAGTCTCTGGACGGCAAGGGTAGTGTAAGCCTCAAGATTGATAAACTTACTGACTCCCGCCCGAGTGACGCGCTATTTAAGGGGTACGATGACGGTAATCAGGAGAAAATCCGATCCTCTTTCCGGCTACCGCCCGTAGTGCTTGGGCTTTCGCAGGATGTCAACTTCGCTACCGCTAACACCAGTATGTTCGTAGCGGAGTCGCAGGTGTATGCCCCCGAGCGCGGGGCCTACGATGAGGTCTATAACAAAACGGTTATCAACGGACGCTACGGTCTAGGGCTGAAGACGGTAAAGCTTCGCAGCAAAAACCCGTCGATCACAAACCCGGAGACGCTACTGAAAGCACTAACCGCGCTTAACGTCATGGGCGCTCTCACTCCGCGCAGTGCACAAAAAGCCGCAGCTAGCGCGTTGCGCACTGAAATAGCGTTCTACCCTGAGCCGGGGGAGGAAGGCTGGGAGCCGTGGATGGATCAGCCCATCGCGCTTACACTCCGCAATACCGCACAGAAAACGCACGATGAGCAGGGTATAAAAACCGAGGAAACTAAAGACATTGAAGACGGTGGCGACATCGGTTTTCGCCCCCCCGAACACGGGCAGGAGTGAGCATGACCTACCAGCCTACACTATACGTACGTGATGATGATGAGTGGGAACGCGTGGTATTGGCGGAGGTTCTAGTACCTGACGCACCCAACGTGTATAACGATTACTGGACTCGTAAGGAGATCGTAGAGGCGGCGTACGCCTTCATGAAGCGGGGGTTCATTATCGACGTGAACCATGACGGGGAGGACGTGCGCGACAGAGGCATCTACGTAGTCGAGTCCTTCATCGCCCGCGCAGGGGACCCAACTTTTGTGGAAGGGTCTTGGGTCGTAGGTATGCGTGTCGAAGATGACGATTTATGGTCGCAGATTCTTTCAGGGGAAATCAACGGGTATTCGTACGAAGCGCTAGTATCTACCATTACTGCTGTGCTAGAGTACGAAGACGATAACTACCGTACGGGTACTACCGAGCCCGACGTTACGGACGGGCATACACATACATTTGCTATATGGGTGAATGATGACAATCGGCCTATCGCGGGGGGTACTTCGGAGAACGGCGGTCACTCGCACACGATAACCTCGCATACGGTTACGGATGAGTCCGAAGGGCATGTGCATAGGTACACAATCTTGATGGAGGTACTAAAAGATGAGTAAAGTGAAGAAAGTCAAAGAGGTATCCGTAGCGTCTTTGGCGGAGCCTATTGCGCTTAGCTTGGTGGGTAAGCCCGCAAACCAAGTCGGCTTCCGCGTAGTGCGTAACGACAAGGGCGAGGAAGTGTCAGTACCCGTACGCAGAGTGCGTCGCGTACGTAGTGAGGCGCATAGCGCATTTCTGTACATAAGCTTCCCCGCAGGTACCGCACGCGAAGACGTGGATAGCGTGGCAAAAGACTTCGGCATCGAAGGTTATGAGGTGGTAGAGGAAGAAACGCGGGTACTACTGCGCCGCGCAGATTACGAGGAGCCTACCGCCCCTACTATCGAAGTTAACCTTGGGGGTGGGCGCAAAGTCACCATGCTGCGCACCGATGAACGCCCTACCAGAGCACAAGAAGCCGGATTGCAATTGATTGCAATCACGTTCGATAAAGAGGTTTTTCGCTCCGAGGCGGACGTAACCGAGTACCTCGCGCAAAAAGATATTGACACTGCGCAAGGCCGCATCGACAATACTGACACGCAGTACGTATTCGCCCGCAGTCTAGGTGAGGTTTCCGGTACAGTCGGTAAGGTGGAGCTAGAACCCGGCGTTGTCGTGTCGGTTAGGCGAGCGGAGGAAGACGACATACCGCAAACCATCGCGGTAGTAGTCTCCGAAGCTGCCTACGGTTCGTGGGGCTGGGGTCAGCTAGATTTTGCTGCCGCGTTAGCTGATGTGGAGTTCTGCAATCTATCCAGCGAGGCTATTTACCGCTTGCAGGACGTGGTGTATAACATTATGTTCTACAGTCAGCTACCAGTAGCTGCACGTAAAGAACTTATCTACCGCGCGGCGGCACAGTTTGCGCTTTACCTAGGTAATCTACTCGACGGCCTACCTGCTGGTGTAGTTTTAGTTAACCGATCCATCAAAGAGAAGGAGCAACAAACAATGCCTGTCAAAGCCGACCAAAATCAGCCGGGTACTACCTCCCCCACGGAAGACAAGCCGGAGTACCTTACCCGCGCTGATGCCCAAGCCATGATTCAAGAGGCGGTCGCCGCGGCTATCGCCGCCAAGCCGGTGACTGAAACCCAAGAGCGCTCTGCCCCGGAGCCTGCCGCTAATCAGAACGATAGCGCGGTGCTGGCTTCTCTTGAGGCAATCACCCGCTCGCTCGCTACGCTTAACGAGACCGTTACGGCGGTCACTAAGCGTGTCGATTCGGTGGAGTCCACTACCCACGTTCGCTCGGACAACGACGACACCGCGCCTGCTGCTACGGATGAGCCGAAGAAGCAAAAGCGCGACATTTTCGATGGCCTGTTCAGCCAAAACATGAAGTAACCTCTAGGAGATACTACAATGCCCCAATCGAATCAAACCCTTCTACAGCGTGCTGATCTAGCTATCGCGGACTTGAACGCCAACGGCGGTCTTCTGGACGCGGAGCAGGCTAACCAGTTTATCGATATGGTGCTGGAGCAGCCGACCATCCTACGCCAATCGCGCGTGGTTCGTATGTCCGCGCCGCGCCGCAAAATCAACCGCGTCGGTTTCGCCAGCCGTATCCTTCGTGCCGCCCGTACTCCCGGCAGCGCCAATGACGACGGCAGTAACGACCGTTACGTGCTGAAAGCCGACCGCGCCGCTCCGACTACTTCGCAAATCGAAATGAGCACCGAAGAGGTCATCGCGGAAATCCGCCTGCCGTACGAAATCTTCGAAGACAACATCGAAGGCCAGTCGCTAGAGTCGCACATCATGCGCCTCATCGCCGAGCGCGCGGCTATCGACCTGGAAGAGTTGGCGCTAGCTGCGGATAGCGCCTCTGGCGACGCCTACCTAGCCCTGCACGATGGCTGGCTGAAGCGCATGACCGCTAACGTGGTCAACAACGCTAGTGCGGGTATCACCCCGACCCTGTTCAAGAACGGTATGTTGGCTATGCCGCAAAAGTATCTACGCAACCTCGCGCAGATGCGGCATGTTGTGTCGGTTGCCAACACTATCAAGTATCGTGATGTTGTCGCGCAACGCGCAACCGGCTACGGCGACTCCATGCTGACCTCGCAGCAGCCGATCAACGCTTACGGGGTTCCGGTGGATGCGGCCCCGATGCTCGCAGCCGTCGGTTCCGGCAACCAAGGCTTCTTCACTTTCATGCAGAACCTGATTTTCGGTATCCAGCGTGACATCCGCGTCGAGACTGACCGCGATATCCGTTCGCGCGAGTTCATCATTGTCCTGACGGCACGCGTTGCTCTGCAAGTCGAAGACCCGAACGCCGCGGTTAAGTACCTCAATATCTAACCCATAGGGGGCGAAAGCCCCCTTACGCTTTAGGAGATTCACATGCCTCTGGAAGTCAACACCCAACTAGGCCGCGGCGGTACCGGAATGCACGGTACGGGCGCGGGTAGCGCAGCTAGACAGATTGGTGAGCTACAAAACCTGCGCGTCGCTTTGCTCACGGGCGCAGCCGCGAACACCAAGATCGCTCTAGCCGCTATCCGTAACACGGATACCGTGCTATCCGTTCTCAACAACAACGCCGGTACCATCACTGACGTTACCGGCACGGTTAGCATCGACAACTTGACCGCCAGCGGTACGGTCACTGTCGGTACCATGGTAGCTAACGACACGGTTACTATCGCTGGCCGTCTCTTCACGCTATCTACGCTACCTAGCGAAGATCAGGACTACACCAAAGTCACTATCGGTGCGTCCGCGGCGGCTACGGCTACCAACCTCGCAGCGAAGATCAACCAGTGGGCAGCGTGCCAGAACAGCCCTACGGTTTCTGCTACGGTGTCCAGCAACGTTGTGACCGTCCGCGCCGCTACTGAAGGTGCCGCAGGTAACGCAATCACACTAGCGGAGACTGGCACTACTTTCACGGTGTCCGGGGCTACGCTCACCGGGGGCAGCGACACTGGTGGTATCCGTTCGACCGGGGCCACTAACCAACTCATCGTTTTCTGGTACAAGAAGCCGTAACTAGGCTTGCAATCAATTTCAAACGGTAGGAGAAAACCATGTCTGATAAGGTTCAACGTAAGCTAGTCGGCGCGCAGCGCTATATGTCTGTAGCCACCGGCCCCGAGCCTATCGAAAAAGGGCAAACGGTGTGGGTTACCGCAGAAGAAGCTGCGGGTATGGATGACCTTACGTACGTGGACGCCGCGGGCACTACCAAACGGCTATTCGTCAAAGTCAAGGGTGACGCGGTTGTTCAGGAAGAGGACGACGACGAGGTTGTGGAAGAGGTGCCGGCTGAACGCGACGGCGATGATATGTCGGCTGACGCGGAAGAGAAGCCGAAAGCAGCGCGCACCCGCCGCAAGGCTGAGTGAGTACCGGGTAATCCAGTGCGGGGAGAAGTAGATTGACTATGCGACTAGCGACACCGGAAGAAGTACTCGCCACTATGGGGGTAATGCAGAGCGCGTCCGCTCTAGCCAACGCGGCGCAGGCCCTCGATCTATCTCTCCCCGTAGTGGAGCAGGTACTGGACACCAAACTCGATAGGGTGCAGGTAGTGGATTACTTCGACTACCTAGGCCCTACCGAGGGCGGTACAACCCCTACGTACACCTTGTCCCTCACGCGCGGTTTCGTTGTTGACGGTAGCGAAGTAGTAACATCCGCTGGGTTGCCGCTTGTGCGCGGTACAGACTATCGCATTGATTATGTGAAAGGTCTGGTCTTCCTGTATGTACAGGCGGTGTTTGGTGCGGCGAGTGTGTCCGTCGAGTACACAAGTGGTTTCGCGGAGCTAGACCCTATACCGGATACGCTAAAGGCGGTAGCAATTACCGCAGCGGTCTTACACCAGAACACCCTCCCTAGCGTACCTGCTAACCGAGACCCGAAAGTGGGGAACAGAGTATCAAAACCTATTTTTAATTTTTTGCAAGTGCAGGCTGCCCCGCTAGAGCGTCCACGTATGGCGGTAGAGTTCCCGACATCTACTGAGTACATATAATGAACGTTTCCGGGCACCAAAGGCTCGTAAGTAGGCTACGTAGGATAAGCAGTAAGCTCCCCGACGTATTCAACGATGGGCCTGCTAAACAGCTACTAATTAGGCGTATGCGCGCGAGGTTTATGGCGGAAGTAGACGCTTACGGGTCTTCGTGGCCGGCACTCGCTAAAAAAACGATATACAACAAGCGCTGGAAGGGGTCTTCCAATCCAGAGAAGAAGTTAGTGGACTCAGGTACGTTGTACAGGTCTTTCGGTGAAGTCAGCGGGTCCAACGCGGGGCTGTTCACTACGAGTACCGGCCTGGGCTTCCGCATAGGTATCGATGACGACGAAGCCGCATTCTACGGACGTATACAGCATTACGGTAACTACCGTATACCGGCAAGACCGTTCATGGATTTGGCGTATAACGATGTGCGATCATATCGCGAAGCGGTAGCTCGATTAGTGAAGCGCATGGTACGGGAGGCTTAATGGATAGACGCATAGAGCAGCTACAGACTGAGCTACAGACACTAGTATCTGGGCTCCCCGCGTTTGCTGAAGGGGCGTTTTCTATCTTTGACTTGGAAGACCTGAAGCACAAGACAACGATGCAGATGCCGCCAGTAGTAGGTATTACCTACGACGGCGCGATACCTGTGCAGGCGAATCAGGGAGTTGCAAGCGATTTCAAATCCGGCAACGCGCGACTGATTACTTTCCAGTTTAGTGTCATCATAGGTATCCAGTACATTTTCGCGGGGCAGGACGACACCAAACCTGTCGGTATGAATTTACTGGATGAGATACGCGAGACTTTGGAGGGGTACAAAGGCGTAAACAATCGACCGTGGGTTTGGGCTGGCGAAAAACCCGAAGACGACGTATCATCTGATGGACTGATTTTCTACAGTCAGGTGTGGCGTACTAACGTAGTTAAACTGGGCGCTACCAACAATTAAGTCAAGGAGAAGCAAATGGCACTAACCAACTACTACTACTCTGGGCAGGGCAGCCTGTACGCCGCGGTGCGCAATAGTACTACGGGTAAGCCGGAAGGTTTTACTCGAATCGGCAACGTCCCGGAACTGTCGCTAGACATCGAAGTCTCCAACTTCGAGCATAAAGAGTCTGAGACTGGCGCGCGAGGTCTCGACCTAATTATCAACAAGGAACGCAAGGGTAAATTCACGTTCAAGATCGAGTCGATCACCCTAGAGAACCTTGCGCTGGGTCTTATGGGTTCCACTTCCGCGATCACTGGCGCTACGGTGTCCGACGAGGCACACAAAGTGTATCTAGGCAAGCGCTCGGCGCTAGCACACCCGGATGTCTCGGCAGTCACGATCACTGCGGGCGTCACTCCGCTGGTGGCTGGTACCGACTATACCCTTGACGCAAAAAACGGCGCGATTGTCTGGCCGGATACCGCTACCACCAACGCTACCGAGGGCGCGGCAGTTACCGTGGACTACACCTACGGCGGCTACACTCGACTGGATGCGTTCACGCAATCCAACGCCAACGAACGTTACCTACGTTTCGAGGGCCTGAACACGGTGGACGACTCCATCGTTATTGTCGATCTTTACCGCTGCCAGTTCGACCCGCTCACGGGTTACGGGCTAATTAACGAGGAACTAGCGTCGGTCGATATCACCGGCTCGCTGCTAGCAGACCCGTTCATTACGGGCAACGGCTCTAGGTTCTTTGTGCAACGCAACGTCGCGGCCTGATAGGCTAGCAGGTATAGGCCCCTTCGGGGGCCTTTTTTCTAGGTAATGGAGGAAGAAATGAGCGCAATCCCGAGCACCCCGCACGTCATCACGCTATCCGATGGCCGTTCAGTAATTATCAAGAAACCGAAAGTCAAAGACTTCGAGCGCATTGCGAACTTTCTAGCAGACCTTCTCGGGGATATCCGCGTGGCGCTAGGAGGCACAGTCCCCGCGAACACGCAGGAACTGATGTCGCTAAGCATCGACCAGTCCGCACTATTGAAATCGATTGCAAAGCGCGTTACCCCTACTACAGAGGTTGCCGCGTGCATGTGTAGCTTGACCGCCGAGGAGCTTGCCGACACGGACTTTGACGACTTCATGATTATCATCATGGAGATCGCGGGGTACAACAAGCGTTTTTTTACGGAAAGGATCATCCCGCACCTAGCGATCCAGCAAAAGCGGCTCGCGCAAGAAGCCTAAAGCGTAGGGGCGGCGGGCGTAAGACGAACATCACCGAATCCATCGTTTTTCTTATCAACAATGGGCATCGACTGCATGATGTATTGGAGTACGACCTAGACCAGTTCCACTCGCTACTGGCTTCGACAATTCGCCTAGACGCTGAGCGTAGGCTGCGGTATATTGTAGATACGATGACTGCGGTAGGCGGACTGTTCGGTAAAGACTTCAAAGTTCAAGACCGCCTGCCGGAACTATGGGAACAGGCGGGACTTGACGATGGCTAATACTGAAACCCTTAGCGTAGAAGTACGCGGAGTAGACAATCTATCCCCGGTGCTCAAGTCCCTTGAGTCCGGGGTTATTCGTTTTGTGGGCGCGGTAAGCTCCGCCCTAACGGTAGTCTCGACTATCGGCTTCCCCGTAGCCGCTGCGGCGACTTTCCAGCAGCAGCTTATTGAAGTCAAGAAAACCACTGACTTCACTAACGAAGCGCTAGCTACGATGAAGACAGGGCTAATAGACCTGTCTAAAACAACTAACGTAGCAGCTAACGAACTCGCACGTATCGCCGCGCTGGGCGGCCAGATGGGTATCGGGGAGCAAGGCCCCGACGCCCTGCTAGCCTTTACGGAAGAGTTGGCAAGAGCCGTCACCGCCCTCGACGTGTCCGCGGACGTAGCCGCGCCAGCGCTAGGTAAGCTGATTAACATTTTTCAGCTTTCGCAAGCAGAGTTCGGGCGGGCTGTCGCTGTAATCAACCAGCTATCCAACGTATCGACGGCTACCGCAGAAGAACTGTTCGACGTTATGCGTCGTATCGGTGACGCGGGCGGCTCCCTTACGTACGCGCAATCGGCGGCGCTATCTGCCCTTGCGATGGATATCGGTCTTACCGCGGAAACTGCCGGTACTACCTTCACCAAGATATTTGCAGATATGAAGGCGGACGCGGGGGACTTCGCCGCCTTCATGGGTATGAGCACTGCGGATTGGGTAGAGGTTATTGAGGCCGATGCGATCAAGGCGCTGGAACTATTCGCCAAAAAGCTGAATGCCCTACCTGTAGAAGTCGCTTCCGCCGCGAAGGTGGAGCTAACCGGCGGTGGGCGTATCTTTGAGGCTATCACCAAGATACAGAACCAGCTAAAGCAGGGGGAAACCTCACGCCTGCGCACGCTACTACGGGAAGCTAACGCAGAATGGGAAGTGGGTACTTCTGCTATACGCGAACAGCAGAACGTACTATCCGGCACGATAGCGCAGTGGGAGATATTCAAAAACCGAGTTAGGGCGGTGTTCATCGCAGGGGGCGACCGCGCATTGTCTGCGATAAACGATGCGCTGCGCTCTCTAGGCGATACGCTAGACAGTTCTTCCTTTAGGGAGGGTTTCGCGGAGTTTATAGAGAGTGGCGTAAACGCCATGCGTCAGCTATCTGCCGCGATATCGTCAGTGCTTGATCTACTAGGTAGCGCAAATGTAGATTGGGATACTATATTCGATATCGGCAAGCTTTTGATACTGATTGCAACGCTCAAGCTTATTCCGAAGGCGCTAGGCAGCCTTGGCGGGCTATCAGGGCTTACCACCACGAAAGGTCGGGACCCCGCGACCGGCGAGACAGTGGTGCAGCTAGGTCTTATGGCGCGTTTGCAGAAAGCGGCGCGGGACTACATAGCCACTAAGCAGCAGGAGCGCGAGGTAGAGGCCGAGGTCGGCGCGCTGAAAACCCAGCTATGGGCTAACGCGGCGCAGCAAGCGGAGCGCAGTAATCGTGCGCAAGCTACTGCCGCACTTGCGAGCCAACAGTACGCAGCCGCGGCCAATCAAGTAGAAACGCTGCGGTATGGCCTTCTACGTAATCGTGCAACCATGCTTGACGGCTTGGCTAGCAGGGAAGCGGCGTACCACGCGCGAATGAGCCAGCTTGAAGCTGCGCGAGCGGAAGCGCTAGAAAAGTACAACGCGGCACTAGCCGCGGGCGACACGGCGGCAGCTAAGCGCGCAAAAACCGAAGCAGCCAGCCTAGGCCGCGCGCTAGGTGGCGTGCGCTCGGGGATGGGGCAGGCCATCGAACGCGAGCGCGTACAGGTAAAGGCCGCGCTAGACCGTATGGTCGCGGAGTATAAAGCAGCGCTGGATCGCTTCCGTACCATAGGCGCTACCAACAGGGCGAACCGCGGATTGATGCAGCAAGAGTTGCGGGCGCTAGAAGCAGAGCAGATTGCTCTACGCGGTCGTCTAGGGGAGCTACAGGCTACAGTACCCGCCGCAGCCGCGGCTACGCAATCTATCGCATCCGTGTACCGCCAGAGCGGGTTGCTGAGTGCGGCGTGGCTAGCTACGCAACGCGGGGCTTCCGGGCTAAGCCGCGCCTTTAGTCTAGCGGGTAAGGGCGCAGGGCTTCTGTGGGCGGGGCTCAGTAAGCTACTTTCTGTGCTTATCTTTATCGACCTCGGTAAGATGGTCGCAGATATGTTTGGCTGGACAGAAAGCATTAAGAAGTTCGCTGATTCGGTGATTTCTTCGGTGAATAAGCTAACCGGGCTAGAACTGCCTACATTCAGCGGGGCGAAGGAAGCGAAGAAAGCGGAAGAGGATGTGATCGCCGCTATACAGCTTCGTAAAAAACTATATGCGGAGTCTGAGAGGTTTACACGAAGGTTCGGTACTGTAGACATGGACATATCCGCGGACCCGCAGAAGTTCTACGATAGCTTGGCCGAAGTCAAAAACAATATCAGTGTGTTTGTGGAAGACGTAGGCAAGAGTATGCAATTCGGTAACGATACCGGAATCCTGCCTACCGAAGCGTTTCTGCAAGGCATGGAAGTACTTCAAGACTATGAGGTGCGGTTGCGTGCGATAGCTGCGCGAATGGATGAGATAAATGCTGGCGGGGCGGGCTCTGGCGACATGGCACGCAGTGATGCTATCGCCCGCGAATTGGCAGATTTGGAGATAAAGGCCAAAGTTTACGGGGACACCGAAGATATTCAAAAGCGCGTAGCTGCACTTACTGTAGAGCAGTCCCGTATTCAGGATGCTATGCACAATCGCGCTGTGGAGACTTGGCGGCTTGAGCAAGAAGCCGCGGTAGTCACTAAGGGGCGTGTAGACCTACTGAAGCAAATGTTGGCGGGTTTTGATGCAAGCGCCCAAAACGAGTTGTTTGGTGGTGAGCAGCTAATGGCGCAGCTTATAGTAGCTAAACGCGCCTACGACGACGCAATACGCGCCCGCGATGAGCTGAATAAAAAAGTGGCCCCGCAAGATATCGCCACGATAGGTACGGAAAGCAGTAGCGAGTCGACCAAGACTCTACGAGAGGAGCTTGATAAAGCTGGGGCGGCAGCAGACACCGCCAAGGCACGATACAGTACGCTTGTTGACCAGATATCTAAAGCCGCACCGATAATCTCTCTGGCAGGTAAGGATGCTAGAACGTTTGTCGAGGCTTTTGCGCGCCAGGGGGCGGACAGCAACTGGAGTTTCTTTTCTGCCCTAGGCGGAATGCTGCAAGAGACAGATCGCGGGCTAGATGGTGTGTTCAAAGGCACCGCCAAGGTAAATACGAGTATCGAGGAGCAGAATCGCCTAGCGGCTAATCTAGTGTTTGGTAGGGAAATGTCCCGCGCGTATGGTATGTGGGCGCAGTCAGCTACTACCGCCGCGGAGCAAGTCAAAAATAAGATTGCGCAAACGATTGCACAAAACCGTCGAGATATCGAGGAGCTTATTTCGTATTTCTTAGGTATAGACCAGCAACTGCGGGCAAATACGGATACGGCTATTGCGCAAACTGCGGACAGAAAATCGGATACTGTCACCGAGAAAAAGCTGTTTGAACTTGATCTACGCAAACAGAAAGAACTAGACCTTATTGACGTGCAGCGGCAGGGCGGCGCGATAACGGAGGAGCAAGCAAAGCGTGCTGAATTCGCAGTAAAGCAGCGGTACGATGTGGAGATACAGAAAATCAAGGATGTAGCGGAGTACGCCAAAGCCGAACGTCAGGTGGATACCTTAAAGTCCAGGTTCACTACGGATAGGCTAGAGGCTGAAGCGCTCCGTAAAGAGATCGAAAGTATCAACGCACAGCTACAGTCGTCCGCCCTCACCCCCGCGCAACGGGACGCACTACTGCCTGTACAGCAAAGCAAAGTCGCGGAGTTGGAGGAGCGTATTAAGAGTCTTCGCGGCAGTCTAGACCAGCTAGCTACGGTTGAGCCTGTCGGCGGCAAGCTTGTAGTTACCGAAGCGGAACTAGCGCCGCTAAAGCAGGTTATATCTTCGCTGACTAATCAGGCTGGAGGCATGAAGGTAGAAGGGCTCACAGCTATGCAGACGCAGTATGAGACGCTGGCTAAGAATCTGGACGAAGGACGTAAAGCGGCTGACGACATGGTTCGTGTGGCTTCTGATGGCATACAACGTATAGCGCGGGAGCTAGGCACCGTCGGTACTGTGATGTCGGATAACATCGTAGCCGCGCTAGCAAACAACCCCGCGCTGGAGGCAGCAATCTCTCAGTTCCGGGAAAAGGTCAATGCCGGGCTATCTGACACTACAGGTATTCGCTTTGACCCCGCGGCACTGAGTAACGCCGCCGGCGAGTTTGCGGCACAGTGGAAACGCGAAACGGGGGCGCTAAGCTTGACGCTACCCGATGTTAAACCGCCGACGAACATAAGTTCTTTACTACAGTCGCTGAATCAGGATATCAAAAAAGCGCTAGAAGTAGAAATACGCCTGACGGTAGGTAAGACAGACGGTAGCGGTACGGCGTCTGGTAAAGTTAACGCATACGCTTCTGGCGGTCCTGTGTTTGGTGCGGGAGGGTTCCGTAGCGACTCTATCTTGGCTAGGCTTTCGCACGGCGAGTACGTGGTGGATGCGCTCACTGTGCGCATGTTCGGTCCCGGCTTTTTCAAGTTCTTGCAATCGATTGCAAAGACCGGGACCAACATAGCGAGTCTTATACCGGGGTTTAACGCGGGCGGGTACCTAGGTACTCTACCTAGACCTACCTCAGTTAGCAAAGCTGCCGCGGCAGCCGCGCGGACGGTTATTGACGTGAAGAATATTTTCAATAGGGAAAGTAGCGACGAGTCCTCGGTAACACTGAATGTTAACCTTAACGGTACTAAGCGTGCGCAAGTTCGCGGTAGCCGAGCAGAAATCGATAATCTGGTAGAAGCGTTGTACGACTTGAGGAGAGCGTAATGGCAGCAGTTGTGCTAGCCGGTGTAGAGATACGCACCGGCCTTATATGGCAGGACCGGCGAAGCTACTCTTCTGTGGCGCAGGCGGTCAAGCGCACCCTAGGCGGTAAGATGATCGTGCATGCCGGCCCTACGTACCGCGGGCAACCTATTACATTAGTGTCCCCGGAAGACTCTGGTATAGTTACCCATTCGCAAGTGGAGGCGTTGCAGGCGCTAAGTGAATCGTACGATACTGTGTACCCGCTACAGATAGGGGCAGACAGCTTCAACGTGGTATTTCGTCACTACGAGCCTCCGGCATTCAGTGCTGTACCTATCATCCCTAGGACAGTACAATTACCCGGCGATTACTACCTAGTCGAAATTCGACTGCTAACCGTTTAGGAGATAACATGAGCATCACTGATACCGACATCGTTTGGCGTAAAGCCGCGACTAATAACGACACGAGCAGCAATGGCGGGCGGATGACGTTTATCGCCATCCCCAATGGTGTGAAGAACAGTATCTGGCCTGACGTGCCGCAGGCGGAACGCGCCGCAGGCTCTACGAAATACCGGAAGGTCTTTATCGCGGTGGCGAACGACGACGACCTAGAAATGATTCGTCCTCGCGTGTTTGTTGAGACGCCTACCCCCGGCGATGACAGCGTGGTCATTTTCCCCGGCACGTTCACGGATACACAAACCGCGGCGTCTGCGTACGCTGGGCAGGTCTACGGTTGTGGATTCCTCTTCGCGGATGTTGGTTCTGGGGCTACCTCCCTAACTGTACAGACGGAAGGTGCGTCGCTAGGTATCTTCGCACAGGGGATGATTATTCGTGTATCGGACAAGTCCTCTGTTGATGACCCCGCAGGGCACGAAGAGTACGCCACCATCGCTACTGCGGGGGTATCGTACGCGGGGGACATCGCAACGCTAACCCTGACTGCCGGGTTGCAGCATTCGTATCTGAGCAGCGTGACAAAAGTTGCGTCGGTCTATGAGCTATCCAGTCTCAAAGGCTCGTTTGAGAACTTTAGCGTCACCAGCGGCGCGGGGACGTATAACAGCGTAACTAACCCGGTAGAGGTGGATTCTATCGGCGGGGTTTACCAGAACTGGACGCTAACCTTTACGACTACTACGTCTTTCACTGTTACTGGCGATGACCCTGCGGTATCCGCCATGCTATCGGGCTCTACCTTTAGCCGTTCCGCGGATGCTATGCCGATTAACACAGCAAACGGAAAACCGTTTTTTATTCTACGTGCAGCGGGCTTTGGTGGCAGCTTCGTGGCGGGCAATACTATTAGTTTCCGTACGTCGCCACCGGCGATCCCTGTGTGGTACAAGCGTATTATCCCCGCAGGCGCTAGCTCGCTATCCGGCAACCGCGTAGTGGTTGGTATTGACGGCGAATCGACCTAACACCTGTTTGCTTGTATGCCTTTTGCGCGGTTTTGCAATCAGTTGCAAAGCCGCGTTTTCTTTTGGAGCCGGCAATGGCTAGAGCACTTAATGCAAATACCCAAGTAACGTTCGGTGATGCCGCGGGCGGCAGCGCAGCAATACGCTTAGTGAAAGATACACAACGAAAGCGGCCAGCAACTACGCGCGTCGAAGGGGGCTACTCCGTTAGCTGCGAAAACTCTACGTACGTGAGGCTGTATAAATCTGAGTCTATAGGCGATGTTAGGGTACTCGCTATCACTGGCGCTATAACCTCCGCGGGGTCAGGGGTTGACGTAGATTCCGAGGAGTTGATAACTTTCACCCCCGACAACCCGGTAGCTAGCCTACCCGCGTGGGCTACAGGTATTTCTGTAAGTCTAGTAGGTAGGGCTATCGACGCTACGGGCGCTGCCGCCGGGAATATAGCTTTCTCTATAGATGCGGCGCGGCGCACGGTCACTACTTCTGTACCTTGCTACTGTGTAGCTCGCGCCACGTTTAACGCCCCGTACAGCCTGTATATATACACGTTTGCGGGCGCGTGCCCCATCAAGCCACCACCGACTATAGACGAGCTAGGTAATGCTATTGATCCGCTAAAGCAGAATACAACCGCATTTTTTTCAGAAGGCATGGTGTACGCTATAGATGGTACAGGTAAGAACTTTACCACTTTGCAGATGTCACCCCCGGAATGTAAGTGGTCGCAGATTGCAATTGATTTCAAAGACACGGCTACAGAGCAGAAACTACCAAAACTGGTCCTAGAGATTGACCCCGAATACCCCGCGCGCCTAGTATCCTACGAGTATGGCGGTGAG
>ERZ761594.295-NODE-295-length-16980-cov-20.166440_pt1 | contig 16980 bp, 22 predicted proteins | sample MGYA00511036_ERZ761594 | MGnify/ENA primary metagenome ERZ761594 (study PRJEB28899, sample SAMN03785561) | bioreactor sludge metagenome | biome: EBPR Sludge; feature: EBPR Bioreactor; material: 0.22µm filtered reactor supernatant | place: Saint Lucia: Queensland... | reverse complement strand
AAAAAAATGCCGACGACAAATCTGTCGGAAACTGGTTTTCGCGGCTTTGCAAAGGGCTTTTCACGACAAAGGCCGGAACCGCGCTGCACTACACGACAGGTTTCGACGAGCGGTCCTGCCAGCGATATGCGGCCGGGACGGTCGGAACATCCGGGGATTTCATTCGCGCTCTGCTTCGCTCCGAACAGGGCGCGACTTGGCTCAACGGCATCATGGACGGCTGCGAAGCCGAGTGGTGGCGAGAGCATCAACGCGCGCTGAAAATCGGAAGGGCGGCGATAGCCGCGGATGAATAGCCCGCCCCGCAACAACAGATAGGAATCGCCGGCTGCGGTTCTTGAAGGGGCGGGTAACCCATAGGAGGAAACATGCTGGCAGAACAGGCCGACGACACCCGACAACGGGACATATTCGCGTGCGACAAGTTGCTTGCATTACTCGTCAAGCATCATCGCGAACTGGCGCCGCCGCAACTTCTCAAGCGCAAGCCAAAGCCAGAAACCAAGCCTATTGATAACGCGGTTTTGACGGTAAACGAGGCCGTCCGGGTATTCGGGTTTTCCGAAAGCACCATTCGTAAATGGTGCCAGCGGCATGGCGTCGGCGATCGCCGCGGAGGGCGATGGGTTGTTGTCCGGGATCGCATTGACCAATACATCGCCCTGATAAATCAGGACCACCGCGAGGCGTATAACGCCATGCTGCGCGACCAGCTCGCGCGACAGAAGTCGGCGGCACAGAACAAGTCGCTTTTTCAGCGCATTGTTGCGGCGGTTTGTCTGGAATTCACCATCACGCAAGACGAGCTTTATTCGGTGCGGAGGATGGAACCTATAGTCCGCGCTCGCCAGGCTGCGGCTTATCTCACCAATCGCTTTCTGAAAGGCTGGAGTCTGGTTCGCATCGGCCGCGAGTTTCAGCGCGACCACACGACAATTATCCACGGGATAAATGCAATCCGCGAGCGGCGGCGGTCGGACCCGAATCTGGACAAGTCGCTGTGCCGGCTAGAGGCGGAGTTTTTCAATGGCTAATTGGACGCCCGACATGGACGAGGTGCTGACGGCGCGATGGATTGCCGGCGAGAGCGCCAAAGTTATTGGTGCCGCGATTGGTGTTTCCCGATATGCGGTAATCGGCCGGGCGCACAGGATTGGTTGCCCAGTTCATAAAGACGGCAATCAAAGCCGCATGAGCATGGCTGCCGAGAAGCGCACCAAGCGTCCACACGTTAACAAGCCAAAGGGGCCGCACAAAAGGCCAAAATTAAAATTGAGGGAAATCGTTGTGGATATTGTGGATAGCGCAATTCCATTGGAACAGCGCAAGACCCTGCTCGAACTTGGCGAGAACGACTGCCGGTTTCCCGTGGGTGACCCGACGAAAGGGTTTTGGTGCAATGACTCATTTTACTACTGCGGCGGCCCGACAGACGGCAGCCCCTACTGCGCCGGACATGCAGCCCGTGTCTATAACCCTTGTCTTACCGCTGGCCCCAAGCACGAACAACCTATTCGTGAACGGCAAGCGCGGCCGGTTCAAGTCGCAGAAGTATCGTGACTGGCTGGACCTGGCGGGCGTGTACCTCATGCAACAGACGTTCCAAAAGGGTTCGATAAAGGGTCCTTACAGTATGGAAATCCGGGTTCCGATGAAGTGCAGGGCGGACATCACGAACTTGCTGAAGGCGCCCGAGGATGCGCTGGTTTCCATTGGGGTTCTGCCGGACGACAAGCACTGCCATGACGCGCGGATATTCAGGGATGCCGCCGTTCCCGAGTTCAACTGCTACGTGACGGTGAGGGCGGCATGACCTTTGACGAACTACCGCGGAACCACTTTGGGGCCATCCTGGCTGACCCGCCTTGGCATTTCCAAGTATGGGCTGGCGCGAGGCGCGATGGGGCCGGGAATATGTCGAGCGCCAAAGCCCCCGATTACGATTGCATGAAGGACTCAGACATAGCCGCCTTGCCTGTTGCAAGCTTAGCCGCCCAGGACTGTGTTCTATTTATGTGGACGTGCTGGCCGGTCCTGCGGCGGTCATTCGATATTCTTGACGCATGGGGGTTTACCTATAAGACCTGCGCTTTTTCGTGGCTAAAAGCTGACCCTTATCGCCTATTCGTATTTGATGAGGACATCTTCAAGGGCCTCGGTTACTGGACTCGCGCCAACACCGAGCCGTGCCTATTGGCCGTGCGCGGGAAACCAAAGCGGCAAAGCGCGAACGTGTTGCAGGGAATTGTCGCCAAACGCCGCGAGCACTCCCGCAAGCCTGACGGCATTCACGCTCGAATCGAGCGCCTAGTCGCTGGCCCCTACCTCGAACTGTTCGCCCGAAGCCGCCGTGAGGGTTGGACTTCATGGGGGAACGAGGTCGATAAATTTCCGGAGTCGAAGGTCTCGGCATGAGCACGAAAGCCATGAAGCGCGATAAACTCTTGGAGGAGTGGCAATGAATCGCCCCTGGATGCCGCTCTACATCGCCGACTATCTGGCTGACACATCTCACCTTAACACGGCCGAGCATGGGGCTTACCTGCTGCTGATTATGCACTATTGGCGGCACGATGGACTGCCCCCCAACGAGGAACACATCCGTCGCATTACTAAGCTAACGCACCACCAATGGAAAAAATCCCGTGACGTTCTAGCATCACTTTTTTTGGACGGGTGGCGACACAAGCGTTGTGACACAGAAATAGCGCAAGCCATTGAAAAATCTAAGGTCAACTCTGCGAACGCAAGTCTTTCGCATGAAAGTCGCAGAGCGAACGCAGAGCGAACGCAGACACAATCACAGTCACATATACAAACACAAGAGAAGAAAGAGGAAGAAACGCGCGCGAGGCGCGCTTGGCCTTTCGCCGAGTTCTGGTCGCTGTTTCCGAACAAGGTCGGCAAAGGTGCCGCCGAGAAGGCATTTCGAAAGGTCGAAAAGTCTAAATCCGTCGATTTCCCCTTTCTTTTGGAGGCGCTTAGGCGATACGCCGCCAAAAATGACGATAGGCCATGGTGCAATCCCGCAACATGGTTGAACCAATCGCGATGGACGGACGAACCGGCGGAGGCAATCGGTGGAAAAACTGGACGGCAATCAGGCAATTCAGGCGGTTCGCTCATCGAGGCCATCGACGAAATGCGAGCCCGGCTGGCTGGCGGACAAAATCAAGATTTTGTTCAGCAGCTACCGGCTCGATCAGTACCCGGAGCCGAAATCATTCCTGGCCCAGGTTGGGATGGTGATGGAGCGGTACGACGCGGCGGTAGTGGCGCACGTCACGAGCCCACTGACTGGCTTGCAGCGGAAGTGCAAGTTTCCGCCAAGTATCGCGGAAGTGGTTGAGGAATGCGAGAAAGTGGCGGGCGACATGGCGAACACAGCTCGGCTTCGTGCGCTGCCGAAATCAACCGGCCCAACAAGGGTTGATCGGCCCAAACCGGGCGAGGATTACGATTCGATGTTCAAGCAGTACGGGCGCCCCATCGGTCGGTTTGAGTGATGCTGTCGATGGCACGCCGGAAGCCCTACACCCCGCCACTCGGCCAGAACATCGTCCTGGTCGAGGTGGACAACCCCTACGCGGTCGGCCCGATTAAAATCACCGCGGCCGTCTCGACGCGGGACGATCCGCTGCGGGGAATGCTGGCTCGGGGACAGATCGACCAGGCGCAATTCGAGGCTGGCCGGCAGTGGCAGAAATACCGCGAGGATGCGGAGGTTGGCGGTTTGAAGGCGATGGACTGGCGCCGGGAGCCGGTAGACGGGACGCCGGTCTATCCAGAACCTATCACAGATCGGCAAAGGAAGGCCGTGGATGCGTTAAACGAGGCCCGCCGCTACCTAGGTAGCTATGGGGCTAATTTAATCGAGTCAGTGCTCGCCAGAAGGCTTTCCATCGTGCAGGCGGCTGCCGAGCGGGGCATGGTTTCAAACCGTGGCGTTCTGTACATCGGCAAGCGGTTTGTGGAGTGTCTTGAGAGTTTGGCTGTGTTGTGGGGATTGGTTGGGGAACCACGATGAGGGAGGGTGCCTTGGTCGATAATTCGTGTACTGCAACATCTGCCCAGAACGAGTCGCTGGAGGCAGCTATCGATGCGGTAGGCAGGGAGCGCGTCTTTGTCCGCGCGAAATCCTACGGATGGGATCAGGGCGGCGCGCCGGAATGGGTGTGGTGGGGCATCGTTCAGGAACTCAGAGAGGACAAGCCGCCAGCGGCCTACACGAGGCCGACCGGGTTCGCATTTTGGGAGAGTTGGACGTGAAAATCATCATTAGTCACAAAGGCATCAAGCGCGAACTGGAGACGCCATTTGCGTTGTGCTGCGACATGAATGAACTTGACCAGCTAATTGTCGAGCTTCAAGCGCAGCGGCGGGCTAATGAGGAAATCTCCTATGGCTGGATCAAGGTCGATCTATCACATCCGGCGGATTGCGCGCCAAACACGCGCCCACTCAAGTGGACGGAAGCGAGCAACATCAATCCTCCGATCATCTACGGGAATACTTAGGGGCAGTTCCGGCCTACGTATGGGACTGTTTATGCACCGGCCCCGTATCGTGTTACCCAAAGACTTGACACCTGTCACCTCGATACCCTATAAGGCGTACACTGAGTTTGTTGCGCCCGCCGGGAAACCGTGTGGGCGCGACTGCTTTCAGCCCCGGAAGTGGCGGTGGGTCTACCGAATGAATCGGGGCCGAGGCGGTGCGTGGCCGCCATTTCTTTTGGAGAACCGCGATGAGTGAGACGGGGCCAGAAGAACCGCATCGTAGGCCGGAAACGTCCGACTTTGTGTATTCGGGGGATGTGGTTGGCGGCAACTATTCGATAGCCGCTCCGCAGCCAAGTTCGTTTTTATTTCACGTCAATGGTGGGGTCGATGGCCTACTGTTAACCATCAATCCTGACGGCGAAATAGTTCGAGGCCCGGCGTTCACGACGGAGGATGAGGCGAGCCTGCGGTTTTGGGACATCATTGCCAAGTCGTTCCCCGGATTTCTGGATAATCGCGATGCCTGATCTGCGGAGCAACCGAGAGACACGTAGGCCGGCCTGCGAGAAATGTGGCGGAGAGTTGAGCCGTCCGCGAAACTTCTTCTGCGAAGAGTGCTGCGGCAAGATCATGCAATCTATCCGCGACAGGGTTTATTCACAGAGCGCGCCGCCCGCCGCTTTCCCCTCCCCGTGAGCGGTCCTAGCTGTGCTGGGATATGTTGAAGAGGCGTAATTCATGGGTCGCAAGAGGCCCGAGGCTAGATCATTGGACCCGTATGCAAGGCTCAAGGAAGCCTGCGACGGTCGGGCCATCCCGGACGAGGTGCTGCGAGACAGGGACGAGCGGCTGAAGCTGGCTCCTGCGAGTCTGACGGCGGCATTAATGGGCGATCCGATACCGGGCCGGTCGGCCCTCGACATGCGAGCTGGCTAGATGCTGTTTCGCTGCACGCGCTGTCTCTACACCAACACCAAGCCGGACCTGCATTTCAATGCAGAGGGGGTTTGCAGTGCCTGCCAGGCGTTCGAGGCTCGGCAGCGGATTTCTTGGCCGGACAAGCAGGCCGAGTTCGTTGACTACGTTAAGAGCCATCCCGGTTCGACACATGATTGTATTGTCGCCGTCTCCGGTGGCAAGGACTCGACTTGGCAGGTGGTCAAGTGTCTGGAATTGGGTTTGCGCCCGTTGGCGGTCTGCGCCACGACCGACCACTTATCTGATCTTGGACGGAAGAACCTCGACAATATCGCCGAACTTTGCGATTTGGTTGAGGTCACCGTCCACAAGCCCACCCGACGAAAGATAGCCCGCTTCGCGCTTGAAGAAGTCGGCGACATTTCTTGGGCCGAACATCACCTGATCTGGTCCGTACCGGCGCGGGAGAGCATCGCGCGGAATATCCCGGTCGTTCTGTACGGCGAATGTCCTCAGAACGAGTACGGGGCAGGGCCACAAGGGACAGAGACTGCACACAGGCTTACAAAGGGATGGGTCGATGAGCATGGTGGTTTACTCGGCCTGCGGCTGTCCGATATTGGAGACATACTCGGCATCGAAGGAAGATATCTCGAAAGCTATCGTTACCCGAGTGATCCAGAAAAAGTGCATTCCTTGTTTATGGGGAGTTACTTTCCCTGGGACGGCCGACTCAACGCCGAGGTTGCGTTCAAGCACGGGTTCCGCACCTACCACACCCGAGTAGAGGGAACGTGCTGGGATGCCGAGAACCTGGACAACGCACAAACCGGCCTTCACGACTGGATGCGTTGGCTCAAGTTCGGCTATGGGCGCACCTGCGACATCGCTTCAAGCTGGATACGCCGTGGCTACATTGATCGTCCGACAGGCGCGGTGATGGCGTTGAAGTACGACGGCCAGTTTCCGGGAACCTATCTCGGCGTCCCGGTTGAAGAAATCATTGAACCGCTTGGGCTGACGCGGAAGGAGCTGGACGCGATTTGCGAGCGGTTTACCAATCGCGAGGTCGTCGAGTGGGCATCAAGCGCCGAGTCATACCAGTCATTTTGTTCGACGAGCACGGATGCGTTAAGGGCCGCCAGTTCCAGTCAGGCCGCCGCATAGGCAGTGTTCGGGACCGATTGAGGCTGCTGGAACGCCGCGACGTTGACGAGATTTTTTTGATTGACATCTCGGCTTCCCGGAACAACCGGGCGCCAAGATTCAGTGAGTTGTCCGACCTCTGCTCGAACTTGTTCTGCCCGGTAACGATAGGCGGCGGCGTTCGGAGCATCGGCGACTTCGCCAGAATGTTCGAGAACGGGGCCGACAAGGTTTCGATAGGCACCGCGGCGTTAGCCACGCCCGGACTGATCGACCAGGCATCACGGAAATGGGGGGCGCAGGCTGTCGTTGTCGCGGTCGATGTCAAATGCGGCAAAGTGTGGCTGCGTTGTGGCCTGTCCGATAGTGGCAAAGACCCGGTGAGTTGGGCCAAGGAATGCGAGGATCGTGGGGCGGGGGAAATCTTGCTGACCTCGATTGAGCGTGACGGAATGATGCAGGGCTACGATCTGGACCTGATCCGATCGGTAGCCGATGCGGTTTCCATCCCGGTTGTGGCTGCTGGCGGCTGTGGGAACTACGAGCACATGAACCAGGCGTTCAAGGCCGGCGCCCATGCGGTTGCTACTGGGGCGATGTTGCAGTTCACCGAGAACACGCCGAAGGAAGCCGCGCGGTATCTGCAAGAGCATGGGATAGCCACTCGGGTATGAAATCCGTTCTCGTTACCGGCGGCACCGGCTCATTCGGCCGCGCCTTCGTCCGTCGATTGCTACAGGACAACACGGTTGATCGCCTTGCTGTTCTATCGCGCGGTGAGCATTCTCAAGCCGATATGGCTGCTGAGTTTGGGAGTGATCGCCTACGGTTTTTTATTGGCGATGTGCGTGACCGGGATCGGCTTAGGCGCGCTTTTGCTGGCGTCGATACAGTCATACACGCTGCTGCGCTTAAGCGCATTGAAGTTGGCCGGTATAACCCGACAGAGATGGTCAAGACCAATATTGACGGCACCGTCAATGTGGTTGAAGCCGCACTCGACGCGGATGTTAAGAAGGTTGTTTATCTCTCGTCCGACAAGGCATGGCAGCCGATAAGCCCCTACGGCCAGAGCAAGGCGCTGGCGGAGTCGATTGTCCTGAATGCGTATCAGGGTAGAACAAGGTTCGCCGTCACCCGCTACGGCAATGTCTGGTGCTCGCGGGGGAGTGTCGCGCCCAAGTGGGCTGCGATGACTGGGCCGGTTCCGGTGACCAATCCTGACGCGACCCGGTTTTTCATGACGATGGACGAGGCGGTCGGCCTGGTTCTCGACACTGCGCTGACGATGCGCGGCGGGGAATTGAAGATCCCGACACTGCCAGCGTTCAGGCTCGGCGACCTCGCGGGCGCAATGGGGCGCGAAATGGAGATTGTCGGGCTGCCAAGTTGGGAGAAGAAACACGAGGGGATGTGCGAGGGGAACACGTCCGACAAGGCGCGGCGGATGTCCGTGCAAGAGCTGCGGGAGGCGCTGAGTGAAAACGGTTTGCATCATCCAGGCTCGGATGGGCAGCAAGCGGCTGCCGGGAAAGGTAATGCTTCCGCTCAATGGACATACAGTCATAGCGGAGGTGATTTCACGGTGCCGGAAGATTTCGGGGGTGGACCAGATAGCCTGCGCGATATCGGAAGCGCCGGGGAACGACGATTTGTCGAGTTCTATAAAAAGGCTTGGCGTGAAAGTGTGTCTGGGTCCGGAGATGGACGTGCTGTTGCGCTATGTGAAGGCAGCACAGGAGACGCAAGCAAGCCGTATAGTCCGTATAACGGCGGACTGCCCGTTAATATCACCGGAACTCTGCTCGGAAGTCGTGGCGCGACATAAGCAGTGGGCGACCAAGAGTTGCCCATACGCCAGCAACATATTCCCGCGCCGGACATGGCCCAAGGGATTGGATTGCGAGGTGTTCACGCTGGACGCTTTGCTTGAGGCGGACAGGTTTGCGCTCGGCGAGGACCGGGAGCATGTCACGCCGTGGATGCAAAAGAACTTCGTGAACTGGGTGAACGTCGAGAGTCCATGGCCCATTGAGGGCAGGCTGACACTCGACACTGAGGATGACTACCGGGTGATGTGCGCCCACTTTGGGCATGAACCCTACCGGATGGCAGCATGAGCCTTTGGATTGGCGAGTTTGGGGATGCCTACACTCAACGCAACAAAGACGTATCGGCCTATGACCGAGCCGAAATCTGGCGCTCGCTGATCCCGCGCGACACGCAAAGCATCCTTGAAGTTGGGGCCAACGTCGGCAAGAACCTTGAGGCCATCGAGACGTTTTCATACTGCGACCTGATGGCCTGCGAGCCGAACGAGACGGCAAGGCGGGAACTGGAATCAAAGCGGATCACTACCAAGCTGACTGCGGACTGCGCCGACAAGCTGTCATTCGAGACTGGCTCGGCCGACCTCGTGTTTACCTGTGGTGTATTGATACACATCGCGCCGGACAAGCTGCTGGCATCGATGAAGGAAATCCACAGGGTCGCAAGGCGCTACATCATCTGCGGGGAGTATTTCGCACCGTCCGAAGAAATGGTCCCGTACCGCGGACAGAACGATGCACTATGGCGCAGGGACTACGGCGGCCTGTACCTCGATCACTTCAGCGATCTGCACTGCATTGCAAACCTGTTCACATGGAAGCGGACAACGGCTTTTGACAACCTGGTGTTTTGGGTGTTCGAACGCGGGCCGAGGTGGAATTGAGCCAATGGCTGCGCGCGGAAGAACCCCCGGTTTCGTCATGTCAAACGAGCACCGGGATAAAATCAAAAACAGCAATATCCTCACTGCCTTAATTGAGCACGTTGAGGGTAAGCGTGACATGTCTGCAACACAAGTCACAGCAGGGCTGGGGCTTCTCAAGAAAGCATTGCCCGATCTGCAAGCCGTTGAGCACAGCGGCCGGATTGGCGGCGACAAAGACGTGTCCGAAATGACGGATAATGAACTCGCAGCTCTCACAGCACGAATTAGAGCAAGCCTTGGCGGCCACGACGGAATGGAGCAAGCGCCGCTCGATCCGTCGCAGATTAACTGAGTGGTGCCGCTACGCTGGCTATGAGCCGGCCCGCCACCACAGGCTACTGATCGACGCTCTTGAGAAGATAACGCGAGGCGAGATTGACCGGCTGGCTGTGTTCATGCCGCCGGGCGCTGCAAAGAGCACTTACGCCTCGATCCTGTTCACGCCCTGGTATCTGGCGCAGTTTCCAGAGCATTGCGTCATCGCGGCCAGCCACACTCAGGAACTGGCAGAAAAGTGGGGACGACGTGTCCGAAACCTCATCTCGGAACACGCCCTCGTCCTCGGCTGCGCCTTGGCATCCGATAGTCAAGCTGCTGGTCGATGGGAAACCGGCAGCGGAGGGGAGTACTTTGCGGCTGGTGTCGGCGGCTCGATCACCGGACGGCGAGCTGATCTTGTCGTTATCGACGACCCGGTTAGATCAAGAGAAGATGCCGACAGCGAGCTGATCCGAGACAAGACCTGGGATTGGTACAAGACGGACCTTTATACCCGCCTGAAGCCCGGCGGCCGGATCGTTCTGATTCAGACAAGGTGGCATGAAGATGACCTCGCGGGGCGCATCATTGCAGAGCAGATGGCGGGCGGCGATGCTTGGCACGTCATTTCTCTTCCCGCTATCGCCGAACTGGATGACCCGCTCGGCCGCGTTCCTGGCGAACCGCTTTGGCCGGAATGGGAAGGTCTAGCCGACCTTGAACGGAAAAAGCGTGCAGTCGATGCGCGCAACTGGTCTGCGCTGTACCAGCAGCGGCCAGCCCCGGAAGAAGGCGACTACTTCAAAGCGGAGTGGCTGAAAACCTATGTCACGCAGCCGCCGCTTGAAACCCTCGCCGTGTACGGTGCCTCCGATTATGCGGTCACTGCCGATGGAGGCGACTACACCGTCCACGTGGTCGTTGGCGTCGATCCTGACGGCCATATGTATCTACTGGATTTATGGCGCAAGCAGTCTGCTTCGGACGTTTGGGTCGAGGCGTTCTGCGACTTGGTGAGGAAGTACAAGCCAAGGGAATGGGCCGAGGAGCAGGGCCAGATCAAAGCCGGCCTAGGCCCGTTCATTGACAAGATGCAAAGGGAGAGAGGTGCATATGTCTACCGACGAGAGTTCCCAGTTAGAGCAGATAAAGCAGTCCGTGCCCAATCTATCCGCGGAAGGATGGCAATTGACAAGCTATTCGTCCCGCAGGGCGCGGGATGGCTGCCTGATGTTAGGAGCGAACTACTCTCGTTCCCAGCCGGAAAGCATGATGACATTGTGGACGCGCTTGGACTCATCGGCCAGCTCCTCGACACAATAAGCTCCGGCCAAAAGCCCGCAAAGCCCGACCCCGTAAAGAACCCATCCGGCTATCGCACCTTTCACAGCGAGGCGGCGACCAATGACGACGTGTTCGCTTAGGAACCAGAATGGCCCTTGAGACCAGTTACACCTCCCGCTCGGCGGGGAGTGTCAGTCACGGCTCGCAGTCGGACAAGGGAACAACTGGATACTGGCCGCTCGCAAAGCTCCGCAAGTGCTACACGGACTATCTGTTCTCCAAGCGGGAGGAGCAGGACGAGCAGATCGACGCCCGGCGCTATTACCACGGCAGCCAGTACACCACGACGCAGGTCAACGCGCTCCGGCTCCGCAAGCAGCCGATCATGACGTACAACCAGGTGGCCGAGAAGATCAACGGCTACGTGGGGCAGGTCGAACGTCTACGGCAAGACCCCAAGGCATTTGCCCGCACACCGAAGCACGAGGAGGGCGCAGAGCTTGCGACCGCCGCGCTGCGGTATGTGCTGGACGACAACGAATGGGACGACAAGCGGCCGCTGGCTGCCCTGTGCGGTGCGGTCGATGGCGTCGGCGGCATTGCGGTCGAACTGACGCAGGGCGACGGCAAAGACCCGGAAGTCGAGTTGGAACTGGTCGATATCGACTCGTTCTTCTACGACCCGCGCTCGCATAAGCCGGACTTCACCGATGCGCGGTACATGGGCATCGGCAAGTGGTTCGATGACGACATTGCCAGGCAACTATTCCCCGACGCGCCGGAGGACGCGTTCACCAGCGACAGTGAACTGCACAGCAACTCCGACCGTGAGATGCGCTGGTTCCGCTCGGACGGCATCCAGAAGCGGGTACGCATCATCGATATTTGGTATCAGCACAAGGGCGGCTGGTGCTGGGCGATGTTCTCCGGCAATGCCGTACTGGCGGAGGGTAAGTCGTATCTACAAGACGACCAAGGCAAAGACCTCTGCAAGTATGTGATGTTCTCCGCGAACGTGGATCAGGACGGCGACCGTTACGGGTTCTGCCGCAACCTGAAATCTCCGCAGGACGGCATCAACGCCAAGCAGTCCAAGATCATGCACATCCTGAACTCGCGCCGGCTGTTCATCCGGCAGGGCGCGGTCGGGAATGTGGAGAAGGTCAGGGCCGAGTATGCAAGGCCGGACGGTGTGGTCGAGGTACCAGGCGATATCCGGGAGAGCGTGCAGGCCGACGACCGCACGTTCGACTTCGCCGGCTGGACCAAGATGTTGGAGTACGACATCAACCTGATGAACCAGTCAGGCCCGAACGCGCAGTTGATCGGCGAGGAGGCCGGGACGAAATCCGGCCGGGCGATTTCGCTGATGCAGGAAGCCGGGCTCGCCAAGCTCGGGCCGTACCTCAAGGCGTTCAAGGGCTTCAAGGTCAGGCTTTACCGAACGGTGTGGGCCGGCATCAAGCACTGGCAGGCCGAGCGCTGGATTCGGGTGACGGACAACGAGGGCCTGGCCCAATACGTCCCGATCAACCAGTTGCAGGTTGGTCCGAACGGACAGCCGACGATTGCCAATGCCATCGGCGAACTCGACGTGGACATCATCCTCGATGAAGGGCCGGACACCGTGACGGCCATGCAGGATATGTACGAGACGCTTCAGCAGGTCGTACCCGCGGTTGCGCCGATGCTGTCGCCGCCGGAGGCTAAGGCGGTTGTCAAGATGCTGATCGAGACCAGCCCGCTGAGTTCCGAGCAGAAGAAGGCGTTCCGCGAGGCGGGTGAGCAGCCCGATCCGATGCAGCAACAGCAGCAGCAGATTGCGCTAGCCGGTGCGATTGCGGAAGTCGAGAACGTCACCGCCGATACACAGCTCAAGAACGCGCAGGCCGGCAAGGCCATGTCCGAGGCGCAGGTTGCGCCGCTTGAAGCGATGATGAACGGGCAGACACCTATGCAGCCCGGCGAGTACGAGCCGCCGCCTGAACTCCAGGACGCGCAGGTCGTGGCGGAGATTGAGGAGAAGTACGCGAGCCGTGACCTGAAACTGGCGCAGGCCGGGAAGGCGCAGGCCGAAGCGGCACTGGCGCCGCAGAAGATGATGATGGAAGCGGCGAATGCCGAGGCTGATCGCAGGCTGAACGCGCAGAACGCGGCGGCGGATCGGCAATTCCAGGCCAGGAATGCGGACGCTGATCGGAAGGTCACGTTGCAGCAGGCCAAACAGAAATCGCAGGCCCAGCGAAACGGGCAACGCCCGCGGTAGGCGAGACTACCGCACGTTCGCGTCCGAACGACATCGGGCGATCACGTAACAGCACGAAACGCTGAAAGGACGGGCCACATTGGCTACGACAACTGTACCTATCGACGACGTGGGTATGCTGTCTGACATCATGGCTGACGAGCCGGCGCAAGCCGTCGAACAGCCAGTTGAACAGCAAGCCGAGCCTGAAAGGGCGGAGCAACCCCGAGACGAGCACGGACGATTTGCCCCGAAGGCTGAAGTTGCGGCGGAAGCACCCGCACCACAGGCCGAACCGCAACCCGAACAACCGAAGGACGAGGACGGCAAAGTGCCGTCGTGGCGTCTGCGGGAACTCCGGGAGGCGCGGGAGGCGGCAGAGCGAAGGGCCGAGGAGACTGGCCGTCGCGAATATGCCTTGCAGCAGCAGTTGCAGGCATTGCAGCGGCAGGTTCAGCAACTCACCGCGCCCAAGGCCGAGCCCGTCGATTTCTTCCAGAACCCGGACGGTGCAATCGAGCAGCGGCTCTCGCCCATCGAGGCGAGGTTCGCGCAACTCGAATCCACCATGCGGCTCAACACGTCCCGCGCGCTGGCGGTTGCCACGCACGGGGCCAAAGCCGTGTCCGAAATGGAAGCCGCCGTCGAGAAGGCAAGTCGCGAGTATCACCCGGAAATGAACCTGCTGGCCGCACAGATGCGTGCCTCAGACGATCCGGTCGGTGTCGCGATGCAATGGCACAAGCGCACGCGCATGATGGAAGTCACCGGGGGCGACCCCGACGCTTACCGCCAACGTGTGCTTGACGAAGCCATGAAAGACCCCGCGTTCCAGGCCAAGGTTCTGGAAGCCACGCGCGGTCAGGTACAGCCCAACTCCCGTCCGAACATCCAACTCCCGCCCTCGCTCTCCAAGGTTCCCGGCTCCGCTCCCGAAAGGGACGGCGGCGACGACGACGTGAGCGACGCGGGCCTGTTCAGACACGCGATGAGATAGTCGCGAAGGATAGGAGGAGCGGCAATGGCCGTTACCACAGTCCAGTCGAACAACAAGCTCATCCGGTTTACGAAGGACATCAACCGGGAGTTCGTTCGGCAGAATATGTTCTCGCCCTACATGGGCGAGGGCCTGGATGCGATCATTCGCGTCCGTCAAGAACTGAAGTCCGGCGGCGAGCAGATGAATATTCCGCTCGTCACCAAGTTGATCGGTGACGGTGTTTCAACCGGCGTGTTGGCCGGCGCGGAAGAGCGCATCGACAACTACGGTATGCGCATCTGGATTGATTGGCTGCGTCATGCCGTTGTCACGACCAAGGCGGAACAGCAGAAGGACTCGGCCGATATCTTCGGTGAGGCCAAGCCGCTTCTGTCCGACTTCGGCAAGGAAAAGCAGCGCGACGAGCTTATCAAGGCGATGCTGGCCCTACCGTCCGCTTCGGCGCCCGCCAACCTCGGCACGTCTGCCGGGCAGCGGGTGAACGGCATCCTCTACGAGTCCTCGACCGCCGCGCAGCGTAACGCCTGGCTGTCCGATAACGTGGACCGGGTGCTGTTCGGCAACGCGCTGTCGAACCACTACAGCTCGACCGCCATCGCCTCGATGCAGTCGGCCCTGTCGGTCATCGCCAGCGTCAAGCTGACGGCTACCACGGTGCAGATGCTCAAGCGGCGTGCGGAATTGTGCTCGCCGAAAATCCGGCCGTACAAGACCAAGGACGGCTACGAGTATTACGTCCTGTTCGCCGGCTCGTATGCGTTCCGCGACGCCAAGACGGATACGACCATCGCGACTGCCAACCGTGACGCCCGCCCGCGGGATGTCGGGGCCAACCCGATCTTCCAGGACGGCGACCTGATGTATGACGGCGTTATCATCCGCAAGGTTCCCGAGATTTCGTCTTACGTGGACAACAGCCTGACTACGCTGTTGAACACGGCGGGTACCGGCGGCTCGTCCTCGGGTCGTACCGAGCCCGTGTTCCTCTGCGGACAGCAGGCGGCAACGATGGCTTGGGGCCAGATGGCAAAACCCACCTTCCGCAAGGAGGACGATTACGGGTTCATCACCGGCACCGGCATTGAGATGGCCTATGGTGTTGCGAAGAACTTCAAGTCGCACGCCATGTACATCCCCGGCACCACGACGCTCAACTCGTCTGCAACTGGCAATACCAGCGGCGGCGGATTGAGTTCGCTCGTGCAGTGGGGCATGGTCACCGGCTTCTTCTACGCCGCGGCAGACGCGTAAGGAAAGGAGACAGAACAATGGCTATTCTTTACGCAACTCAGGCCCGCTCCGGCGTCACGTCGAAGTCGGTGGGCCAAGCCGGCGGTGCGAAGGTCGCCTTCGGCAGCTACGAGATCTCGGACAGCGTGTCCCTGGGCTCGTACATCTACATGTGCAAAATCCCGAAGGGTGCTTACATCACTGGCGGTCGCGTGACTGGCGACCCCATTGATAGCTCCGGTTCTGGTTCTGCACTGATGAGCATCCATGTCGGTGTCGATAAGGCCGTTACTGGCGCTTCCGGCACCGCCGTCACCGCGGCAAGCACGAGCAATTGCCTTGTGTCGTCGCTGGCAGTCGGCCCGGATGCGGTTGCGGTGACCGGCTACAAGGCCACCAACACCCGCAACTTCCCCTTCGGAAGTCTCCTGATTACCGATGGGCCGTTGCTGACCTCCGACGAGTGCAACGTGATCGTTGCGGTTACGGCGTCCACTCTGGCGCTCACGACCGGGACGCTCAACGTGATCGTCGAGTATTACATGAGCACGCACAACTGATGGGCTACACCGTCCTAGATAGCGTTTGCGTCGTCTCAGCCGACGACATGAACCGGAACCTAGAAGCCAATCTAGGGCGGGGCCTACCTCAGTGCGAACCGATGCCCGAGCGGACGACCCGGTTAGCCATTGTTGGCTCCGGGCCGTCCGTGAGGGACTACCTTGAGGAAATCAAATCGTTTGACGGGCATGTGTGGGCCGTCAACGGGGCTTATGATTATCTCCGGGATAATGGTTTTGTGCCTCATGGGTTTTTAGGGTGCGATCCGCTTCCCGGCCTCGATGAGTATTTGAAGAACCCGCACAAAGACACGACATTCTATCTTGCCGGCACGGTTGATCCGAGCACGATTGAGGCGGTCAAGGATTACGATGTCCGGCTGTGGTTTCTGGCTCAAAGTGTGGATATCAAATATCCCAAGGGGACGTGGCTGATAACCGGCGGCACCACCATGTTGCTGCGTGCGCCGTTCCTGAGTTGGATGTTGGGTTATCGCGACTTGACGTTTTACGGGGCGGACTCGTCATTCGATACGACCAAGGAACAGCGTTACGTCTACGGGGACGGCCGGTATCAGTGGGATTCAAAGGCCCCGGTGAATTGGGTCAAGACGCAGAACGGCGAGGGGCCATTCCCGACTGAATTGTGCTTGATGAAGCAGGTTTCGCAGTTCGGCGCGGTCGTCCAATACTATCGTGGCAAGCTAACATTCAGGTGCGGCGGTCTATTGGACGCCTTCCTGCGGTCGCCGATGGGTGATGGCTCGCAATTCGACGCGGCATTCCAGGGATCGACGCACGATCTACCGCGCGAAGAAGTGCCTATGGAAATCGTCGCCCATGACGCGGCCTGAGACCATCGACAAGGTTATCGAGATCGACTGCGTTGTCGATGCCGAGACGCGGCAGAAATATATCGACAGCGCAACGGCGCGTGGACTTCCACGGGTTATCCAGCGCAAGAAACGCAAGGGCAAGGTTGCTATTGTCGGGTCCGGTCCCTCGGCGACCGACTATGTTGACATGCTCAAGGACTGGGAAGGGGAAATCTGGGGTATCAACCGCGCCTTTGAATGGCTGCG
>ERZ761594.292-NODE-292-length-16997-cov-29.728840_pt1 | contig 16997 bp, 34 predicted proteins | sample MGYA00511036_ERZ761594 | MGnify/ENA primary metagenome ERZ761594 (study PRJEB28899, sample SAMN03785561) | bioreactor sludge metagenome | biome: EBPR Sludge; feature: EBPR Bioreactor; material: 0.22µm filtered reactor supernatant | place: Saint Lucia: Queensland... | reverse complement strand
GCGCGCCAGTAGCGCGAGTTATAGGGTTGGGCGCGGAAAGCGCCGGTGGCCCCCCAGTATACGGGGGTAGCGGCCTACTCTGCCGCCATGCCGTCCGGGGTGACGCGCCAGAACTGCCACGTCAATCCGTCCGGGTTGACCAAAATCATAGCGCGAACGCCACTCTCGCGCAAGTGGTCTATCCGGGCTAACAGTTTGGCCTGCCGGGTGCTCAGGCCCATCGCCCGGTAGCGGGCCTGGGCGGCGGCCAGGTTGCCGCTGGGCCGCCCTTGTGGCGCTGGCGCGGCTGGCTGCTCACTCATGGCGCCTGGCCATCTCCCGCCCTGGCTGCTCGGTGACGATCACGCCGACGCGCTGATTGAGCACCAGGTTGTACCCGCCCACCCAGGCCGCCAGCCTGATCAGGCGTGTCGCGATCCACAGTCGCAGCCGGACGCGCCACAGGTTGACGACGACGACCTCGACGGTCATGGTCACGCCTTTCAGGCCGTCTTCCGCGTTGTAGCGGTAGTTGTGGTGTGCCACATCGTCACCCTCCCGCGCCGGCTGTACCAGTCCCAATAGGCGGCGGCGCGCTCATTGCTGTTCAGGCGGCGCCAGTTGACCTTGCGCCAGCGGCGGCGCATGTTCAGGCGGAGCGCGTACTCGCGCAGGGCCGGCTCTGGCACGTCGTCCGGTGTCTGCTCGCGGACGAACCCGCGCCACTCGGACGAAACGGAGGCCGACCACTGCGCGACGGTTTCGCCGAACTCCCGCAGGGTCATCGCCGCAAACGCCGCCGCTTCACGCACCGCATCCGAGAGGGCGCTCAATTTGCTCAGGTCAAGGTCCGCAGTCAGCCTGACAGCGGTCGTGTTTTTGTACAGGGTGGTTAGAATGTCTTCCATAGCGCCCCGCTCACCCGGCCATCTGCTGTTGCAGCCGCTTGAATTGCGCTTGATAGGTCCGCAACAGCAACTGGCGCGTCTTGGCCTGCGGCGCCTTCTCAGCCTGCCAGCGCATCCGCTTTAGGTCCGCGCTGTCGTAACAGGACGGCGTGAAGGCCTGGCAGAGCGGGCAGACGATCCCGAGCAAAACCACGCCCGCATGCCCTTCAACGGGGCGCTCCTGGAAATCGTCGGGGCCGACCCTGACCGTGGCCTGGCAGTGTGTACAGAGCGCTGAGACTGACAGGTTGCTCATATCTCCCTCTTGATCTTGGGCAGCGGGCCGGGCGTGAGCGGCTTGTTGGTTGGCTTCAGCTCGCAGCCGCAGTGGTAGCCGTGGCAATCCAGGGCGCGGCTCTGCGGGTACAGGCCGCGCGCCCTGGCCAGCAGCCACGTCGAAGCCCGCTTGACGATCCCGTTCAGGCGCCGGCAGTCCGGGCAGTGCTCTTTGCGCGGCGTCCACACCCATTCCAGGCGTTGCTCGGCCCCGGCCAGGGTCCGGGCCATGTTCCTGGCTTCGGTGTACCGGGTCGCCCACATCCCGGCCCGCGCCACCAAGGGCGCCAGCTCGCCGCCGGCGTCTTTGTTCCTGGCTTCGATGTCGCCGGTCAGCCTCGCGACATAGCCGAACTCAGTCATGATCAGGCGCTCAAGCTCGGCGCGCTCGTCTTCGGTAATCTCTTCCGGCTCTACTCCGACGTCGGCCATGCCGGCTTCCCATGCCGCCGTCAGGTAGCGCCGGATCGCGGCCAGCAGCAGGTCAGAGAACTGGCCGGCGTCGATGGCGCCAGTCCACAGGGCGCGGATGGCCGACCCAATCGCCGACTCATAGCCGCCCGACGTCGGGCGCTTCCGGCGCGCGCGAGCTTCAGTGAGCGTGATGGCCATAGTGGCTTATCAGCTCGGCCTTGACGAACTCGATGAACCGCTCCGGCGTCGTCTTGCCGACGCGCAGGTTTTCAATGGCGACATCCATCGCGTCGGTGTCGTCACCCATGCCGTCGCCCGGATCCGGTTCGCCGTCCGGGTGCAGCAGGCTATCGGCGTCGCGCACACCCAACGCCGACAGCGCCAGGCGCGTCAGCTCTTCCACGGCCCTGTTCCCGACCTCGGCGTCCAGTACCCCGCTGGAGGCCGCGTCCGCGACCGCCGCCAGGGCGGAGACGATCTCGGCGATGTCGTTGTCGGACGGGCTGTCGAGCGTCACTTCGACCGCGTAATCCTCGATCTTCTTTTTGCCGTAGGTCTCGGCCATGCGCCCGACCACTTCCGCGATGTCGGCCAGCACGTCCACCCAGAAGGACTGGTATCGCTGGATTTGCTCGTACCACGGCCGCCCGCTTTCCTGCGCGATGGCGCGGTTCTGCATGGCGTCCGAGCGGTTCAGGTAGTGGAGCGGGATGCCGGCGCCGCTGGCAAACTGGCCGGCAATGGTCATGCCGTCCACCTGGGCATCGCCGGCGCCCGTGGTCAGCGGCATGCGCTCGCGGGCGATGGCTTCGTTTTCGACCCAGGTCGATCCCGCCGGCGGGGTGGGGTTTCGGTCAACGCCGGCATCCGTTGACCGGGCAAAGTGCGATTGCAGGCGGTCGATCACGTTGTCGACCGACCTCTGGCCGCCCTTGACCTTGAGCCGGTCAACGTACATGGCGACGGCCGCGGCGACGCTGGCGCGATTTTGCAGGAAGTCTTTGTAGGCGCGTGCCCAGTCCAGAGCCCGGCGTAGTTGCGGCCAGCCACGGCCGCCGTCGTCGTCCAGCGCTACGTGCATGGCGACGACGTGCGTGTTCTCGCGGACTTCGTCGGCGCGCCGCGCACCGTCTGGCAGCGGGTTGGCGGCCAGGTAGGCGTCGAGTTGTTCCGCGTTCGCCTGCCAGTCCGGGTACCACACCTGGCCGGTGGCCGTGTTCTGGACGTAGAACAGCTTGACGTCCGGGTCGTCGTGATCGGTCTTGATCTCCAGGATGCGGTCAGTCGAGAGCCGGCGGATCGTGCACGTCCCGTCCAGGGTCGAGACGTAGAAGATCAGGAAATACTCGCCGTCGGTCAGCAGCGCGTTGGACAGCGTGTGGATTTTGCGCTGCCCAATGACGGAGCGGTTGCGCCGCGCCGTCCAGAATTCTTCCCACGCCTTGGCCAGCGCTTCGTCGGCCGGTTCCACGATGACGTGCTGGCCGAAACCGAAGTCGGTCCACATCTGGACGGCGCGCCAGACCATCACGTCGTAATGGTACATCCAGCGGCTGTCCGCGACGGCCGCCAGCCGGTCATTCTCGCTCCACTGTTGCATCCGGTCGGCGGTTGGGATCAGGCGCATCTGCCCGCGCTGCGACAGCAACAGGTCGATCAGCCGGTTATCCATTTCGCCGAGCGAGCGCAGCATGCTCTCCGGCGACATGACGTAGCGGCGGGTTTCGACCAGCGCCTGCACGGCTTCGCGCGCCTCGGCTCGGAAGCGGTCGATCTCGCGGGCGCGGACGTTCCCGCCGATCAGGTTGGCGACTTGTTCGCGGATGGTCGGCATGGCGTTACTCGTTTCTGGCGATGGCGGCGTTGGCCCACGTGATGGCCTGTTCGAGATTGGTCAACGCCAGGGACAGCTCCCGGCTCGGCGGGCAGAGCCGGCACAGCGTCTCGGCGAGTGTCTTTCCAGCGCCCCGGATCAGGCCATAGCGGACGGGCTGATCGCCTTGCGGCGCGTGGTAGGTGAAGCGCTTTTCAAGCTCCGCCGCTTCGGTATCGCTTATTGGGTATTGCATAGTCAGCCCTGCCTTTGGAGTACGAGAGATGTATAAGTGCCGTCGGGATCGTGCGCCATGATCAGGACGTCCAGCGCCGCCGCCAGTTGGCTGGCGTCTCGCGCGTAAGCTGTTGCCGTGAAACCATTGATGTGATCGCCGAGCTTGATTGTCCATCCATCATCGAAGAAACAGGAAATCTGGACATTGGTTTCGCTGGCGTAGGCGGCATCCAGGACGCCTTCAAGGCTTATCTGTGGCTGCACTTCGTCCGAGACGATGTGCAGCATGATCGGCTCGCCAGTGACCGGGCACAGCGCCCAATGGGTGACTGCCGCGATCCCGGCCGACTGGGCAAGCACGACCGGACGCGCGAACGGCGTGAATTCGAGCCCGTCATGATCGCCGCCACAGCGGGAGCAGTTGCCGACGTTGGTTCTGATAGTTGTACTCATTAGTAGCGTCCGATTAGGACCGGATCATGCACGACCTCGGCCCGGTTTTCGGCGGCTTCAAGCCAGAACGCCGCCGCCATGTAGCAGTAGTTCTCGGCATGGGCGTAGTGGTCTGGCCCGGTCTGCGTGTACACGGCGATGCTGTTTCCCTGCGCGTCTTTGGCGATCGTGCGCTCAAGGGCTTTCATGTGATCGTAGTAATCAGGGATGGAGCGGGCGTTGGCCGGCAGCGTGGCGCCGCCGCGCTCACCCTTCGCGCCCTTGGCGAACAGGCTGCGCGTCGCGTCCAGGGTGCGCGTGCGGTCGGCTTTGACGTTACCCGCCCAACGACCGTCGCTATCCCAACGCTCAAACTCCATCGGCGCCACCTGCGCCGACGCCCGGCCCTGAATGTAGTAGGCCAGCCAGATGAAGCCCTTGGGAAAGTTGGCCTGGAAGTTGCGGGCAGCGCGCGTCTCGGGGTTGGCGTCGATGACGCAGGCCAGCGCTCCGTATTCAATCAGCTTGGCGCGCAGATCGGCGTCGAAGTCGGGATGCTCGAAGGCCGCGCGCAGGCTCCAGTCCGGCCCGCGAATGACCACATGCAGCACCCGCCCGACGTCGATCCCGACAAACGCGCCGCCCTTGCGCGGACCCATGCCGTACTCGCGCCGGCAGGCGTCCAGTGTTTCGTCCGTGAGCGACGTCGCGCCGCGCGTCCGGTAGGGCAGGCCCAGCGCCTGGTTGTAGGTTTCCTTGCGCTTGCTTTCGTCGGTCTCAGTCAGACCGGCGATGATCTCGGCCAGTGGACGCTGCGCCACGAACAGGGCCGACAGGTGATAGCCGTGCACGGCGCGGGACGGATAGGCCGCCACCCACTCGCCATCTGCTCCCCGGTCCAATGGCTGCTGGCACTTCTGGCAGAGCAGCGCGATCTCACCGGGGGCGTCCGCGTTTCCGGCGCCGCGTCCGGCCAGCGTGTTCCAGCGCACGGGCCGCTCAAGGTCATCCCACTCCGTCACCAGATGGCCGAGGCCGGGCGCGTTGCGTTCCCCACAGTGGGGGCACGGGATGTGCCAGCGCCGCTGGTCCGATGCCAGGTACAGCGGGTGGATGCCGGTCGTCGCGTAGGTCGGCGTGGATGCGATGCGGACCTGCGCCACGTCGGACGCACCCAGGCGCTTGCGGGACAGGGCTTCGGCCTTGGGGTCCATTTCGTCGTATTCGTCCAGCACCAGGACGTCGGCCGGAACCGATTTGAGCTGTGGCGCCCGGCCACCAGGGCCAACCTTGGCTCCGCGCAGGTAAAGGAAGGCGTTGCCGATGCGCTTCAGCGTGACCTTATCGGCGCCGCGCTGGTGGTGGCCGATAACGCGCCCCGCCAGATACTCGGACGCATCGAAGGCCAGGCCGAAGCGGTGCGAGCTGAAGTCCGAGACGTCGCCGTCGGTCGGCAACAGGTAGAGCGCGGTGTTGCCGCTGTCGACGTGGTACAGCACCCACGAGACCATCATCTCCGACACGCCCACCTGCGCGCACTTCTCGATGACGACTTCGCGGTGCTCATCTTCGTACAGCGCGCGCTGGAATGGGCGCGCGCTGATGTCAAAGGGCACGTCCGGCGCCAGGAAGCGCCGATGCTTCAGGCACCAGGCCAGGAAGGACAGCCGTTCTGCGCTCGCCTGCTCAATCTTCGGCGCCGGAGCCGGCGTCAAGGCCTGCCCGAGCTTGCTGGCCCAGAATTCGAGTGAACTCGGCGTTGACTGCCGATAGAGTGTCCCGGTCACTGACATGCCGTCTCACCGCTTCCGCCAATGCCGCAATCAGCACATTGGCCTCGTCGAGCTTGAGCACCATGTGGCCCATCATGCGCCGCTTGCTTTCGGTGTCCACCAGCCGCCGGCGTTGTTCGAGCAGCGTCTGTATCTCCTGCCAAGCCGCAAAATCCAGGATGCCTTTCTCGATGGCATCGGCCAGCACCTTGTACGCCAAGGCTTCCTTGACGTGATCGGCGCTGCCCCGCGCTGCCGCGAACATGCTGAACGCCGTCTGCGCGTGCTTCCATAGCGCTCCGCTCTCGCCCTGATCCACGCGCGATAGCAAATCGCTCAGCCTGGCGTCCACCAGCGCAACGTCGTGACCGAGCGCCAGCAGCTCCGGATCCTTGGCCGATGCCTGGTAGCGCTCTAGCAGCCGGCTCGGCAGATGCTTTGACCACCGTCCGGTTTTGAAATGCGGTGACGCGATCCCGGACGGCGTCAGGCCGCCGTGTAGCCGGCACCGGCCATTGGGCATCGCCGGCTTCTTGCACTTGCCGCCGGAGCGCGTTTTTGCTCCGCAGGCTTTCATGGGGTCGCCCGCCTTTCATGGGGTTTCCTAGCCTGTCTCACAGCTCGGGCACTCGAACCAGACGCCGGCGCCGGCGCACATCTGGCAATCTGCGCGCGGCACGAGCTGGCACTCCGGGCAGGTGTAGGCGAACAGCAGCGCCCCGCATTTCCCGCAGACCATGTTCACGGTGACGCCCACCGGAATAAGTTCGTTCAGGTAGCCCTGGCTGAACGGTATTTCGCCGTTCAGCATGCGTGTGGCCTCTTCCAGGTATGGCCCAAGGTCAATCACCCGGCCGCTCACGAGTACACCTGCGTTGATTCCAGTTCGACCAGCAGCTCACCCTTGCGGACGGTGTAGACGCGCGTCCCGGTGGCGTTGGCGATCTGGATATCGTATTTGAGAGACTCATCCTTGATCAGGCCGTTGGTCGAAGTCGGCAGCGGCGTGACGTCGATCAGGCCATCGGCGGCCGGGCCGACCAACACGATCTGGCCGGCCACAGACGTGATTTGGAAGACCGCCTGCGCGTCGCTGTCTGTCCAGGCGCGTTTGGCCGTCATCCAAATCTTGTAGCCGGTCAGGTCGAAGGGGGTCGCCGTTGGCACGCCATCCACAGACTCAAAGATGGGGATGCGCCAGGTCGGGGTATCGCCCCGCTGCATGGTCAGGTTGGCGATCAGGTTGTCGATGATCTGTACAGTCATGGCGCCTCTCAAAGCTGACGGATGGTCGCGGCGGCGCCGCGCTCGGTCGGGTCGCCGGCGGCGGCTGCCAGATCGGATACATCGCCGGATGCCGGGCCGATCTCGGAGACGTTGGCGGCCGCGGCCCCGCGCTCAGACATGGCCCCAGCAGACGCGCCATGCTCGGAGATCGTTCCGGTGGCCAGCCCTAACTCTGCCACCGTGGCCGCCACGCCGATCTCAGAGATGCTCCCGGACGCGGCCCCGATCTCAGTGACGTCTCCAGAGATCGGAGTGGCTTCGACGGGGACGTTGATGACCGCCAGCGTCTGCAAGCCATGAACACGAGCCACGGCCGGAGCAACGGCCGCAACCGTAGCTGCAGAGGGGGCAGACAGCATCCCGGCCGCCCGGATCCGGCCAGACGACGGCACAGCGGCCGGGATGGCCTGAGTGACAGTCCGGATGCCAGCAGCCCGCGCCAAACCTGCCGTTGCGACCGTGGCCGTGCTGGACGTAGGTGACGCCAACAGGCCGATGGCTCGTATGTGCGCCGGCGTTGGGCTGGCCACCGTCCCATCAGTGGCCGCGGCTGCGATACCCTGTACACGAGAGATCCCGGTAGCAGGTCCGGCGACCGTGTCGCTTGCGGCGCCAGCCTTGGGGGCCACGGCATGCGCCAGGCCGACCATAGGCGAGGCTACGAATGTGGTAGCCGTGCTGGCTTGAGCTGGCAGACCTATGGCGCGGACAGCCGCCAGGCGGACACTAGCTGCCGTCGCGTCCGAGGCCGTCGCAGGCAATCCAAGGGCACGCGCACCACCTGGCAGTGGCGTAGCGATCTGCCCTGTGTTGGCAGACACTGGAAGGCCTGCGACCCGCGCCAGGCCAGCGCGGACGCTTGCCACGGCGTCCGATACACCACTGGCGGGAAGGCCAGTCGCACGTGCGGCTTGTGTGGTTGCACTGGCGGCGGTGCCAGTGACGCCCCCAACCGGTAGGGGCGCCGCCCGTGCCGTTCCCGGACCCGCGCTAGCAGCCGTCCCGCTCGTGGCCCCGATTGGAAGACCGGCTGTATGTACGGCGCCTTGTGCTGGCCTGGAAACAGCCTGAGCGCTGGCAGATGTCTGTAGACCGCCGGCGCTAGCGCGCCCGGCCAGGGGAGTAGCCGCTGTGTTTGTGACGGGCTGGGCCAGAGTGCCAGAGGCTCTGGCTATGGCCGGAAGATCGCTCGCCGAGGTCGAAGTAGTAGCCGTGGCCTGAAGGCCTATGGCTCCGACAATTCGCCCAATGATCGTCGTGGCGGCCGTGCTGGTTGACGCCGCACCAGACAGGCCGACGGCCCTGGCCACGGCCAAAAGCGGCCGCGCGGCCGTTGATGACGTCGCCGCCGTGGATAGCTCCGCCGTGCGAGCAATCCCGGCCGCCGGGCTGGCCACGGCGCCGCATGTCGCACTGGCCGCGAATGCAACCACGACGACCAAGCCGACCAGCGGACTGGCGGTGACGGTCGTTGCCGCCGGCGCTGTGGGTATCCACGGGCGCAGGGGCTGTGGGTTGCGTGGGCGGCGGAAGAGCGGCACTCCGGCTACCTCTTAGGTGTCAATTCCCGTTGCGGCGCAGTTTGCCCTGGGGGACGACAATGCCCATCTGCTGGCGCTGCATCTGGGCCGCCATGTGCTGTGAGAGCAGGATGTCCGCCTGCCAGCGCAGCCAGCCGGCCAACGCCCAGACCTGCTCGATCTCAACCGTTCCGCGGGCGCCCAGGTGGCAGCGAGACGAGCCGCGCTCGGGGAACGTCGCAATGATGGTGGATTCGTGCGGAGCATCGACGTCGGCGAATTCCAACCCGTGCACGCCGTCGCGCTCAAGCATGGCCGCGATGACAAACATCTGGAGCGGCGCGACGTCATCAAACGATGTCGCGAAGAACGCCGATCCAGGCGCCTGGAAGCGCGCCGTGAAGTGCGGAACAGGAGAAGCCGGAGAAGGCGAGAACATATCAGCCAACCCCAATGGCCAGGAAGCCCTGCGAGTGGAAGGGGAAGCTCACGCTGCCACCGGTGATGGTCTGCGTCGCGCCCCAGTCGTACAGGGCAAGCAGTGGGCGCGTGGCATCCGTCGCCGGCGTGCGGTTGTAGAACACGCTGTAACGGAAGCTCACACTCAGGCCAGTGTGCAGCAAATCGGCGGCATCGAAGACGATCAGGTTGCGCGCAAAGCACGTCCAGATGATGCCGTTGTCATTGACAGTCTGGCCGATCACGGTCGGCCACGTGGGCTCGGTCGTGGCATGGCTGGTGCCGGTGTTGGTGGCCATGTAGATATAGCCATTGCCGACGGTCGGCCTCACAAAGAGCGATGTGCTCTCGCTCCCATAGGCCGTGGCCGCCGCCCAGGCCGTGGCCAAGGAGTTGGCCGGCGTCGCCACGAGCGTCTTGCTGGCGAGCGCGAAGCCGCCGGCGGTGTAGCCCGTGCCAGAGGCCTCGTTGGCGACGACGTCGTTGAAGAAGTCGTGCGCGTCAAGATCGGGCGTGTACGCAGCCTGCACCAAAGCATGGCGGATGTCATCGGACAGCCAATCCATGTTTGGCGCATTGCCGGCTGAACCTGAGCCGTAGGCCAGCAGCGGGTTCTGTCGGTACCAGGAAACAGCGGGCATGTTAGTTCTCCTCTCCCGTGGCGGGAACGAATTCAAATGGCAGCTTCAAGCTTCCGTCCGAGGCAAAGGCCGCCAGGACTTCGCGGCGAACATCGGGTGTACAGCGCAGCAACATGCCCGCGGCGCGCCGGGCTTTGGCGGACAGCCGGACCAGCGCGCGGGCTTCGAGTTCTTCTGCGATCACCGGGCGCTTGTCATCGTAGGCCACGATCGCATTACGCGCCGTTTGCTCTTCGGCCCAGCGCCTGGCTTTCTCGGGGGAACGCTCGCGCAGTGTGCGCGGCGCGTCGTCGGAAGTGAACGTGCGGCCCTTGTTACTCATAGATCTCTCCCTGTCAGCCGCCGACTTCTTCTAACACCACGAGCAAGCTCATGGTGATTGAGTCGGCCGGAGCCGCCAGAAGGTCCAGCGCCAGGCGGTTGCTCGGCGAGATGATGTCCAGGTCTTCCGGCAGGTAGATTTCGACGTAGTTCTGGCGGATGTTCCAGGAGAATTCGGGGAACATCTCGATGCTCCCGCTGCCAACCGCCATTCGGGTCGTGTTGTTGACTTCGACCGTTCCGCCATAGGCGGCGTCTCCGTCTTCGATCGGCTGTGGCGTGGCCGTGCTCCCGCCTGAGCCGCTGGTGACGGAACCGACGCCGCGCTTCCATTGCAGGCGGAGCTGCTCTTCCGCGGCGTCTCCCAACTCCGTGCTTTGCGACAGGATGGCCTTGAGCACGCGGGTAATGGCATCGGCCGGGCTTTGGATTTCGATCAAATCCTGACCGGCCGTCACTGCGACGTTGGAGAAGCCTGTCCGATAGCGGCGTGGCATGTTGTCACCTCCCCAGAAGCGGGATATAGATGTCCATCATCCGGCGCGGCGCCAGGCCACCACCGGCGGTCACAATGCTGAGCTTGGCGGCCTTGCTGGTCGAGCCGTCGTAGGCCCAGAAGTCTTGCCACTCCCCCTGGGTGCAGTCTGGATGAGTGTCCATGATCATATTGATCGCGTTGTTATAGGCCCATCCGCCCTGGTTGACGATCTCTTGTATGACACTGGTGACGCTGATGGAGTATTCGGTGTCGACCGTGACACTGGTTAGGTCCCACGGACCAGCGTAGGCCGTTGTTCGTGGCCTGGCCGTTGCGCCTACCGGTGGGCTGGCCGACCGCAGTGTGCGACCTGGGTTCGTGTACGACAGCGCCAGGCCCGATGCGGCCAGCTCCGCACTGACGAAGTATTTGATGACATTCGCGCCGGCGTTGTATGTGGCTTGCGCCGTGATTGTGAAGTTTGCGCTGACGATAGTCGCGCCGGGATTTATCCCGATATTCAGGAAGCGGAAGATGGCCGGATATTCGTCGTTGCTGTTGTGAGACCCCGGAGACACAATGCTGCTGGTTAGATCGCTGTTCCCCACCAGAAATGTTGCCCCAGACGTGACCGTGCGTCCGCTGTCGTTGTTGACTGAGCCGGCGTGGCCATCGTCCAGACTGGCACTGACCTGATAGTTGAATGTTGGCATTGATCATGCCTGCCGCCAGCGGCGCGCCTTCGCGATAGCCCAGAGCACATACGCCGCCACGATCGGCGCGCAGATGAGCCAGGCCAGGAGAGGTTGCTTGAAGGCGCAATCACGATCCGTCATAGGTTCACCTGCCGCTTCAGTTCGTCTTCCAGGAACGGCAGCGGGTTATCGCGATGCGCGTGGTAGATGCGGATCGCCAAGTCCAGTCCGGCGATGATCCCGCGTTGGATCAGTGAGCCTTTCCGCATCCCGACTTCGACCAGGGCACGGCGCTCGTGGTCGGTCATAGCGCCAGGCGGAAGCGGTGCGGCCGCGGGCTTCAGCGGCGCCGTCATCACGGCTTCCCGAACGGGCGGTACCGCTCCACCAACTGCGCCACCGCCACGGCCTGGTCTTTGTCGTCGATCATGGCCATCTCGTGCGCGGCCTGCTCAAGCAGCGCCGCGATCCTGGCATGCGGCGTTACCCGCCTGAGCTGTTCGAGTGAGATCGACCAGCGCAGCGCGAACAACGACAGCCGGTCGATCTCGCGGTGATAGTCGGCCCGGCTCACCTGGCTCAGCGTGAAAATCTGCCGCCAAATGTCGGCGGCGACTTCCAGATGCCACAAGCCGAAGCGCAGGACCGCCGGCTTAAGCCGGCGCGGGATCAGCCGCCACACCATGCGCCAGAACTGCCACGACCATAGTTTTTCAAAGATCGCCACTGCGCTACTCCGCGCTCATCTGGTCGCGTCCGGCCACGTCGCCGCCGATGGTGACATCGCCCTGCGCAGTGATTGTGATTTGGCTGGCCAGGCCCGGCCGAGCCAGGCCGTCGCGTTTGAACTTTTCCAGCATGTCCAATTCAGCCTGTGTCACCGTTTGCCCGCGCAGCCTCTCTGACAGCGCCCGGTGCTCGGTCTTGAGCCGGCCGTTCTGCTGGCGCAGCTTCGAGTTTTCTTCGCGCACCTGTCCGAGCCTGTCCTCGGCCTCGTCCAGTTCGGCGCGCATGTCAGAGAAGCGTTTGTTGACGCGGTCGCGTTGCGTGATCGCCCAGTACGATAGGCACAGCAAGATCACGATCCCGATGAGATCGTGATAGAACAGGAGCCAGACCGGGACCACGCCCCCATCGCGCCACTAACTAGCCGAAAACGATTTGCCGATGACGGGCACGCCGCGCAGGCCGGCGTGGAAGACCTTGCCGAGGCCGAACTGCGTCGCCAGTTGCAGCGCGTTGAGTAACAGTTGCGCGATCTGTCCGGCGGTCTCACTGCCCGCCTCCGGGTTGAAGCCAGGCATAAAGAATTTCAAGCCCAGGAACACGACGAACAAGACGCCCTGGATGGCCGCCGCCCACTTAGGCGCGTCGCCGTCCTTGGCCCATTTGGCAAACTTGGCGATATTGACCAATGCCGTGCCGAGCGCCGCGAAGCCACCCAAGGCCATGAACTGGTAGGCCAGCGGGAGCAGCAGCGCGAAGAACGGATCGGTTTCTTGATCGGCGGGGATGCTTTGGGCGAGCGCGACGGGGATGAAGGCGAAGCCGGTCAGGATCAGCATGACCGCGCAGACGTACAGCGGACGCAGGATGTGTTGCAAACGTGGCAGGCGCATGGGGGAGTCTCCTTGAGTGGCGGCTGAAGCCGCAAAGCAAAACGGCCCCAGCGAGCGCGCGTTTCCGGGCGCCGCAAGGGCCGCGTGTAGGGCGGGTTTCCCCGCCCATCCAGGCGTATGGGGTGTTAGTTGTTGCGCTTCGGCAGGCCGAGCGCCTTGCTCAGCGGGTCAATCACCATCAGCGATGCCCGCCGCAAAGCATCCAGGCCACCCAGGATCAACCGGAGCTGTCGCTCAAGCTCTGCCACGCGCCGGGTCAGGCTGGCGTTGTCGGCCGCCAGGGCCTGCACGGAGGCTTCGAGACTGGCGATGTGTTCCCGCCCGTCTACGGCCGCCGGCGCCGCGTGCTCCGCTGGTCCAGTGCTCATAATCCTAGTATAAATCCGTTGGCGGCGCAATATCAGGCCGTGGCGCCGTCCAACCAGTCCATCCCTGCCAGCGCCCGCAGCTCTTTCCGTGTCTCGTAGCTGATCGCGTGCTGTCCGGTCGCCAGAAACAGCCGCTCATCATCCATGAGCACCATGCGGGCGGCGTGGCGTGCGCACTCTTCGATCTTGATCAGCCGCAGGTATTCGTCGCGGGTTGGCATGAACGGCCGGTCACGGGGTGGCTCCCCTTGTATACAGGGGGTCATCGTGCCGCGCCTTTCTTCTTTTGCCGAGGCTTGCGCTCAAGACCGAAATACTCAATCACCACTGCTTCGATAGTTATCGCTGCGCGCCCGAAATCTGTCCCGTGTTCGGCGCTGACCTGGCCGTCGCCATGCGCCTCCCAATACAGTTTGGCAACGCGCTCCCTGAATTTCCTTCGGGTCATTTGTTTCATCACGCCACCAGTCCCCACATCAAGCAAGCGACCAGGGCAATGATCATCACGACCCAGGCGATCAACAGCCAGAACGTCGCCCATTCTCCGCGAGTCTTGTTCATAGTCTCTTTTCCCCATGCTCACGCCGGATGTGCGCCAGGTATTTGCGGGCGCTGTCATCTGACATCCCAAATTCGCGCATGGCCGCGACCGTCTTCGGCCAGAGCCCCGAAACGTCATAGTGGGCCAATGCCCACTGCTTGATTTCGGCGTATGGGTGTTTGCGCGGCCGGCCGCGCAGGCGCATCGGCCCGGCGATTGTGGCGCCATTGTTCCGGCCAACGCGCCTGACGGCCGCCAGGGCGGCTTCAATTCTGCTCATGGCTGCGCCCACCACGGCACGACGGCCGGGCGCAGTCCGCGCGGATCAGGGTTGGAGTGAGTGGCAACGTACAGGCCGATCACGACGGCGGGCACGCAGAGAACCGCCAGAACGATGATGCCGGCGACGGCGAGAATGCGACGGCTTGTCATGGCATCCACTTCCGTAGAGCGTTTCTGCTGATGACTTCGCGCTGGCCGTTGTCGGCGAACTCTACCAGGGCGCTATTCATTGATCCACGCGCAATCACGCGGCACAGGCGGCCGTATAGCGTGGCGCGTTTCTCGTTATTTCTCCAAGCGTAGCGGTAAATTGTCGGCTTCATCGCTCACCGCCTTCCGGGCCGGCGATGACAGAGCGGATCGCGCCCGCCACCATCGGCAGCACGCGCCGCAGGGCGGTGCCTGCGATTGAGTCGCGGTCGTTGCCGCCCGGCGGGAACATATCAGCGGGATAACTCCCGGCCCAGCCGTCAACGATTTGCGCGGCCTCTTCCAAAGCCTTTATGCGGCACTCGGCCAGCGCGTTCTCCGCTCGCTCGGCTCTGTATTGTTGGTGGAGGCGCTCCTGCTTCTCCGTGTTTGCGACGCTCTGCGCGCTATCAGCCCGGCACATCTGACACACTCCCCAGTGCCGATAGCGCACAGCGTGTCCGCACGCCATGTGCTCGTGGAGCTCAACCCGCTCAGCCTGCCAGACGGCGGCCAGCTTCGCGGCATCGTGCGCGTGCGGGTCGTCCTGCCCAAGAAATGCTTCCAGATTGCCGGCCAACCGGAGCAGCACCTCCGGGCCGTTCGGGTTGATTTCGCTTGTATGGGCGTCGGTGGTCATTTGGTATTGCCGTCTTTCTCGGCGCTGTTGTCGCCCGGAAACTCATCCCACACTCGGCCGTCCAGCTCGCGGCCAGCCAGCCGCTTGCCGACGCGGAGCATGGTGTACTCGTAGCCGTCCGGCGGGTGGCCCTGGCGTCCGTTCCAAGTGGCTGTCTGTGGAAAGAACTCGCCGTCAACATCCATGCAGCCCCAGAATGCCGTCTGAGCGCGCTGACCGTGAAAGAGTGGCTTGGCGATCCACTCGCCCCACTGCTTGAAGTGAAACGGGACGCCATGCTCTGCGCACAGGTCGCGGATGCGCCGGACCCACTCCGGGTGCATCGGCCGCGCCTTTGGCCCCGACTCCCCGCCGACGATCACCCAGTCGATGCCGCGCACATAGACGTGGTTGTCATCGTCGTGTTCGTCCACTTCGTCAATCCAGGCGCTCAGGTCCAGCGGGCCTAACAACGGCTCGGCGGAGACGAACAATACCGACACGCCCAAGTCGCGGCCTTCGCTCGCCAGGACCGGCCAGCGCGAGTCGAATTGCTCCTGGTTCTCAGCCGACGTGCCTAGCCAGACGTTGCGCGGCACTCGCCCATACGGAACCTCCCATGCCGCCCAACGCCTGGGCAGCATCTGGCCGATGTTCTGCGGGCGCTTGGTGAGCAGCAGCCAGTCGAGCGCGGGCGTCTGCTCGATCAAGGCCCATAGGCGCTCGCGGATCGGCGGCAGGGACGGGTGATCCTCGAACACATCCGCCATGCTGGCGCAGAACACACGGCGGCGCTCGCCAGCCTTCGCGGCCTCGGCGTTCCACTTCAGCGGCTCGGCCCAGTGGGCGTCGCCGAACGTGCGCCGGCGTGTGGTCGCGGGCGGCCCCCAGATGTCCCAGCCGGTGCGCTTGGCGAACGTCTCGGCGTAGCAGTTCGCGCAGCCTGGCGACACCTTCAGGCAGCCCCACCAGGGGTTGAAGGTGTAGTGCGTCCAGCTAATGCCGTGCTCGTCTTGCTTGCCCATTCATGCCTCCCGTGTCCGCTGCTATAATTCCTTTGCCAGTGTCCGGGTGCCCCCTCACCCGGCGCTGGCGCTTTTTGTTTGCTACACAAGCTGCATCTGCGACCGCGCCAGCCTGTAGCGCACTGAGCGCGGATGCACGTCGGCGATCGCCCGTATCTCGGCATCCTGGCGGGCGGTCAGCGCCGGCAGGCGGATGCGCCATGTCTCGATGCCGCGCTCGTTCACGCGGTAGCGCTCAAACCCGCTCGCCCGATAGATGGTGCCGTGGTGCTTGCTGGTGTCGCAGTAGCTCAGCATCCACTCGATCTGATACGGTTCTTCCAGGAAGCACGGCGGCCGGCGCATCAGATAGTCAAACCCGATCACGCGCATTGCGGCGCGCAGGGATTCACTGGCCAGCGTGGACCGAAACATGCCGCGCCTGTCCACGTATCCAGGCACTACATCGGGTCGGCACATGGCGCCGCCGCTTTGATAGTCAGGGCTGATCCAGACGCGGGCCAGATTCAGCACCTGCCAGCGCGTCACCTCGCACCGCCTGGCCCGGACATCGTCCACACTGCCGTACCAGTCCGCGCAGCGTGTGGCCTCGGGCCGGCCGACCACGAGCGCCCCAATCAGGCGGCCGTGAAGGCAGACGGAATAGACTTCAAAGCTGGTGCGCGGGTCAGGCATCTTGTGCAGATAGTGGCCGCGCTCGATATTCTGGGCGGCCCATTTGCGGCCGTCGCCGCCGCGTGGCATGTGCGCGATGGTCAATGACATTATTTCGGCGCCTCTAGCAGCAGCGGCGGCATCTGGTATTCCAGATAGGCGCGCTCGATCTGCGGCTCCATCCAGTCGCCGACCGTCTGGCCGTTCGGCAGAACGATGTGCGCCATGAACTCATATTCGACGGTCGAAATCCCGTCCTGCACTGCGACCAACTTGCTCTTGATCGACAGCGCCAGGCTGCGCCAGCGCCGGCGCGTCTCACGGTCCAGGGCCTTGACGACATTGGGCACGCGCCGCCCGTTTGCTGTCTTGGAGACGTCGTCCTTGCTCGGCAGCGCCAGGACGAACTTCATCCGCCGGTTGGCGAAC
>ERZ761594.291-NODE-291-length-17021-cov-5.672639_pt1 | contig 17021 bp, 16 predicted proteins | sample MGYA00511036_ERZ761594 | MGnify/ENA primary metagenome ERZ761594 (study PRJEB28899, sample SAMN03785561) | bioreactor sludge metagenome | biome: EBPR Sludge; feature: EBPR Bioreactor; material: 0.22µm filtered reactor supernatant | place: Saint Lucia: Queensland... | reverse complement strand
GATATAGCCACCTATAGCGTTCCCCCCCACCCACTTGACGTTGGGCGCCATAATGTGGACCAGAGAGATGTAGGCCTCATCCGCGTAGCAGTTCGCAAAGCAGATGCCGCCCGTTTCGATCTTAAAGGCCCGCTCCTGCGTCTCACCCCAAGAGTGGCAATCCGATACCTGAGTGCCTCCCGCGCGTGGCCCGGTGTAAAATCCAGGGTAATCGCCGTGGGATGAATGGGAGTTCAAGCCGCAGATAACCTGGCTGATGCGAGAATCGTGGGGGCCATCGAACCAAAACCCGTCCTCATCGCAATACTGCACGAGGAGGTTATTGATCCGCGCTTCCATAAAGAGGTCTGAAGATCGGTCGTCGTCGTCGTCGTAGGCGGGGCCGTCTCCCCAGCGAGATTGAAACCCTTTGCCTTTGCAGTTCTCAATCTTCACGTTCTCTACGAAGTAGGACCGGCTATAGGTGCGGATACCGCAGCCAGCCGACTGATTCCCTTTATTCCCATCAATGGTGCATTCCTTGATGCCCCAGTACTGAGCGCCCTCTTCGGTATTCCCCGACCAGAGCGACCCCGTCTCGGGTGTGGTGAAAAGATCGTCATCTAGGCCATCCACAGCGCGGAAGATTGTAACATCTATCCCTGCCCCTACGAGTTTAACATAGGATGGAACTTCGATTTTTTCGCTGATCGCCCAAGTCCCCGCCGGGACGTGAACAACTCCGCCACCAGCCTCAGCACAACGGGAGATCGCGGCCACAATCGCCGCAGTGGTGCCCGGCGTCCCAAAGTCAGCCGAGTTCACCGCGAAGGTCGAAACCTTCACTGGCCGCCCCGAAGCGTCTAAAGCTCGCAGATAGCTAACGCCGTTTTCAGCCACTGGAAGCTGGTTTTCTTCCTCATGCACCAACTCCGCCAGCTTCTCGCCGCCGACCTTCCGCTGCTCGTCCTCCCGATAAAGCGGAATCGCAAGATCCGTAAGCGTCGCGGCACCGTCTTCGTCCAGATCGGCAACTTCCTCGATGGAAAGCACCTTCGCGGCAGTGCGGAGCTGCGAAGCAAGGGTCTCTTCATAGACGCCGGGATTTTCAATCGGGAGGTTAGCCATCGTCGGTCCTGATCATGAGCTTTCGGCCGCGAAAGGAGAGCGGCTGGTCGTCGAATGTGAGATAGATCGCGCCGGCAGGCGGCGTGTCCGGATCGCGTGTGGTGGGTTCGGCAACGCCGGTGTCCACCTCGTCATCCTGATGCTCAAGCTCGGTCGGCATCACGCTCTGATGACCTCGATGACCTTGGCCGCCTCGCCCTTGGGGCACACCCAGATGCGGTCCTCGGCCGAGAGATTCTTGAGTCCGGGAAATGGGCGGGAGGCGACGAGCGTGTAATAGTGCTCCCAGGTCGGCGGCACGTCTTCGGGCTCTTCCTGCCCGGCATAGACATAGACCGAGCCGGTGTCGCGCAGTTTGAAAATGGTGGTCTCGTCGCCATCCATGATCAATGTCCATTCGCCCGGCGGGCATGTGATGCCCCAGGTTTCGAGTGCCATGGGAATGCTCCTGCTTACTTGCGCCGCATCACGTCAGAACCATCTGCCAGTGATCGTAAAGTCGATGTAGAGTTTATCGCCGGAGCCGAAAGTCCCAGCACCGGCAATGGCTTGGGCGCCGACATCCACCGACGCGACGGCCTTGATCCCTGCAACGGGGTGAAGCAGGTCTCTGCCGGTTAGCGTGCAATCCGATGCATAGGAATTCGGAGCGCTCCCGTTGCTCGCCGGGCGATAGTTGAGGGCAACCGAGTAATCGCCGTCGACGAAATTCTTGGGAAAGTTGATGATTGCCGCCATCAGCGTCGTGGAGGAACGCACCAGCGTCTTTCGCCCGCGAACGATCTGCGTCCCGTCCGCAAACCGGACAAGGTCAATATAGTCACCCCCGCCGTCAGGCGTTCCCTCTGAGTGCTCGATCACGCCCCCGGTCGGCACGCCACCTGCCTGCGACACTGTCCCGAGGATGTTGGCGCGACGGAAGGCTAGATGCGCGCCCAGCGCGCCGAGATTGACGTCCTCGTCCGGCATGGTCAGCGTGCGGGTGACGCCCGCCGTAATAGCCGACAGCACCAGAGCGAGCTTTTTGGTGTCGTCGGTGACGTCGGCGAACGCATTGTTCGTCAGCAGGGTCTTGTTCGCGACCGTCTGCAAGAGAGACGGCAGAAGCGCGAGTTCCCCGATCGCATCGACGACCCAGGCCGTGTTCGCCAGCTTTGACGAATTGTCGCCGGGCAGCGGCGTGTCGGCTGTCGGGATGCCCTCGAAGTTCGGGGCATCGAGCCCTGCTTTGGCCGCGAGCAGCGAAAGCAGGGTGGCGACGTCATTGTCGATCGCCTCCAGCGCTGCGCGCAGGCGCCCGACGTCGTCGAGAATGTCATTCCCGGAATACGGGAGCGGATAACCCTGGTTAGGGGTCGTCTGTTCGACGGTCATCTCTCAGCCTCACGTCGTGAATGCGCGGAGGTCCGCGATTGCCGGGCGCGCGGCGGGATTGCCGGTGAGCGTGATCTTGATCCGCCCGCCGTCGGCCGCCGCGAAGCCGGACTTGCTGTATGTGTGCTCGACGAAGCCGCCGTCGATCGGGGTGACGCTGTCGAGCGTCATGGCCGACCAGGCGTCGTCGATCGCATCCACCTCGACGGCCATCGTCGACCCGGCCGGCAGCCACGTCGACATCGATGCTTCGACATCGACGGGATCGCCCATGGTCCACGACAGTCCGACATAGGTTCCGGACGACATCATGGTGCCGAAGGCGACCATGATGTCCCGGCCCAGGATCGGGCTCGCCGTCCGTGTGCCGGATAGAATCGCCGTCACCTTGGCGTTGCCGGTGAAGAACGAGGTCAGTTCAAGCGCCTGCTCGGGCAGGACGTGATAGACCTGCCCTTCAAGGTCGATTTCGAACACCACCGTGGTCGCAGATTCCGGCAGCACGGTCGCTGCGAGCACCATGATGTCGCTCACATTGACGACGGCGAACGTGCCGACATCGATGCGCTTTTCCAGCGGGCCGAAGACGCATGCCTTCGCCTGGTATGTGATGTCGCTGCGAGGGTGGATCTTCCACGACAGGCTGTTGGAGCCGGAGAACCGGTCTCCGGCGATATAGGCCTGTTCTGTCACCCACTTCTGCGCGGACTGGTCGAAGTCGCCGAGCGTCGCCACGGAAATCGAATGATTGGCGTCGTCGGTCATCACCACGAAGGCCAGATAGGTATCCGGCGGCTGGTAGAGCGGGAATTCGAACAGCACCGGTGTCCAGGCATTGGCCACGACAGACTGCATATCGAGCCGCACCGAGTTGAGCATCTGCCTTGTCGGGAAACCCTGATCGCCGACCGCGACGACGTCGATGATGACATCCTTGTTGCGGTTGCCGATGGCGCAGAACTTCAGTGCGAAGCCGGCAATATGCCGCCCCTCCTGCAGGACGAACGATTGCGCCTGCGGGTCGGAGCCGCCGCGCTGCTCACTAATGGACCAGTCGACAGGCGGATCATCCCGGAAGCGCTCGACGATCGTCAGTTCCTCGCGGGTTTCGAGCACACCCTGACCGCGGAAGCGCGTGGTGGCGACCGTCCCCGAGCCACCGACGCAGCGCACGCGCTTGATGCCGCTCGGGACGCCTTCAGGAATGTCGAAACTGCCGGTGATCACACCGTTGCCGTTCGCGACCAGACCGCCGGGGTTCACATCGATACCGTCGAATGTCAATTCGTCGAGGGTCTCGCCGGCGCCGAACTTCTCGATCCGGAAGCTGATCGGGATTTCGCGCAGGTTGCGCAGCAATTCCCGATCGGTCGTCACCTCGGTTCGCACGCGCTGTTCGTTGCCTCGGCCGAATACCCTCGTCTCCTCGGACAGGCTCGACTCCACCCAGAAATCCCGCTCGGGATTGATGGTGAGCTTCGCCGGCAGCGGCGTGAAGTTCATGTAGGGGTTGATCTTCACGCAACCGGTGGCGAGCGGCTGCTTGATGACGTTCTCCAGCGTGTAGTTCAGGATGCCGATCGACGGTAGCCGCACGGTACGCAGGCTGCTGTCGATGGCGATCTGGAGCGTGCCGTTGAACACGGCGGCCGTCTGGCTTTCCCCGGCATCGCGATAAGAGTCGTCAGCGAACGGGTCCGTGAAGATGCCGCGGGTGATGCCGGGGCTCCGCGCGATGGCCTTGCTCTTCAGCCGCTCGATGGCGATAAGGTCGAGCGCATCGACCAGCCGCTCCTTGAGCGCGTTCAAATCTTCGAAGGTCAGGCTCCTGGTGCCGTCGTTCTTGATCGCCGGGGCATCGAACCAATCGTTCTGCACGACGCAGAGCGAAAGCGCACTCCCCGGTTTGTAGGGCGGATGCGGGTTGGTCGGCGACGATTCCCCCCGCAGATAGGTGAAACTGCCGTCCGGGTTCATGCAGATGCGGTCGTGCCGCGGCAGCTTGTAGGAATAGGCCAGAAAGACGTTCTCGCCCTGCACGCCGCCCGAGAGCGTGACGGTGCGGGCGTCGAAACTGTCCGGCACGACGGTATCCAGATAGCGATAGGTGACCTGATAGGTCGACCCGGTCGTCGGCTCGTCACCGCCCGGCGCCCAGCTCACCGCATCGCCCGATCGGACATAGTCCGTGGTCGGAACATAGGTCGTGGCATCCTGCACCACCGACACGATCGCCGTGACGCTGTCGTCAGGCAGCGGGTCGACGCTGTTGGTCGCGCCCTTGGTCAGAGATACCGTGCGCTCCTTGGTGATGATCGCAGTCGAGATGGCCGCGATGGGAGGATGGCGCACAGTGATGACCGTGGTGCCAACGCCCTCGAAAAGGTGTGGTTCGGCATCGACCGTGCCGACCTCAGGGTTCTCCGCCACCTCGATCCTGTTGTCGGAGGAGCGGATGACCTTGATGCCGTTGATATTGGCTTCGCCCGCGCCGATCGAGAAGGCACGGTTCCCTCCGGAGAGCGCCAGCGCGCGCACCGCGCATCCCTTGACGATGTAGTTGCCGTGGGCGCCGTAATCGTAAGCCTGAATCTGCTTCTGAACACCGCTCAGGGTGGTGGGAGCCTGATTGGCGACAACGACACCCTCCCGCATCAGGAGGTATTTGTAGAACGCGCCCTCGCCGCCGTCGTTCGCACCGTCCTCGGCGACCCAGCCCCAGGCCAGCGACAGGGTGGTGCGCACAGCGCCCTCCTCGCCATAGCCCTCGGTGCCCTCGACCAACCCGTAATAGATCCCGTCGTCGGCCGCGGTGATGACGACTTCCGTCACGCGCACGCCGAGCTCGACGTCACCGGTCATCGGCACATCGGTCAAGGTGGCCTCGTCAATGGCGCGCGGCTTGCCGAGCAGATAGAGCGTGCCGGCCGTGATCAGCACCGTACCGGCGTCCGCATCGATGACCACGTCGGCGCCGGCGAGACGGTCGCCATCCTTGGCGACCAGATCGCCGATCTCCTTCCGGCTGCTCGCCTCGCGGGTCAGCGCCTCATTGACATCCGCAGCCTGGGCGAAATCGCCCTCTCCGAAATAGACCCGCTCCACGTTCGGGCGGTCGGCCGAGCGGTCGCGGATATGGGCGAGGTCCGGATGCTCGTCGCTGTCGAAAACGTTGGTTGCCATGGTGTCCTCAGAAGCCGAGCGTGAACACGATGCGCTCCCGCACTGTGTTCATGAATTTGTGCTCGAAAGCCGTCTCGCCGACGATCACGGCGCCGGCGGGAAATGTGATTTCGGACGGCCGGAGCCACCGCTTGTAAGGCTTCACGCCATCGGCCGGCTGGCCGTTATAGGCGACCGCTATATAGGCGGCTTCCTCCCCGGCGCCCTCCCCGAATCCGGTCTGGATCTCGTAGCGAAGGAAGAACTCGTCGCCATAGTCGGTATCGTCGGGCGTCACGTCCTGCGGCCGGATGACGACAAGCGCATAGCCGATCGTCGACATATCCTCGCGCAGAAACGCGATATAGGTCCGCTTGCGCAGCATCGCCCAGGCCTTGAGATAGCCTGCGTCGGCGACGCCTTCCCAGGTGACGCCGGGCGCTTCCCATGTGATGTCGTCGGTCCACGTCACGGGCAGGCCGTTGACGAAATCGATGTTCAAGTCGGCCCAATCGGTGATCACCGCGTAGGAGGACACCTCATGCGACCGGCCATGGCTCCACTTCGTGTTGCCGCCGGCAAGGCGAACGCCCGAACTGTCGCCGAAGAGTGTCCGGCCCCATCGCTTGTTCGACCATCCGAGGCTGCGGACATCGTAGCCATGGAAGCCGCGGAAGAACTCCGACCGGGCCGGGTCGGAGAGATCGGCCAGATATTCCGCGTTGGTGAGGCGCGCGACCTCTTCGTCGGCTGTCGGGATTTCGCCCATGCCGATCTGGTAAAGGTGCCAACGACGACGGTTGGGATTCTGGTCCTCGATGTCGATGTCGTCGTATTCGATCCATGACATCGACGTCGTGATCGCCGACGGAGTCCCGCGCAGCCGCTGCCAGATCCGGCCCTCGTCAATCAGGTCTTCATAAGACCCGAAGAACTGCGAGATCGGGCCGAGCCCGTATTCCTGCACCAGATAAGGCGCAACGGATTGATTGAGCGGACGCTGATACTTGAGCCCGTGCAGGTCATCGATCGCCTCGCCTATCTCGTCCGGAAATTCGATCGCCGCCGCAATCGCCTTTTCGAACAGGCCGGAATTGTAGGGCAACAAATCAGCCGACATCAGCGCATCCTGCCCTTGAAGGTCAGCGAGATCGTGCCGAACTTCGCCGCCTGATTGTCCGGCACGGTGACATGCGCGGCCGGCTGGCTGCGCGTGACGCGCGAAACGCCAGCGGTCGAGAGCTTCGCATCGATCCAGTTCGTATTGACGTCGAAGCCGATGCCGCCTTCCGCGGCCAACGCGGCGCGCAGCCCTGCCTCAAGGCCATCGAACACGGCCATTGGCGTATCCGGCAGAAGCCAGACATCCGCAACGACGTTCACGGTCTGCTGGACAGCGCTCTGGACGGCGATCGCGTCGTTGACGCTGCGCACGCCCGGCGCCGTCACCGCGGCAAGGACGTTGTCGAGAATTTCCTGCGACGGCGTGCCATCTCCGTCCGTCGACAGGACGGCCAGCGAAAGTTCTGGTCCTGCCCCCGGACGGTAGACCTTGACGTCCTTTACCCGGACGTCAGCCGACCGGGCGTGGAACATATACCATTGCTCCGGGCCGGCTGTGGACCGACCTTGATCGGCCAGCACGATCCGCTCCCGCAGGGCCGCGTCACTCTCGCCCATGAGCCGCGTGACGCCATGATCCGCCGCAAGATTGTCGAGGTCGGCGCCAGTTGAATATTTCAGCAGGTTGCTGCGCAGGGCATCGTTGACGCGCGCGCGCAGCAGCAACTCGTCATAGGCATGCGCCTCGATGACGATGACGGCCGGATCGGTCTCCAGCATAGAGACATCATAGTCCGGCAACCCGAGGTCGGGATTGCTGACGCGCACCGCCCCCCACAACTCCGCGAACCTGTCTTTCTGGCGATCAACGATCGCCTCATAGTCAAGCTCTTCGATGACTTGAGGCGCCGGCAGGCTAACAAGTTTGATCGTCATCGGCGGGCACCCTCAAAAACCAGTCGCGTGCTCTTGTCCTCGGCAACGGTGTAGTCGCCCACATGCCCGCGAGGGTAATAAACCCCGAATATTTCAAGGCTGATTCTGCCGTCTGCGCCCGCCTCGGTCACGCGACCACGTCGCATGCGGAATCGGGGCTCCCACCGATTGATGGCCTCGGCCGTGGCGCTGTAGATCGCCAGTATGTTGCGCTCGACCATTTTGGCGTCGATCAGATCCGGCAACCGCGAGCCGAAATCGCGGCGCATGACCCTGCTGCCGACGGGAGTCGTCAGGATTACGCGAATGGACTGCTGCACATGATCCCAGTTGGTCAGCGGCCTCCCGCTAACCGCATCGATACCCGCTGAACTGGCCATGGATCACTCGTCTTCTAGTGCGGCGTCAAAGTGTCGGAGCCGCCGGGCGAAATACCGCCATGAACGTGAGTGGAGCCGACATTCAGCCCGTTGTGGGTAAGCGTGGTGCCGGTTATCTCGACCGGCCCGTCGATCTTGACGGCACCTTTCAGCGTGATCGTGCCAGCGATAAGCGTGACCCCTTCGCCAGTGACCTCAAGCGTCGTTCCGCCGGTCTTGATATGTAGAGCGGCGTTGCCGGTGTTCTCACGCTCGTTGGCCGAAGAGTAAGTCGAAAGGTCAATCGTGGCGTCGGTCATGTCGCCGTTTTCAGAAACGACATCGACCTGCTCGCCCTTCGTATGAACGGCGTCGATCTTGATCCCGCCCGCCCCAAGCGTCTTCGGCCTGATCCATCCCGTCAGAAACGGCTGCCCGTCTTTTTCGGAGATCTTCACGCGATAGCGGCCCTGTTCGTCAGGCCCTTCCTCAATCGTGCCAGTGCGCTTGCGATTTCGCGCGCGCCGCTCGATCTCACCCAGACGAGAGTAAAGGTCCACAATCTGACCGGGCAAATCCCGAGGTATCATTCCCCACCCCCAGCGATGACGATCTCGGTGATTTCGACCTCTTCATCACCTTGTGGCATGAGAAGAAGGTTTTCGCCTTCGGTTCGGGTCATGCCGTGTCGGCGAAGCGCTGTCTGCCAATCGGCCTCCACACCGGCCAACTGCGCCTGCATGAGCGCCAACTGGGCCGTAATGACCGGATCAGGAACCGTGGCCGGACTGTCCGGATCGTCGGGGTCGTGGGCCGGGTTCGGCACAGTCAAGGTAGCCGCCTTCGCAAAAAACCTTGCCAGCGGATGGGTGTCATTCAGCGCCACGCCGCGCACGGGCTCAGCCACCAGCATGACCGTCACCTTCAACTGCTGGGCGGCGAGTTTGACGCCACTGTCATCGCCGCTTGTGCGAACGCGCTCGATCTTCTCGAACCGCATCACGAACTTGCGGAAAATCTCGGCCCATTCGTTGTCTGGGTCGGACAGTGCGTCGCCGATCTGGCGTGCTACAATGTCCAGATGAAATTCGAAATTCGCATCGGTGGCAGGAATCCCCGGATAAACGACGCTCACCGCAGTTTCGGCATCAGTGACAATGTGAGCCGACGTGATTCCGGATTCGAATAAAAACTCGGTCAACCCGTTCGGCGCAAAAGCACGCAGCACAACATCGTCGTCCTCGATCCTTGCGCCATCCGTGTAAACGGAGATGAACGGCTGGTCCTCATCCGTGCGCAACGAGCCGTCGGCAGCGACATCAAGCGCGCCAATCTGGCTATCGAGCACGTTGTCGCCGACAAGTGTGCGACCGCGCAGGGCCTGCACCGCTGCAATGCGCGCGGCGATACGGATCAAGGACATGGAATTAGACCTGGTTCAGAACCAAAACAAGGATGGATGAATAGCGGTCGTTCACGTACTTTATCTGCCACCAAGGCTGACCCGGCAGATCGATACCGCGTATTTTATCATCCTTCCTGAACACTACATCCGGATACTCGGCTCGCTGCACAACCAGCCCAGCCTCCGCGGCGGCGAGCGATGTCACGATGCCCGCGCCGATGTTGATCGTGCCCTCCGGCGACGGCGTGTGAAGAACACCCCGTAACGTCCGCACAGGGCGGCCGGTATCGGCCACCCCCTTGTTCATAGGATGATGGCGAACCTCCTCGCCGAAGGTCGCACCGATTGTCCTGTCGACCTTCGCCTCAAGGGCTCGCCAGTCAACCATTATCAAGCACCGTAATCGCCGCTCGCCAGCGTATCGAGAACAACGGTGCGGCCCGCGACATTGGCGCAAACCTTGAACGCTGTCTTGGCCGTGTCCGTGATCTCAAGAACAAACACGCCGGTCTTCAACGTCTGAACGCGGAAAGCCTTCTTGGCCGAGTAGATCTGCAGCACCGTACCGGAAGCCGACTTGGCCTGAACCGTACCGGACGCCGACGTTCCCGTGAGGCCCTGGCCGTCTGCGTCGTCGGATAGCCACACGTCCATGTGGTGCACACCGGCAACCGTATTGCCGGCCGCATCCTTGGCGGCGATGGTCACTTCGCAAACATTAGCCGCGCCGGCCGCCGCAACGCCAGCAGCGGTATCGAGGTTGCCAGCAACCGGAACCGACGCCGCGCCATTCAGCCGCACGTAGCCGGTGGACGAGGGATTGTCCGCGGCCTTGGCGGCAACGCCAATCAACTTGTTGCCGGACTCGGCGGTCGTTGCGACCTTGCCGGAGTTATCCCAGTAGATAAGGGCGCCGACCGTCCACGCCTGCGCGCTGGTCTTGTCCATGTCGAAAACGCCGGTGGTCTTGATTTCGACCGAGGCACCGGATGCGGCATCGCAGGTAGCAATGCCGAAAATATCGCCGACCAAAACGCCATCGCCGGACGAAACAGTAGCGGGCGCCGTTACGGTGAGAGTTTCACCCGGCTGGATATAAGACTTCATGCTTCACACTCCGTGAAAATGATAGGCGGCCGCGCAATGCGTCAGCCGCCCGATTGCCGGGTTTGATTAGTCGCCGACGTTCATGTGGAAACCGCGCCAGTCGATGACCTTAGCGCCAGCGTCGAAGCGAACCTTGACCTCGAGACCATCCACGTCGAAGCCCGCGCGGGTTTCGGTGAACATGCCCTGCTGGCCTTCAAGATAAGCCAGTTCCACAGTGTCGATCTGGCTCGGGCTGGCAATCATGTACCAGTTATCAACGTCGCCGCTGATGGACGCGCCAGTGGCGGGATTGACAACGCCGTTGTCAAGGCGGGCATCGAAAATCGGCGTCAAGTTGCGAACCGATGCCGGAACGACGTCCTCCTTCTTGGCGGCATAAACAGAGCCAAAAAGGAGCTTCTCGACTTCGGCAGAAACCTCCATCGGCGCCAGCAGATACGCAGGCGTGATGTTCAGAACATACTGCTTGTCCAGGCCGGTTTGCTTGGCCATCATCTTGCGACCGAGCGAAATACCGGCTGCAGCTCCGGCGGCCGAAAGCTTGACCTTGCCGGTAGACGCGACATAGTTCGAGTGGTCGGCGTGGAACAGGTCGACGTTGTCGCCCATCTTCGGGTTGCCGAGGATCTGCGAATAGACCAGGTCCGACTCAAGCTGCGCTACCGAGACGCCGAAACCGCGGGGAATGCGGTTGAATGCCGACATGTCGTCGTTGATGATCGCCTGGCGGGTGAGGCCGATGACCTTACCGTAAGTCGCGATCGAGTAGGTTTCCTTCGCCTCACCGAACTTGCCGCGCTTGAACTCGCCGTGCTCGTTGACCTTCTCCAGCCGCGGGGCCTCGCCGATCTGCGCGCGATGCACCGACTTGAAGTCAGCGACAGACGTGATCTGAGTAAACGGACGCCAGGTCTGCGGTGCGGCCTCGTAGGCGCGACGGAGCGTGGTGTTGATCACATTGCCGAGGATAATCGGGAAGTCACTGGTCGACATATATGCGCCGGAACGCTGTGCCAGCGCCCGAGAGGAAATCTCCTCGCGCGACATGCCGCGGGTGCGCTCGCCACGGGCTTCGAGCGCGTCGCGGGCGAAATCCAGCAGTGTGAAGCCGCGATATTCGCCAAAACCCTCGGGCGCCTGACCAGCGGGATTCGCGCGGAACTCGATAGCGGCCTGCATGAGCTTGGCACGCTTTTCGTGATGCTCTTCGCCGACATGGGCAGGAGAACGATTGTCCACGTGGGTCGCCTCGCGCTTCATCAGATGGTCAAGAAGGGCGGCGCGGAATTCTTCCACCGACTTGCCATCGTCAATGTGGCTATCGCCGAGTTCGACGGCTCCGCCTTCCTTGGCGAGTTTGCGGATTTCAGAGGCGCGCTTGCGCTCCGCATCCTGCGCGCGGCGAACTTCGGCGGCGACGTCGACTGGCTGCTCGACCTGGCGCGGAGTTGCGCGGGTAGCCGCTGCTTCGGCGGCGTCAGCATCAGCAATCTGCTTGCGGACGTCTGCGATCTCGGCCAGGATCGCTTCGTGATCCTTTTCGATTGCGCGCGCAGCGTCGGCTGCGGTGTCGTCCTTGATTTCTGCGAGTTTGTCAGCGGCGCGCTTTTCAAGCTGGGCCAGCTTCTCACGAAGTTTCATGTCTTTTCCTTATAAAGTTGGCCGGGCTCAAGCCACGGACTGACGCTGACGCATCACCATACGAATACGGCGAGCATCATTTTGGCCGGTGGCCGGATTGGTATTCTTGGCAACCACGAACTCGCAAGGCATCTCGACCTCATGGTCGCGTTTGCGAATATGAGAGCCTGCGTCCGCCGGAATCGGCACCGCCGAAATTTCCAGCGGCTCCCAGTCGACTACCCGCCATTCCTCGTCCTGACCGTCACCCAGCATCGTCTTTTCGACGCGGTGGATGACGTAACCGACCGAGATGTTGCGGATGATGCCGTCTTTGATCTTACCCACCGTGTCGGCATCGCCGGCAGCGCTGGAAAGCTTGATCTTCGCATACCCCTTGCCGCCCTCGATGCGGGCGCTTCCGGGAACGACGGCGCCAATCACCGAATACAGTGACCAGTCCGAATGGGTGTCCAGAAGCGGGGCGCCGGCATTCAGGCGCTCAAGCCTCACAGCGTCAGGCGTCACTTCCAGAATTTCGTTGTAATGGACGCCTTCCCGCCAGGAATAGCGTCGCACCGCGGCGCCGGTGGTCCAGATGACGTCGACCGTGCTTTCGGCTTCATCAAAGGACGCCGCTCGCACCTCGGCGGCCCGCCCGAACTTGGGCAGGTTCACAATCTGTTTCGTCATGAGGTGTCCTCATTGGCAGGCTCGCCGTCATCCGGCTCTTGCTGCGTCTGCCCGGCCTGCGACATTCGCCGTGGGTCGCTGTCGAATATCAGGCCATGCTTGTCCAGCAGCGCATTCCATTCGACATACCCGGCCAGAACCTCGTCCGGGGTGTAGCCGGTTTCGGCGATGGCTGTCAGCGGGTTCAGCAGTCCGGAGCGCATTGCGGCCACGCGGGCGGCAACGTCCTTGGCCTCATCAGCACTCGGGAAGCGCGGCGGAGACCATTCAACCGGAACGTTCCTGTTCTTGATCTTGCCGGCGAAATAGGCTGCTTCACAGAACCAGTCCCAGATCGGCTCGCAGATCAGCGGGATAATCACCCGCCATTGCAAATCCTCGATCGTCCGCTTATAGGTCTCAAGCCCGACCTTGCTGGACGAGTAGTTGACCTTGTCTAGCCGACCGGACAGCAGCGCGTGCGGCATGCGAAAGCCCGCCGCAATGGTGTGCAGGCTGGCCGTCTTGTACGCGTCGTAGGTCGCGGTGCTTGCCGGTTGCGTGAACTTGATGTCCCGTCCGCCTCGGGCATGATAAATCATCCCCGGCTCGAACTTCTCGACGATCTCGCCGTCGGCGTTGTAAACGCCGGGCGTCGTTTCGCCATCGAGTGGCAGCCCGACACCGCCCTCATCGTCGCCAGTGACGACGCCGACCATGCAGGCCTCAAGCTTCTTGCGGATCAACTCCGCCTGCTCGTAGATCTGCAGATCGTGCAGCGAGGTTATGACTGGCGCGCCCCAAGGCACGCCCTGCGTCTGCCCTGCCCGCTGCTTGTCGAACGCGAAGACAACATCTTCTGCCGGAATCGGCTTCGATTCCATCGAGGTCGACGATAACACCGTCGCATTGCCGGGATGCTGCGAATAGAGCCAGTAGGCGGTCGTCTTGCCCAGCCCATCATATTCGATGCCGTAGGCCGCGCGCTTGCCGCCACTGATGTCGCCATTTTTCGTGGCGTCGAGATGATCAATCTCCAGCAACTGCAACTGCAGCGGCACCGACAGACCGTCCTTGGCCAGCCGCCTGCGCCTGCGCACCATACCGGTGCCAGCCTCCAGCATCTCGCGGACAGCCAGAGATTGCACGCCGAAGAAGTTGAGATGGCCATCCGCATCACACTGCTTCGCCCATTCGGAGAACAGAGCGTTTACCCGCTTGTCCTTTGCCCTTGGCACAATGCCGGCACCCACTGCGTGAGTGACCAGCACCGAGAGGGCGTTGGCTGCATGAGGATTGTTCCGAGTGAGATCGCGCATGCGGTCGCGAAGCAGGCTGCCCGCGGCGCCAATTTCAGCATCGGCCGATGTGGCATGCGTTCTCCACCCATACCTAAGACGGTCGCGCGATGCGCCGTCATAACCCCTGGTCATGATTTCAACGGCCGCGCGCTGCCGAATACGGCGAGCGCCAGCGGCCGGGGCGATCCACGAAATCGCCCGGTCCAACAGATTTTGCTTCATGCTAGAACGCAGCCAGAGTGATGCGCGACTTTGTCGACATCTGCGACTTCATCCATTCGATCGCCTTGATCATGTCCGCCACCGAATGATACTCGACCTCTCGTTGCGTGCCGCCCGACCGAAACAGGACGCGCTTCGCGCCTTGCGCCATCGCATCCTCGATGGCGGCAATCTGCGCTGAGTAGTCAGCCATGTGGTCGCCCTTTCAGAGCCAAGAGGATTTCGCCTTCCGCGGCTTCTGCGCGGGCTGTGGCGTCTGCTCAGTCGCCGTAACGGGCACGTTGTCGTTCACGGGCTGCGGCAGCGCAGCGCGAGCCGGGGCGCGCGGATCTGCAACCACCGGCTTGTTGAGCCGAACAGGCAATGACATTCGAGCAGCTAGCGAGAGCACGAGGCAGTCCCACGCCTCGTTGCGCGCTCCCTCCTGCTTCTTTTCCCATTTCCGCGTGATCTTGAGACCAACCTGCCGTGTCACGGCGTGCTCGGACGTCAGCTGGTCGAAATAGTCGGCACTCAAACCAACCTGAGGGAAGTGTATCGCGCGCGCTGTGGCGAACAACGGATCAGGAACGATTGCCAATCGGGAAGACAGGTCATCCTTTGCAGTGTCAACACCGACGATGAACGGCTTGTCAGCCGAATTTTTGGCTTTCGACGATGTCTTCGGCCAGATCATGCGCGGTGAAGATGGATTCGGATTACCGCGGCCGATGATGGCGTAAATGCGCCGACGCTTCCGCTCTCGACAAAACTTGTACACCATCTCCGAGCGGTGACCCGCCGAGTCTACGCATCCCGCTTGCGCGAACAGTCTGCGACCCTCATCGGTTTCAAGCGGTTCGCGAATAAGCGCGTCGAATTCTTCCCATACCGTCAGTTTCGACGTATCGCCGTGCAGCACTTCATGCCGCGCCACCCACGCTTCTTCATTGGCGCCCCACGCCACGAAGGTCACCTCAATGCGGTCATCCTGCGTATCCGCACCGAAGGTAATGAACTTTACATCATTAGGCAGCGTGTCATAGCTATAAGGCTCGCATCGCGACTTGAGCGTATCTGGATCGGCAACGTTGACGACCTCCTGGTGCGGCAAACCGAGCACCAGATTGACGAACGTCTTCTTCCGACCGGGGTCTTTGTAGACCTGCAACCATTCCGACGCCAGAAAGCGCCAGGCCGCATTCGGGAACAGGCTATAGGCCGCCCAGATATGAAAGCCAGCATGGCCGCACGACGGCTTCGTCGCAACCCACTCCCCGCCATTGATCATGGCGAGTTTGTCCTTTTCCTCGATTCGGCAGCCGTTGGCCTCACAGCGAAAATGCGCCGTCTCCGGCAGATGCTTGCCGTGCTCGTTCTTGTCCCATTTGAAGTTTTCCCATTTCAGGGTCTGACGGGCGCGGCAGTGTGGACAACCTACATGGTAATGCCGCTGATCGCTCTCTTCGAATGCCTTCTCAATGCGACTGATCCCCTGCACTGTAGGAGTGGACCCTAGAATGATTTTCCGGTTCCAGAACGTTTCAGACCGCTTCGTGCCGAGCGCGATCTGGTCGCCCTCGTTGCCGGCGCCCTGCGCCGGATAGCCGTCGACCTCGTCGAAGGCCACGATGCGCGCGGTGATGCGGCGAAAGCCGGCCGGGCTGTTGGCGCCGACGAACGACACCGAGGCGCCGTTGCGGAACACGCGCTTATCGATCTTCTGCTGTGAGGCGCGCGCGCCAAGGTCGCCGGCGATCTCAGCCAGCACCGGCGTGTCGCGAAGCATCGGCGCGATTTCGGTCGCGCTATAATCCCGAGCGTCCGCCTCCTTCGGCTGGACAATCAGCATGGGCGCCGGATCTTGATGGATGAAATACCCCACCATGTGATCGAGCAGCTTGGTGTACCCGACACGCGCCGACTTCATGACAGTGACCTGCCGAACGGTCGGATCCGTTACAGCATCCATCATGCCGTCCTGATAGGCGAACGACTTGAATTTGCCGGTGTCGGCGCTGGTCTCCCGCGAAAGATACGCGTATTTGTTGGCCCATTGACTCAGCGACAGCTTGGGCGGAGCACGAAGAGCTTCACTGCGGCTTCGACGCAACCTCGTCAGCAGCCGGGCCGAACCGGCCCTGTATCGACTCGCGGAGCTTGTCGAAGTCGTGTTCTCCATCGACATCCACCGTCAACTGGTTCAGCGCTTCGATGACCTCCGCGTCGACAATCGCCTTGATTTGCTCGGCGTCCTGAAGCGTCGCCAGCGTCGGCGCCACCTTCGAGCCAATGCCAAGCAGTCGGTTACGCACTACTGCGTATTCGCTCGCGACCGCGACAACGACATCATCGATCGCCACAACAAGACCGCTCTCGCGGTCGTATTCGAGTTGCTTCAAGCGAGCCGCATAGTTCTCCTTGACCTTCTCGGCATCGGCCTTTGACCACAGATCGGCCCCATCTGCGGACACCAGCCGGGCGGCCTCGTCGCGAAGGGACTGACTGTCCGCAACCTCCTCGCCACTGTCCGCAGGTAGTGGGTCGCCCTTGCGCCAATCGACATGCAGATATGCGGGATCGATCGAACCGTCGGGGAGCGGACGAATGTGCTCGGTTTTCACCTTGCGGCGCACGACCTTCTCATCGCACCCAGCTCGCCTGGCGAACTCCCGAATGGATATGCCATCAGCCATGGGTGCGGACACCTTT
>ERZ761594.290-NODE-290-length-17063-cov-9.918039_pt1 | contig 17063 bp, 25 predicted proteins | sample MGYA00511036_ERZ761594 | MGnify/ENA primary metagenome ERZ761594 (study PRJEB28899, sample SAMN03785561) | bioreactor sludge metagenome | biome: EBPR Sludge; feature: EBPR Bioreactor; material: 0.22µm filtered reactor supernatant | place: Saint Lucia: Queensland... | reverse complement strand
GTTATGTATCTGGAAGCACTGAAAAATGTATATCAAGTTTTGCCATTCAGTTTCCTTCTTTATAGTTTTGACAAGGTGTTTTCGAGAGATATGACGTACAACAAAAGCAAAATCACATCTATGCTAAAGGATAAAAAGATAGATGCATTTCTTGAACACTTGAAAATCTAACAAAAAAGCAAAAAGTGTCAATCTTGTTTATCTTTCTTCTTCCTTCTCTTCCATAGCAAGAAAAAAACGATAGAAGTTAGCAATAAAATAATACAAAGAGCCGTTGGACTGAAGAAGAAATAACTAGGTTTCAGTTCTACTTTAAGGTTAATATTTATCACTTTTTCTTCTCCAGCAAGGGAAATTTTCTCTTCTCCTCGATAGCCAGAATATGCGATATAGACGGTGTGATCACCACTTTCGACATCTGTAAATCTGGCAATACCATCTTTGTCAGTTTTAGCACGACGAGGAGTTGAATGGACTTCCACAGTAGCCCCTTCGACCGGTTTACCATTGTTTACCACACTCACAATAACATCATATCCGTCTCCACGCATAACGTCTTCTGTAAGGGGCTCTGGAGACTCTTTTAGGGCTTCTGTCGTTGAAGATTCTGGAGTTTGGTTTTTGTCAATGATTTCAATGCTGCCACGGGAAAGAGAAGTCGAAATGAGATCAAAAAAGGAGGCCTTTCCACGAATAGTTTTTTCACTCAGTATTTGGGACCACGGCCCAGTTTGACATCCATTTTTAGCTTGCACCTTAAAAAAGTAAGTCGTTCCCTCGGCTAGGTGATTAATCGTATAAGCGACGACACCAGTGCTATTGGCGTTGTCAAAAATCGTTGCATACATGGTGGCAGCTGCGTTTGTTCCATAACTTACGACATATGCAGTAGTCGGTGTGACAGGAGAAAAGTACAAAGTTGCACTTGTTAGACTGGTACTAATTTGAAAAAGATTTGGAGCAGTGGATGGTGTTTGATCAGTGCAGACGCTCTGACTATTCGAATTTGAACTGCTGGACGACGAACTATTTGATGTAGATGTTGAGGTAGGCGTGGGTGTTGAAACCGCTTCTGTCGTAAAATTCCAGGCATCTTTGCTACTTATCCCACCAAAAAAGTTATCACTGCCATCCTCAAACGCATCACTATCAATCTGAACGTAGTAGCCGGTACTACCAGAGAGATTACTCGTGGGGTTGATAGTAACTGTTGTGCTGCCAGTACCGGTAACTTGACTGCTATTAGCGGGAATAGTTTCTACTGTAGAATCATCGCTCGTTTTTTTTATGATAATATCTCCAGCTCCGGCTGACACGCTTTGACTAAAGGTTATGACTAAATTACTGCTCACGGTCACGTCAGTTGCATTGTCTGCGGGCGAGAGCGTGTTTATAGCTGGGTTTTCCGTAGTTGCTAATGTGAATAAACCGCCTGAGCCAAAATCAACAGTAGTTCTCCACAGATTACTGCCTTGATCGGTCATTGCGACGGGCGTCTCATCGGATAAACTCCCATCGTTATCTGTGTCATACACAAAATAATAATCATCCGCGTCTAGTGGAGCCGGAATGTTGAAATCTGAGTCGGCAACGTCAAAATCCATTCTTACTTCACCAAGATTTCCTTGCTCTTGTTTTTTCCAGCGTCTTTCGAGGACGCTGTATCCTGATGGAGCGCCTGTCGTTGTCCATGAAGCATTCCCATTATTGTCACCAATAACCAAGAATTCTAGATTATTCATGTCTACAAAAGAACCGTTGCCATTTGAACCCTCACCGATTGCTTCTAGAATGATCACGTTGGTAGATGTTTGCCCTCGTGATTTGATTTGAGCTAAATTTGAAGAGTCATCTCTTCCAATACCAAACAGTCCATTATCGTAGGTACTTGCGTCAGTCGCATCTTTGTCCCACATGAGATTACTACCGCTTGCAAGGTAGCTCTGAGGAGTAGTTTGATCAAGGCTGAATCCATACTTCAGGGCCAAATAAGAATAGATGCGTTGCTGTTCCGTTGATGTCAAACTACGATTGAAGAAGATTACTTCAGAAATGTTTCCATCCCAATACTCATCTCCTCGGCTATTTGAGCCGATGTTCAAAGTCCCATCGAGGATTGTATTGATACCTGTGCTTCCTGAGACGAGGGAAGCACCATTAATGGAAAGAAAAATCTGATTATTTGATACCGATCCATATGCCAATCTGGCTGAACCAACGGGTTGCCAGGAGCCGGTTTCTGCAGTCTCCCCACTATGAGTAGTAATGAATACTGTGCCAGCTCCGGATCTGTTTCCGAAGTCAAAGGCCCGAGAACTTCCAAATGTTCCCAATCCAAAAACATATCTCCACGAGCCGATATCATCAAGTGATGCGACTATAAAAATTGCGCGATCGTTACTTCCAGAAGCGAGACTGGTGTCACTTGCTGAATAGTTATTGCTACCCGAGAATACTAGCGTCGGATTGTAATTGAGTCCGGTTGCATTAAACGTTGCTCCGGTACTATCAATCTTAGTGGCATCTCTATTAGAGGTCGATTGATCTTCCCAGGTGACCACCGCTTCGCTATCAGAAGCATTATTACCACCTGAATCTTTTGCGCCACTATCTGCAGAAAGCCATAGCTCTAAATCGTCTTCAACTCCAGCAGGTCCTGCGGCTAACGTAGTCATCACATTGCATACGAAGCAGATCATTACAAAAAAAACAGCAGAAATTGCTTTTTTGACCATACACAAATAGTAACAGGAAATCAGGCGTAGTTGTTCTAGTATATATTAGTGATAGTGCTTGAGGAGATAAACGATAACGAATAGGTATTTCTTTACAAACACAGCTGTCATGCTAACTTCTTGGTATACTTAAGGTATGGGTGAGGTAGAGAGGGCCGTTGTAGAAAAAGATGAAGTTACTATCCAGTATCTCGAGAGAATGCGTAAATCAGGATTTTTATTTCATGGAACGGGAAATCCAGATAGGATTGAGATATTTGAACCAAGAAAAGCTTCTGATCCTGAAACGGAATGGAATGCTGATACAGCCGTGTATGCTTCAAGTGAGCCTGTGTGGTCCTCGATTTTCGCGCTTTATAAGGGTAAATCTTCTTGGAGCACTTCTGTAACAACCGACGAAAATGGGAGAATTAAATCAATTACTGCGCGTATTCCTGAAAAATATCGTGATCAACTCTTAGAAGAAAAAGGATTAGTCTATGTATTGCCCAAAGATAGTTTTGAAAGACAGAACGGTAAAAGCGCTCAATATAAGTCAAAAACAGCTGTTAAGCCTATATCTTCAGTCGAAGTTTGTCTTCAAGACTACTACGATATGGGAGGGAAGATAGAGTGGACTTCAGAGGTGAAGTAAGTTCTGTAACTCCGTTTGCGAATAGTTATCCATTGAAAACATTTCATGTGCTCGATGGAATTTGCTATTATTACTGCATGGCTACAATTCATTCTTGGATTAACTTCAATGGTAATGCAGAAGAAGCTTTTACATTTTATAAATCTGTTTTTGGTGGAGAATTCACAAAAGTAGTACGTTTCAAGGATATTTCGAGTGCTGAATATCCAGTTTCAGAAAAAGAAGAGAATAAAATAATGTACATTGCGTTACCTATTGGTGCAGATACCTTGTTAATAGCAAACGATGTCCCAGAAGTTTTAGGGCGAGTGAACGAACGAGAAAATAGGAGCAAAATTTTGGTAAGTACTGACAGTAAAGAAGAGGCTGAAAAGTTATTTGCGGGTCTCTCTGCTGGAGGAGAGGTAGAAGGGCCAATGGGAGATAGTCCGTGGGGTTCATTCGCGGGTGTGTTTCGAGATAAATATGGTATTGAATGGATAATTGAGTTTCGTTCAACTAAATAAACATGAGTAAATTAATTACATGCATCTGGTTTGCCAATAACGATGGCGAAGAGGCTGCACATTATTACATAGATACTTTTAATTCTGCTCCTGGCGATCACAGTGCAAAAATAGGCGATATTACAAAAACACCGAAGGCAGCAGAAGATGTTTCAGGGAGACCGGAAGGTTCTGTTATGACTGCGGAATACGAGCTTGATGGGATAAGCTTCATGGCGCTCAATGGTGGTCCTGTTGATCAATTTAAACTGAATGGTGCAACTTCATATATTGTTGAGTGCGAGACACAAGAAGAAATAGATTATTTCTGGGAGAAACTCTCCGCAGTTCCTGAAGCAGAGCAATGTGGATGGTGTACCGATAAGTTTGGTGTGACCTGGCAAATAGTCCCACGGATTTTAGATGAAATGATGAGAGAAAGCGCTCAAAAAGCAGAAGCTGTGACAAAAGTCTTCATGCCTATGAAAAAACTAGATTTAGAGGCGATCAGAAAAGCCGGTGAGTAAACTCTCCTTGTTTTGTTCGCAGCCTTTTGGGCTGATTTAAATTAATTCGATTCCATGAGTGAGCAGAAGCCGCTTTAATCTTCTTTGTATTCCAAAATTTCTCCAGGCTGACAATTAAGTGCCTTACAAATCGCCTCAAGTGTTGAAAAACGAATGGCTTTGGCTTTTCCATTTTTCAGAATGGAAAGGTTTGCCATCGTGATACCTACTTTTTCAGTAAGTTCTGTAACACTCATTTTCCGTTTTGCGAGCATGACATCGATGTTTATTATTATTGCCATAAGTGCTTCTCATACGGTTAAGTCGTTTTCCGATTTTATATCACTTGCGTTCTGAAGCAGTTTCTCAAAGACAGTTACTGCAGTTGCAATAACCGCGATCAGGAATGTTGCAATAATTCCAAGCATTGTTGGGCCTGCAGGATCCTCACCGTGTACAAAGAAGCGGATATATATCATTGCTAAGACAATAAACCCAATGAGAGTGAGTGATGAAATCTTCATAATTTTAAGAGTACGCACAGCACTTTTAGAAAACGCTTTATGAGTATCAATGAAATGTAATAATTTGAATGCTTGGTACAACCCAATAAAAAAGGGAATAGAGGCAATGTACAGATACAAAATAAACGGGTCGCTATAAACACTCATGAGATCGAGATTTACAGCTCTCCCTTCAGTAAGCGGGAACCATACAATTCCGAGGATTGTGCCAATTGCCACAAGAACAAGGACAATTCTCAAGAATGCGGTTGAAATATGTTTCATACCGCTATTTTGCATGATTGTTTATCGTATGTCAATATATTATTGTTGTTTTTCAATATTTTAACTAATTCTCATTCTAGATGTGTATTAAATGGTGATAGAACAGGGTTGACTAAATAGAACACTTGTTCTATAAAGAATAGAACAGTCGTTCAAATTATGAAAACTAATACACGCGAATTAATTCTTCAGAAAGCAGCTCACTCATTTGCGTTAAGTGGCTATGACGGGTTTAGCATTCGATCATTAGCAGAACAAATTCCCATTACGCCATCCGTTATGTATCACTACTTCAGTGATAAAGATGAGTTGCTGAAAGTAATGTTTGATAGTTTAAATACTGCTCTTGGAAAAAAGCGCGCAGCGTTACCCAAATCTCCCAATGCAGCAGAAATGCTTAAGCAGCGCATTAGATTTCAGATAGATAACCAAGAAGCAATTGTCGCAGTCCTCAAATATTATCTGGCATATCGCAAAAACTTCAAAAAATTCAAGAATGGGTTTGTTCCTGACAAAAGTGCACTTCATATTGAAGAGGTCTTGCAATTTGGAATTGAAACCAAAGAGTTTAGTGATATTCATCTGGAAGATGATGCAAAAGTAATAACCCATGCGATTAATGGGTTCCTTCTTGAATACTATCCACACACGCCAAAAGGAGCAGAGAAAGACGAACTGGTGAATCGCATTTATAGCTTTTTGATACGAGCTTTGAAAGGGGGTGGGGATACATGAAATTAATGACTATGGTCGCGTTGGTACTCGTTATTGTCGGGGGTCTTAATTGGGGACTTGTAGGTTTATTTAACTTTAACCTCGTGACTGCATTATTTGGTGAAGCATCAATGCTTTCAAATATCGTATTTATTTTGGTAGGAGCTTCTGCTGTGTATGTCGCAGCAACAGTATTACCAAAAGAAATGAAGTAATTGCTACTTATGTGGCACAAGACTTGTGCCACACCAAGTAGTAGGTACAGAAGGTATCTACTCAAATTGAAAGGGGGTGAAAAAATGAAACAATCAACAGTATTACTATTAGTAGGAGGTGTTGGGCTTCTCGTTATTGGAGCGGTTGCTGTAATGAGTATGCAGGGCGATTCAACAATGGTGAAGACAGAAGAAACAAAACCAACTGCAACAGCTATGGCTACTGACCAGAAAGTGAAAGCGAGCAACACAATTGTAGATGTAGCAGTAGAAGCTGGCACATTTAAAACATTGATCGCGGCGGTAAACGCAGCAGGCTTAGCCGAAACGCTTTCAGGAACTGGGCCGTTTACGGTCTTTGCTCCAACTGATGCAGCGTTTGCTAAGTTGCCAGCGGGAACAGTGGATGCGCTTTTAAAAGATAAAGCGAAACTCACTCAAATTCTTACATACCACGTTGTAAGTGGAAACGTTATGGCCAAGGATGTTATGGGCATGACAAGTGCAAAGACAGTTGAAGGAAGTATGGTTGCTATCAAAGTTGTGAACGGAACAGTCATGATAAATGACGCAACGGTCACGGCAACTGATATTAACGCATCGAACGGAGTGATCCATGTAATCGATACAGTACTGCTTCCAAAGGAATAAGGAAAGGAAGAAAGCTAGACTGCAGCTAGCTTTCTTATCCAGTACCGCCGTTTGGTACAATGAGCATATGTCACTAAGAGTATGTAAAAATGGACATCGATTTGAAAAGACAAGTGATTGTCCGGTGTGTCCACAGTGTTCAAGTACGGAAATGAAAAATGCGTTCGGTGAAGAATTCCCTGCGCTTGGTGCACCCGCTTTCAGAGCACTTCATAATAAGGGTATTAAAAACCTTAAATCACTGACACGGTTTAGTGAAGAAGAACTCTTATCTCTTCACGGGTTTGGTCCGAAAGCGTTGCGATTACTAAAACAAACACTAAAAGCAAACGGAATGACATTTCTGAAAAACAAAAAGTAACGGATTCCTCTCTCGAGAGAACAGTCGATACTATTTTGTTACAACAATATGAGAAAAATAATTGTATTAACGTTCATGTCCCTCGATGGGGTAATGCAGGCACCAGGTGGACCAACAGAAGATGAGAGCGGAGACTTCAAATATGGCGGGTGGGCAGTTCCATATTTTGATGAAGTAACAGGAAGGGTTATGACAAAACAAATGGCAGGAGAATATGATCTGCTCCTGGGGAGAAAAACATTTGAAATATTTGCTTCATATTGGCCGGAGCATACAAACGATTGGCCGCAAATAAACGAAATAACCAAATATGTCGTGAGTAATACAGTAACGCATCACAAGTGGAATAACTCTGTCTTTCTGCAATCGGTTGATGACATTAAAGAGATTAAGAAGAAGGGTGGACCTAGTTTGCAGGTGCATGGTAGCGCACATTTAATCCAGACACTTCTTAAGAATGATTTAGTTGATGAGCTCTGGCTTAAAATTTTTCCAGTGACGTTGGGCACGGGCAAGCGCTTGTTTGATGGCGGTTCCATTCCTGCTTCATTCGAACTCGTTGAATCAAGTATTTCACCAAGTGGGGTCATATTTGCTAACTACAAACGAGCGGGAGAAGTGAAAACTGGCTCGTTTTAACAGTAACGAATGGTATGAAACCAACAACTGGAAACACGAAACCTCGAATTTATGCAATGAGTTTTTCTCGTGTGTATCCAGAATATATCAATAAAGCAGAGAAAAAAGGCCGCACGAAAAAAGAAGTTGATGAAATTATCCTGTGGTTAACTGGATATAGTGCAAACGAATTTGAAGCACAACTTAAGAAAGAGACTGATATTGAAACCTTTTATAAAGAAGCTCCGAAAATGAATCCTGCACGAAAGCTGATAACGGGTTTAATCTGTGGGGTACGGGTAGAGGATATTAAAGAACCAACAATGCAATCACTTCGCTATTTAGATAAACTCATAGACGAGCTGGCAAAAGGTAAAACAATGGACAAAATTTTACGATCTTAACAGTTGTTATTCCCTCCACAATTTTATAATGGACATTATTTCAGAAATTGAATTTAGCGGACCAATCTGGAAATGGGTGGGACCTGCACCATTTTATTTTGTAACGATTCCTGACTCTCAAAGCAAAAAATTAAAGGCAATTTCAAAGTTGGTTTCGTACGGGTGGGGAATGATTCCTGTATCCGCAAAAGTAGGTGCAACCGAATGGAAAACATCACTATTTCCCCAAGAAGATCAGTACGTGCTCCCGCTTAAAAAAGTTGTTCGTGAAGCAGAAGGACTTTCAGAACGAGATACTGTAACCGTTATTCTGAAAATCGGCTAGCCTGCATGTAGAACCCAATCTCACAAGTGACCTTCTCGCTTCTGTTTGATAGACTGGAAATACACATGAAAGTATTTCTCATCCTTATGCTCGTTGTGTTAATCGGAGGAGGCGGGTATCTTGCGTTTTCTTCAATGCAAAAGTATTCGCTAAGTAGTGAAACAAGCGACATAGATCAACAAACAGCTAATCAGACTGCCTCTCCAGGAAAATCAACAACTGAAAGCAAACGATATGTTTCATTTTCAGATAACAGTTTGGAAGAAAATAAAAGCACTCGGCGAGTACTCTTTTTTTACGCGAACTGGTGTCCGACCTGTAGACCTGCAGATGCGAGTTTCACTCAAAATGAAGCGAAGATTCCCTCAGATGTAACGGTAATACGAGTTAACTATAACGACACAGAAACCACTGATGAGGAAAAAGCGCTGTCCGTAAAATATGGCGTGACGTATCAACATACATTTGTTCAAATTGATACAAACGATCAGGTAGTTACAAAATGGAACGGCGGTCAAATAAGTGAGCTTCTCGAGAACATAAAATAACATGGTACTTTTAATTGCCTTCGCGTTCTTAGCAGGAGTTGTGACGGTGATTTCTCCGTGCATATTGCCGCTGCTTCCGATCATCTTGTCATCTACTACTGACACCTCAGGCAAAAAGAGGCCGTTTGGTGTTGTCGTGGGGTTTGTAGGGAGTTTTACCTTTTTCACCTTATTTTTATCTATTATTGTGAAGCAGACTGGTATTCCAGCTGACTCATTGCGGCTTATTTCCATTGTAGTACTCATTCTCTTTGGCCTGTCACTGTTGTCTTCGCAAGTGCAACTTTTTATTGAACAATTGTTTAGTAGACTCACTCGATTCGCGCCTCAAAGAGGCGGAAAGACTGGATTTTTAGGAGGTCTTGTTGTGGGTTTATCGCTTGGGTTGTTATGGACCCCCTGTGTCGGACCTATTCTAGCTTCAGTTATTAGTCTTGCGCTCTCTGGGAGTGTGAATACTGAATCGTTTCTTATCACCATCTCGTATTCAATCGGTACGGCAATTCCAATGTTTTTTATTATGCTTGCAGGTTCAACTGCATTGCAAAAAGTGCCATGGCTTTTTAGAAATGCAGGGAAAATTCAGAAGGGATTTGGCATACTCATGATTCTTACAGCCATTGGAATATTTTTTAATATCGATCGCAAATTTCAGACGCTTATTCTAGACACATTCCCAAACTACGGCGTCGGATTAACAAAGCTGGAAGATAACCAAACAATACGAAGGGAGCTCGAAGAAATAAGCCAGAAACCGATGGATGATAGCTTGATTGGGAAGCCAATGCCTCAATCGGGAAATGTCAAAGGTCCACTGGCACCTGAAATAATTGCCGACGGGCAATGGTTTAACTCAAAGCCTCTTACGCTTTCCGAACTGAAGGGAAAAGTCGTCCTTGTCGATTTTTGGACATACTCATGTATCAATTGTCTGCGAACACTTCCATATCTCCGGGATTGGTGGTCGAAGTATAAAGACAACGGGTTAGTCATTATCGGCGTTCACTCACCTGAATTTGAATTTGAGAAAGACGCAAGTAACGTGTCGCAAGCGATAAAGGACTTCAAGTTAGAGTATCCAATTGTGCAGGATAATAGTTTTGCAACCTGGCGTGCATATAAAAATGTATATTGGCCTGCAAAGTATTTTATAGACAAAGACGGAATTATTCGTTCAACCCATTTTGGGGAAGGGTCGTACGATGAATCTGAACGAATTATTCAAGAGCTTCTCTCTGAAACTAATGCAACAAACATCTCTCTTGAGGTCAATAATGAAGAGTATCAGCTTTACTCAAAAACTCCAGAGATATACCTAGGAAAGTTGCGTTATAACGGACAGAGATATGTAACATTTGATGGCACTGTTGAACAGGCCGACGAGTATGTGCATCCACAGAAAGGATCAACACTGTTACTGCAGTTTGAATCAAAAGAAGTGTTTTTAGTTATGAGATCAAAAGCAGGAAATGCTCGTGTTAAGGTGTATCTTGATGACAAGGTTCAGTATGGAGGTGAGGATGTGGTCAATGGGATAGTCACCGTTGACAAGGATCGACTCTATAAAATCATTAAACTTGAAACACCAGGAAAGCACTTAATGCGCTTGGAGTTTGAAGATAGCAATGCTGAGGTGTTCGCCTTTACCTTTGGGTAATTGTGATAGGTAAAAAATGCTTTGCCATTTATACTAAAGAGTGGCCGCATCTTATGATCAAACTAGACGTTCTTGGGTTAAAACCATTACATATCGGATAACAATTATTGTTTCCACCTTCGTTATTGTCTTCTTCTTAACGGGTAATGTAGACATCACGATTGATATTACGATTATCACAAGCATTGCAAACACTTTTCTGTATTTTATCCACGAGCGATTTTGGAACAAAATCCATTGGGGGAGAACAAAATCGAAGAGATAATAATGTTTTCTTTTCTTTCAAAACTTGTTACATCTGGTATAGTAAATTATGAAAAATCATGAGGGAGGAGCAATGTACGGATTAGGAATGATTGGTGCAGCCATTTATTATCTGCAACACGCAGCGACCTTTGGAGAAGGGGTAATTGGGTTATTAAAAGCTGTTGTCTGGCCTGCTTTCCTCGTTCACAAACTTTTGGGTTTCTTGGGAATGTAAGGGAGTAAAAACTCTCCCTGTGTATGTCCTATAATCTTGACTTCGCCCACTATTACTGATATAATCGCCTCATCGAACAATAGCTCACTTCCCGTTTAGCGAAGTGACCGAAGGAGTTGCAGCATGTTACAAGTAGTTCATTCCATTCGTCGAGATGGATCTCTCGTAGACATCTTTGTTGAGCTAGGTGCAATGCACCTTATCTTCCGGAATGCAGGGAAGAATTTATCCATCGATTGGAAATTAGTAACATTCCCTGAGAATTTTATTAAAGCCGCACGGGAGGCATCAAAGCCGCTCCGTCTTGGTACGATTACTTTTGGGGTGAGACCCTGTAACGGTATTCACTATGATGGGCAGTTTGAATGCGATACAGATCAAGATTTGGCTCAGCTAAAATTCCGTGAGCCAGAGAAGTCAGTCGAGTTTCAGATTGTATTGAGAAGACATGAAATCTCAAATTTAGTCGTTGCAATCGAAAGTTATCTGACCTGCTAATCGTTTTGCAGGAAGCTCTCCACGATATGTGGGGAGTTTTTTTATTTTGAGAATCTAACTTCTATTTCTTCGTGAGTGTCTGGTGTTAACATTTCAATCGACTCTTCATCTGCTATTTGATAATTAATGAATATCTGTGAGCCTCTGGGAATTGGCTTTATTGCTTTAAAGGTCACAGTCTTACGCATAAAGTCTGACTCGTATGTTGCGTTCGGTTCGTCTGAATGGTTGTAAATCATCCCATATCCTAAAATCATCGCATCTCCTTTTTTATCTTCATTCCATTCAAAGAACCAATATTCCAAAAAGTCCAGTGCGCCACCATCTTTTCTTCTATCTATAATTTCTGAAGGGGTAGAGACCGCGGGACACACTTCTATGACTTCCCCTACAGAGAAATCCTTCGTCGCAAACACACCATTCCCTAAATTATCAGTGTACTTTACTTCAATAGAAAACATGAGTTCCATTGTACTTGATTTAAAAAAATCAGTGGAAAAATTAAACTCCTTCTGTATAATGAATCTATGCAAACTCGATTAAACCCATATATTGGCTTTAAAGATACAACACGAGAGGCGATGGAATTTTATAAAACTGTCTTTGGAGGAACTCTTGTCATGAACACATTTAAAGAAGCACACCTCTCAGAAGATCCGATCGAAGGAGAGAAGATTATGCACGCAATGCTTGAAACTGAAAATGGAATGGCCTTTATGGCATCAGATACACCGAACGGAATGGAACATCATCCAGGCTCAAGTATTAGTATCTCTTTAAGTGGTGATAACGAGGAAGAACTCAAAGGGTATTGGGACAAACTCTCCGCAAATGGAACGATCTCATTACCACTTGAGAAGGCTCCGTGGGGAGATCATTTTGGAATGGTGACTGACAAATTTGGTATTAACTGGATGGTGAATATTTCACCTAAAAAATAATACAGCACTTCAGCGTAGGTTTTTGGTATCTCTACACATGTCAGAAATTAAAACAAAGGTTACGAATAAAAATCCAAAAGATTTTATAAACTCCATAGAACCTGAGCAAAAGAGGAAAGATGCATTGGTATTGCTTGAGATGTTTGAAAAGGTAACCAAGGAGAAAGCAGTTATGTGGGGTGAGAGTATTGTGGGATTTGGGAAATATCACTACAAGTCTGAAAGAAGTACTCAAGAAGGCGATTGGATGCTCGTTGCCTTTTCACCCCGAAAGCAAAACTTAACGCTCTATATTATGGCAGGAAACAAAGACAGCACTGATCTGTTGAAGAAACTGGGAAAACATAAAACGAGCGTTGGGTGCTTATACATAAATAGCCTTGCAGATGTCGATCAAACAGTCCTCCCAGAGCTTATTAAACGCTCATACGATTTCATGAAGAAGGCAAATCCAAGCTCGAGTTAATATCGCATCTCCATTAGCCTCGGTTTGTCAGTAATTACCACGTAGCTAGCATACCCAGCGTTGATGAATCCTGTGTTAATGTAGCGCTTTTGGTAATCAATTTCTGGAGCGTGTGTGTGGCTTGTGATTGTAAACGTAGTCTTACTTCGTCTCATGTTTTTAATATTCAGATTGAGAAATCCTAGAAAAGAAACACCGGTTTTTGCAGTTATGTATTCACAAATAATCCTTGGCAAATTAAAGGGAAGGGTGACAATTCGAACAGCTGTCAGATTATGGAAAAAGAGCGTGTACACAAGTCCTGATAAGAATGAATCCTCATGTCCGTGTTTAACCTCATAGGTGTATTTTCCCTGAGTAAACGTATACGTTCCAGAAATTGTTTTAAGTGAAAATAATGCGGTTCGTTGGTCTAGGTCAAGTGCACGATCATGGTTCCCTGTTACATAAATAGCTTGTTTCTTTTTCAGAAGATCAAACAATGTATTCCACTCTGAAGCGATGAACTGATCAAATGTCATAACTAAGTGTTCCCACAAGTCGCCATTAATAATCACGGTATCTGCATCTTCTACAATCTGTTTTATAATACTGAGTTTCTTCTGATCTATTCGTTTTGTAAGGTGGGTGTCAGAGAAAATGATTGTCTTTTTCATATAGCTGTATGAACAATATCGGCTTTGGTATTATGAATCAATGATTACCTCTAGTGCTGTTGATACATATATTCAAAAGGCGCCGAAGGAAGTGCAGGGGAAGCTAACGGAAATAAGAAAAGCTATTAGGAGTGCTGCACCGAAGGCTGAGGAGAAGATTAGTTACGGAATGCCATATTACGGATATTTTGGTCGGCTCGCATACTTTAGCTATGCAAAAAAGCATATTGGCTTATACGTTCCACCACCCATTATAGAAAACCATAAAACGCTTCTTTCTCAATACCAAACTGCAAAGGCTACTGTTCAGTTTCCACTCGACAGAAAGATCCCGGTTACACTGGTTAAGAAACTCGTAAAAGCTCGTGCACGAATGAATGAGGAGAGTAACGGATAGTCACTGCTTCGTTGCAACGACAAAAATCCCCGCAAATCCTTTTTTGTTTTCTGCTCTCACAATTGGCTCAAGTAAACTAGGGACATCAATGCGCTTTTTAAATACGTGCTTCACAAGGAGTGCCACAATATCAAAGCTTCTTCCAACAACACCGTAATGGTATGAGTATGTAATATTCCTAAACTTAGTGAGACACCTTTTTAATTCTTCTATTGAGTAATGTCTGTGTTTCAATAAAAAATATGCAGGATCAAGGAGAATAGAGAGGAAGTGCTTTCTCGGAGTCATGATAATAACGGTTCCGCCCGGTCTCAGAACACGATAAATTTCATCAATGCATTTCTGTTCGTTTTGTACATGTTCTATGACCTCTGCAAAAATCACGGTATCCACACTATTTGCTTTGAGTGGGAGTTTCTCCCCAAATGCTACTTTAAAAGTGGCTTTTGGAGTGAGTTTTTGAGCCTCACCGATAACGAACGGGTCAATATCCACTCCTACGATTGATTTCACATCTTTCACCGCGAGTCGCTCAAAGTATCCGGCCCAACAGCCTACATCTAACACATCTTTCCCCTTGATGTATGGTTTACAGAACTCGTAAATCATTTTTTGGGCGAGTGATGGATGTAAATCAATACTACTAATGCTTCGTTCATAATTCATCACGCCTATTTTAACATCACTGGAGTACGCACTTTATTTGACCCAAACAATGTCTTATAGTCTGGTTATACCAGAAATTTTATATCGTTTTTGGAGGTTATTATGCAGTTGCCACCGGGTATTAAATGTCCGACACGGGAAGAGGTGCAAAAAATCGCACGCGAATCAATGCGCCAATTCGGAGTACCCGTGTTCTATGATAGACGGTTATGGAATGTTGAGGCGACACACTCACGCAATGGGCATCACTACTATGTGTATGGGACAAGCGTTTACTATTCAGGGCAATCGTTTGGTGGTTTTGACTACATTGGAGAGAAGGGGGATCAAAACATCAAAACACATGAAGCGAACAATGGGTTGAAGTTCTAGCTTCGACACTGCGCACTTCCAGTGACCGCCTTTAGCGGTTTTTTATGGCTATTCCACCTCACTACTTCTTTTTGATATACTGCGCTGCCTCAAACTAAATAAAACGATCTTCGTTTGTTCAGTTCTGTAGTAAAATCACACTGTATGAGTAGTATTTTTAAAATCATTAAGTTATCAAAGCCACAGCACAAATGGATTCTCCTCGCATGTGTTTTAATCACGTTGCAAGCGCTCCTTCAACAGGCAACACCACTCTCTTTAAAGTTTGTTGTCGATGAATTGTCCATGCAAATTAGCAACGGAAATGGGGATTATGATCGTTTGGTTTTCTTGTTCGGATTAATTCTTTTGATCAATATTGGTGGGATTATCTTGAGTTCAGTTAGCCAGCGATTGGGGGATTATATAGCCGCGCGTTTGGGGAGTAACTTAACAGAGATTTATTATCGAAAGATTTTTACGCTTCCCCAAAATCACTTTGATTCTGAGATCTCAGGAAAAATGGTGAACCAGTTGAATCGAGGAATTATCTCAATCAGAGAGTTCATCGGAGCTGCTTCAAACTTTATTACTCCAGCGCTTTTACAAGCTATTTTTGGAGTTGCAATTCTTTGTTACTTTGACTGGAGTATTGGACTATTAGCACTTGCGGTATTCCCGGTGTACATCGCAATTTCAAGTTACTCAACCCGCAAGTGGGGACAGATTCAGGCGGAAAAAAATGTGCATGAAGATGCAACACGCGGTCGTATCTCTGAAGTAATCAGTAACATTACGCTTGTTAAAACGTATAACACCCAAATGCGCGAGTGGAATTTTGTTTCTAATGAATACAAAACCATTAATAAGTTATCAGACAGACAATCAATCCAATATCACATTTTGAACTTCATTCGGCAGTTTGGGCTTGAAATTGCCTTCGTTATTATCCTCTTTGTCATCTTTAGAAATACGTTCCTTGGGCTTTTGACGTTAGGTGAAATGGTGTTGATTATTCAACTCCTTAATCAGTTGCGTTGGCCTCTCTTTGGTATGAGCTTTATTTTGGAGCAAGTGCAACATGCCGAAGCTGATTCAAAGGCATTTTTTGAAGTACTTGAATTAAGCGGCAGCGAAGTGTTCCAAACAAAGAAATTAAAGAACTTGGTCTCTCAGCCTGATATTACTTTTGAAAATGTGAGCTTTGAATATGAGGATGGTTCTCCGGTTCTGAAAGACTTAAGTGTGAAATTAGACAAGAAAGAAACGGTCGCCCTTGTTGGTCATTCAGGAGCAGGAAAGACCACGCTCATTAACTTGATTTTGAAATTGTATGAACCAACGAGCGGGGAGATGCTTCTTTCTGGAAAGAAATATTCAAAGGTTGATCATTCATGGGTTCGCGCACATATGGCACTTGTCTTTCAAGACAACGAATTATTCTCTTCAACCATTCGAGAGAACGTTGCCTATGGATTACCAGATGCAACCGATAAACAAATTATCCAAGCACTAAAGCAAGCAAATGCATATGAGTTTGTACAGAAATTTAAAGAAGGGCTTGATGCACAAATCGGTGAGAGAGGGGTGAAGCTTTCTGGCGGACAAAAACAACGAATTCAAATTGCGCGAGCAATTCTGCACAATAAACCAATTTTAATTCTTGACGAAGCAACAAGCAGTTTGGATTCAAAGTCAGAACGATTAGTGCAAGACGCGTTAGAGAAACTCTTTAAGAATAAACTCGTTATTATCATCGCGCACCGGTTCTCAACCATTCAAAACGTTGATCGAATTATTGTGCTGGATCACGGGACAATTGCAGACTCAGGAAGACCACATGATCTTGCAAAGAGAAAAGGACTCTATTCAGAACTGTTACAATACCAAATAGAGGGAAATAAGAAGCTACTGAGCGAATACGACCTTCATTGAAACCGTAAATCTTTTCATTTTTGAAAAATAT
>ERZ761594.289-NODE-289-length-17139-cov-10.950773_pt1 | contig 17139 bp, 21 predicted proteins | sample MGYA00511036_ERZ761594 | MGnify/ENA primary metagenome ERZ761594 (study PRJEB28899, sample SAMN03785561) | bioreactor sludge metagenome | biome: EBPR Sludge; feature: EBPR Bioreactor; material: 0.22µm filtered reactor supernatant | place: Saint Lucia: Queensland... | reverse complement strand
CCCCCACAATCTGCAAGGCTACCCCCAGCCTCGGCAATGCCTCCGCCGCCGCGAAAATATCTGCCCCAAAGGTTGCCCCTTGCGCAATTCCCCCGCCCCCCAGCGCCCCAGCGAACCCTCCCAACGCCACCAACGAAGAGTCAACATCCCCAAACGACGATACCCGGCTCGAGACCGCCCTAAACTGCTTGTTCAACTCCGCAATCTTTTGTTGCGTTGCCGCGCTTTTCGTCTGAATAGTGTCGAAGGCGCGGCTGGCGTCCTCCCGCAGCGTCTTAAAGGGCGAATTCTGGAACGCCGCCTTGATCTCCTTTGCCGCCGTCGTCGCTGCCTTCCCCACTGGCGCAAACGAGGTGCGCAGGGCGTCAGATGCCTGCCCCATCTTCTCAATCTGAATTTGTGTGCTGCGAGCGCCTTCGATCTCAAAGACGAGGCGAGTGTAAACCTCATCAGTCATGGTGTCCTCGGCTTGGCGCGGGCAACAATCCGCCCCAGCAAATTCAATTCATCGCGCCATTTCTGCGGCATCCGGGCGATCTCGTCCGGGTGGGGTGTCACCCCCGTTTCGTTTCGCTGCAACCACCCCTCCACTAACAACGCAAACGGATACTCAAACCCGTCCGGCTCTTCCGAATCAGGCGGTGGCGTGGTCTTCTGACTCGCCCAATACCGCCGAGCAAAGTCATTCACCTCGCGGGCAAATGCCACCCGCGCTAGGCTAAAGGGCTACCTTTTTCTTTCGCCTCCCCTTGTTGACTGGGCGTCAGCAATGCCGTCGGTGCTTCGGCAAGATTCAACTGATACACGCGCTGTGCCGCGTTGTAGGCGTCCAACCAACCCACCTTCACTGCCTCCGGCACCTCGCACCAACCTTCCCACAACGTCGCGCACCATGAACCACCATCACCGCCTCGCATCGGCGTGATGCAGTGCGACTCCCACCATGTCAACAGCCCCTCCAATTGCCCTTTGATCGCCGGGGGTAAAGGTTCATGAAGGGTCAGCTTGTCCGTGCTGACGAAAAAATAGGCAAGATTGCTCACCTCCGCCCGCCAATTCACCAACGGATCAGGATCGACTATTCCTGCCTTGATCGCTGGGATAGTCGCCTTCAATTCCCGTTCTAAACCCTCTGCCTTCAGCCGATCCCCCAGCGTGATCGCGTGCATCTGAAAATGAATGAAACTCATGTGATTACGACCCCTTTCACAAACTCGAATACCGCATCCCGCCACCCCCCCGTGAATGCCACGGGATTCTGACCATCAAACGCTGGACGATAGATCACTGCCGTCAAATACACCGCTGTGTCGCTCTCGTCATAGGTCATCACCGTCACCGCCGCGCTATGCATCCCGCTCGGCAAAAACGTGTCTAACCAATGATCCATCATCCCAAACGTCAGATAGTCGAAGTGCCATTGCCATGCCCGATACCCATCCGCCTTCCGGCTCAGGTCGGCTTGCACAGTTCGCCGGGCGCTGGTGGGGATCGTGCTACGCCACCCGTTGATCGTCCACCCAATCCCCTCAGTTTGGTCGGCTTGCGTCGGCAGACTCGCCACAGCGTAACTGGCAGTGACACTCACCACTCCCCACGTCCCCGCCCGAATCCGCCACCCCGTCGCCCGCGCCGTTGGCATCACTTACCCCTGTGTCTTTTTAGATGATGTGCTTACCGTGATCGACATCTCCCGATCCCGCCCCGGCGCAATCACCACAAAATGTTTGTCGTCCACCCGTCGGATGGTCGATTCAGCGCGTTCAATTCGGTTTCCATCAATGTCTACTGTCGGAAATGTCGCATAGGCGACTTTTTTTCCATCGCCATACACACCCAGTCGGGGATCATCGTGCGCCAAAATTATAGATTCCATGTCTCGTCTCCGTTATACAGGCACGTATGCCGTCTCGTGCGTCAACACATCGATATGACCGCTTGTGCCTGCCGCAGCCAGTGTCGCCTCGCCCGCCAACGTCAATGCCGAAAGCGCCGTTGGCGTACCATTGATCACCAACTCGTTGGGCGTTGCATTCAATGTCACCGTTGTCGAGAGTGGTTTGTAGATTGTGTTGAAGGTCGTTCCCGAACCATTTTGTTTGAACGAGACGATATGCAACGGGTTATCGGAGTACCACGAATAAGAGTCAGTGGTGTCATTGGTCAGGTTGTACGCGAGTCCACTCGCCCCGTACCCTTGCCCCGTGTGTGCCTTTCTTCCCAGACGCGGCGTCACCACCAACGTCACCAACGACTCCCCCCGGAAGCTCCCACCCCCGTCCTGAATGCTCACCTCGCACGAGGGGATGAAAACCGTTCGGTAAATCTGCGCCCCCGCCGATGTCACCCCACGTTGCTGTATTGCCACCCCGCACGAGAGTGGCTGCGCCCGATCCGGGTTGGACGCCACCTTCGTAAATTCGCTGTTCGTCGTGTTTGCCGTACTTTGCTCAATCAGGGCTTGCAGCGCCGTGTCATACTCATCAATGGTGATCGTGAACTGCCCCAATTTAGAGGCGCTGAAGCTGAGGATAGACCCCAGCTTATCCCCCGCCCGTTGCTGCAACGATTCAGGATTCTCATAACTGAAATTTGAATCCCGCACCTTCGAGATCACATACGCGCCGCTGGTCGATCCCGCACTCAGCGTACTTTGCGTCCCCGTCGCCGCCCCTGTCGTGCTGTCAAACAGCCACAATAACGCCCGTTCGCACCCCCCAAAAAATGCTGCTGGCATCTTGGTTTTCTCCTAGCTCAACCGCCCCGCCCCCCCATACATCATGCTAATCGTCAAAGTGAAGTCACACCCCCCATACTCCACCCCACCGGGCCCACGCACCGCCGTTGCCCCGCTGTCACGGAACAACACATCCTCCGCCATACACTCCAACTCCGCCAACATGGATGAAGATAAACGCGGGTGGCTCACCAGATACGCTTGCACTTTCTGGATGTACGCCCACACGCTGTTCAGGGCGAACGCCCCGTCATCGTCATTGTCCATTCCGCCCCCCCCCAGCGGCAGCACGCACAGACGATAGACATACGCCCGCGTCACCCGCAGCTTACGATCCGCATCCCGCACCATTGCCGCGCTCACGGGGAACATGGCGGGCAAGTCGGCATCCATCAGCGGCATCGAAGGGCGTTCCTTGAACGTCCGCTTCAGCCCCGCCACCTCACTCAGGAGCGCCGCTTGCAGCCGCGTTACCACCAGATCGTAAAAGTCGGGAATCACCACCTTACACCCCTCCCACCACCAACCTGTAGGGACGCCCTACAGGGCGTCCGGCATGGATCACCATCGCTCTCCCCTCTCCGTAAACGGGGAGGGGTTGGGGGTGGGGTGTCTTCCTCCCCTCTCCTTTGGGAGAGGGGTCGGGGGTGAGGGCGCATGGGTGACTGCCTATGTTTTTCACCACCTCACACACCCCCCGGCATCGTCAGCCGCCGCAAGCGCCCGCCGAGGATGGTCTGGATCAAGTCTTTAGGCAGACCATCCGTGGAGACGGGGAAGGCAATGTCCCCGATCACCACCTGACCCGCCAATGGCGACTGATTCTGCTGCAACTTCCACAGCACCATCCGGCTCACCAATGACTGCACCAACGGCATTGCCGACCACCGTAGGATCGCCGCCCCGTTGCTGTGTGCCGCCGCCGTGCTGCCGTGTTGCCCGCGCTGGACGGTCACGGTAGTCCCGCTCACCTCCGTGACGTACTGATACTCACTGTCGATCTTGAGCATCATCCCCGCCTCCAACATGGCGGCGCTTGCCGTGAACGTGGTGGCTGAGTCATTCTGAGCGCCGTTCAGCGTGACCCCCGTCGCTATCCATTCCCCGCCATACCCCCACGTTCCGGCAAGGCTGATCGCACCCTCCCAATCGTTTGCCCCGCTTGACCAATAGTTCCCTCCCACCGCGCTGAGGCGCACCCGTTGGTAAGCAGTGATCCCGTTTTCGTCACTCATACGGGGAAACAGTGTGTACCCTGTGGTGATCACACTCCCATCTCCATTGGTGAGCGTCGTCACCGCCTTGAGGTCAGCGTCCAACTGCAAATCCATCCCCGCCACCGATCCCCCCATCGATGGGAAGGCGGCGGTGTAATAGCGGGTCTCAATCCGCTCATCAAACCGCCGTTTGCAGAACGTCGTCAGCCATTGCGACGCCTCAAGGATGATCGAGCGCAAGACCCCGCCCACATCCGCTTTCGTCAGGTCGGCGTTGATCTTGCTCCGCAGTTCGCTCACCAACAGGAGAGGCGTCACCGTCGTCATGGCAAGACCCTCGCATGTCCATTCGTCACGAGATAGTCCGCCAACCCCATGAGTGCCGGATCATCCACGTCATAAATGCCCTCGGCAATGATCCGCTCCCCTGTCCGTGACCCCCGGTAGTCATGCAACAGGCGAAGTTGCGCCGGGAGTGGTGAAGAGGTTGGTAAGGACTCCTCGCTTGATTGACTCCCCTCCCCGTGAACGGAGAGGGGCATGGGGTGGGGTGTCCCCGTCTTCTCCCCCTCTCCTTTGGGAGAGGGGTCGGGGGTGAGGGCGTCCAGCGTCTCTGCCTTGCGCACAGGTTGTTTTGCCATCTCTCTCCTACCCTTCTATGACGATCAACGTCACCACCACCGCATCCGTCAGCGCATTGCTCGATCCCACCGTCACCGTGACGTAGCGGTTGGCGACATAAAACAGTTCGGTGTCGGACGATCCCGCCGTCCCCGTCGTGCCGTGCGGCTTACCCCGCACACGGTACACGCCGTCGGTGTTCCCCGCCGAGAGGTCAAGGAATTTCCGCCCCGCCCCCCCGCTTTCGTCCAAATCGACAAGGGTGGTGTTGGGGGCGCTGGCGTGATAATCCACAAAGATCGAGTCAATCCACCCTCGGATCGGCAACTCGCTCGTGCCGGTTCCGCTGGCACTCCCTGCACTCCCTGTGGTTGTGACCGGAATTCTGTACTCAGCCATCGCCCACCTCGCTTAGGCTTCCCGCGCCCATGTGCCGATCACGTCAATGATGTACCAGCCATCCGCGCCGTCCCCCACCACTTCAATGCAGTCACCCTCACGGTCTGTCGCTCCCGTGTTGATCGCATCCTTGTTGTCCGCAGAGGTGAACCCATTGCCCATGATCTTATCTGCCGCCGCCGGGCTAACCGATAACCCCGTTCCCGACGATAGCCCCGCCGCCGCCAACACAAACTGATACCGAAGCCCCGCCGCCGTAGAAGGCAGCGTGAAGACAATATCCGCCGCTGTAGCCACGAAGACTGTCCCCGACTCCTCGGCGGTCACGGTATAACTAGCAGCTTTGGTCGTCACCGTTGCTCGGTAGGTCAATGCCGCAAAGTCGGCGTCCTGACCCTTCCGCGCAATGTGTGTTTTCTGTGCCATACAAACTCCTCAATCCGTATAAGGGCGCGGCTCACCCACGCCCCGCGAAACCTGCCTAGACGGTCAGGTTGTACGACAATGCCGCTGCGTCTGTTCCCCGGTATTGGAAGCCCAACCGCATCGATCCCACGAGGATATTTGCCTGTGCCAGCACATCGCGTTGTGTCTCGATGGTCACTTGCCGCTTCCACCCCAACGCCCAGTGCGGCGCATACACGCACAAAATGCGCCCCTTCGTGTTGTTTGCGCCCGTCGCGCTGATTTTCCCCGCCGTGTTCGCCAGCCCCATCTGCCCCGACTGGTACACGTCCACCCCAAAAACGTTCACCAGAACGCCACTGCTGATCGTGGCGTTCGTCCGCCGCACATCGTCCGTCGCTACCTCAGAGAGTGCCAAGCTCGCGCTGTGGGTGTCGGGATCAATGATGAAGACGAGATTCTCAAACCGCGTCCGCATGGCAGTCGCCAACAGTTTCAGCGTCAGGCGATAGTCGTCTACCCCCAACGACCCACCGTCCCGGCTCTGTCCCGTCGCCGTCACCAATGGCAACTTCAAAAAGCCATTGCTGGCGAGGTAATACGGAGCGCTCAAGCCCGTCCCCGGCGTCCCATCTATTAAGTTGATGTTTGTTGTCGCACTCGTTGCCGTGTCGCCATTGATCATCAACTTCTCAACATGTTCTTGCATCGTCTCGCTCATTTGCAGATTCAATTGTGCGGCGACGGGGATCAGCGAGTCCTCTGCCAGCACATCGCTGTATGTGATCGCTGCCGCCACCGTTCCCGGCGTCAACAACTGACGCAGTGTGCCGGGCTGACTAGACTTCACCGTCACCGAAGGTCGGCTTGTGGCATCCAAGTCGGCGTTCTGCGCAATGGTATAAACCGTTGGATCAGTGCCGTCGCCCATGATGTAGATGCTTTCCGCGCCCTGTGGCACTTCAACCACCCGCATTCCCTTGCTCACCACTGCCTCCCAAATGCGGCTGTTACGCACCTTTTCCCACAAGTCACTCGACCACGCGGTAGTCACCCATTCGTCGCCCGCCCCGTTTGCGGTGGAGATCATGACCTCGTTGGCACGGGTGGGGTTCACACCCGCCCGGAACGCCGCCCGCACTGCTCGGTCTTGCGTCCATGCCCGATCCCGCGTGAAGTCCTCCGCCACCCGCCCACCCAACACGCGCCGGAACTCCTCTGAGGGTGCGATCCGTGCCGAGCGCAGCACGTCATACACGAACATCAGATCGTGTGTCCCCGCGTTCCAGTAAGCGCGTGGCTCACTCACGCTGATCGTCCCCGATCCCGTCGCCCGCGTCGGAGCAGCGGGCGGATTGTCACTCGGCGGCGCACTCATCATCCGCGCCTCCATCGCCGCCATCCGCGTCGCCATCTGCGTCAAAAGCGCCGTATCGGTTCTCTCCCTCGGCGTAGAGAGCATCGGCAACGCCTCAACGGGCGTTTCCGCCACAGGAGGCGTGTCCTCCTCCACACTTTCTCCATCCATGAACTGTGCGATTGTCGCCTTCGCTCCCGCCTCCCCCAACAGATTCGTCAGCGCCGTGAATACCTCGTCCAGGGTTGCGCTCGGTTGCAACCCCAACATCTCTAATGTCAACATCATTGGTATCCTTTCCGTCACCAAAACGGTTTGTTTCCCCCCGTTTCGTATGGTTGCGCGTGTCTCACCTTCCTCTGGGCATCCGCAGGGACGTTCCCCGCCTCGTGAGCCAGTTCTTGGCGTCTCCGCTTGTCTGTCCCCACCTTCCTCTGAGGAAGGTGGGGGTCGATCCAATGGTTTACTCCGCAACTTCACGGCGGGCATTCGTGCCTCGCAAGGGTTTTTGGTGAGCGAAACTTCGCTCACCAACCAATCGACGAATCGCCCCTCGGTATCAAAATTAGCCAAGTGTCCTGCACTTGCCGAACTCACCCCCAGTTGTCCCCCCCGCAATTCCTCAGCAATCCGCTCATAGTGGGCTGCGGTGCGATCCAACTCGCCATCGAATGCGATCCCCTTCTCATCAAGCCACAGCCGCGTGACCTTCCCGATCACTGTTCTCCCAATGTCTTCATCCTGACCATGCTCATACATGAGCCGGATGGGGGCGAGTTGCCCTGTTGAATCGCTGAGGAGTCCCAAATTCGGCTTGCGTGTGGGGTCTATCCATGTGCCGTAACAATCCACCGTCTCTGGTGTCCCATACAGCATCATGTATCCCGATACTTTCCCCGCCTCACCCAACCGCGCCCTCAGCGCGGGGATCATACTCAGCATCGTGATTTCCTATCTCAAGCGCTCTCGCAATGCCTTCACAAAAGCACTGCGCCCTGCCGCCAAAATATCCCCCCGCGCTTCCTCAATGACGGTGCGTAACTGCCACCAATGCCCCTTGTGGTATTGGGCTTGTTCGTCGCCGATCACCCACCCCGCACCGGGGCGGTTCGTCCCCACCTTGACCACCACCACTTGCTCGCTGGCATCTTCCACCGCCGAAGTGATCGATTGCCCCAATTGACCCGTCCGCCGATAGGGGAACGTGATCGGCGGCGTCTTTCCGCCCCATCGGGTGATCTTCCCTGCCCGGTACAGCGCCGAGAGCCGCACGAATCGTCGTTGTTTCTCGCTCATAAACGGATAGGGAGCGCGGCGCGGCGGGGGGTAGGGAGGGATCGCAGCCTCGGCAGCCACCCCCATCGCCCGTCCAACCTCCGTCAAGATTGCCCGCTGCCCCTCCGCGCTCAATACCCCTTTGAACTTCCCAATGAGCGCTTGCAAAGCTTGATCGTCGTAACTCATAATCGCTCCACAACAGGCACTACCCGGCAACGGCATCCCGGATGCATCGGCGGCATCCGTACCCGCCCCTGCCCATCCTCAAACCCCCGTGTGATCGGCGTGGTCTGCTCATTCAACGGCTCGCACACCGGGCAAACAAATTCATCCCGCACCGTGCGGAAACGCACCGCTTGGACGCCAGCCGCCGTGAACCGACTCAGCGACCCCTCCGCATAGAGCCGCGTCATCTCCGTCTGGGCGATCAATTCCGCCCGCCGCCGATCCGCGAAGATAGTCTCCAGCCGTTCGCGGAGTGCCGCTACGTCGCCCCCACCGCTCAACCATGCCTCAATTTCACGCCGCACGGCGTCTAAGGTCGTTTGGTTCACCCGCCGGATCAGACTCGGCAAATACCCCTGAATAAACGCCAGCGCCTCTTGGGAGAGCAAGTCGAAACTCACATCCAAAAACGCCGCCGCCGGGTCAACGCGCTGCACGCTTGCCCCCACCAATTCGCGTTGACCCGCTGTCAACCCCGCCAGAGCAATCTTCAGCATGACCCCCGGCGCGGCGGGCGTTCCCACCCATTGATCCAGCAAAACGATCTCAAATTGGCTGAGGAGGGATTCCAAGCGTGTCGGCAAGTTCGCGTCCGCCCCCTCGCTCACCGCCGCCCACACTTGTGCCATGTAGTCTGCCCACGCCGCCCCAGCCACCCCCTGCAACTGGTCAAGATCGCGCCAGTAATCCTCGGCGTCTTCCGGCATGGCGAAACGTCGGGATCGCGCATAATCCCGCGCCTTTTGGAAAACATCGGGAGGAGCGTCCCCGCGCCCCAGCCGTACCCGCACATACCGCTCCAGTTCATCCCCCACACTGGCGCAATAAAAGCGCACCGCCGCGCCGTACCGCTTCACCTTTTGCCGCCACAGGTCAAGTTCCCTCAATTGTGCCCCAACGTCAGGAGGGGCAATCAACACCCGCCCTTGCTCCTCCTGACCATCTCCATCCTCACTGAGATGATCAACAGGAAGGGGAGCGGCGAGCGCCCGCGCCACCCCCGACGACGACGGCGGGACGGCGGCAAGCCCCTGTCCCCCAAAAAACGGCATTGCCGGGGCGGGGCGTGCGCGGGGATCAACCTCCCACACATACCCCTCGTTTCCCGCAGGCGGCAACCCCACCTCACGCCGTGCCTCATCATGCCGGATCAACCCCCCCTGATAAAGCGCCAACGCCCCGCTTGGGTCACGCTGCACTCCACCCACCAATGGGGTCTTGCCTGTGTATTCCCGCCCCTCGTCAAGCGTCCACAGCCCCGCTTTAACGTTCTCTCGTGCCGTCACCGAGCGCTCCCCCGTGCCGAGGCTCGCCCCTACGATTGCGCTGGTGTCGGGCACGAGATGCCATCGCCCCCCGAATTCCGGTATGAGCCATTGCGTGTTCAGCGTGTCCAGCACACGCCGCACGTCCCCTAACGCGGTGGTCTCTAAAGCGTGTTGTCGGATCGCCGCAAAGGTACCTTGCGCCGAGAGAGGATCGCTTGCCCCGCCCAAGCCCACCAGCGCAGGATTCACGCCGAACACCCCGCATATCTTGGCGTCGGCGGCATCCATCGCCTCTTTCATGGCGAGGTCGGCAGGCTCGGCGCTGATAGGCGTCACCGTCCATTTCCCACCCATCTCCCCGCCCATGATCGCCGTGCGGAAAAAATTAGAAACACCCTTAAATAAACCTTCCCAATAATTTCGGTAGCCCCTCTGTTCTTCCGCACTCATCGTCCCCTCAAACGCCAGCAACAGGTCAGGACGGGCGCTGTTTTTGAAAAACGCTTGGGCATACTTCCCGATGTTGGTCTCTATCCCGGATCGCACCATCGCAACTTCCAACGGCGAAAGTGCCTCGTGCCAACTCTCAGGGTCAAAGAGCCGCCCCGCAATCACCTCCGATGCTTTGTAATAATCGCGGTGTCCTCCCCGTGTCACCCAATACCCCCGCACCATGTCCTCGGCATAATCCATATCGGGTTGCGTATGCGCCGGGCTAACCAACATCAACCGTGACGCATACCGCCACGAATTGCGTTGCTTGAGGAGGTAGAAAACCCCAAAGATCATCTGAAAAGCGATCAGCCGCCAGATAATTCGCGCCGCGTCGTCCACCAGCCATTGCGCGGGACTGTTGATGTCAATCTGCCCCTCCCCTTGCTCAACCCGAATGGGAATCTCGGACGCCATCCCCGCCCGTGCGTTGATGCACATGTAGGCGGATGCCCCCGTCCGGTAAGCATCTACCAATGTGCTAGGCGCATACCGTCCCCCACCCATCCACCCAAACCCGTCGCCGTATGCCGTGCGCAACGACTCCAACGAACGTTTTTCGCCGTTGACGAGGAAAATAGGGTCAGTCTGCACGGGTCGCTTTCGGCTCATGCTACCCACCCACCCCGCTTCTGGATCATCAGATCGGTGATCGCCCACACCAACGCATCAATCCGATCAGGTGACGCCCCTTCCCCCGGCACCCACCCCGTCATTTGGTCTTCCAACATCGGGTACACCCCCACATGACACACCCGACCTTGTTCGTAGAGGGCGCTCACGGGTTCGGCGCGGGTTGCCTTCCCCTTGCTCGCCGTCACCCCTTTCAGCAAGACGTTGGGATCAACCATCCGCAAGGTGTGCGCCACCATGTCGCCCCCTTGATTGGTTTCGTAAACAATGCGATCCGCGCCGAGGTCGTGGTACGCTTGCACCGCCGCCCGCGCCCACCGCTCAGGGGCCCCCCGCAGACTGAGATCAGCGAGGACGTACCCCCGTCCGTCCTCGCCAAGTCCCACTGCCACGACGCCCGTTTCGGCGCTGTCTTCCGTCGCCGTCGTTGCTGGGTCAATAGCGATCACCACGCGCCTCAAGGGAGGGGCAACCCCCACCCGTGATGTTTCCATGATGCGCGTTGTCCACAGCGCCCCAGACACATCCTCCAACATCTCTGCCATCAGTTCTTGCCGCCCCAGCGTCGTCCCCTCATACTGCCGAACTACCTCTCGAAAAAATATCTCGGCAAGATTGGATCGATTGTCATAGGTCGTGCTGCGGCTCAACATAGCGGCGGGATCCCCCACAATTTCCCGCACCAGCTTGGAGCGTTTCGGCGTAGTCGTGATGAAGGCTTGAGGATGCTTTCCCAACCGTAGCCCCAACTGTGCCATACGCCACGCCGCCGGATACCGCCATACGCCGACCTCATCAGCCCATAGGAGATCGTGTTGGGGTCCGTTCAGCCGATCCGGTTCGTCCGCGCTGAACGTCGTGGCAACACTCCCATTCGCCCACGTCACCCGCCGCTTTGACGGTTCGTAAAGGGGAGGTCGCTTCCCCATGCGGCGATAGACCGCGAGGAGACCCGACTCCCCTTCGATTATCACGTCACGGGTATCCGCCGCCGTCGGTGCTATGAGCCCCACCCGCCGCGCCAGTCCGCTTTCCACCCGTTCGCACACCGCTTCTGCGCCCGCCCGCGTCTTGCCTGCCCCCCGTCCGCCGAGGAACACCCAATACATCCAGTCCCCCGGCGGGGGCAATTGCTCAGGGCGAGCAACCTCACGCCACGCCGGAGGTAGGGGGGTGTCATCCACCACCCCGACGCGCCGCAGCGCCCCCCGCACGATCTGGCGCGGCTTATCCGTGAGCATGGGCAACCTCTTGCATGAAAGCCTCAAACAAATCGGACGGGCGAACCCCATACCCCTCTAGCGCAGCGATCACCTCGGCAGGAATTGCCCACTCCACTTTGATCGGTCTTGCTGGGAACAGCCCCAGCAGTTTCGCCCGTAAATTGATCGTGTTGTTCCACGCTTGAATCGCGTCAATCTCCCCCCGCATGACGCGATCCACCAACCCTCGCGTCGCCATGTCCAGCCGTGACAATTCCAGCGCCCGCAGTCCCTCACTGTCGATGCTGGTTTCTTTCGCCAAACGGCTTAATTCGCTCTGAATGTCTTCCCGAACCGTCTCGTGCGAGACCTTCACCTGCGCCGCGATCTGCCGGTAGCTAAAACCATCCCGGCGCAGATTCATCACCTGTTGCCGTCGCATGGCAACACGTTCTTCCTCTCCCCGTTGTCGGCGTTTTCGATTTGTCATTCTCCTATCCCCCTCTCTGCCGTTGCTGTCAGTGTCGCCGTGCTTGCCCCGCTCGGCTCAAGACACCGCAGGATCGCACCCTCCAACGTCCCCAACCGCGCCAAAACGACCTGAAAGCGTTCGGCGAACAACCCGTCCAATGCCTCCAAACGGCTCATAATCGTTGAGGTGTTCTGCCCCGCCCTTAACACAGTATCGACAATCTCTGCTTTGGTGGTCTCGTGGCTCGTCCGCAACTTACCGAGTTCATCGATAACCGCCCGAAACATCGGCGTAATGACACTCTCAACCGAGGCGGGCAAACTCTGGATCAGCGCCATTTGCCCCTCTCCTTGCGCCATGATCTGACCCACCAGCGCCACGCGCTCCGTATCAGAGCGATCTAGCCGCGCTGTGAATGCCATCTGGAATTGTTTGAGTTGTTCGGAGTTTTGCCGCATGGCGTCGGTGTTGGCGTTTGCCCCATCCGTCACGGCTTGCAGCGAGGTCTGTAGCGTCTCCCCCGACTTTTGAATCACCTCAATTAACGCGAGGTCAAGCTGGGTACGACTCTTAGTTTCTATTTGCTCGTTGGCGGCGTCTTGCAAGCGCTGGCTTTCCCGCGCTGCTTCTCGCTCCCGTTGGTTGCGGAGTATGAGATACAGCACAAGGAAAAGGATTCCACTCATACCTGCCTCGGCTGCTAATCGCAACACCAATGCCGTTACGTCATCCACCGCGCCGCCTCTCCCGTGAAAAAAAAAGGACGTTGCGCATCTGGGGGGAAAATGATGCGTGACGCCCTTGTGGAAGAGTATTCTTTTTTCTCCCGGCGGTATAGCTTTACATCCGTAAACTTTACACCCCGCAGCCGCCGTCAACCGACTCCTCTGTCAACCTCTGTCCCCCTTTTCCACCGCGCCAACGGGTCGATCAACTTCCCATCCCGTCTCTCTAAGATTCCCTCCATCATCAACTGATCTACCAACTGCTGTATGCGATGCAAACTAACCTCAAAATGATAAGGCTCGTATTTTAATGCTCGCCTCAGATCGCGCAGCGACGGCGACGCTCCGCACAACCGCTCGCACTCGGCATAATACACATCCAACACCTGATACCGCCGCACAGTCTCCCCACCCCGCACCAATGGCTTACTCACCCAATTTCGCTGAACCATACCCACCTCCATATCACTCCCTATTCACGGACGGAGTGCTTTGCTTTACCCCAAATGTTTTTGTTGATTCCGGTATCCTCCTCCAATTTACGAAGGGTTCGTCCCATCCATTCTGGGTTGTCCCTTAGCATTTGTACGGCTTGTCCCATCTGTCCTGTTTTGACTGGGACATGGGACAAGTGTCCTTGCGTACTTGGGACAAGCGGTACAACATCCTCGGTACGCGGCATCTCGGCAGCAGTGGCAACCGTCACCCTTTGGCGCACCCGCTGCTCTTTGAGCCGTTGCTGGATGCGGGCGTAGATGAATGCCGCCCCTGTCATGCCCAACGCATCGGCAACGGCACGCGGTTTGTCCTCATTCGTACTTTGCAGAGCAGCAACCACCTCCACCATTTTGTCCGCCACGTACCGGGACAGGACACGGGCGACAATGACGGCAGCGAACGCACCCGCCAGTCCCCCCACCCACGTCACCGCGTCGATCAACGCGCTCTTGGTGAGGATGGTCACAAGTGCCTGATCCCACGTCCCCGGTGTTTTGGTGATGGCGTCCTTCATGCTGCCCGCCAAAGCCAGCAACAGGATCGTCATGGTGAGGACGCGCAGCGCCACCCGAAACCGGATCGCAGGCGACTTGGGCTGCGCCATCCATTCAGCCTTCCCTCCCCGCCCCAGAACATATGCCGCACGTTGACGCCACAATCGAAAACTAAAATAGTGTCGAGTCGGTTCGACATACCCCGCCTTGTGTTCCTGCCATGCGATCAGCAATTCTAAGGCGAGATTGCCGATGACGAATGCCCACGCCATGAACATAGCGAGATGCCCATGCGCTTCAAAGAGACTAATTCCATGTGAAACACGAGATTGTTCCACCACCAACAGCATAAAAAGCACCAGCAACACGCCGGGTCCGATAAACGCGGCTTGAATGATTGCAGCCGCGACATCCCCAACTGCAACGAGACCCTTGATCAGTTTCGGCACAATCCGATTAAATCGATCCACCCATCCAGCGGATCGGGCAGGCTCAACAGGCTCAATCAGTTGAGACTCGCGGCGGGCGATCACTTCCTCCATGTCGGCGTAGTCTTGCGCCGTCAGGGTGATCCCTCTTTCGGCGGCAATACGCTCCGCCTCGGCAATGGTTTTAGGCAAGGTAGTCACTTCAAAATTCCTTTCTCAGTGTTCGTTGGTGAAGAGCGATCTGAAACCCCGCCCAGAAAAAAGGTCAATTCCGCCGATACCTGTGAACAGGCTGCCGAAGGTGGTCATGACGGGAACTCCTCTAACCATTCGCTGGCGGCGGGATTGCCGCGCAGGTTGCCCTTGAAAAAGATCGCCGCGCCCTAGCAGCTTCACGGGTAGGTATCCCGTTGGGCGGCAATCACCATCCCTTTTGCCTTCATTCAATCATTATCTTCACCGAATGACGTGTGTCGTAGCTCATTTGCCGTCACCGTCACCGATGGTTGGATCGCAACAGACCACTTTACTAGCGCCCCTAGTTTCTCTAGATCGCGCCCCATCTCTGTCAGTCTCTCTTTCATCCTTTCAATGGTTGACGATAGGGTATCGGCTTCTGCCTCTGGTTGGGATGGTGTCACTGTATCGGGGCGATCCACGTCCGTGATAGGGGTCACACTCTTTACCGCCCACCATTCCCCCTCTTTCTCTACCACCACTTCTATGGGGGTTGTTTCCCACCCCTCTACCTCTCCTACCCCCATAGCCCACAGGTACGGCGCGTGTCCAGATCGCTCAAAATGAGCGAACGAATTCCGTTCCGCTATGGCGTGCCGGAACACATTGACGAACGTCCCATCGGCGCTCATCATTCGCCACATGGGACTCTTTGTTCCCTTTGTTTCCGTTCGTATAACCTTCACGATAGCCACTTTCATCTCAATCCCGTTCCTTTCTCTGTGCTTGTATCCCCTTCCCTATCGAATGTTTCGCCATGCCTGTTGGTATGGCTCTCCCTACGTGGCGTCTCTAATTCCGGCGCGACCGCTATCGATGTTTCGGATACGTCTCTGAGCAGCGTCTGAACGGTGGTGATTCGCCTAACACCCGCCCTCAGCATAGCCATGTTGGGCGTCCCACTTCGCACATAGTCAACAAGGTGGTTATGTAACACATCGGCATGAGCAGATGTTGCTAGGGTTTCGCCATTCTTTCGTAGCTGAAAGTAACCACGAACATATAAAACCTCGCATCCGTCGTAGCGCCACGAATGACCGTGACGGGTTCGGTATTCCTTTCCTAGCCTGTTTATCGTGTGCATCAATTCAACCTTTTTCGTCATCGTCTTACCTCCATGTAGTTCGTGGTATTCCGGTTAAACCAAAAGTCCAGCGTGGCAGTCTGCCCATCCCGATTTTTAGCAACAATGAGATCTGTCTTTCCCGTCATGTCCTTTGCCGGATGCAAGAACATGACGATCCCCGCCGTCTGCTCAATTTCCCCCGACTCCCGGAGATCAGAGAGTATCGGCGTTCGGTCTACACGAGTCTCTGTCGAACGATTCAACTGCGCTGCCGCCATGACATGGACGTGTAGTTCGCGTGCCATTTCCTTTAGCTCGCGTGCAACACTGCCCACCTCAGCCGTGCGGTTGCCGTTCCCCTTGTCGGCGGGAGATTTCACCAATTGCAGATAGTCCACAAGGATCATCCCAGTGCCATACTCACGCTTCATCTGTCGAGCGCGGGCACGAATCTGACTAACGGTCAACCCCGCCGTTGTATCAATCCAAAGTGGCAGGGTATCGATGCGCGACATTGCCGTGAATATGCTGTCCCACTCTGCTGGGGACACCGACCCATCGCGAAACTTCTGACTATCCAGCCCCGATTCGAGGGCAAAAAGACGGCGGATAAGCTGCGCCTGAGCCATTTCTAAACTGAACATGTGAATTGGCGTGGACGCCAGCCGTGCTACATTCCGCGCCACACTCAACAGCCAACTCGTTTTCCCCACCCCGGGACGTGCCGCAATAACACTTAATTCCCCCGGCTCCAAACCGCCCAGAACCCGATCCAAGTGAGCAAATCCGGTTGGCAGCCCAAACGTCCTCTCTGGGTTTTGATAGCGGTCTTCTAGGATACTGAGATACTCCGTTGCCACCTCGCCCACGCGCAAGGCGCCGGTGCGGACACTCGTCTGGGTAACGCCCAATAGCGTCGCCTCACACTTGGTAATGACTTCACTAAGATCGCCGGAGTCGTCACGAGCGAGTTGGGCAATCTGTGCCGCCGCGCCGATCAACCTCCGCCGCACAGCTGCCCGCCGAACTAATAAGGCATAAGCCTCCGCGTACAGATGCGTGGGTGTGCTGTTGAGCAGGTAGGTCAGATAGGATACGCCGCCGATCTCATCAATCTTGCCTCGGTTGCGCACCTCTTGGCTCACGGTGAGATAATCCACCATTTCTTGACGAGCATGAACTGCAAGCATTGCCTCGTAAACCCATTGATGCTTTATCTCAAAAAAGTCATCCGGCTTCAAAAGATCAACGATCTGCGGCAAAACAATCTCGGCGTTGATCAATATCGCGCCGAGCGTCGCCTCTTCTGCCTCGATAGAGTGGGGACCCAAGTGTTTAGTCGCAGTCACGAAACACCCCCTTCCTCCAGCACAGGCAGGTGTTCG